>Ga0247813_10000058_pt1 | contig 172019 bp, 148 predicted proteins | sample UWRJL169409C1_FD_180719 | JGI IMG/M metagenome (GOLD analysis project Ga0247813, IMG submission 180719) | Plant litter microbial communities from Arlington Agricultural Research Station in Wisconsin, United States - UWRJ-L169-409C-1 | ecosystem: Environmental > Terrestrial > Plant litter >...
CTTATCAAGTTCGAAGTATTCAGTTAACCCTTCTGGTAGTATAAAAGATAATATTGAGCTGTCCAAAATAATAATGTTGAACAAAATTAAATAAACTTCTCAACTCCCCAACTTTTTTGCTTGATCCCAAAAAAGTTGGGGAGCAATTCTATGCATAAATTTTTGTTAGTCTAAATAGGAAGAACTTTACGTTTCTAACCCCTCGAAACTGCGCTCTAAAAGCCTTTATCTTTGCATTAAAGGATTCTGCCGAAGCATTGGTTGATCCGTGCTTACGCTAAAGAAACAACACCTGTATCTACAAGTTCGATGTAGGATAAATTAAAATTGCGTTTCAACAATTGTTAATATCATAACATCAAGTACGCAATTACTTAAAACGATTTCCATTGTTTTGCGCATAATAAAAAATCAACATGGAAAACACTTTATTGAATGTAAGTTCAGATCTGCAAACCTTTATTAACAAATTTGAACCCAATAAATTTAAGGTAATGGCTAAAGGAATTGAAGTGAGGGGAATAAACAACCTGCACAGCAATATATTGGAAGCGAAATCAATTATTGAAAGGTTAGAGTTGAAACTTATTGTCTCTCATAACGCAGAAATGCTGAGCTACAAAGGTTTCGAGGTAAATAATATTTAATGCTAATCCAAATCGGGCAAATAATTATGTGCCCGATTTGAATTAAACCTGAAATTTAAAAATCAGGGTTGAAGTTAAAATAAATCGGGTTTGACAAGGCAACCATTTTCTCGCTTAAGGCCATTGATTTAGGTACTTGCGGATACGGCGTATTAGTCCCTTCAACTGTAACCCTATAATAAGTTCGCCCTTGCGGATTCGGTGTATCTTCAAATTCGATCATAGGTGTTGAACCTCTAAGATTGTAAGTATCAAATTTTCCACCGTTTTTAATCACAGTTATTGTATAATCGGCATCTGGCAGCAGATTTCCATTTAACTGAACTCTAAATTTTACTGGCTTGCCATTCGACTTGATGTTATCGCCCATCATCATTTCGAATTTCCCGTCGCCATTGGCATCGGCATAAAATTCAACTCTTGGTGCAAAAGGATTGGAACTTACCGAAACCTTTGCCTGTGTTAGCGCGTCAACAACGGCCTTCAAACTTCTTTCCTTTGCAAAAACCCAGGTAGTAGGTGTTCCAACATAATTATATTCTGCCTGATAAGTATTTGAAGTTGGCTTTTCGGAGCCATTAGGCACTCCGTGGTGGGCATCACTACCACCCCTTCCGGTCATCATTCTGCCCGAAGAAAGCATATCGTCCCAAATCATTATCGCATTTGCATTTTTAGGCCAAACGGCCGAATTCCATACTTCGATCGATTGGACTAAGTCGTAAGAAAAACCAAAATTATCTTTTCCGCTGGGATGGTTTGCCGACAAATGAATGCTTAGTGATTTTTTAACTTTACCAATATTTACATCACGTTGATCGCGAACATCGAATAGTTTTTGGTGATTATAAGGTTTATCCGAAAAAACATTCCCGTGCCCTCTGGTTGTTGTCCATTCGGCGCCGTATAGTAGAAGCAATGAATCTGATTTAAACTCAGGATCTGACCAGGTATGGTGTTCCACATCGCCATGTACATGATTATCGTGGTCGGTAATGCACACATAATCCATTTTAACCGATTTAGAAAAGTTAATGATCTTGGAAATGGAATTATTTGAAGATTCGGTACTATGCCTAGAATGGACGTGCAAATCTCCCTTTAACCACACTCCAACTGATGCTGGTGAAACTGATTTATTTAGAGTTTCCTGACTTCTAATTGCACTCGTAACTAAAACCAAAGCCACAAAAATTACAGGTTTAAAACTGGAAATAAACAGTTTACACTTGCTTAGAATTGTTGTTTTATTTTTAAAAAGCATTTTAAATTCCTCCATTACTAAAAAGCGCCTGCTGATGCAAGCGCCTGATTATTTGTTTGTTATTTTAAAATTTGATTTATGATTTTACCAGAAATGATTCGGGCATTTCTGCAGCTTTTAGCATGAAGTTATGCAGTTCATAATTTTTAACGAAAGGCTTAAGGCTTTCAGAACCAGGACCGAACATGGTAAGTTCTACATAATCGCCTGAGTGGTTCATTCCAGCCCATTGCACATCGGTATATTTCCCTAAAATCTTTCCGTATTCATAAAATGGAAGATTCGACTCGTTATAAAGTTGATCTGGCGTAATATCTTTAAAATGATTCATCAAGAACTTTACGTCTTCGGATTTCATGTTAAAACCCTGATTCTCCTTAATAAGGTCTATTATTTTTTGCTCGCTAAAAGATTGGTTAAGCTGCGCTAGCAACCAGGTATTGCTACGTTTGAAATTCTTCAAACCATCGAATTTTCTGTTGTTATCATTCGCATTAAACAAACCTGGGTTCGAGTTACCATGATCGGTGGTAATAATCACTAACGTTTCTCCGTCTCTTTCAGCAAATTCAAGGGCTTTCCCAACCGCTTCATCGAAAGCCAGCTGATCGAAGATTAAACCGCTTACATCATTCGAATGTGCCGCCCAATCTACCTTACCACCTTCTACTTGCAGTACGAAACCATTTTTGTGGTCTTTCATCAAGTCGATGGCTTTCACTGTCATTTCTGCCAATGAAGGCGTCGATTTCAACAGACTTTCATCATGCTTACGATCCACTTCATAAGGCATCCCATCTTCAGCAAACAAACCCAATACAGGCTTTGAATTATCTAAAGCCAGCATTTCGTTTCTATTTTCAGCAACTTTATAACCTTGAGTTAAATATTTTGGAATTAAGTTTCCACCTGGACGTTTATCTCCAAAATATTTATGTCCGCCGCCCATCATTACGTCGAACTTTAGCCCTAAATAAATTTCGGCAATAATATCCTGCCCACCACGATTATCAATGTTTACACAAAAACCAGCTGGCGTTGCGTGTGTGATTGGCACGGTGGTAACACAACCTACTTTTTTACCTTTTTCTTTAAACTTTTGTAGGATTGGTTGTGGCTTTTCACCTTTTGGCCCTACGTTTAAGGAGCCATTGTTAATGCGCATTCCGCCACCCCAGGACGAGCTTGCCGCTGCCGAATCCGTTACCATAGAGTTCGCCGAAGCCGTATCCATCAATGCTCTTACGCCTTTGTTATCACGATATAAGTTTAACCACTTGCTGCCAACGCCTAAAATTCTGTTCGAATAAATATCGGCCATGTTCAGTGTTCCAGTACTCATACCATCGCTTACCAGCATAATGATATTTTTCGCCTTTTTAGAGCCGCCAATAGGTTTTGCAATTACATCTTTTATACCTGTAAAAGGAGCGGCCAAACCCGCTAACAAGCCACCTTTTAATAATGATCTTCTATTCATATATTCTATTTTTCTACCCTTATTTTTTAAATAAAGGATTAGCCCTGAAATACGCTCCATCAGCAAAGCTTACAAAGTAATCGGAACTGAAATGCGTACTTTTTTGATAATAATCTGTAGTAATAACCTGCGCACCAGAGCTACAAGCGGCATTGAAATCACTTTTATCATTTTTTCGTGCCTGCTGCGTATCATTATCAGCTCTCGTTCTAATGATGTATCCTTTCTTTACCAGTTCTGGAATCTCTTTATCATTCGGATTATTGCGAATCATAAACGCAGCTTCTGGTGTGCCAGGATCTGCATTGGCAAACATTACCCTGCCTTTTAATGAAGGATGATTTTGAATATAGGTTGCTCTTTTTTTACCTGTAGCATCGAGCACGAAAATAAATTTGCCTTTCGCCTTACTTAATTTCGGCCAGTTTTGATGGAGAACAGCTTCTTCGAGCGTCCTGTACTTACCTTTTACATCATCTGGAGCTATCAGATGTTCTCTACCTAGATTTTCAGTAATCACCTTATCCAGCTCATCAAAAACTTTTGCTGTAAAAATCTCAGGTTGTGTAAAGCCTGGTCTTTTTATCGAATCGTCTTTAGCTTCAAGGGTTATAAAAACTGGAGTATGATCGCTGTGGGCTTCTGACCAGTTTCGAAGTGCCTTTAAAGCCTCTAAAAAAGTCGGAACCGAACTCCTAAAATCAAGTTCTGGAATATGTAAAACCTTAAACCCTGGTTTTTTCATTATTCCCGCAGCATCAAAAGCTGATTGTCCTTTAGCCCAACCTAAACCTTTCGGTTGTGCATACTTTCCTCCTGCTGAATCCGCATACACGTCGATTTCAAGGTTTCTCAATCCCAGATCTAATTGCTTTGGCAAGGAAATATGTTCGTAATCGATCTTGCTTGCAGAAACTGAATCTGTTTTCTTGAATACAGAAAATAGCGCTGGCTCTATAGCTTGTTTATAACTATTGTGCGAACCAATAACCTGAATTTGATTAATATTTGGGTCTTCTTTAACCGTGATTAAGGCTATTGCTGGTAATACCAACAATAGCCCTATATAACTGATGATTCTCATTTGCAGTTTTTGATTATTAATAACCTGGATTTTGTTTCAAGTTTGCATTAAGCTTTAACTCGTTTGCAGGAATAGGATAAATTCTTCTGGTTAAATCCTTATTCATAAAGAGTACATCATTTGGTAAGGGATACTCTGTTTCAAACTGTCCGAAACGGATTAAATCGTTTCTTCTCCAGGCTTCCCAACTAAACTCACGAGCTCTTTCATCTAATAAATTGGTTAAGGTTGCGCTAGTTGCCAGTTCAGCACCTGCACGACTTCTTATTTTATTCAACAATAATAAAGGGGTTTGCAATTCGCCATTAACTGTAGTGGCTGTTGCACCTCTCAATATGGCTTCAGCTTTCATTAGCATTACATCTGCTAAACGCAACAAAGGCATATCATTTCCATTTAAACGAGTTGCTTGAATGGCATTTACATCTGGCCAATATTTTACCGAACGAACACCTTTGGCCTGATCGGCAACCGTGTTACCTAAATCCATTGGCTTGCCTGGTTTTAACGTTAAATCAGGTGTAATTTCTATTTGAGTTGTTGTTCCTGCAACAAGTACGGGCTTCGTTAAATCAGGTTTACGATTGGCATCAGGTGCATATTGTTTACCAATTAACCAAAAGCTATTGCGGATATCGTTGTTCAGATTAAAGCGGTTGTAATACTCTGGCGTTGTACTCATCGCGATACTGAAACCTACGTTAATACCATAAGCTGGCGCCAATGCAGGATAGAAACCAAATCTTGTAATCTGGTTACCTGGAATTTGCTGATCGTAAGGAATGGCAAAAATGGTTTCGTTAATTTGAGGGCCATTATTTACATCGAAAATATCCGAATACTTATTATCTAATGCATAGTTGGTGTTTTTCAAGATATTATCTGCCATGGTTACCGCATCAGCATATCTAGGTTTTCCTGTATAAACTTCTGCATTCAGGTACATTTTCTCTAATAAAGCACAAGCCATTGCCTGTGTTGGGCGGCCGTAAAGTAATACACGGTTGTTATTATCTTTTACAGGCAGGTTTGGAATAGCTGCCAATAACTCTTTTTCAATAAATTCAAATACTTTATCGCGAGTTTGGTTACCTGGAAGTGAACTCACTGGAAAAGTATCGATAATAGGCACATTACCGTATAAATCCATCATAAAGTAATAGTATAAAGCCCGCATAGCCTTTACTTCGGCTAAACTGCTATTTTTTGCAGTTGCAGAAACTGATGATTCATTTGTAAGGTTGATTAGACGGTTACAGTTATTAATACCACCAAATCCCCATTGCCAGATATCTCTAACATTTGGGTGGTCGATAGTCCAGGTGTGGTAGTGAAGCTGACGATACTGACCGCCGTCATCAAAATTTCCATCACGTGCAGGAATAATTGCCGCATCGGTAGAAAGTTCTTGCATTCTCCAATACGGAACACCGTACTGAGAAGAAAGATTAGAATACATGGTACCAAATAGTGCCGCATAATCTGAATTGGTAAAAGGAAAATTATCTTTAACGTACTGCGATTCTACGTCGACATCTAACTTACTGCATGATTCAAGAACCATCAGGCAAGCCAGGATATTAAAAAGGATTATAAACTTTTTCATCTTTATATTTTTTTAAAATGATGCGCTAACACCAAAACTGAAGGTTCTTGTTTTTGGATAATAATTGTTGTTATCAATCCCTGGTGTTAAACCACCGATATTAATTTCTGGATCTAAGCCGCTGTATTTAGTAATTACAAACAAGTTATTTGCGGTAACATACAATCTGATGGCTTTGATCGATGGCGTTTTTGGCTTAATGGTGTAACCAAGTGTAGCATTATCTAAACGTAAGTAAGAACCACTTTCGAGAAAACGATCTGATATCAGGTAAGCATTAATATCATTAAACGACTCACCCAATGTAAATCTTGGGATGTTTTGAAGCTTAGCATCTGCTGGATTGTTTAGAGAAGCTTTTGTGGCATTAAGAATTTTATTTCCTAAAACGCCTCTTACCAGAAAGTTAAAATCCCAGTTTTTATAGCTGAAACTGTTGCCCCAACCGTAAATTAATTTTGGTTGAGCATTACCTGCAATTTTAGCATCGGTTGTTAAAGGTTGCGTAGCAATGGTTTGGCCCGCAGCATTTACATAAGTACTCACACCTGCAGCATTTTTACCGGCATAGTTCCAAAGGTTAAAAGTACCTAATGCATAACCTGGTTGGATAAGCTGACTAAAATTACCTGACTGGCCTTTACCACCAAGCTGAGCAGTTTGAATTGCCGAAATTTTGTAAAAATCATCAGATAAAGTTTCGACAACGTTTTTGTTGTGTGCAACATTCGGCGAGGTTGTCCATCTAAAGCTATCTGTTTTAAAAACGGTAGCATTTAACGAGAACTCAACCCCTGTGTTTTTGATTTTACCAACGTTCGCGGTAATCGTTGGTAAGAAAAATTGTGTGGTCGAAACTTCATAACGGTCGTAAATCAAATCAGAAGTTTGTTTTACGTAATAATCAATCGAACCCGTAATTCTATCTTTAAACAAACCAAAATCTAAACCAATGTTAGTGGTTGCTGTACTCTCCCATTTTAAATTAGGATTTTCATTTCTAACAGGACCGATTGCATTACTGATTGAACCGTTATTTAAAAATTTATTACTACCCGAAAGTGTTCCGTAAATTAATAAAGAAGAGAAAGCATCGAAACCTAAGCTGTTACCCGATACTCCGTATCCTGCACGAAGTTTTAAATCGCTGAAAACAGGAACTGATTGCATAAAATCTTCACCAATAATTCTCCAGCCTGCAGAAACTGCTGGAAATAAACCCCAACGGTTATTTCTGCCGAATGCCGAAGAACCATCATTTCTTAACGATGCCTGGAACAAATATTTTTCATTGTAGTTATACTGGACCCTACCGTAGTAAGAAATCAATCTTAAAGTAGATATGGGTGCATTATTGAAAGCGATTTGCGAAAGCAAACTTGGGTTAGAAAGAAATAGATTATTATACCCCAAATTGTCGTTTGAAAAATTTTGAGTTGTTACCCCAAATCCATCATTCGTTCGATCTTCTTGCCATGAATAACCTCCAAGTAATTTTAGGCTATGTTTTCCAAAAGTTTTATCATAGTTAAAATAGCCTTCTAAAACCTGACTTTTATTTAAAACATCAATCTTTTGAGCCTGTCCGTTAACACCCCTGGCTAATCCCGATTGACTGTTTAAATAGGTACTGTAATTATTTTGGTCTCTTTGAGTGGAAACGCTTGCTGTAAATTTTAATCCATCAATGATATTTACCTGAGCCATACCATTAATTAAGGTTTTGTTGTTCAGATTGTCAATTACGTTATTATCAACAATGGATAACGGGTTTCTGGTACCACTGCCAGTACGGTTATAATTTTCCTTATAGCTACCATCAGTATTAAATGGATTTACCGTTGGCAAATAGAAAAGCATATTTGGAAGTGCCTGCGACTGGTACACATCAGAACTTTTTGAGTTACTGTTGGTAATCGTTAAACCTAATTTTAACCTATCGTTAAAGAATTTCTCGTTAAGAAAAGCACGAACAATTGTTCTTTTTAGTGATGTATTTTTAAGAATTCCTTTATTATCCAGGTAATTTACACTTGCACCATAATCTGAAGTTTGACCCGCACCTCCATAAGAGAGGTTATGATTTTGAGAATAACCAGTCCGCTCTAAAAGAGATTGCCAGTTCGTATCCGAACCATCATCATCTACCGCATTTAAGGTTTGCTTATTATCTGCAAGATATTGTCTTAGCTCAGGCGCCGAAAGCATGTCGTATTTTCTCGAAACTTTTTCTACTGCTGCATAACCGCTGTAGTTTAAGCGAGACTGTCCGTTTTTAGAGCGTTTTGTAGTAACAATAATTACTCCATTTGCTGCTCTTGAACCATAAATAGCCGTAGAAGATGCATCTTTCAAAATGTCAATATTTTCGATATCAGCAGGAGCAAGTAAATCAATAGATGCACCAGGAACACCATCTATGACATAAAATGGTTCTTGCGCTGCACCTTCACGCAAGGTAGAAGGACCACGCAAAATAGTCGAAGGTTTTGCATTCGGATCACCACTTTTAGTCACATTTAAACCAGCAACTTTACCTTGAAGCAATTGTGCTGGATTTACCATAACACCTTGATTAAATTCTTCAGCTTTTACTGAAGTTACTGCTCCAGTTAAGTCCTTCTTGTTTGCAGTTCCATACCCAATAACCACAACATCTTTTAAAGTCTGATTATCAGGCATCAACGTTACATTGATTTTACTTTGGTTATCTACAGAAATTTCTTTTGTTAAACTTCCAAGCATAGAAAAAGTAAGTACATCTGAAGCTTTTGCCTGAATGATGTAATTACCTTCGGTATTGGTTGAAGTTCCGATTGCACTGCCTTTTACCCGCACAGTTACACCAGGCAAAGCTTGATTGGTTTCGTCGATTACCTTACCAGTAATCGTTTTACTACCTTGAGCATGAGCATTGAGGGAAAAGAAAAGCAGGATTGCAACGAGACAATGCCATTTGCTCATCAAAGGCAAGTAAGTCCGTTTGTAATTTTGTTTCATGAATGATTAGTTATGATTGTTTGGATTCATCCACAAAAACAACATTATTTTATCTCGTGGTGAATTTGCCACAAAGATGCCTGACCCTCGTTAGGAATTTAGTCAGTTAGAATTATGAAATTGTTAAAAGGAAGACCTCTGTTTAAAGAGAAGATTAAGCAATTGGGAGCTTAAGGCGCTGTAAAAGAGATTAATTTAATATGGCATATAAAAAAAGCGAGTTGCTTTTCGATGCAACTCGCTTTTATATAATAGTAAAATTTTGAAATTTCTACTTCTAAGAAGTTATACTTCTTTAGTTGGTACTTTAGCTTCTTCAGGATTTTGGCCATCCTTAAATTCTTTAATGCCTTTGCCTAAACCTTTCATCAATTCAGGGATTTTTTTACCACCGAATAATAGAAGTACAACAATAGCTACAATAATCATTTCTGGCCCGCCCAATAGTGCGGCAATTGTATAGTTTAACATAATTAAATAGTTTTAGTAAAGGATATTTAACTCATATACGCAGTTAAACTTCAAATGGTTTTTTATTTTAGAATTAACTGGCTATTGCCCGCCTTGAACGCGTTTTAAAATATCATCGCCAGTTTAAAAATACGCTATTTAGATAAATCAAAATAATCAATACTAATATCAGCCTTAGCTTATTTGCTATAACAACTTACATGTTTAATATTTTATTTTAAAAAGGGCTAATACTGAAACAATAATTTAACTGAACTTGTTATCTTCGCTGTAAAAACCAGTTTCTAAGTAGAATCCTTAATGAACGTTTTAGACTCCCCGCTTTTTAAAACTCTTTTTGAAGATGATGTTCCAAGAATAATTCTTGCGGCAGATGTACCCGATTATACCATTATAACTTATAATGAAACTTATAAAAAGGCTACAAATACTACCAATAGGGAGGTTAGAGGTCAATCTTTATGGGTTGCATTTCCCAAAGATGAAATACACGGCGGAGCTGAGATTTTGGAAAGAGGATTGGGAGAGGCGACAAACGAAAACAAAAAAATTATTCTACCTCCTTTTCGCTATGATATTCCTTCAGCAGATGAAAATACTAACGAAACAAGTTGGTGGCAAATTGAAATTGAACCGATTTCGAGTAATGATGAAAAAGTCGATTCTTTGCTTATTAAAACCATTAATATTACGGAGCAAGTTAAGAGAAATAACACGATAAGCAATTACGTAGAACGTGAACAAAGCTTAAGTAGCGAATTGGCCCAAACTCACGAAGAACTTGCTGCATCCAACGAGGAACTTCAAGCTAACCTGGAAGATTTATTAGTTACCAATGAAGCTTTAAGTGAATCGCAAAATGAACTCCTATCCTTAAATAGAGAACTCGAAAATCGTGTTGAGGCACGCACAAAAGATGTTCAGGATAGTAAACTTTTGCTCGAGAATATAATAAGTACGGCCAATATTGCCATGACTTTACTAAAGGGTGAAGATTTAATAATCGAATTGCCTAATCCAAAAATGCTGCACATTTGGCAAAGAGATTTAAAAACAGTTGAAGGAAAAAAAATCACAAATGTATTTCCAGAACTTAAAAATCAAAGATTTCCTCAGCTTTTAGCAGATGTAATCAGAACTGGAGAGCGAATTGCCATGCCTCAGGTTCCCGTAGATATTTCATTTCCAAATGGAGAGATTAAGCTTATTTATGTAGATTTTTCTTACGACCCGATATTTAGTAAGGATGGCAAAGTTGAATATATCTTAGCTTCTGTTAATGATATTACAGAGCAGGTTGAGAACTTAAAACAGCTTGAGGAAAGCAAGGCGGAACTTCAGGCAACAACCGAAGAATTAGCGGCATCAAACGAAGAATTATCGGCTACTAATGAAGAACTGGCCACCACGAATGAAGAATTGCAAGAAGCACAGGAAAATTTATCGCTAAAAATTGATGAATTATCGGAAACAGAAGAAAGTTTGAGATTAGCCTTAGCTTCTGGGAATTTAGGTATATATAGCATCGAACCATCTACTGGAAAATTTGATATTTCTTTAAAAGCCAGAGAATTTTATGGATTGGCGCCCGAGGGCCCCATTACTTGGATTGATGTAACCAATACTGTTGTTCCAGAATATTTGCATGTTATTGAACAAGCCAGAGTTAACGCCTTAAAAAATCAATTACCTTTCGACGTACAGTACCCAATTATTCAAAGTTCAACTAAAACCATTAAATGGGTGCGTGTAGTTGGTAAAAGCGTATCCGAAACAAAACTTAGGCCAGCAAGATTTTTAGGCGTTATTATCGATATTACATCTGAAATTGAATATAGACACACGCTGGAAGAAAGTGAAGACCGTTTTAGAAACATGGCCGAAGCAACTGATGTATTTATTGCAGTTGGCGATGAAACTAGTAATGCAACTTACTTTAATAGCTCGTGGAGCGATATTACTGGCCGAACAATGGAAAGTCTGCTTGAATTTGGCTGGGTTGATTTGGTACACGCTGAAGATCGAGAACGATATTTAAACATATATTTAAATGCTTTTGAAAATAAACTTCCTTTTACTGGTGAGTTTAGATTGCTAAATAAGGAAGGCGAATACATTTGGCTCTTAGCTAAAGGAACGCCACGTTTTCATGCTGATGATACATTTGCTGGTTATATCAGCACCGCTATAGATATTTCGGAGCTCAAAAGAGATGAATTGCGTAAAAACGATTTCATTGGAATGGTAAGCCACGAGCTTAAAACCCCTTTAACGGCCATTAGTGGTTTTGTACAGGTTTTGCAATCGAGAGCTAAAAAGAATGATGATAATTATGCTCTGCTTGCTTTGAACAGAGCTTATAATCAGGTTAAGAAAATGACAACCATGATTAATGGTTTCCTTAATGTTTCCAGACTGGAATCAGGCAAGTTATTAATAGAAAAATCTCATTTTCAGTTAGATGAATTATTAAATGAATTAATTGATGAAAGTGATCTTGTACAATTCTCTCATGAGATTACACTATCGATTAAAGAACCAATATCCATATACGCCGATCGAGATAAAATTGGTAGTGTAATATCGAATCTACTCAGTAATGCAGTAAAATATTCTGCTGCAAATACAAAAATAGGTGTCGATTGCCAAATATCAGGCGACAAAGCTATAATTTCCGTAACCGATGAGGGAATAGGAATTGATGCAGAAGATCTGGAAAAACTTTTCGATAGATATTATCGTGTAGGTAAGCACCATACAGTTTCTGGCTTTGGAATCGGTTTGTATTTAAGTGCCGAAATTGTAGAAAGACATAACGGTAAAATTGGTGTAACGAGCAAAGTCGGCGAAGGTTCTACCTTCTATTTCGAAATACCAATAGAACAGGCTTAACCAATTAACCCTAAATTTGTCTCATTTACCCTTTTTGATTTTTAGAATCTTCTAATACCTTTATTCTATAAACCAATAGAAATATGGCAACTGAGGATATCACACCAATTACAATTGAGGCAACAATAAATGCACCCGTAGAAAAAGTTTGGGAATTTTGGAATAACCCAGAACATATCAAAAAATGGGCATTTGCGTCACCAGAATGGCATGCTCCTAAAGCAGAAAACGATTTACGTGTAGGTGGAGTATTTTCTACAACCATGGCCGCAAAAGATGGAAGTATGAGTTTTGATTTTGGAGGAACTTACGATACGGTAGAGGAAAACAGACTTATAGCCTATACGCTTGAAGATGGAAGAAAAGTAAAAATAGTTTTCGAAGCTGCTGGCGATACAACAAACATTACAGAAACATTCGATCCAGAAACCCAAAACCCTATTGAAATGCAAAAAGGTGGCTGGCAGGCAATTTTGGATAACTTTAAAAAACATACAGAGGAAAACTAAAACTTCTGATAAAAGTTAGATCAGTTAGCTATTCTAACTGGTCTAACTTTTTAAAAACTATAGATTTTATAATTCCTGAACCATAATTAAGTAACAATTCGATTATTATTTGATTTGCATAATAATTGGTTTGACTTTAATACTTCGATGTTCCTTTCATAATTTACATTTGTGGTGTAAATTTCACACTATGCATCGAATATCATTTGTTTATTCAACGTTTTTTTTAATTTTTATTTCTGCATACAGCTCAAAAGCGCAAACCTTAACCCTTAAAGAGGCTGTAAATACCGCGTTAACTAATTATGCAACCATAAAAGCGAAGCAGAATTATGCAAATGCATCAAAATCGACTATACAACAGGCCAAGAGAGATTACTTACCTAACTTCAGCATAAGTGCCCAACAAGATTACGGTACTATTAATGGTCAAAATGGGCCATCTTACGGTCTTGGCGGTTTAGGAGTCGCTTCATCAGGACCTGCATTAGAGCAGCAAAACTGGAACGCTGCTTTTGGAGCACTTTACCTGGCAAATGTCAACTGGGATTTTTTCACCTTTGGGCGGATCAAACAACGTATTAAAGTAGCCGATGCGGCTTTTCAAAGAGATCAAAATGATTTGGAACAAGAAAAGTTCCAACAAGAAATTAGAGTTTCGGCTGCTTACCTAAACTTATTAGCCGCTCAACGGTTAACCAAATCGCAGGAAAAAAACTTAGAAAGAGCAACAACTTTTAAAAATACCGCTGCTGTTCGAGCAAAAAACGGATTAATTGCTGGTGTAGATTCTTCCTTTGCTAAAGCTGAAGTATCTAGTGCCAAAATTGCCTTAACCAGGGCTAAAGATTTAGAGCAAGAGCAAGCCAATCGTTTAGGCGTTTTAATGGGATTAACATCAACCGAATATAAGTTAGATACCGCATCAATTAATAGAATTCCTGCCAGTTTACTTAACGACACCATAAAAACCTCCCACCCGATACTAAAATTTTACCAAAACAGAATCGACGTTAGCAACCAACAGGTAGACTACTTTAAAAAATTATATTACCCAACATTCTCCTTTTTTGGTGTAATGCAAGGTCGTGGCTCGGGCTTTAATCCGAACTATATTTTAAACCAATCCTTGTACTCAAAAAGTTATAGCGACGGTATAAATCCAACACGTGGTAACTATTTGATTGGAATAGGAATGACCTGGAACTTAACTTCTTTACTGAGAAACCATTCGCAGGTTAAAGCACAACAATATACTACCGAAGGTTTAAAAAATGAGTACGAATTGGTTGATCAGCAACTAAAATCGCAACTCGCCCTTGCCGAAGCCAAACTAAAAAATGCCCTCGATAATTACAATGAAGTACCCATTCAGGTTAAGGCAGCATCCGATGCTTACCGACAAAAAAGCGTTTTGTATAAAAATGGGTTAACCACATTGGTCGATTTAACACAAGCACTATTTACTTTAAACAGAGCTGAAACCGATAGAGATATTGCTTATACAAATGTATGGCAAGCGCTACTTTTAAAATCTGCGGCTTTGGGCAATTACAATCTATTTATCAACGAATTTTAATCGAGCTATATAAATGAATTTAATACGTTTCGCACTCCGAAAACCCATTTCCATACTTGTTTTAGTAGCAGGATTATTCTTTTTTGGTATTGGTGCCATTAACCAGATTAAGGTTGATATTTTACCTAAAATGAATTTGCCTGTAATTTACATTGCACACCCTTTTGGCGGTTATACGCCCAACCAAATGGAGGCTTATTTTGGCAAACAATACGTTAACATCTTATTATTTGCTAATGGCATAAAAAGCATCGAAACCAAAAATACCCAAGGTTTAATGCTGATGAAGTTAACGTATTACGAAGGCACGAACATGGCGCAGGCTGCTGCAGAGCTAAGCGCACTATCATCCAGGGCTCAGGCAATTTTCCCTCCAGGTTCGCAGCCGCCTTTTGTAATTCGTTTCGATGCTTCTTCCCTTCCTGTCGGTCAGCTGGTTTTAAGTAGCCCAACGCGTACAAATAACGAATTACAGGATTTGGCCAATACTTACATCAGACCAAGTTTTTCAGCAATACCAGGCTTACTTTCTCCAGCTCCTTTTGGTGGTAGCCCAAGAACGATCGAAATTAATGTTAATCCTTCCTTATTGCGATCTCATAATTTAACGGTTGATCAGGTTGTAGAAGCCATCAGGTTAAATAATCAAACGGCTCCATCAGGCAATATTAGAATTGGAGATAAAAACTACATCACACCAACTAATTATACGATTAAAAAGGTTAAAGACTTCGAGAACATTCCATTATTTAAAGGGAGCGTTCAGAACCTTCAGCTTCGCGATGTAGCAACTATTAAAGATGGTGCAGATTTAGTTGCGGGTTATGCCTTAATCAATGGAAAACGTTCGGTGTATTTAAGTATTGCAAAATCTGGCGATGCTTCGACCTGGGATGTTGTTAAAAACTTAAAGAAAAATTTACCAAATATTCAAAGCTCCTTACCAGAAGATGTTACACTTTCTTACGAATTTGATCAGTCGGTTTATGTAATTAATGCCGTAAAAAGTTTAGTTTACGAAGGCGCAATTGGTGCTATTTTAACAGGCTTAATGGTTTTACTTTTTCTGGGTGATAAAAGAGCAGCATTAATCGTAATTCTAACCATTCCAACATCGATTATAGCAGGTGTTTTATTCCTCAAATTGTTCGGGCAAACCATCAACATTATGACTTTGAGTGGCCTGGCTTTGGCAATTGGTATTTTAGTCGATGAATCAACAGTAACGATAGAAAACATTCACCAACATTTCGATATGGGCAAACCCAAGGCTTTAGCCATTTGGGATGCCTGTAAAGAGATTGCTTTCCCAAAACTCCTTATTCTGTTCTGTATTTTAGCTGTATTTGCGCCTGCTTTTACCATGACAGGTATTCCTGGAGCATTATTTTTGCCGCTGGCATTGGCTATTGGCTTCTCTATGGTGGTTTCATTCCTGCTATCGCAAACCTTTGTGCCCATTATGGCAAATTGGTTAATGATTGCCCACCCTAAAAAAGGTGCTACCCATCATCCTGGAATTACCCAAGATGAAGCCGATTTTATAGCGACAGGAATTCCTATAGAATCTGAAAAGGATACACTGAATCAGAAGAAGATTTTAGTAGAGCGTAAGGATTTTAACGATGATGGGAAAATAAGCTTCTTCGATAAATTTAGAAACCGTTTTATGCGATTTCTGGATAGGATATTGCCTTACAGAAAATCGGTTGTATTAATTTATTTAGTTGCTATAATTGGCTTGGCGGCCCTATTATTGGCAAATATCGGAAGAGATGTTTTGCCAAGAGTAAATTCCAGTCAGTTTCAATTAAGGTTGCGTGCACCCGACGGTACACGTTTAGAGCGTACTGAAGAAAAAGCAAATACCGTTTTGGCTGAACTCAAAAAAATGGTTGGGGCAGAACACGTTGGCATTTCATCGGTTTATGTTGGTCAGCATCCTGCGCAGTTCTCTGTAAACCCTATTTATTTATTCATGACGGGCCCTCACGAGGCCGTTTTCCAGGTAAGCTTAAAAGATTACGAGGAATACATGGATGATTTTAAAGATAACTTCCGTGCCAGGATTAAGAAGGTTTTACCTGATGTTAAACTTTCCTTCGAACCTATTGAGCTTACCGATAAGGTTTTAAGTCAGGGTTCTCCTACTCCTGTTGAGGTTCGGATTTCGGGTAAAAACAAAAAGTTAAACGAAAAATATGCAAGCAAAATTCTGGCAGAATTAAAAGAAATTCCATACATGCGGGATGTTCAGATTGCACAGCCAATTAAATACCCATCGTTAAATATAGATATTGATCGAACAAGAGCTGCACAGCTTGGTGTGGATATGGCCGATATTTCGCGCTCGCTAATCGCTTCTACTTCTTCATCTCGCTATACAGATAAAAACATCTGGCTTGATGAAAAAGCTGCTTTGCCATATAGCGTTCAGGTTCAGGTTCCTTTAAATCAAATGACAAGTAAAGATGACATTGGACAAATACCTGTTCTAAAAAATTCGGCAAGACCTGTTTTAAGTGATGTTGCGAAAATCACAGCCGACACCACTTATGGCGAAAACGATAATATTGGTGCTATGCCTTTCCTTTCTGTTACCGCAAATCTTTATCACACCGATTTAGGAACAGCATCAAAAGATGTTGAAAAAGCAATAAAAGATGTTGGAGAATTGCCAAGAGGTTTAAATGTTGCAGCTGTTGGATTAAGCAAAGTATTAACCGAAACTTTAGATAGCTTACAATCGGGTTTAATGGTAGCCATAGTTGTTATCTTTTTAATGCTTGCCGCAAACTTCCAATCGTTTAAGGTACCATTGGTTATTTTGGCAACTGTTCCAGCGGTAATATTGGGTTCACTTTTATTGTTAAGAATAACGGGCTCCACCTTAAACCTGCAATCTTACATGGGAATTATCATGTCGGTTGGGGTTTCTATTGCAAATGCTGTTTTACTAATTACCAATGCTGAGCAACTCAGAAAACACAATGGTAATGCATTAGAATCTGCCAGAGAAGCGGCAGCCTTACGTTTACGCCCAATTATTATGACGAGTATTGCAATGATTGCAGGTATGTTACCAATGGCAATTGGTCATGGTGAAGGCGGTGGTGCTGTTTCGCCGCTTGGCCGTGCGGTAATTGGTGGTTTATTAGCCTCAACATTTGCGGTATTAATTGTTTTACCGCTTGTATTTGCCTGGGTTCAGGGTAAACAAACAACAGATTCAATATCCCTTGATCCAGAGGATAAAGAAAGTTTACATTATATTAAAGGTTTAGAAGAAAACGCATAACGCACATCATAAATGAAAACAAAAATATTTTCAACGGCTATTTTAGGTTCTGGTTTATTGTTATTTACTACAATTTACGGTTGTGGTAACGAAGAAAAAAAGGAAGAGAAAAAAGAAGTTCGGGCAGCAATTGCCACATTCGTTTTAAAGAAAGATAAATTATCTACTACCCTAACTTTACCTGGAGAGCTAATCGCACTGCAACAAGTTGATTTATATGCAAAAGTAAGCAGCTTTGTAAAAGCACTGAAGGTGGATATTGGCTCTGAAGTTACAAAAGGGCAATTATTGATGACTTTAGATGCTCCTGAAATGAATTCGCAGTTAGCTGCCGCTCAATCGAGATTGAAAGCACAGGAAGCAATTTACACCGCTAGTAAAGCAAATTACAATCGTTTATACGAAACCAGTAAAACCCCTGGAACCATATCTACAAATGATTTGGATCAGGCACTGGCTAAACGTAATTCTGATTTAGCACAATTTGAAGCAACAAAGGCTGCATACAAAGAGGTGGGTTCCATTCAAAATTATTTAGAAATAAGGGCTCCTTTTAGTGGTGTAATTTCTGCCAGAAATGTAAACTTAGGTGCTTATGTTGGTCCATCGGGAAAAGGTTCAGAATTGCCAATATTTACCCTTCAAGATCAAAAAAACTTACGTTTAGCGGTTTCCATACCCGAGGTTTATACTGGTTACTTAAAACTGGGGGATGAAGTTAGCTTTACGGTAAAGTCACTTCCAAACGAAACTTTTAAAGCAAAAGTTAAGCGCTTATCGGGCGCCTTAGATTTACGCTTACGATCTGAAAGAATTGAAATTGATGTGGCAAATGCTAATAAAGCATTATTACCAGGAATGGTCGCCGAAATTAACATTCCCCTGCCAGCAAATGCAAGCACTTTTGTTATCGCAAAAAAAGCTTTGTTAGATACTAGTGAAGGATTATACATTTTAAGAGCTGAGAACAATAAACTGGTAAAAGTTGCCGTAAAAAAAGGTAGAGAAACCGACGATAAAGTTGAAATTTTCGGTGATATTAAAGAAGGTGACAAATTAATTGCAGAACCTACAGAGGAAATGCATGAGGGAATGACCATTAACCCTTAACTTTACTTAAAGAATTTGTACAAATGTTAGCCAGAAATCAGGAAGTAAATCCGTTAACGAAAAATGAAACCCTCGAGGATTTCTACAATAATTTAACTATTCGTCTTCCCGAAATCCCGATGCCTAACTTAGGCTTAATAAACGACATTGGGCATTTCAACGTTTTCAATCGCTCAATCGTTTGTACAAATATGCCATCTGCCTTTAGCCGACGCGATTTTTATAAAATCTCGCTGATCATTGGAGATGGTATTCTGCATTATTCTGATAAGCAAATTCAAATTAATGGAAAAGCATTATTGTTTACAAACCCAAATGTACCATACTCCTGGGAAAGCACATCGCCGAAGCCAAATGGTTATTTCTGTTTATTTACCGAAAACTTTATCCACCATCGCAACGAAACTTTAAGAGAATCTTTGCTGTGGAAAATTAATGAGAACCCTGTCATCCATATTGATGACGAGCAGGAAGAAACACTGAAAGATATTTTCTCAAAGATGATTAAAGAAATGGATGGCGATTACATTTATAAATATGATTTGTTAAGGAATTATGTCCAGTTAATTGCTCATGAAGCTTTGAAAGTACTTCCGAAGGGAAATATTTTTAAATTAAATAATGCTTCAGCCCGCTTAACGGCCCAGTTTATCGAACTTTTAGAACGTCAGTTTCCAATTGGTGCCACCGAACACGTTTTAGAATTAAAAACAGCTAACGATTTTGCATGCCGACTTTTGGTGCATGTTAATCATTTAAATTATGCAGTTAAGGAAGTTACTGGCACAACTACATCAGAACACATTGCGAAACGAATAATTACAGAAGCGGTGGCTTTGTTGAAGCATACAGAGTGGAATATTTCCCAGATCGCTTATTGCCTGGGCTTTGAATATCCAGCCAACTTTAATATTTTCTTTAAACGCCAAATGGGCTCAACCCCAAAATCTTTCAGAAACTAATCTGCCTTTAGCCAGCCTGTAATACTCATTCTGGTTACATTTGTTAAAAGTACTTCGTGTGCTAACTCATCACTTTTAAAAAATACTATTTTGCCATTTTCTGGCGCAACGTTTTGCGGAACACCTTCTTGATAAATACAGAGTTCTCCTCCATCGCCAGATTTCCATCCAATGTTTAAATACATAATCATCGAATATTTGCGGCTACCGCTATTTTGAAACTGGTCGTAATGCTTCTTGTAAAAACTTCCTTTCTCATACATGGTATAATGAAATTCGTAACCTGTTATCCCAGTATAGCAAGTTTGGTTTAAATAAAGTACAAAGCGATCCATTAAATCAAAAAAATCATTCTCATACTGGTTGTCGTGCTTTCGATCTAACCAGTAAATTACATCGCTGCGTACCAGTTTATCATGATTTACAACGGAATTATTTCCTGTTCCAGCTGCTAAAAGCTGATTACCTTTGTACAAATCGAAAATATTATCTCGTAAATGGCCTGCTAGAGAAAGGCTCAGGAAATTTTCGGCTATGCCTATTTCATTATCAATAAAACTATCGATTAATGTATTAAAGATTTTTTCCAATATTTTGGTTTATCGATTCGATAATCTATCCAATCTTTTGGTAAGGTAGTCTTAATTAATGGTAGAAAAGCTTTATAAAATTTTACTTTTGATAACCAAAACTATTCCTTTTGATGAAGCAAGACATTTTCCCCGCTCAATACTCTACCCTATCTGCTACAGCTTTAAAAAAATATATTGCTCAAACTTATAATCTGGAGGATTTTAACTGCAAACTGTTAATCAGAAATGTTAGCGACACTTATATTTTAGAAAGTGGCGATGAAAAGTTTATATTCAAAATTTACCGTGATTCACATCGTAAATTAAGCGAAATTGAAGCTGAGGTAGAGTTGTTAAACATTTTAAAAGGTGAAGGAAATTCTGTTTCTTACCCGATAAACGACATCCATGGAAATCAAATTCAACAGTTTAATGCAATAGAAGGGATAAGAAATGGTATTTTATTTTCTTATGCCGAAGGAAATGTAATTCTTGATTTAAATGACGATCAGCTTCAAAATATTGGTAGATCGATTGCGAAATTGCACAACACGACAGCATCATTAAAGCTAAAAAACCAAAGGCAGGAGTTTAATTTTGAAACCACCTTATTTGAGCCTTTGAAAACGCTGAAGCCGCATTTTAAAGATATGCCAGAGGAGTTTGTTTATCTGGAAGAAGTTGCTGATAAAGTGGTTAAAAAATTCGAAATATTTGATATTAAAAACTTTAGTTATGGTTATTGCCACTATGATTTATTTCCTAAAAACTTTCATTTTGATTCAGCAGGAAAAATTACTTTTTTCGATTTCGATTTTGCTGGCGAAGGATATTTAATTAACGACTTAATGTCGTTCTTAAACCACTTCTTCTTTCATATTTTAAATAATCTCACCACCATTCAACAAGCAGAAAAAGACTTCCAAACCTGCTTAAAGGCTTATCAGGAAATCAGGGTATTAACGGCAGATGAAATAAAGGCAATTCCATACTTAGGCATTACTTTTCATATTTTCTTTCTAAAATTCTTTTATGATAATTACGATGATTGGTCGAATGTTTTTCTAACACCGCGATACACCAAACACAGGGTTGGCTTAATTAAGAAATGGGTTGAAATGTATTGTGAGTTTTAGTTACGCAACATTATCAAAGGCATTCTTTAATATTCAAAATCAGAATGTTAACTTAGCTAAATAACTAATTCACATCTCATGGATCAAAAAATCATCACGCTGTACGATAAGTACACACACAGTCAGCTAAGCAGAAAAGAATTTATGAAAAAGCTAGCCATCCTAACAGGAAGTACAGCTTTAGCGCTTACCGTTTTACCTTTGCTCGAAAACAATTACGTATCTGCTGCCGAATTTGAAAGTGATGAAATTACAGCAGAAGAAATTACTTATCCTGGTGTTGAAGGTGATATGAAAGCCATTTTGGCTAAACCAAAAGGCAAAAAGAATTTAGGTGCCGTATTGGTTATCCACGAAAACAGAGGCTTAAACCCACATATTATTGATGTAACCAAACGCATTGCAGCAGAAGGTTTTATTGCGCTTGGAATTGATGCATTATCGCCTTTAGGTGGTACACCTGCCGATGAAGATAAAGGTCGCGAGTTAATAGGTAAGCTAGACGCTGAAAAAAATCTTCAAAACTATTTAAAGGGACTAGAATATCTTCGTAAAATTAAAGGTGGAAATGGTAAAGTTGCCTGTGTTGGCTTTTGCTGGGGCGGTGGTATGGCAAATAAACTGGCTGTAAACGACCCAAAATTACAAGCGGCCGTTGCCTATTATGGCGCTCAGCCTGCAACTGCTGATGTACCTAAAATTAAAGCCAGCGTAATGATGCATTATGGCGGTTTAGATGAACGAATTAATGCAGGTATCCCAGCTTACGAAGCAGCCTTAAAAGCTAGTAACATCGATTATAAAATCTTTATTTACGATGGTGTAAATCATGCCTTTAATAATAACACATCGCCAACACGGTACAATGAAGCCGCAGCAAAACTGGCCTGGCAAAGAACAATCGATTTATTTAAAAGTAAATTAGCATAGACATTGATATAAACAGATCATGAGATACTATTTAAGTTGCATAATCACCCTATTACTTATTTATGCTTGTTCTAAATCTCCAAGTAAACTGGATGAGGTTGAAATATATGTTCCAGACACTGCAAATCCTTTAACAACATCAAACATCCCTTTTAAAAATTATTTGGGAGTGAATGCCTTCGAATGGGATTTTGTATCGCCAAGTCAGCCGAGCATAATTACTAATCCTCAAATTTCATTAATTAAGTCATTTGGAGGAGTACGTCATTATCTCGATTGGAGTAAAATAGAGCAATCAGAAGGAAAATATACCTTTAATCCATCTCACTCAGGTGGCTGGTATTACGACATAATTTATCAAAGATGTAAAACCGAAGGGTTAGATCTTCTGGTTTGTTTAAAAACGATTCCAGACTGGTTGATGAACACCTACCCAGCTAACCAGCGGGACGCAGAAAATGTACCAGCTCCATACGGTCTGGATAAAAGCGATCCCACTTCTTATTTAAAACAAGCAAAAACCGGGTTTCAGTTTGCTGCTAGATACGGGTCAAATAAAACCTTAGATCCAAGCCTGGTAACAGTAAATACCTCAATAAGGTGGACTGGCGATGATGCAAATTCAGTAAAAATTGGTCTTGATTTGGTAAAATATATTGAATGTGATAATGAACGCGATAAATGGTGGAAGGGAAAACAAGCCGAACAAACCGCAGAAGAATATGCAGCGAATATGTCTGCATTTTATGATGGCCATAAAGGAAAATTAGGTAAAAATGTCGGGGTAAAAAATGCGGATCCGAAGATGATAGTTGTTATGGCTGGTCTATCAACCGCAAATCCCGAATATGTAGTTAAGATGATAGATTGGTGTAGAAAAAACAGAGGCTTAAAAGCAGACGGATCTGTAGATTTATGTTTCGATGTAATAAATTATCATTTATACGCCAATAATGCTTTCATCAACAATGGAAACGCAACTACAGGCGTGGCGCCAGAGCTTTCCAATATCGGAACTGTTGCAGATAGTTTTATTAAAATGGCAAAAACAAATGCGCCAGGTTTAGAGGTTTGGATGACCGAAACGGGTTATGATGTTGGGAATACGCCTCAAAAAGCGATAGCTATAGGCTCTAAAACCGCGTATGTTACACAGGCAGACTGGAATTTAAGAACTGCTCTTCTATATGCTCGACATGGCTTAAACAGATGCATGTTTTACATGCTAGATGATGCTGGCGGACTTAACAGTACAACCCAGTATAGCTCCTCAGGCTTCCATAACGACGATTTATCTAAACGACCATCAGCAGATTACATATCACAAACAAAAAGCCTGCTTGGAAGCTATTATTATGCTGCTACTCTAAATAAAGACCCCATAGTTGATTTGTATAAACTTGATAAAAAAGAAATCTATGTACTCACTGTTCCCGACCAAAAAGATAGAACTGTAAATTATCAATTGGATTTAGGCACATCAACGCAAGCCATCGTTCATACTTTACAGATTGGTAAGGATGAAATGTCGCACAAAACTGTAAATGTAGCGAACGGAAAATTAACAATTCAGGTTACTGAAACACCAATTTTTGTAGAGAAAATATAATTAAAACTAATAAAATTCAAGTTGTCATCCTGAGTTTATCGAAGGGTAATTTATAATAAATCCATTCGATAAACTCAGAAGTCAATAAAAATTTATGTGATTTCGAAACGGCCTCTTCTTCTAATAAAATAACCGATAAATAAAGCCCTTGTTTCCAGCAAAAACTACCAAATTACCTTTTTTAGATTTTTGAACAGAATTAAAATTGATATCAGAAATATGTTTCCAGTTTTTGCCTCCATCTGTAGATACATCGGTTCCTGAAGTTCCTGTAGCAATTAGTGTGTTTTTGTCTAGATAGGTAACACCTGAGCGATAACCTAATACTGGAGATTCTGGTTTTGTCCAGGTTTTACCACCATCAGCTGTTAACAAAACATTATTGCTGTTCTCTTTATCCTTAACATAATTACCACCAACCACTACTCCGTTTTTAGCATCGTAAAAATCCATTCCAAACGGACCTGTGCTATTTTCGCCTTGCCAAATCGGACATTTAAAAACCTGCCAGTTTAAACCATAATCGCCAGAATAGTAAATATTAGAAACGGTACCACCGCTAGAAATCCAAACCTTACCACCTGGTAATGTTTTAACCGTTGTGCCGCTTGCCGCAAACGCAGCTTCTCCCTTTGCTAATGGAAACTTTAAGTTATCCGAAATGTTTAACCAGCTTTTCCCAGCATCGATGGTTTTCAGTAACTGCATTTTATTACCTATCGGATCTCCAAAAATGATCGCTTTATTTTTATCCCAAAAACCCAAACCATCTAAAAATATAGCTGTATCAACATTTTTGTAACTTTCTGTCCAACTTTCGCCACCATCAACAGTTTTCAAAATATAGGCAGGCGATCCTGCATTTACCACAACAGCTTCCTTTTCATTAAAGGCTTCAATATCACGAAAATCGAGCTTTTCGTAGCCTTTTGGTTTTATCCATTGCCAGGTGGCGCCCCCATCTAATGTTTTTCCAACCGAACCATTACTTCCACTTACCCAAACAACTTTATCAGTTACCACACTTAAGCCCCTTAAACTGGTTTTCGTATTTTCTGTTAAAGCTTTAACTGAAAACGTTTGCGCATCGCAAAAAAAAGGTGCCATTAATAGGCACCAGATTATTTTTTTCATTTTATTAGATTTACTTGACTCTTTTGAAAGCTTCTGAACGACCTAGTAGTGAAATTCCTATATAACCTCGAACATTCATAACATCATTCCCTTTTAAAGATATGTTACAGCTGTAAGTTTTTCCGCTTTTCGGATCGTAAATTGTTCCATCCGTCCATTTACCATCTTCAAAAACAAAATCTTTTAAAATTTCTAAGTTTAGTAAAGGTCTGCTTTGCAAACTAGCGGTTGGATTTTTCGAATCCATTTTTGGTTTACCATTCAGATTTGGTTCTTTTAACCAAGCCAGCTTCCCATAATATTTGTCGCCCTTTTTATAAACTTCTATTTGCCCTTCGCCCGAAGCATTGAGCCATTTACCAACAATTGCGTCCTTATTTTGTGCAATCGCATTAAAACTAACGGCTACAAACAGCAGCATAAATAATTGAAACTTTCTCATAATTGATTTCTATTTAGTGTTTTTAAATATAACAAATTGACTTTTCTATGCAAACATAATAAATAGAAAAAATAGGAGTAGGTTTTATTACTTAGAAATGATAGGCAAATATTTTTTATGGTAGGCAAAAAGCAAAAATAAATTGAATATAAGCATAACTGCTACCATTGGTAATTGTTGCGGCCCTAAAAATGCATGATAAAGAAATATGTTTAAGGTTACGGGAAATATAATAATGGCTCCCAGCGGAGCAGTTCGGCCAATTAAAAGTAAAATAGCAGATACGAGTTCGGTTACTTTAATTAAAGGCATTAAGTAAAACGACGCCATAACACCAGCCATAAATGTAGTTTGATCGGCGCTCAGTTTTGGAGCTTCGGGTGTATAATTTATAAAATAAACAACGGAAGCAAAAAGATACATTAAGCCCAAAAGCACCCGAACAATAATAATTGCAATTTTCATAATTCTTGGTTAGTTTTTAGTTGTGGTTAATATTATAATGATTTGTAACTATTTATTTTCTATGGATTACATATAATTCATTCCAGCATACCCCAACAATCTGCGCCACAATGCAATTTGACCTATACAATTTGCTTCTCTATATATAGTAAATGAAATCATTTCAAACAAAGTCATTTTCATGCCAGGCATTTCATAAGCTTCTTCTAACTTTTCATCTGTCGCGTTTGTTAATGCGGCTAATAACGGTGGCGATATTTTTTGCCAATCTTTTTTAAAATCCTCTAATTTCGGATAAGCCTGATCGTCGATAATTCCTTTATTGTCTTTAAATAATTCGCCTGTTGATGAAGGTAAATCGATACCAAAAGATTTCGCTAAATGGTAACGTCCAGAAATTACGCTGCCTGTAATCCATGCAATATGATTTGCTTTCGTATCCATCCTATTTTCCGCATCTTTTTCTTCAATTCCATCCAATGCCCTTATTAAAAAATCGGTGTGCATTTCATATAAAACAATTAATCCGTACAGTTTACTGCTAACTGGCTTAGTTTCCATAACGTTATTTTTCTTTAATTTAATTAATTAATATTAAAATTACGCGGATTGCATTAAAATTCGCGTTGCCGTAAAAGTCAATTATAGGGGTTATTTAAGACAAAAAATTTTATATTTAGCTTGCCAAAAAGCTAACCATATGATTAAAACAGGCCTTCTTATACCCGAGCAATATAAATTATTAAGCGTAGCCGCCATTTTAGAGGTTCTCGAAGCAGCAAACAAGTTTCAAATTGCAGAAAAATTTGAAGAGGCTTTCGACATCACCTTATTAACCATAAATAATACTGTTGATGGTTTCTTTAACACCTATAAGGCGGATACCATCAATACGGAAGAAAAGTTTCAGCTTATTTTAATTCCTTCATTTACTACCGATGATATTAAAAGCACCATTTCGCTAAATCGAGCTTACATCCCATGGTTAATTAAACAATATCGTGCAGATGCAGAAATTGCAACATTTTGTACTGGAGCATTTTTACTCGGTGCAACTGGTTTGTTAGATGGAAAAGCTGCAACTACACATGTTGATGCTTGCACTGCGTTTTCAGCTGCCTTCCCTGCTGTTCAGCTAAAAGCAGATAAAACGGTTACACACGATGGTAATCTTTTTACCAGTGGAGGCGCTACCTCTACCTTTCATTTGTTGCTATATTTATTGCAAATTCATTGCGGAAAAGATTTAGCGATTAAAACAGCTAAAATTTTTGCAATTGATATGGATAGGCAAAATCAATCGTACTTTAGTTCATTTCAACCCACTAGGCACCATAACGATGAAATAGTTGCATCAGCTCAAGAGAAAATTGAAAGTAATTATCACGATGTTTCTACTATAGAAGAAATGATAAAGGATATTCCATCTAGCAGAAGAAATATTGTTAGACGTTTTAAACAAGTTACAGGAATTACACCAATTGAATACCTGCAGCAAACCCGAATAGAGGCAGCAAAAAAATTGCTAGAACAAACTGCACAGCAGATGACTGAAGTAATCTATAACTCTGGATATAACGATCCAAAAGCATTTAGAAAAATATTCAGGAAAACAGTAGGGATGACACCCTCTCAATACAGAGATAAATTTCAAGCGAGATAACTTCAGAAATACAACATTAAGATCAAAATATTGTAATCATTCTAATACAATTAAAAATAATTCTAAATAACAAAATAATTGTTGTTAACTTAACGTTATAGTAATCTAACCGAATTGTATTATGAGCACACTACTGTTAATCATTGGTTCCTTCTATTTAATTTCTCTCTGTTCGATGATCTACTGCTATTATTCAGCAGAGCAAATGCCTTATGATTACGAATAACATAAAAGATTCAAATAAATAAACAACTTGAATTAAGCGAAATTTCTCAAGTTGTTTATTTAAAACTAGAAATTACATTCTTACTTTTCTAAGCCTTAGATCTTAGCTTAAATAGCTAAAATTCTATTTCTATTACTAATTATTAGTCGACCTCCATCCTAACGTTTTTCTTTTTCTTAAAAATATTTCGTTAAAAACTTGCGAAACCGAATAGTTGCACATATATTTGCAACCAATTAGTTTCCTATTTACAAAACCGAAATGAGAAGAGATGTATTCCAAGCCATAGCCGATCCAACCCGAAGGGCAATTATTACGCTGATTGCCTTGCAGGCTATGACACCCAATACGGTTGCTGAGCATTTCGACATTACCAGACAGGCAGTTTCTAAACACCTCCGAATTTTAACAGAATCAAATCTGGTAAAACAGGAGTACAAAGGAAGAGAGATTTATTACTCGCTTGAAATTGAAAAAATGAAGGAAATTGATCAATGGTTAAATCAATTTAGGGCAATTTGGGAAACCCGATTTAATCAGCTTGACCATGTATTATCAACCATTAAAAAACAGAAAATATGAAAAATGATTTGCTATTTGATTTTACCGTTGACAAAGCGACCAAAACGGTATCAATAACCCGAGAGTTTGATGCTGATCTTTCTTTGGTATGGGATGCTTATACCAAGCAGGAAATTTTAGATCAATGGTGGGCACCGAAACCCTGGGAATCAAGAACCAAAGTTATGAATTTTGAAGTAGGCGGCCATAGATTTTACGCTATGGTAGGCCCCGAAGGACAAGAACATTGGTCTGTTCAGAAATATAATTCGATTACACCGAAAACCAACTTTAAAATGCTAAATGCTTTTGCAGACGAGCATGAAAACCTGCAATTACCTGGTTCTGAATGGGATTTAAATTTTAGTGAAGAAAACGGAAAGACAAAGGTTAATATTTCGATTTATAACGAATCGTTGGAACGTTTGGAGCAAATGATCGAAATGGGCTTCAAAGAAGGCTTTACTATGACGCTGAATAGCCTTGATGAGTTATTGGAAACTTTGAAGTAAGAATACATTCTTGCTGGCAGTTATCTAACTTTGCAATAATTAACAAAAGCCGAATTGTAAATCATTCGGCTTTTGTAGTAATTTGTAGAAACCTAAAAACGTTATAACCCATTCTTAATAATTTAAAAAACCGAAATGGATTCTAATCAAAATTCCCCAAGCCCTTTTAGTCAAACTTATTTCCATGGAACAAAAGCCGATTTAAAACTAGGTGAACTTATTGTTGTTGGTTACAACTCGAACTTTGGAAAAAGAATAAACGCTAAATATATCTTCTTATCAGCAACTTTAGATGCCGCAATTTGGGGTGCCGAACTCTCTTTAGGTAATGGGCCAGGAAGAATTTATTTAGTAGAGCCTACTGGTCCAATTGAAGACGATCCTGATTTAACCGACAAAAAATTCCCAGGTAATCCGACAAAGTCTTACCGTTCGCAGCATCCTTTTAAAGTGGTTGGCGAAATTACTTTATGGCAAGGCCACCCTTTAGAACAAGTTGAAACGATGAAAGGGCATCTACAAAAACTAAAAGAACAAGGAATTGATTCGTTGAACGATTTATAAAAGATAATAAGTTCGAAATAAAACGACTTTAAAATTTGCTATAACAAAAATGGCCTGCTAAAAAGCAGGCCATTTTAAATTAAAAGAGGAAATTTTACTTCCCGTTTTGTTCTACGTCTCTATCCATTTCTATTAAATCTACATTTTCTGGACTTGAGAAATCGCCGATTAAATATTTATTAAAGTGATCGGCCAGTTTCCAAAATGCATATTCAGTCATATCACCAAAACCATGTCGCTGGCCAGGAATTAATAAGAAATCGAAACGTTTTCCTGCTTTCATTAGAGCATTTGCCACACGAATCGAATTTGCTGGGTGAACGTTATTATCAACATCTCCATGCATTAACAATAAATGACCTTTTAAATTCTTAGCCAGATCTGGATTTTTATCAATACTGTATTTAAATGAGGTATCGCCTTTTAAAGACACAATTTCTTTTACACCATGGTGCTTCTCACTCCACCAGCGGTTGTAAATACTATTATCATGATTACCTGCATTGGAAACCGCCGCTTTAAAAAACTCTGGGTAAACCAACATCGCTGCAGTAGACATAAAACCTCCACCCGAATGGCCAGTTATACCAACTTTTGTATCATCGATATAAGCATATTTCGAAGCCAATTGCTCAATAGCCGCTTTTTTATCAGCCAAGCCATAATCGCGGAGGTTACCATAACCGTAAGTGTGGTACCATTTAGAACGTGAAGGATTACCACCACGGTTACCTACTGTAATTACAATGTAGCCAAACTGCGCTAAACGCTCAGTGCGATCCATACTTTTACTAAAAGCTTTATTTACGGCTTCAGTTTGCGGTCCAGGATAAACGTACTCTATAATCGGGTATTTTTTATTTGGGTCGAAATCAAACGGCTTATACATTACACCGTATAAATCGGTAACTCCATCATCAGCTTTAACTTTAAAGGGTTCAGGGAACTTGTATCCAGCCGAGATTAGTAACGATAAATCAGTTGTTTCTAAATCCATTACCTTTTTACCGTTTCTATCGTAAACGCTCGATTTTGGTGCCGTATTTACCCTCGAATAGTTATCTACGAAAAAGGTATTATTATCATTCATGCTCGATTGGTGATCAAAATCGCCTGCATTAAGCAATTTCATATTCGAACCATCGAAATTAATGCTGTAAAGGTGTAAATAATATGGATCTTCTTTCCCTTCTCTCCCATTTGCGGTGAAATAAAGTACGCGGTTTTTCTCATCAATATTTACAATGCTTTCGCAATGAAAAGAACCTTTTGTAATTTGATTCTTTAGTTTCCCGTCTCCATCAAAAAGATAAAAATGTGCCCAACCATCGCGTTCGCTCCAGTGAATAAGTTCTTTACCATCGTTAACCAATCCTGGACGATTAACTTCTACATATGAATTAAATCTTTCATCAATTAATGCTGAAACTTTTCCTGTAGTAATATCAATGGTACCAACATCAATACGTTTTAAATCGCGGCTTGTACGAGAAAAATAAAACCTGCTATCGTTACCTAACCAAACCGACGGACGGAATTCGTTATCGCGGTCTTTTGCCAAAACAGGTTTGCTCCAAACCGAAACACTCTGATCTTTAAAAGCAGAAACATTTAGTTTTTTATAAGATTTTGCTGCAAAATCAAAAAGTAATACTTCATCCTGTGGTGCCTCAGCTTCGCCTGGCATTTGATATTTATAAGTTTCTAAAGTCGGGCGACCAGGTGTTACGCTGTTAATTACCCATAAATCTTTTACCTTACGGGAATCGGTTCTATCTAAAACAAAATATTTCGCATTCGGCGACCACAGTACATAAGCACCGCGGCGTTTTTTGTTGTTTTTCTCGTTCTCTACATTGTTTTCGCCATCGCCGTCACTTCCGTAAGAATAAAACTTAACGCCATCTTTTGTTAGCTGATGCTCTACAATAGTGCTGTCTTCTTCATTTTTAACCGCTTTTTTGTAGTTTTCTTTATCCATCCAATACAAATTATAATTGCGGGAGAAGATAATAGCCGACGAATCAGGCGCTACAGAACCCCAGGATGGTTTCGGTTTTGGCTTGCTAAAATTAGCCACCTCAGTAAGTTTGGTTGTGGCTAAATCATATTTAAACGAATAGATTTTTTTTTGCATCGAATCTGCAGCTTTTTTATCCTTTCTGTCTTTTTTTAATTCATCAACAGTGCTTTTAATTTCGAAAGTGATACTTTTTTCATCAGAAGCAAATTTCAGATTCTCTAAAGGTAAATGCTCTGCATCAAAAGGATCGCGAACAATTAGCGTAATATCTGCCGCAACTTTCGCATTATCGAACATTATTTTTTTGCTCTTCGTAGCTGGATCAACCAAATACCAAAATTTACCTTTCGGGCTTTCGAAGGTATACCAGAAACGATTGCTTAGTTTAAGCCAATGTGGATCTACTGATGTAGAATACACCATCTTTTTTAATTTGTTTGGCGAAAACCTTGATGCCAGCTGGTAATTAGCTTTAGGGCCAGCCTGTATATTTTCGGTTATAGTGAAGGTTTTAGTTTGGGCAACAGCCGTAAATGATAAAAGCTGAACTCCTAATAACAGTTTGTAAATTTTATTCATTAAGGATTTATTTTGAGAAGCCAAAACTATCTAATAATTGCAATTACAATGCATTATACATGTAATAAATGCGTTAGTTAGCTTAAAAAGCAACAAACTCAAATACTTATCAACACCCTTTTATTTGAAGCTTAAATAATTAGAGTATTTTTTAGTTTTGTACAAAATACTTAACTATGAAATTCAATTTTTTAACGATTATAACGGCTACTGTTATTTTGTTCAGCGGTTGCCAATCTAATTCTCAGGCCGAAGACAAAAAAAGTGCAGATTCTACTGAACAAGTTACAAAAGGCAACGAAACTACAACTCCTGTTGACGTTTCTAAAATTAAAGTTGCAGATGCAAAAACTATATTAGATCGTAAACAAGTGCCTATTTTGTGCTATCATCAGGTTAGAAACTGGAAATCAACTGATGGAAAAGTGGGTAAAGATTATATTGTAGAAATTCAAAACTTTAAAGATCAAATGAAAATGTTAGCCGATAGCGGTTACCATACCATTTTACCAGATCAATTATATGCTTACTTAAATACTGGGGCAGCTTTGCCAAGCAAACCAATTATGCTAACTTTTGATGATACGGATCTCGATCAATTTACGATAGTAAATCCAACCTTAAAAAAACTTGGTTACAAAGCGGTTTATTTCATCATGACGGTTTCGATTGGCAAAAAAGGAAAGTTTGTTGATTATATGAGCAGTGATCAGATTAAACAGTTATCTGATGAAGGAAATATAATCGGCTCTCATACTTACGATCACAAAAATTTCAAAAAATATGCAGGTAAGGATTGGGAAGAGCAATTAGATAAACCTACTAAAAGATTAGAAGAGATAACGGGTAAAAAAATGACAGAATTTGCTTATCCATTCGGCTTATGGAATGCAGAAGGTATTCCTGAATTAAAAAAACGTGGTTTCAGAATGGCTTACCAACTTTCAACCAAACGCGATGAAAAAGACCCGTTATTTACCATTCGCAGAATTATAGCCAGTGGTTACTGGTCGCCAAAAACATTAAGCAACAGCATTAAAAATAGTTTTTAACCTTTAAACCCTGGCAAATGCTGGGGTTTCTTTTTTTAAGCCCAATTATGAAAAAACTTCTCTCACTTTTGATTACCTTCTGCTGTATAGCTACGCTAAAAGCACAAGTACCCCACCTTAGCGGTCAGGTAGAAATCTCGATGTCTACTGGCCAGATTAGCTGTAACTTCACAATTTCTAACATACCCGATTTAGGTAAAGAATATCAGATTTTACTAAATAAGGGCTTTAACATCAAATACATAAAAGATTCTGCTAATAAAACTTTAAGCTACTCTGGTTATTACAATGGCAAAATGCGTGGCGAAGGTTTGACTTACATACCAGTAGCTGGAAATGATGTATTAACAAATCCTAAAACCTTGCATATTAATTATGTAGGTTCTTTCCCGATTTACACGGATACCCTAAATTTTACTGATTTTAAGGGTTTAATCGCTTTTAACGGTAAAACGATGCGGGCAACCGACCAGTCGAAATGGTATCCAATTATTTATGATGTAAAAAACGACAGGCAAATTGAGCAATTGACTTTCGATATTGAAGTAATTAGTAAGGGTGCTAAAACGATATTTGTTAACGGAGATTTACCAAAAGCTGCACCAAAAGCAAGGTTTGCATCAAAAGTACCATTGTCGCCGATGTTATTTGTGGGTAACTATGATGTTCAAAATACGAAAAATGCAATGTTTCTAAATACAGCAATGAATGCCAAACAACTTAAAGTATTTGAAGAAAACATTGCCGAAATTAAATCATATTATTCAAAAAATTTGAATATACCATACGAAACAAAAAATATATTTATAGAGCATGAACCTATAGAAAAATTTAATAAAGGCCGAAGTTGGGGTTTTGTATCCTTCCCTGTTATAGCATTTGCTGGAATTAAGCTTGGCGATATGGTGAGCGAAGAAAAATCATCTTTAAAAGATTCGTCAGATTACCCTTTTATTGCACACGAAATTGGCCACTATTACTTTGGGGATGTTTTGCAACCAAACTCTACATTATTTTGGTTTTTCTTAGAATCAACAGCAGAATATTTATCAGTAAAAGCTGCAGAGGCAAAATTTGGAAAGGAATTTACGGCTAAATATTTTAGAGAACGTGGAAAAGAACTCAAGAACTTTAAAGCAGTACCACTAAATAAAATTACTGAAATGAACCAGATTTCTGGAACTTACAGATATTATTATGGTCCATTTTTGTTAAGAGGATTAGAGCAAATCATTGGCGAAAAAAGAATGTTTAAATACTTAACTACAATTTTAAAAGCCGATAAATCATTTACCAATTATGATTTTCTAAAGCAGAATGCAATGAAATCTGGCATTTCTGAAGCGGAATGGTCAACTTTTGAAAAAGAATTTATTCTTTCTGAAAACGCAGTATCTTTGATTAAATAATATCAAATAAATTGAATACAAATCTAAAAACAATCACTTATTCCCTTTTATCTTTTATTTTTTCGGGATTAATTTTTACTTCATGCTCAAATAATCAGGCTCAAGAAAAATCAATTGAACAAGCCAGTGCTTTAGAAAAAAGTGAAGCAGACACAACCAAGCAAAAACCAGCTGATGCTAAAACCATTTTAGCCCGTAGGGAGGTTCCTGTTTTATGTTATCATCAAATAAGAAATAATATTTCCAGTGATAGCAAAAGAGCGCACGATGACATAATTGCGCCCGATAAGTTTAGAGAACATATAAAAATGCTTGCCGATAGTGGTTACCATACCATTCTACCCGATCAGCTATATAATTATTTGGTCTATGGTGCAAAATTACCTGAAAAACCAATCATGATTACATTCGATGATACGGACATGGATCAGTTTACCGTTGGGAATGCCACTTTAAAAAAATATGGATATAAAGGCGTTTATTTCATCATGACAGTATCTATCGGGAGAAAGGGTCGGATTAACTATATGACGAAAGAGCAAATTAAACAATTATCTGATGAAGGCAATACTATTGCAAGTCATACTTATGACCACAAAAACTTCGCTCAGTTTAACGAGGAAGATTGGAAAACCCAGATAGATGATCCAACTAAAAAACTGGAAGAAATTACAGGAAAAAAAGTAGAATATTTTGCTTATCCATACGGTGTCTACAAGGCTGCCAATCTCCATAAATTAAAAGAGCATGGCTTTAAAGCAGCATTTATCTTATCCACGGCAAGTGATGAAAATTTCCCTCTGCTTACCATTAGAAGAATAATCGATCCAGGCAGATACACTGCAAAAAACCTTTATTTCAGCATTAATAAAAGTTTTAATAAAACAAAAGCCAAATCGTAAGTGTAGATTAATTAAGAAAACATAATCAGCATTGCCCACATACTATGAAAAACTTAATTTATTCTAGCTTTTTAGCCTTAATTATATTTACCGCCTGCAACAACCCGAAAACGGATAAAAATGCAGAAACCGCTGAATCAACAAAAAATGAGAGTACCGTTTTAACAAGCACATTCTATAAAAGACTGGAAGGCACAATTGCGGGTAAACCTGTGGTTATGCATTTGCAAAATGCCGATGATGATTACAGCGGCGTTTACTATTATGATGCATCTTGGTTAAATTTATCGACCGATACGTTAGTTGGAAAGGATAGCATTGTTCTTTTCGAAAATAGCTTTTATGACTATTATTTTGATAAAGATGCCAAGCAATCAAAAATTGCTTTAAAATGGAACGGCAATGGTTTCGATGGAAATTGGTTTAACGAGACCAAAAAGTTTGCTATAGCATTACAGGAAAAATATCCTGAAGGCAGTTATGAGTTTACTGCTGGAATGTATCAGGATTCGGTAAAAGCCATTGCAGGCGATGCCAAATCTCCAGTGGCTGAAATCAGTTTTGAGTACCTTAAGCCAAAACAAAATGACGATTCGGGTAAATGGCTTGATAATCAATTAAAACGAATCTCGGGTATTAAATTAGGTGCTGAAGATCGGGAAACGGGCTTTAAAAAAATTGCCCAGGCTTATTTCTCTGATTACGAACAACAAATTAAGGAGCAGAAAAAAACTGGCCCCGATAGAGGATTTATGCAATGGATGAATTACACCAACAATAGTCAGCAATCTATCGATTATAACGATAATGGCTATGTGGTTATCGATTTTCTTGCCGATGCTTACACAGGTGGTGCGCACGGAAATTACAGCAGTACAATGTACTGCCTCGATGTAAAGAACAAAAAACAGCTTGTTTTAAGCGATATTGTTAAAATAGATAGCAATACTTTGCAGAAAATTTTGGAAAAAGGTTTAAGAAAAAATTATAACATAAAGCCTAACGAGCAATTAAGCACCGTGTTATTTGATAACTTTTTAAAACCAAATAACAATTTTTACTTCAACTCAAATGGAATAGCTTTTATGTACAATCCTTACGAGGTTGCCAGTTATGCGCAAGGACAAATCGTAGTTTTTATTCCCTTTGCTGATATTAAAAGCTATTTAACGCCAGATTTTGTTCAACGAATGAAACTCAAATAGCTTAATTTTTTATCCGCACAGGCCAACATAACGATCTTAAAGAATCTCTTTTATTAAATACGATTTGCCATTAAAACTTAATTCATCAGCAAGCTTTTTTCCAATAAAAAGCTTGCCAATCGGTGCAGCCTGAGATACTGCAAAAAACTTTTGCCCATCAAGATTTAATTCTCCAGCACTAATGCTGATGTAGAAATTTCCTTCAGTAGTTAAAACTAAGCTTCCGTTCTTAACTTCTTTTGCAACATCAACATTTTCCAGTTGTTGCAGGGCGATTCTTTGTTGCCCCGCCTCGTACAAAAGTTTACTATTTCTGTCCATTTCCTGCTGCATCATCTCTCTAGTAGTTTCGTACTTGTCGCCTGCACTGCTTTTAGTATCATCATTCGATGCCTGCCGAGCCTGTTGCATAGAATATTCGATATTTTCTATTCTATTTTGAATAAAAGTTAAGCAAAGCTGATAGAGTTGAGTTTTTAAGGCAGACATAATTTGTAATAGATAATGTAAAACGGGCGATTTAAGATGTTAATGGATTAACTGCGAAGTGCAAAAGCTTTTTCCAGAATAGATTTTATCTTTTCCGCTGGAATATCTTCGAAATGATTGATTAGTAAAATTTTCATTCGGGCCCTTTTCTCTTGCAACAAATCTTCGTGGTCAATTTTATTTCCATCTACCAAACCAATGTAAGGCTGATGGATTTTTTTATGAATCCAAAGATAGCAGAACATTTTTCCTTTATGGTAATAAAACGGCATTCCATATTTCCAATGTTCAGTTACGTTATCATAACCAGTTAAAAGCAACCTTAAATATTGAAGGCAGCTCTTTATTGGTTCATCTTTTTGTTCGAAGTAATGATCTAATGGATTAAGCATATTTTAAGGATTGATGGTTTGTTTTATTGCTAAATTGTTTGTGCATTTTTCATAACCAATGAAGCAATACACCAGCGAACTGATGAACCAATGAACTAATAAACCCACAAACCTACTCCTCAATCCAACTCACTTTTTCTTCAATCGATGTACGGTTTGGTGCCCATGGTTTTTCGTTATGGTAGCCCATATAAAATAAGCCAATACATTTTTCATTCTCTTTCAAGCCTAAGAAACTACCTAAATCGTGTATTAATGGTGGCGAACTCCAATAAGCACCAACTTTTAAACTTTCGGCAGTTAAAGCCATATTTTGAACCGCACAAGATACCGCAGCCAGTTCTTCCCATTCGGGAATTTTTCCGCTAACCGCCATATTGATGGCAATAATACAATCAGCCTGACTGGTTTTCTCTGCAAAGCTATCGTACTTTTTTTGAAGAAAATTTTGAGGAGACACCAATTCCTTATAAAGTTTTCCAAGCTCCGCTCCCAATTTTGCCAAACCTGCTTTTCTAATTACAGTAAAACGCCAGGGTTGGGTTAACTTATGTGTTGGTGCAAAATTGGCCGTTTCTAAAATTTGATTAATAACTTCAACAGGTATTTCTTTTTTTATATAACTGGCAGGAAAAATACTGCGGCGCTCTTTTATAACTTGTGATATGATTTCGTAATTACTCATCTGGTAAAAATAGTTAAAAGCAAAAAGATTAAAGCTGAAAGCCAAAAGCAAAATTGTTAAAAACTAAAATATTTGACTTTTTAATGTCTTGATAGGCTATAAACAGCAAAAAGATAAAAACTGAAAGATAAAAGCTGAAAGCAAAAAGATTAAGGCTGAAAGCCAATAGCAAAATTGTTAAAACTAAAACATTTGCCGCTTTAATCTCTTGATACTCGATACTTACTACTTGATACTTTTCAGCTGCTTCCTAATTTGTTTAACCTTTGCAAAAAACGCAATGCTTTCCTTGTCAACTAAAAATTCCATAGTATCAATTAGTTCTTCTTTAATCCACTGGTGTTTTGAAATTAAATTAGCCAGAATATTTAAACAGTGTGATTTTACCGCAACAGGAATATTTTCATCAATTAACCAAGCAAAAACTGCTTCAACAAAACCATTAGTATCGTAATCTTTCAAAATATTTTTTACCTCACTTGAAGCTTTTTTATTTGTCATAAAAGCCAGAATTTTAACAAAATGGCGTAAAGCAGAATGATTATTTTGTTGAGGAAGTTTATCTAAAAAACAATCAGCAAACGGCAGGAAGTTAACTTGATGATTGGAATAAACCCGTTCTAAAATCCATGCAGCTCTAAATCCAATTTGCTCATCATGATGAAAACTCAAATCAATTAAATCCTTTGCAGAAAAAGTTTGATCTGATACATTAGATGCCAATTTTTCAACTTCTATTTTGCCAATAGGTTTTTGTATGATATCTATTAAAAATTGCATGAACCATAAAAATAAAAAAATCAATTGAAATAACTGCCTGCTGAAGCAGACCGCAATGAAATAGCTAAAGGCATAAGCAGCATCAACAAGTCGTCATTTCGAACGAAGCCGAGAAATCTTTGAATAAGGAATACTAATTTGAAAAATCTCTCCATCCGCCGCGTTACAGTCGAGAAGACTGAAGAACGGAATGGAGTTAGCAAAAAAGAAAACAAGCGTATTAAAAGGTACAATCTTTTGTTAAATAAACCTGATTGAACTGAAATACTTTTATAAATAGTAGCAACCTTCAATAGGCTGTCATGCTGAGGCACGAAGCATCTCTAACCTATAAAACAGGTGCTTCGTACCTCGGCATGACAGACGTTATTTATAAAAGATTGAAGTGAAAGCGGGACTACAGAATCTATGAAATGCTGCGCAATCGTTTTCAAATTATAATTCTTCAACCTTTTTACCCTCAACCTTTTTCCGTATCTTTGCGGCTTATTTATTTACAGTATGATTTCAGTTTCTAATTTATCTTTACGATACGGCAAACGCACATTATTTGAAGACGTTAACATCAAGTTTAACCAAGGCAACTGCTATGGTGTAATTGGCGCTAACGGGGCAGGTAAATCTACTTTCCTGAAAATTTTATCGGGCGAAGTAAGTCAGACATCGGGTAGCGTAGCTTTTACTCCAGGAGAAAGAATGGCGGTTTTAAAACAAAACCACTACGAATTTGATGAGTTTTCGGTATTAGAAACCGTAATGATTGGTCATAAAGAGCTTTATGCCATCATGAAAGAGAAAGATGCCATTTATATGAAGGAAGATTTTACCGAAAAAGATGGCGAACGTGCTGGAGAATTGGAAAATATTTTCGCTGAAATGGATGGCTGGAACATGGAGAGCAATGCTGCAACCATGTTGAGCAACTTAGGCATAACAGAAGATAACCATACTAAATTATTAAAAGAGCTAGATAATACACAAAAAGTACGTGTGTTACTGGCGCAAGCGTTATTTGGTAATCCTGATATTTTGTTACTGGATGAGCCAACCAACGATTTGGACATCGAAACGATTGCATGGTTAGAAAATTTCCTGGCCGATTACCAAAACATTGTATTGGTGGTTTCTCACGATAGGCACTTTTTAGATGCTGTTTGTACACATATTGTGGATATCGATTTCGCAAAAATGAGTACTTATACAGGTAACTATACTTTCTGGTATGAGTCTAGTCAGCTGGCGTTAAAACAACGTAGCGACCAGAACAAGAAAATGGAAGATAAAGTGAAGGAGTTACAGGAGTTTATCCGCAGGTTTAGTGCAAATGCATCGAAATCAAAGCAGGCAACTTCGCGTAAAAAGGCTTTAGATAAAATTGATATTACCGAGATAAAGGCATCGAGCCGTAAATATCCTGCAATTATATTCAATAATACAGGTCGCGAAGCAGGCGATCAAATTTTACAGGTTGATGCTTTGGGAAAATCCGGCAATGATGGCGTTTTATTCGACAAAGTTACTTTCATGGTAAATAAGGGCGATAAAATTGCAATCTTATCTCAAAACAGTTTGGCTACTGCAGCATTTTACGATGTTTTAACAGGTAGAACACCTGCTGATAAAGGCGAATTTAAATGGGGCGTTACCATCAGCACAGCTGATATACCGAATGATAACTCTGAATATTTTGCTGGAAAAGATGAAAACCTGGTTGATTGGTTACGCGAATATTCGGGAACGGATGCTGATGAGCAATTTGTACGCAGCTTTTTAGGCCGTATGTTATTTTCTGGTGAAGAAGTTTTGAAGAATGTAAAAGTGCTTTCAGGTGGGGAGAAAATGCGTTGTATGTTCTCGAGAATGATGTTACAACAAGCAAACTTATTAATGTTTGATGAGCCAACCAATCACCTGGATTTGGAATCTATCGAAGCGTTAAACAACGGGATGAAAGATTTTAAAGGTACCGTTTTGTTTACTTCACGAGATCACCAGTTAACAGAAACCGTTGCAAATCGCATTATCGAAATTACACCAAAAGGTACAATTGATAAGTTAATGACTTATGATGAGTACATCAACAGTCCCGATGTTGCAAAACTTCGCGAGGAAATGTATTCGTAAAAGATTTAATAAAAATTTAATTGAAAAGAGTTTTGATATGATATCAAAACTCTTTTTCTTTATAAGACTAATCCATTTTATGAAAACGCTCGCCTCACTCCTTTTATCTTTAATTTGCTTTTCGGTTTTTGCTCAAAAGAGCGATTCTACACGTATTCGAAAAACCGCAATTGGCTATAATTTAATAGAAGAAAGCACCGAATTAAAATCAAAGCCGCATGTAAAAAACGGTTCGGCCGACGTTTTTCTTCACAAGAAGCTTGTTGCTACTGGCTTATACAAAGACAATGAAAGAGTTGGTAGATGGCGTTTTTTTAATAGAGACAGCATTTCGCAAGTTTACAATTACAAATCAAAAAAAATAGAATATAATGTTCCTGATACCACATTGGCTTATAATATAGACTCATTAAATCAAGGCGACAAAGTAACCTATCCAATAAAAATTGGTATTATGAATAATTTGTATTGGTACTTGGCTTCAACGGCAAATGTACCTGATGAGCTAAAGCAGATAAAAAGTGAATATCAGGTAACCTTTGTAATAAGTATCAATAAATTTGGAAAAATAACCAAACAGGAGGTAAACTATAAATCAAATAACATTAGCAAAAGTTATGAATTGGTTGACCAGACTCATGGATATAAGGATTTCGAATTTTCTCCTGCCATAGCAAATGGAAATGCTGTAGAGAGTCAAATGATTTTAAAAGTTAGAGTAAGAATCGGCCATTAAGTATCCTTAACAAGCGAATCGAATAATTTATTAAAAAAAATAGCTCTACTGTAGCGTTTCTCTAACGCCTCTCGTTTTATCAGAAAAAGTGTTAATGGCCATTAACCAATTTTATTAAAAATTGATTTAAAACATTAAAATGAAAACTACTCTGAAAAAATTCGGTACAATTAAGATTATATTCTCTCTACTTGCTTTAACTATATTTATATCTGCCTGTAAAAAAGATTGGGGCGATTCGAACTCCGTTACCGTCGCAGGCATTGGCTTTGTACACGCATCACCAGGAACTGGCGCTTTGGATTTGGTTGTAGATAACCAGAAGGTTAACAGTAAAGATTTTACTTATACCAACGATTTAGGTTACTTTGGTGCATACCCTGGAACAAGATTATTTGGTGTCGTTAAAAAAGATTCTACAAGGTACCTTGCTACCTCGAGCTTAACGTTACGCTCTGGTTTATTTTACTCGGCTTTTGTTATTGATGTTTTACCAGCTCCGAAAATTTTATTGGTAGAAGATGATTTGAAAGCACCCGAAACGGATAAAGCTAAAATTCGTTTCATTAATTTGAGCCCAGCTTCTACTCCTTTCGATTTAGAAGTAAGTAATACCGACCCTGCAGCGCTTACCGCTCCATACCTGTTAACAACTAATAAAGCATTTAAAGATTTTAGTGCTTTTGCTTCTATCAATCCATCAATTAGCTATAATTTTGCATTGAAAGAAACAGGTTCTGCGGCTGCTGTTGCAACTATATCTAATGTTAAAATAGAAAAAGGAAAAATTTATACCATTTGGGCAAAAGGCCTCAAAGCGGCAACCGATAGTACAAAACTATCTATAGGCATAATGACTAATAAATAACACCTACATATGAAACGAAAATTAACATCATCCTAATTCTAAAAAAAGGATGGTGTTATTTTCATTAATTTTGAAACCAGAATGCCATACAGGCAATGTTACATAAAAGCTACTCTTAATTAAGTTCTTACAGGTTGATCAAAAAAATACTCACTATTGAGGAAATAATAAAAGGCTGCAAAAAGAACGATAACAGCTGTAAGGAAATGATGTATAAATCATTTTACGGCTATTTAATGGGTATTATTTTAAGGTATGTAAACAACAGTTACGACGGCGAAGAGCTTGTAAATGATTGTTTTATAAAGATTTTTAAGAATATAGATAGTTTCCAACCGCCAAGTAATTCAGTCGAATTACAAAAAACATTTAAGGGTTGGATAGCCAGAATTGCATCTCGAACGGCAATAGATAAACTTCGCACATTAAAGAACCAATCCTATGTTGATGATTTATCGGAAGCTGAACATCCTGTAAGCAACGTTTCAGTAACCTCTGATTTGCACGTTCAGGATATTTTAAAACTATTAAATGATTTGCCAGAAACACACCGGCTAGTATTTAACCTTTATGAAATTGAAGGCTTTGCGCACGATGAGATATCGAAGATGATGAATATACCCGAGAGTTCGAGCAGAGTTTACTTAACAAGAGCAAAAAACAAGCTTCGAACGCTGTATTTAAAAACAATGGTTAATTCGTATGAGAAAAATGGATAAAGAATTAATTGACCAGATTAAGGATAATCTTCATGCACATGAAGAAGCTTACACGCCTGGAGCGTGGGAGCGCTTTGCTGTGCAAGAAGAAAAGAAAAAAAGAGGCTTTATTTACTGGCCTATATGGTCTGCTGCTGCCATTATTTTAATTGCTGGCGGTTTATTTTTCTTTAGAAACGACGAGCAAAATCAAACCAAAATAGTTGTAAATAAACCCATAAAAGCTACTGAAAATTCGAAAGCAACAATACAGGAAAACAAACCGAAACCAGTAAATACTGAAAACAAAGTATCACAATCAAATCTTTTAACTCACGAAAAAGCGATTGTTCCAAATAATTATGGTTCAAATCAACTTGCATCAGTTTCTCCAATAGAAAAAACGAACTTGACTGAGATTAACGCATCTAATTTGCCTTATGCTCAAGTCGAAAATACGTCTTCGGCTGTTGTTTTAATTGATTTGAAAAATCAACCTACACTATTAAACACAATCAAATCAGAAAGAATAGCCCAAAATTTATCGGGCAAGAATATCGAATTTGTACCAGAGAAGAAAAAACCATCGTCGGCTAAAATTACATTCGAACAAATACTTGCAGCCGATAGCCATAATAACAAATTTGCAAAAACAGAGAAAGATAAAAGTGCTGATAAATGGGAACCTGGAGTTTTTGTAGCCCCTGCAATGGGAAACGATAATAAGGTAAATATGAACTATGGCTTTTCGCTATCTTATAGCTTGGCTAAAAAATTATCGATTAGTTCTGGCATTGCCTACACGGCTTTAAGTGGTAAAAATGATTTATCAAATGTTTATTCGGGAGCAATGAATTCGCCTGCATCATCTAAATCTTTATCTACAGACAGCAAAAGCTTAGAATCTGTTGATGCTAGAGTTCGAGGAATAAACATTCCGTTAGAACTGAAATACAATATTAGCGATAAAATTTATACGGGAATTGGCGTTTCGGCACTGGCCATTTTAAATAACAGACAAGAAAACAATTACATCGTAAGCCAGACACAAAATACAACCGTTGTAAATTCGATGGGCTTCTCAGAACAGAAAATGTTAGTGGTAACTGGAAGAGTTTCAGAAGCACAAAAAGAATCAGTTGCAGCCCCAGACAAGTATTTAGGTTTCTATAATTTTTCTTTGGGATATAAACAGAAAATATCACCAAAGAAAAATATAGCGGTTGAGCCTTTTTTAAGAGTGCCAATGAAAAACTTTTCAAAGGATAACTTAAACCTTACCAATGGCGGTTTAAGATTAAAGCTCGATTTTTAAAGTATAGCAGCCAAATCTTTTACTGATGCCCTTTTTTTATAATCTTTATCAAATTGTACAAATTTAATCCGACCATTTTTACCAATTATGTACGTTGCAGGAACTGGTAAAACTGCATCGAGTGCGCCGTTATTTTTAGCAACATCAATGCCATAGCCTTTGTATTTTGAAACAAGGCCCTCCTCCATCACAAAATCAACCTTATAAGCTTTCATAATTTTATGTCCTTTATCAGATAGAAGAGAAAAAGACGCTTTCGTTTTGTCTTTTGTTTTAGTAATAGATTCATCACTTTCTGGAGTTACACCAAGTACATAAGCACCTTTTGCACTTAAGCTCGTTAACGAATCTTGCAAATCTTTAATGTGTTTATTGCAATAAGGGCACCATTGACCACGATAGAAGAATAGTACAACACTTTTGTTCGTCTTCAACAACTCTTTCAGGTTAATTTCTTTGCCTTCACTATTTTTGGCAATAAATTCGGGCGCTTTATCGCCAACTTTTAAACCCGTTTGTGCCTGTAAACTGTAAGAAAAAAGTAACGCAAAAAGCGAAAGGATTAAGGTTTTCATTTTGATTAATTTAATTTATAAATGTAGTTTAAACTTTTAGTCGTTCATAACTCCATTACCTTACAGTTAAATATTAAAAAAAATCAGCAAAAATAAAAGCCCCGAATAAATTCAGGGCTTTTTATGATATATGTAATCAGCTGAAACTGATCGATTCGAATTGTAAATTAGTGACCTGAATGACCATCGGCACCGTGAGCGTGACCATGAGCCAATTCGTCTTGTGTAGCTTCGCGAACACTTAAAATGGTACCAGCAAACACTAAGTTTTTACCAGCCATTGGGTGATTTAAATCTACAGCAACTGTTTCATCGTGTACAGCAGTTACGCCAGCTCTGAATTGGTTACCGTTGTTATCTTGTAAAGGAATAACATCTCCCACAGCTGGAACTTCACCGCCTGCATCAGTAAACATAGATTTCGGAAGGTCTGCAAAAGCACCTGGATCAATTTCTCCATAACCATCAACAGCCGATAATTCAAAGCCATATTCATCACCAGTTTTTAAACCAGTTAAATGTTCTTCAAATTTAGGCAACATCATGCCAACGCCATATAAAAATACTAAAGGATTTTGCTCATCAGCTTTTTCAACAAAAACTTGTTGTCCTTCTTCGTTAGTAGTATGTAATTCGTAAGTTAACGATACTACAGAGTTTGGTGAAATATTCATTTAAATTAATTTTTTGTAAATACTTTAATGCTTCCTCAACAGTTATAACCCGCAACTGGCATAATTATTTTGGCAAATGTTTATTAAACTGATTAAGCCTTTTAAATATTGCGTGGCAAAGATAAGTTAATTATTTACCTAACAAAAAAGATGCGCCTTTTGTTCAGAAAAGAACAAAACTATGATAAAATTTCATGATCAATCACTTTGGTATAATATCTAAGGGGTGTTTGGGAAAGAGGTCTAAATTTTCTTTTATCTTAAAGAAGCTAGGTTTAAACCGAACAAACGAAGCACTCGCTGATCGTTAAACACTAAAATCACTTCGTGCTAAAAAAGAAGGTGCAAAGCTTATCACAACCCTGCACCTTGAAACAAACTAATTTACGAAGTACATCCATACTTCTATTACTTAAATTTAATATACTATTAACACCCTTTACAGATAAAGGTTTTACAAAAAAGTACTCCTATTTGGTTTGTTTAAACAAAAAGCAGCTACAAATTTAATGTAGCTGCTCTTAATTTTTTTCGGTAGATGTTTGAGGTTTAATCTAAACTAGACATCAGTTAATGCCAGATGTCCGAATTTTTAACTTCTATTAAGCCCATTTGTTTTAGATAATCCATAGAATTTGACTTTAATCAAATAGAAAGCGTTTTATCCAAAAAAATGATTTAAATCATCTTCAATAACTCCTCTATTGCATATGCTCCAATGCTTCCTCAACTGTTTTAACTGGAAGCTGGCATACCTTATTTCGGCAAACATAAACCTTGGTTTCATTACTTTGTTTACCCTTTAACAAGGGCAAACTACTCTCTGTGCCACCTAATATAATTTTATTTGGAATGTAGTGATTATTCAACTCCAACTTAATTACATCGGTTTCTAATCCTGTTATAGCGATCTCATTAATTCCATAAACTTCGTTAAGCAATAGAATGGCCCAGTTCGAATAGGCAGAGCCATAACTTTTTATCTTTGGATATACCGCAGCAAGCATTTCTGACGATTTTGCTCTATAACTTTCTAAATCAAAAAGTAAACCCAGTTTTTTCAAATTTAAAGCCATTGTAGAATTTGCCGCTGGAATTACATTATCCATTACTTCGTGCTTTCGGGCAATTAAATCTTCACTTTCGGCCGAAGTATAAAAGAACATCGGTGAATCGGTATCTGTAAAATTGGTTAAAACATAATCTGATAGTGATTTCGCCTCCATTAACCATTTTTCATCAAAATCATATTCATAAAGTGCAATTAAGGCTTCGATAAAGAAGGCGTAATCATCTAAAAATGCAGTAATTGAAGCCTTGCCATTTTTAAAATTACGATATAAGCCTCCATCTTTAGATTTTAAGTTTAGCAGCATAAAACTGGCCGCCGCTACTGCTTTTTTGTAATATAAATCATGAGTCAAAATTTGGCCAGCATCGGCCAGGGCCTTAATCATCAATCCATTCCAGGCGGTTAAACATTTATCATCCAGCCCAGGTCTAATGCGTTTACTTCTTACCTCCAGCAATTTTATTTTTGCTTGTTTTACTTTATCTAAAAGCGTTTCAGCATCAAGATTGTATTTTTCTATTAAAACATCATCACTAATTGTTTTACGTAAAATATTAGTCTGCTCCTCTTCCCAGTTTCCATCTTCGGTAATATTGAAGTAGGCGCCAATCAATGCTGCATCCTCCCCTAAAATCGCATTAAATTCTTCCTGATCCCAAATATAAAATTTACCTTCTACACCTTCACTGTCTGCATCAAGCGCCGAATAAAACAAGCCATCATTCGATGTCATTTCATTAAATACCCAGTCTATCGTTTCTACTGCAGTTTGTTTAAAAGAATCGAATTTTGTGCATTGGTAAGCCTCGATATATAGGCTAATCAATTGGGCATTGTCATAGAGCATCTTTTCGAAATGCGGGACATGCCATTGATCATCAACAGAATAACGGGCAAAACCACCACCAATCTGGTCGTAAATTCCGCCGCGACTCATTTCCTCAAGCGTATGGCAAACGGCTGTGAAAACAGATTCATCATCACTCAAAAAACCATAACGAAGCAAGAAAACCCAGTTATTTGGCAAAGGAAATTTCGGAGCACGGTTATAGCCTCCATATCCAATATCGAAATGTCGCTTCCAGGGCTCGATAATTTCTGTTAAATGTTCATTAGTATAAGTTTCCAGGCTAACCGATGGAATTATTTTTTCGCTATCGCGGATACCTGATGTTAAACGCTCTGCATATTGAGTAGCCTTATCTGGTTCGTTTGCCCACAAACCTGCAACATTTTCTAAAATATTAATCCAGTCGTCTTTTTTAAAGTATGTACCACCATAAATCGGTCGCTGATCGGGTAAACAAATGCAATTTAATGGCCAGCCACCACTTCCAGTCATTAACTGAATAGCATACATATAAATCTGATCAATATCAGGTCGCTCCTCCCGATCCACTTTTATACAGATAAAATGTCGGTTCATCACTTCGGCAACCTCATGATTTTCGAAACTTTCGCGTTCCATAACGTGGCACCAATGGCAGGCCGAATAACCAATACTTACCAAAATCAATTTATTTTCTGCTTTAGCTTTTTCTAATGCCTCAATGCCCCACTCGTGCCATTGCACAGGATTGTAAGCATGTTGCAACAGATAAGGAGATGAAGCGTCAATTAGGTTATTGGGCTCAGAATTCGTGTTTGACATGGCTTTTTGGATATGAAAATTGAAATTGTAAAGCTATTAATTATCTACAAACCTGTTCGGTTTTAGTTTTTGTTTTTATACTTTAGTTTAATATTTATAGATTAATTATTATGTTTCTTTAGCATCATTAAATTTGTATTACCTAATATCGAATAACAAATTTGTCTATCTATATTAAACACCTCAACTTTTAACCTTCAACCTAAAACCTTTAAAACATGAAAATCACACACACTGAAATATATCGCTTTAGCATCCCAATGGAACCATTTGTAATTGCAACTGGTACTATGCACTTTGCTCAGAATGTGTTGATTAGAATTTATACGGATGCAGGTATACATGGTATTGGCGAATGCTCCGCCTTCCCAATGATTGTTGGTGAAACGCAGGAAACCTGTATAGCAATGGCTAAAGATTTTGCTGCCATTTTGAAGGGAAAGAATCCTTTAGATATTCCTGAAAGAATGAATGATTTATTAGGTTATGCCGACCACAACAGCACAATAAAAAGTGCTTTTGATATGGCTTTATTCGACATTGCCGCTAAAGATGCGGGGTTACCACTCTATAAATTTTTAGGCGGTACTAAGCGGACCATAGAAACCGACATGACAATCGGTATCGATACCCCAGAAGGAATGGCTATAACTGCTTTAAAATACCAGAGTCAGGGTTGCAGAATTATAAAAATTAAACTCGGAAAAAAGGTAAACGATGATATCGAGCGTGTAAAACATATCCGCGAAGCAGTTGGTGAAGAAATGATTTTGCGATTAGATGCAAACCAGGGTTGGAGTTTTGATAATGCTTTATTCGCTTTAGGAGAATTGGAAAAATACAACATCGAGTTTTGCGAACAACCCATGCGCACCTGGTACGATGATAAATTGCCCGAATTGAATATAAATTCTCCGATCAAACTAATGGCCGATGAAAGTTGTTATAATCACCACGACGCCAGGAAGTTAATCAACAGTCAATCTACCACGTATTTAAACATTAAATTTTCAAAATCGGGTGGAATTTTAGAAGCACAAAAAATCCATGAAGAAGCTTTGCAGACTGGTGTTAAATGCATGATTGGAAGTATGCTGGAAAGTAGAATTGCCCTAAGTGCAAATTTACATTTTGCATTAGCCAGTCCAAATGTAGAATTTTTCGACTTAGATACAGCCCTGTTAGGTCATTTAGCAGATCCTTGCGTTGGTGGACTAACCTATAATGGCTATTTTCTTGATGTTCCTGATGAAATTGGTATCGGTGCAGAAGCAGATGAATTTTTCTTGGAAAAATGTGAAAGCTGGACTATTTAACTCCCTAATCTCTTAGGGGGAAAGCACCGGTCAATTAAAAAAAGTTTAAAGTTTATTTAAGAAGTTTAACACGCTAAAAAATTATATAAAAGCATTTGAAGGGCAAAGACCCCTTGCGCATATTATTTTACAACCATCTCCGCCAAGGCCGTACTATCCCCATTAAAAGCATTAAAATCTACAATATGACCAATACCATTAATTTTTGCTTTATCAGAATGTTGCCAAAACTTCCATCGATCTTTAGATAAGCGTAATTTTGGTTGATAGTAATGCGCAATCCACAGCGGATAATCGTCAAAATTTCCATCTAAATAATCTTCGTAAAACTTCAAACCTGTATAAATAATAGGTCTTACTTTAGTTTTCATTTCTACATAATTCAGAAAATCAGACAGTTCCGCCCTCATTTTGAGAGGAGAAACCCCATCAAGCGTTTCAATATCTACAACAGGAGGCAAATCACCCTTTTCAATATTAACAACTTGTAAAAAAAACTTTGCTTGTGTTTTACCATCACGTTTGGGTCTGAAAAAATGATAAGCACCACAAATAATTCCAGCTTTTGGAGCCTCACGCCAGTTGCGTTGAAAATAAGGATCGACTAACAAAATACCTTCCGTGGCTTTAATGAAAGCAAAGCGAATGCTTACTTCGTCCTCTTTCATATTTTTAACCTTCTGCCAGTTAATTTTACCCTGATAATAAGAAACATCAATGCCATGTATCGAATATTTCTTTGGTATTTTAATGTTAAAACTTTCGTAAGTGCGGTAGTTCGGGTCTTGCCCCCAATCCTTAATCCATCGCCAGGTAGATACAAAGCCATTAACAATGTAACCATAGTAAAACGGAGAAAGCAAAATTAAAAGCAGACCAGCAATAGCTACTTTCCACTGTGTAGGAAAAGGTTTCGACTTTTTATTTCTTGGTGTTGCTTTTCGTGTTACAGTTTTTTTAGCAACAGGTTTTCGTTTCTCTGGCGGCATAGCATATTTGATTCTGCTAAGTTGAGGAAAATGAAGGGAAATAAAAAAACGAAAGAACTGTTGCTAAGATGTTTTTTTTGTATCGTTCGTTCTTTCTCTTGGCGATATCCCAAATTCCCTTTTAAAAGCAAAATAAAAATGCGATAAATCTTCAAAGCCCAAATCAATATAAATATCGGCAGGCTTTAACGTTTTTTCTTCGATGAGAAACCGAGCTTCCTGTAAACGTCGTTTTATCAACCAACGATTGGGTGTTTCATTAAAAATGGTTTTAAAATCTCTTTTAAATGCTGATAAACTTCGTCCTGTTAGAAACGCAAAACGTTCTATATTTACATTGAACTTATAATTTTGTTGCATAAATTTTTCCAAATCCAATCTTCCAGGAAGGCCAAAATCAAACAAAACATCTGATAATTCTGGTTGAAGTTGTAGTAGAATGAGTAATAATTCTTCTCTTTTAATATCTGAGAATGTTGAACTGATATTTCCAGAATTATTATAATAGGGCTCTAATGACAACAAAAAACTATTGATTAAATCATCTTTTTTCAACTTAATAAAAGCATCCTTTGAGATGAAATTTTTAAATAAAATCGAATACTTTTTCTGAAATATCTTTAAAAATGTTTCATCGAAAAAAATGATAACTTTCTCGAATTCGTTGTTATTTTTTACTTTGTTGTAACGAGCGAAACGGTTTTTAAGAACGAGACAACTTTCACCCTGCTTCAACACATAATGTTTGTTGCCATCGTAACCATTCATCGTTCCCTGAGCCAGAAAAAGAAAAAAATGCTCGGCTATAAATTGCTCTGCCGAGAGAGCTGGACCAATAATGCAGGATTTTATTTCCGTTATTTTCATCTGTTCTACATTAATATATCTCCAACAGGCAGAATGGGTTCTGGTACATCCGTTTCGCCCAGCATTTGCAATAGATCTATTTCAATGGTACGGCAAATAGAAAGCATTGGCACATCGTTGTAAGAGCCTTCAAATGGATTTTCGCTGTAGTCGCCCACCAATTCCATGCTTACGTAAACCCAACCTAAAACCACTACCAGTGGCACCGATATCCAAATGCCCATGTCTCCTAATTTTGAAAATTCGCCCATAAGACAGAAGGGCAACATAATGATAAAGATGCAAACAAATACAAAACTTAAATTGGCATATAGTCTAGGCAATGGAATTTTTTTGATGCGTTCCGCTTTGCATATTTTTTGAAAGGTCAAAAATATCGTCTGCTTCCAAAATTTGCTTACTATAACCTTCTGATACAGCATTAATCATTGCCTTTCCTACTTCAGAAAGTTTCAATGTTTTAGCAGATAAAAATGGCGACATTAATGGGCCCAATATTTTGTAAATGGTCTTCACATTTTTTTGTCCTTTGGTTCCAGTCATTATCGCTGGGCGAAAATTGTACTGACCTTTAAATGGCAATTTCATCAAAGCATTTTCGGTTCTGCCTTTCACCCTTGCCCACATTACCTTTCCTTTTTCAGAGCTGTCTGTACGGTTGCCAGAAACGTAAATGAAAGTCATTTCTGAATTGATTTCTGATAATGCCTTTGCAAACGGAACGGCAAAATCATAGGTTTTCCTCGTAAAGCTTTCCTCATTTTCGCCAACAGAACTTACACCTGCGCAAAAAAAGCAACCATCATAATTTTTGAGTAGGTCTGAATGGTTTTTGATTTCCGAAAAATCTTTTAGAACTAATTGTTTCAGTTTCGGATGTTCTAAATCGTAATTTCTTCTTCCGATGATGAGCACTTCTGTCACTGCATGATTTTCCAAACATTCGAATAAAACGCCTTCGCCTACCATTCCTGTTGCGCCTGTTAATATTACTTTCATTTTTTTAAGGTTTTAATGGTACAAACTTCAATAATGAAAGATAATATTCTTTTGTTGACAAGTCCAGATTTATTTGTTGAGAGGTTCAGGTAAACTGAATTTATTTTGCCTTTAACTGGCCGCCAGAAACCCTGGTGATTTTTTTGCTTTGAACAATTATGCGACAGCTCTGCGAATGCTCAAATCCCAATTCAATAACAATTTTACTAATGCTAATTCGTCACCTTCTTAATATGTTTACAATTTTTAAATCGATTAAGCTATTTGCAGTCGCAAAAATAGCTTCCTCATTGGTTCTTGGTTGCGAGTCCAAAAGAAATTTCTTAAGAAGTAGGTTTAACTAATTATTCAAGATAAAAGATAGAACTTACAAACCATATTACCCTACACCGTAAATCAGCATCGCTGATAAAGAAAGGCCATTAAAACCGCTATAGATTAGCTGATAATTTCTACTTTTGCATTACAAGATAAATTCATGTTCAAACTCATATTAAACACCTACAAAACATCATTCAGTGGCCTCAGCAGAGAAACCTGGTTATTAAGTATTGTGATGATGTTTAACAGATGCGGCAGTATGGCAGTTCCGTTTATGGGTTTGTATGTTACCCAAAGCCTGCACAGAAGCGAAATGGATGCAGGTTTAATCATTACCTTATTTGGTGTAGGCTCAATTTTGGGCTCGGCAACTGGCGGGAAACTCACAGATATAATTGGTTTCAGGCCAGTACAAATTCTATCGTCGATTATTGGTGGCTTACTTTTTATATTATTCTCCACCATTACGCATTTTTCTACGCTATGCATTTTAGCTGTGGTAATCAGCTTTTTTTCTGAAGCTTTTCGCCCTGCCAATTTCACAGCGGTGGCACATTATGCAAAGGAAAATACCATAACACGATCTTATTCATTAAACCGGTTGGCTGTAAATATTGGCTGGTCAGCTGGCATAAGTATGGCGGGCATCATTGCGTCGATCAACTATAAACTCTTATTTATTGTAGAAGGTTCGGTGAGTATTTTAGTGGGCATTTCGATTTTATTATTATTACCTAAAGTACAAGACTTTATAAAAAAAGCGAAGGAAAACCGCAGCACAATGGTTATTTTGAAGCCCTGGCAAGATGCCTTTTATGTAAAATTTATTCTTTTAACCACCTTATTCATAACCTGTGCTTTCTTAATGTTTAGAGTTGTTCCAGTGTTTTTTAAAGAAGAATGGCATATTGACGAATTTGCGATCGGGATTATTATCGGTATAAATGGCGCAATCATCGCCCTGTTCGAAATGATTATGATTAATAAAATAGAGAAGAAAAAATCGCCCATGTTTTTCATCATCATCGGATCGGTTTTCTTTGCAGTATCTTATTTATTGCTAAGCGCACCGATTATTTTTCATGTATTAACAGCTGTATTAACAATCGTAATTTTCACTGTTGGAGAAATGTTTGTGCTACCATTTATAAATACCGTTGTTATTAGCAGAAGTAACGAACATAACCGTGGCTTATATGCGGCTGGTTATACTTTAAGCTGGTCATGTGCGCAGGTTGTTGGTCCTTTAGCTGGCTTTTTTATTGCCAAACACTTAGGCTACAACTGGCTTTGGTTTGGCTTGGCTTGCATACTTTTACTTTGTGCCTATGGCTTTAGCATCCTGGATAAGAAACAGGAAAAAGCCATTCTAAATGCAGATTAGTTTTCCGTTTTCAACCGAATAGCTGAAAACGGAAAACAGCAACTATTTAAGTTTTTCGGCTTTAACTCCCTCGTTCGTAATTTTTACAGGAAGAATGTTTCCGTTAGTATCGAAATTCATTTCATCTATGCAGGTAACACGATGATTGCCATCGGTATCGCCAATTGGTCTGCGGTGGTAAACAATATAATACTTGTCTTTTTTCTTATTGATAATAACCGAATGATGCCCTGCTCCTCTAGCAATAGTATCATTTTGCTCTAAAATCTTACCTACCCGTTTAAATGGGCCAAATGGCGAATCGCCAACGGCATAAGCAACAGAATAATCAGGACCAGTCCAGCCACCTTCACTCCACATGAAATAATATTTACCATTTTTGATAAACATATAAGGTCCTTCTACGTACTTGTCAGGTGTAATTTCTTTAAAAATTGTTCCATCATCAAAGGGCAAGAAACCTGTAAAATCCTTATTAAGCTTAGCAATGTTGCAATGTTTCCAACCACCATAAATTAGGTAGTACTGTCCATCTTTGTCCTTAAACACAAACTGATCGATGGGTTGAGCCCCATTATGAAATTTATCTACTAAAGGTTTGCCTAAATGGTCTTTAAACGGCCCTTCAGGTTTATCAGCTACAGCTACCCCGATACCACCAACTTCGTTATCACTCTGGATATCATTCGCACCGAAAAATAAATAGTATTTTTTATCCTTTTCAACAATTGCAGGCGCCCACATTGCTTTGTTAGCCCATTTAACTGCTGAAGTATCTAAAACATGTGGATGTTTTTTCCATTTCACCAAATCATCAGATGAGAAAGCATCCAAGAAAACCTGTTCTTTATATTTGGAAGAATAGGTTGGGTATACCCAGTATTTATTATTGAAAACTGTAGCATCCGGATCAGCATACCAGCCCTCAAAGATAGGGTTTCCAGATTGATTAATCGTTTTAGTACTTTGAGCAAAAGAACTAAAAGCCGATAAAAGTAAAAGAGATGAGGTTATGTATTTCATGATGACAATTTATAAAAAAATCCCTTCAAAAAAAATAATGCTAGGATACATAACTGCTTCGACTGCGATGTAAAGATTTTTAAAGATCAAAAATCTTTCCGCTACGTTCGATATGATGAGAACAAATAAAAAAATCCCTGCTATTTACAGGGATTTTTGAATTGTTGCAAATTACAACAACTGATGTATTAATAAATTACTTACTCAATTCAGCAAAATATTTATGGAATAAAGGTAAAGTTTCGATTCCTTTGTAATAGTTAAAAATATCGTATTTTTCATTTGGTGAGTGCAACGCATCGCTATCTAAACCAAAACCAAAAAGCACAGATTTAATGCCCAAAACATCTTCGAACAATGCAACGATCGGAATACTTCCGCCACCACGTGTTGGAATAGCCGTTTTACCAAAACTATCTTCAATAGCTTTTTCCGCAGCACGGTAAGCAACACTATCTGTTGGAGTTACTACAGGTTCGCCACCATGATGAGGTGTAACTTTTACTTTCACATTTTTAGGTGCAATGCCTTCAAAGTGTTTAGTAAAAATTTCTGCAATCTCCTCTGAACTTTGATTGGGAACCAAACGCATAGAAATTTTTGCATTTGCTTTGCTTGGCAATACTGTTTTAGCACCTTCGCCAATGTAACCACTCCAAATTCCGTTAACTTCTAAAGTCGGACGAGTACCAGTACGTTCTAACGTAGAATAACCTTTTTCACCCCAAACTTCTTCTATATTTAGGTCTTTTTTATATTCTTCCTCATCATAAGGAGCTGAATTTAAAGCTTTCTTCTCCTCATCTGTTAATTCGATAACCTTATCGTAAAAAGCAGGAATGGTAATATGGTTGTTCTCATCGTGTAACGAAGCAATCATTTTGCAAAGGATTGTTGCTGGGTTTGCCACTGCACCGCCGTAAACACCAGAGTGTAAATCACGGTTCGGACCAACAACTTCTACTTCCATGTAGGCTAAACCACGTAAACCTGTTTCAATTGATGGATGCTCCATACTGATCATCGAAGTATCTGAAATTAAAACTACATCAGCTTTCAAACGCTCTGCATTTGCTTTAACAAAAATACCAAGATTAGCAGAACCAACTTCTTCCTCCCCCTCAATCATAAACTTTACATTGCACGCCAAAGTATTGGTTTCCATCATCAATTCGAATGCTTTAACATGCATATAAAACTGACCTTTATCATCGCAAGCACCACGAGCGTAGATTTTACCATCTCGTACGGTTGGCTCAAAAGGTGGAGTATGCCAAAGCTCCAATGGATCTGCAGGTTGCACATCGTAGTGACCGTAGATTAAAACAGTTGGTAAAGAAGCATCTATAATTTTTTCGCCATAAACAATAGGATATCCTGCTGTTTCGCAAATTTCAACCTGATCAGCACCTGCATCTTTTAGCTTTTGCGCTACATAATCTGCAGTTTTTAAAACATCGCCTTTATATTTCGGGTCGGCACTAACCGATGGAAAGCGCAATAATTCAAACAGCTCATCTAAAAAACGTTGTTTGTGCGTTTCTACATAATTTTTAATCTCTTGCATAACAAAATTAGTTTGGGCAAATATAGGGTTTTAGTATATAAGCCTTGAAATTTTCGGCATAAATGAACACAAAATTACAGGAAACATTACCTAGAAAATGTTGTGATAGTAAAACTACAAGTTGTTCTTTTTTTGGTAAAATAATTTTATTGTTATTTATTTAGATAAATTGTTTTAACCGAACATTATTATTTCATTTTTTTGCTAAATTGCGCCCTTTAAACCCCTACATACAAACCTCAAAACAAGAAAGTTATAAATGAAATTAAGCGCAATTATACCGCATACCCTGCTGCTGTTTTCATTTTTAATGCCGCTAATTACGATGGCTCAAACTAACGTAAAAGTTAGTTGCCCTGAAGCGGCTCAGTATTATGCAAAGGATAGTATTAATATTGTAACTTTTGGAGCAAGCACTGTAGAAGGAGTAAAAGGTCTTGGTTTTCAAACCATGCTCGAATCCAATTTTTTAAATTGCTATGGCGGCAAGGTTGTGAACATCACAAATCAGGGTATTGGCGGACAAACCACCTTACAGGGCTTACTTAGAATTGATAAGGCTATACAAAACAGAACAGGCTTTATTGTAATTTCGATGGGTGTAAACGACGCCATAGCCATTGCTTCAGGAAAAGGAAGTGTTGCCGAAACTACCGCAAACATGAGGCTTCTGATTACGACCAGCCTTAAACAGAAACTCGTTCCTATATTATGCACATTACAAAATGTTGATGATAGAAATAATACACCTCTTGTAGCGGTTAACGTAAACATTAGAAACATTAATGCAGCATACAGAAAACTGGCCGCAGAGTATAAAATTTACCTCGCCGACGTAAACGCTGCTATGCGTAGAGATTTCTCCCTTTATCAGGATGCTTTTCATCCAAACGCGAGAGGTTACCGACTTATAAGCTATGTAATTTTCGACGCTATAAACAAGGCTATTTTCGATAGATTTCTGAAGTTTATTGTAACCCAGAACTACCCTAACCCAGCATCGGTGCAAACTTTTATTGATATTGTTCTTCCCGAATCGGATAAAGTAAATGTACAGATTTATGATATTATGGGGCGCTTGACTAAAACAGTTGTAAATGAATACTTAAACACAGGAAAACATACTTTCGACATTAATACAAGCAACTTCGTTCCTGGGGTTTATTTTTTCAAAATATCATCAGATTCTGGTCAGTATAATTCTGTGAAAAAGTTCATCGTATCAAGGTAACAAAAGATTTATTTGTGAGTCACATAGTGGATTAATAGTTTTATATCTTTAACCATGCCTACAGAAACTTTCACAAACGAAGCAATTGATATAGAAAAGCTTCCTAAATATGAAGAAATCCAACTAATCCAACCTCACTCCGATTATTGGAAAATCATTTGCATTAATCTTTTAACTGTGCTAGGCTTAGCTGCAATTGGTGCTGCAATATTGATAATTTTTATTGATGAAATCAGACCAAATGCTTTGCTTATTATTGGTATATATTTTGTAATGGCAGTACTTCTTTTTCTACTATTCAGGGCAAGCTTTAAGAAACGTGGCTATGCTATTAGAACAAAAGATGTAATTTACAAAAGCGGAATTATAGCCGAATCTACAACGATTGTTCCTTTAAACAGAATTCAGCATATCGAGCTAAACGAAGGTTTGTTATCCAGAATTTACAAACTAGGTTCTTTACAAATATTTACAGCTGGAGGCCAAAGCGGACATTTACATATTGCAGGAATACCAATTAACGAAGCAAAAAGTATTCGCGATTTACTTTTGAATAAACTCGAGCTGATTGAAAAACCGACAACTGAAATCGAACAATAATGAACAGCGACTTTAGTAAACCGCAAAGGCAATCGGCTTTTGGTATTATTGTAATGGCGGCCCATACAGCTTTTAAAATAGGTAGAGCCTTTGCATTTTTGATCGTTATTGCTTTTGTTAAATCTCAGGGTAATTACTTGTTATATATTTTATTGGCCCTTGCCTTAATGTTATTAGTTAGTTTCTTATTTGCTTATTTATGGTACATTAAGTTTACTTTCTTTTTAGATAAGGAAAAGCAGGAATTCGTAGTAAACAAGGGGATTTTTAATCGTGACCAGGTAACGATTCAACTCGATAAAATACAACAGGTTAACATTAATCAATCGATACTGCAAAAAATTATCGGCGTTTATGGCTTAAAAATAGATACTGCTGGTGCACACAGCGAAGAGGTAGATATTAAAGCGATTGACGAAACATCTGCATATAACTTAAAAGAGCATCTTTTAAACAGAAAAGCATTAGCTACTGATGACTTGGAAACCGCTGAACAGCATTCTTCGACAGCGGAAATACCTTTATTGAAAATAAGCTCATGGACCTTACTTAAAGTTGGTTTAACCTCTAACTATGGGCAAAGCGTAGCTTTATTGGTTGCTTTCTTTTACACTATAATATATGAAGGCAGACAATTAATAGATGCTTTTCAAATTGATAAAGATGAAATACAAACTACGGTAACTGGCATGCTTACCATATTAACGGTTGCTATTTTAGTTGCTGCTCTTTTAATTACCTTACTAATTATTAACCTGGTTAGAACTTTTTATAAGTATTTCGAACTGGAAATTAGTGAGCACAAACATTCCCTGCTCCTATCATCAGGATTAATCGCTAAGAAAAACACTTTGGTAAGTCCAAAGAAAGTTCAAATTACCAAATACAGTCAGAATTATTTCCAAAAGAAACTAAACATGCTTAATCTTAGTTTAAAGCAGGCACATTTTGGTCAAAGTAAAAAAGGGCATGAAATGCATGGATCTACCTTGGAAATTCCAGGTTGCAACCCAACAGAACGAGATGACTTACTGAAAATGATTTTAGGAAAAATCCCAGAACAAGGCAAAACGTTTATACCCGATTGGCGTTTCCTAAATTTGCCCATCTTCTTTAAGTTGGTTTTACCTGTTGCTGTTTTTCTAGTTTTAGCATTTAATGCACCAGAAGTGAAACCTTTTATTGGTTTAGCCTTTGCTTATTTTATTATTGGCGTTTTAATGATTTATATAAGCTATCGAAGGCATCGAATTTCCGTAAATCGCGATTTTATCATCAAGCAAAGTGGGATTTGGGACATTTCTAAGGAAATTGTTTCGCCAGTTAAGATACAAGCTATTACTACTTTTCAATATCCCTGGCATAAAAGTGTAGATGTTGGCCACCTTTGTTTGCATACTGCCGCTGGTCAAATTCATTTTAAATACGGCAATTACACTGAGATTAAGCAATTGGTTAACTATTGGTTATATCAGGTGGAAAGCGTTAATGAGGATTGGATGTAGTTGATGGTTTATTTCTTCGGAATTTACAAATAACGCCGCTGTTTCTGCGCAAATCATCTTCAATCTGCAGACTGATTTAGTCAATAATATTTCCCGCAGATCAAAAAGGTTAAAGCAGATCTTCTGCAAAATCACTTTCTTTCTGCGGGAAATTCTATAATGTCATAATTCCTTTGATGGTTGCTGTCTGTTTGTAGATTGCAATTACTTCATCAGCATTCTGCACATGCTTTTTAACAGTAATTGATACATATTTGCCTGTTTTAGATGGCTGTTCAAAAAACTCATCATTCGGCAAAACCTTTCTCAAATCCTCAATTTTATCAAGTCCACCAGTGATAATAAACTTAAAATGATACAAACCTGGAAACTTCTCAACGCTTTCTAGTTTCTCTTTAAGGTTGGCATAAATATCTGTACTGTTTCCCTCTGGGATATCTGTAAATTCTATGTTTTTATTTATTTTTTTATCTTCCATATTTACAATATATCAAATTCTATTCCTAAATAATTTGTGTGCAAATATGGCAGAAAAGCTATTTTTACTTTAACCATTAAACGATTGAAGTTCGATACAAACTAGCAATGCTTTAATGTAATTATAGAAATGCATTTTGCAAATTAAACTTTGAATAGTAGCAGAAACCCATCATTTCTAAACCTTGGCGTAGCGGATACCTGCCTTGAGCGTAAGGCCTACAGGCGTATGAGCAAAGCAAAGGACTAACATTGTGTTGATACACAGGTTTTGCTTTTCAAAAAAATCGGCTCGCTATTTCTCCACAAATTCAATAAAAAACTTTTGAATTGTTATTTTTGAGCCTCAAAAAAACAGGAGCCGATTTGGATTATTTAGAAGGATTAAACCCACAACAAAGAGCAGCAGTAGAGAACACTAAAGGACCAGTAATGATTGTTGCGGGTGCTGGTTCGGGCAAAACTAGGGTAATTACGTATAGGGTTGCCCATTTGATTCAAACTGGAACAGATCCTTTTAACATTTTGGTTTTAACCTTTACCAACAAAGCGAGTAAGGATATGCGTGAGCGTATTGGTAAAGTGGTTGGTGCCGAGGCGAAAAACATTTGGATGGGTACTTTTCACTCTGTTTTTGCGAAAATTTTGCGTGTTGAAGCGGAGAAAATTGGTTATCCAAGCAATTTTACCATTTACGATACGGATGATAGCAAAAGCGTTTTGCGTGCCATTTTGAAAGAAATGCAACTAGATGATAAACTTTATGCGGTTAACTTCGTGTTCGGAAGGATTTCTTCGGCCAAAAATAATTTGATTTCGTGGGGTGAATACCAGGCTAACGACCAAATTCAGGCGGAGGATATTCAAAATAAACGTCCGTTGATTGGGCAGATTTATGAGCAATATGCCAAACGTTGCTTTAGGGCTGGCGCCATGGATTTTGATGATTTATTATTCAAAACCAATATTTTACTGAAAGAACATACGGATGTGTTAAATAAATACCAGCAAAAATTTAGGTATTTAATGGTGGATGAGTATCAGGATACTAACTTTTCGCAATACACGATTGTGAAAAAACTGGCTGCTGCTTATCAAAACATTTGTGTGGTAGGTGATGATGCACAAAGTATTTACGCTTTCCGTGGAGCGAATATTCAAAACATTTTGAACTTCGAACGTGATTATCCTGATTTAAAAGTTTACAAATTAGAGCAAAACTACCGCTCTACTCAAAATATTGTTGATGCAGCAAGTAGTATTATTGCGAACAACAAAAATCAGTTAGAGAAAAATGTTTTCTCTGAAAATGCCGAAGGTGATCGAATTAAGGTTGCACGTGCTTTTACAGATAATGAAGAAGGCAAATTGGTTGCCGAATCGATTATTCAGGAGCGTACAACAAAAGGTTACATGCATAGCGATTTTGCTATTTTATATCGTACAAACGCCCAAAGCAGAGCGATGGAGGAAGGTTTGCGCAAGCTGAACATTCCTTACAAAATCTATGGTGGTCAATCTTTTTACCAACGCAAAGAGATTAAGGATTTAATTGCCTACTTCCGTTTAACCTTTAATCCGAAGGATGAGGAAGCGATTAAAAGGGTGATTAACTATCCTAAACGTGGAATTGGCGATACTTCTATTGATAAAATTATTGTTGCGGCAGATCAAAATAATGTAACGATGTGGGATGTGATTTCCAATGCACATCAATATGTTGATGGTCGCTTAGCAAACCAGTTGAACGATTTTTCGATGATGGTTCAAAGCTTTCAGGCGGAAGCGAAAAAGCTAGATGCTTACGATTCGGCTTTGTTTATTGCGCAACACGCTGGTATTTTAAAGGAACTTTATACCGATGATAGTGTTGAAGGCAGGGCGAGATATGAAAATATCCAAGAGTTGTTAAATGGTATAAAAGAGTTTGCCGAGCGTGAGGATATTGAAGAGAAAGGCTTGGATATTTTTATGCAAGATGTCGCGCTTTTAACCAATGACGATAAGGATGGCGATAAAAACAAGGATACTGTTTCGTTAATGACAATTCACTCGGCCAAAGGTTTGGAGTTTAAAAATGTATTTATTGTTGGTTTGGAAGAGAACCTTTTCCCATCGCAAATGTCGGTTAATTCGCGTTCTGACTTAGAGGAGGAACGTCGTTTGTTTTATGTAGCCATCACGCGAGCCGAAATAAAACTAACCATTACTTATGCCACTTCTCGTTATCGTTGGGGAACTTTAACTAACTGTGAACCAAGTCGCTTCATTAACGAAATTAATCCGCGGTTTTTAGAATTGGAAGTTAAACCTGCTAAAAGCAATATGATTGAGGGCAGTTTTGATGATGAGCGTAAAACATGGACTTCGCAACCGCGTGATTTCTTTAGTAAACCGAAACCTGCAAGTACAAGTTCTGCTCCTCCTCCACGCCCAAAAACTACTTCGTTACTGGCAAAGGCTCACGTGCCTACGCCTGGTTTTGCGCCGTCACAACCACATGAATTTCAAGGCGGTATGGAAGTGGAGCATGAAAAGTTCGGTTTCGGAAAGATTATTAGTTTGGAAGGCGCTTTGCCTGATGTTAAAGCAACGGTATTTTTTCAAGGACTGGGTAATAAACAATTGTTACTGAAGTTTGCGAAATTGATGATTGTGAGGTAAGTATCTTTTTGCAAAAAATTTTATTTGCTACGGAAGCACGGAATTAGGTTTTAATTTTTCGTGGATTCTTTGCCTCCGTGACAATCTATATTTAAATCTTTCCATGTAGGTTTCTTTTTTGCTTAAAATTTGTTTGCCACGGAAACACGAAAGACACGGAACTAGGTTTTAATTTCCGTGGATTCTGTGCCTCCGTGGCAATTTATATTTAAATATTTCGAAGTAGGTTTCGTCTTTTTGCTTAAAATTTGTTTGCCACGGAAACACGAAAGACACGGAGCTAGGTTTTAATTTCCGTGGATTTTTTACCTCCGTGGCAATTCTTTTAATCGTACTAATTAATCGTCTTCCTCTCTGTGAAACATTTGTGCGCTCTGTGGTAAAACCTTTTCCTTAGAAGTTAACCCCAATTTTGAGTTTGAAAAAGCCCAAAATTATCCTTATTATTGAGACTGTTTCTCCCGCAGAAAAACCATGCAGCTTACTCGATTAGAAATTAAAGGATTCAAAAGCTTTGGCGACAAAGTGACCATCAATTTTAATGAGGGCGTTACGGCTATTGTTGGTCCGAATGGTTGTGGAAAATCGAATGTGATTGATGCCATGCGATGGGTTTTGGGCGAGCAAAGCACCAAAGCTTTACGTTCTGAAAAGATGGAAAACATCATCTTCAATGGCACCAAAAACCGTAAGCAGGCACAACTAGCCGAAGTTTCGTTGAGTTTTGATAATACTAAAAACATCCTGCCTACTGCCTATTCTCAGGTTACAGTTACCCGAAAACTATATAGAAATGGGGATAGCGAATATCGTTTAAATGATGTTCAATGTCGTTTAAAGGACATTACCGATCTATTTTTAGATACTGGAATCGGTTCGGACAGTTACTCAATTATCGAATTGAAAATGGTTGATGAAATCATTACCAATAAGGAACACAGTCGACGTTCGTTATTTGAAGAAGCATCTGGAATTTCGAAATACAAGCTACGCAAGAAACAGACATTCAATAAATTGAAAGATACTGAAGCGGATTTAGAACGTGTGGATGATTTACTTTTCGAAATCGAAAAGAACCTGAAAACCTTGGAAAGTCAGGCGAGAAAAGCTGAGCGTTATTACAAATTAAAGGAACAATACCGCGAATTAAGTGTTCAATTGGCTACCCATCGAATTGCCTTTTTCCGCACCGATTTAAATGCTTTGGAAACCCAAGAGCAAAGTCAGCAAGTTTTGAGAATTGAATTAAGCACCAAGATTGATACCCAGGAAGCTGAACTTCAAAAAACTAAATTGGAAAGTATTCATCAGGAGAAGAACCTTTCGATACAACAAAAAGCAACCAATGAACTTGTTTCTAAAATTCGAGCGTACGAAAGCGAGAAGAAGGTAAAAAATGAGCAAATGCGTTTTTTACAGGAAAAAGAAAGTCGTTTAAGTGGAGAATTGGAGAAAGATAAAAGTCAAGTTAAACACATTAAATACAATATTAAGCGTTTAAACGAAGAAGTTTTAACAGAAACGGAGGTTTTTAATAAAGTCGAATCAGATTTAAAACTTCTTAAAACTTCTCTTGATACTCTTCGCGAGCAACAACAAATAGAGAAAAACAGGATTGATAATCTGGTAAAATCGGTTAACGATTTGCAGAATCAGGTTTATCAGTCTCAAAAAGAAATCGATATTTTAAATATTCAAAAAGATGCTTTAATACAAGAAACCAACAGAAATGTTGGTGATACTGAAACCAAAACATCAGAATTAAAGGCTTTTGATCATGCTTTGGCGGAGTTAGATTTGAAAGTTAATGAAAGGCAATCCAACATTAAATTACTTAAAGAAGCAGAAGAAATCTTAAAAGAAAAACTGGCTGAATCGGAAGTTAACTTAAGCTCGAATAAAGAAAAACTTACTGCAGAAAATCGTAAAAAAGATGCTAAGCAGAACGAATACAACCTTACAAAATCGCTTGTAGATAGTTTGGAGGGCTTTCCCGAATCTATCCGCTTTTTAAAAAAAAATACGGCCTTTGCTAAAAGTGCTTTGCTCCTATCTGATATTTTGTTTTGTAACGAAGATTATCGAATTGCAATAGAAAATTATCTTGAGCCTGTAATGAATCACTATGTGGTCGATCGTTATGCAGATGCTGTTCAAGCAGTTAACTTATTGACCGACGCCAGCCGTGGGCGAGCTAATTTCTTTATTTTAGAAAATATTCCAGATAAAAACCCACACTTTGCTACACATGAAGGTTTGGTTTCTGCCCTTTCAGTTATAGAGGTAGATAAGAAATACCAGCAGCTTTGTAATTTGCTTTTGCAAAATGTGTACATCGCTATTGCAGAGCAAGAAAATATTTTCAAGAATGCGCCAACCGAAAGTTTAACTGTTTTAGCCAAAAACGGGAAATATGCGCAAACTAAATTTACGCTTTCAGGTGGCTCGGTTGGTTTATTTGAAGGAAAAAGAATCGGTCGTGCTAAAAATTTAGAGAATTTAGCTAAAGAAATTAAGCAATCCGAATCGCTGATTAATCAATATAATATTGCAATAACTACCGAAACTGAACAAATGTTAAATCTGAAAGAATCCTCAAAAATCAATCAGATTAATACTTTTCAGCAAGAATTAAATCGAATCAGTAACGAGCAAATTTCGGTTCAAACGCGTCGAGATCAATATCAGGAATTTATTACGACCAGCGAAAATCGAAAAACAGATATCGCACAGAAAATAGTTTCTATTGAAAAATCTTTATCAGAAAAATTACCAGCTTTGGTTGAATTGCAGAAAAAGCAACAACAAGATCATGTTAACCTGCAAGAACAGCAACTGAACTATCAAGACTTGGCTGATCTGGTAAATGAATCTGCTGGAAAATATAATCAGGATAATATCCGTTTCCATCAGCAACAAAATAAGCTTTCGGGTTTGGAAAAAGATTTGGATTATCGTTTTGTTCAGGAAGAAGCCTTAAATAAACGAATTGCTCAAAATGACAAGGAACTTCAGGAAACCTTAACCCAAATTACAGCTACTTTGCAACATACCGATTTAAGCGACGATACACTTTTAGAGATGTACCAGCAACGAGAAGATATGGAAAAAGGCTTGGCTGAATTGGAAAAGGAGTATTTTGAGCGTAAAGGCAATATCAACGAAATAGAAAATAGCCTCACAAATATTCGTAAAAATCGTGAGGAAACAGACTTTCTTTTAACAGAAATCAAGGACAAAAAGAATGCGCTTAAGATTGATTTAAATTCATTGAAGGAACGTTTGGCTGTTGAGTTTAACATCGACATAAACGATCTTTTAGAAACTGAAGCTGAGGTAGAAATTTTAGAAAGTGAGTTTGAGATTCGCCAGAAAGTAGAGAAAATGAAACGCCAACTGGATGAATTTGGTGCAATCAACTCCATGGCAATGGAAGCTTTTAAAGAAATGGAAGAGCGTTACGTTTTTATTCAGAATCAGAAAAAAGACTTGAATGCAGCCAAAACCGATCTTTTGCAGACCATAAAAGAGATTGATGATACCGCAAAAGATAAATTTATGCAAGCCTTTACCCAAGCTCGCGAACATTTTATTGTGGTTTTCCGTTCACTTTTCAATGAAGAAGATAGTTGCGACTTGATTCTTTCGGATGTAAATAACCCATTAGAAGCCGATATCGATATTATCGCCCGACCGAAAGGCAAAAGGCCATTATCTATTAATCAATTATCTGGGGGAGAAAAAACCTTAACCGCCACTGCACTTCTATTTTCACTTTATTTATTAAAACCTGCCCCATTCTGTATTTTCGATGAGGTTGATGCCCCGCTGGATGATACGAACATTGATAAATTCAACAACATCATCCGTAAATTCTCCGATCAATCGCAGTTTATTATCGTATCGCATAATAAACGTACCATTGCCAGTACTGATATTATTTATGGCGTAACCATGGTTGAACAGGGCGTTTCGAGGGTTGTAGCAGTTGATTTAAGGGAAGTTGCGGCTTAGGATGAAAGTATTAAAGTAAAAGTGAGAAACAGATTCCTTTTACAAGAGACCCTATATTATAACATTGGTAAATTCAAATCTTTCTGAACTTCTGTCATGCTGAGGCACGAAGCATCTGCAGCCTATGAAACAGATGCGTCGTGCCCCAGCATGACAAAGCCTCATCTACGCAATACAGTATAAAAAACTACGTTTCCCTTTCAATATCCCAATAATTAATATCTTTAAGGCCAAATATCATAAAAAATGAAAATCCTATATATTATCCCCTTAGCGATGATGCTCAGCTGTTGTTCATCAGTTAAAAACCAATCTTCAACTGGATCAGGCAAATTAGATAACCAGCTTTTAAAAGATGTAGAAATATTATCATCAGATGCCTATCAAGGTAGAAAAACAGGAACAAAAGGCGCAGAAATGGCAAGAGCTTACATCATCGAACGCTTTCAGAAACTTGGATTAAAATCTTATCCTCAGCACGTAAATTACGCACAGGAGTTTACGTTTAATTCAAGAGGTGGCGCAAAAGTTAATGGAACAAATGTAATTGGCTATATACCTGGTAAAACATCAAACGTAATCGTGGTTTCAGCACATTACGATCATTTAGGCGTGGTTAAAGACGAAGTTTTTAATGGTGCAGATGATAATGCATCAGGAACTGCAGGCTTACTAAAAATTGCGGCATATTTCGCCAAAAATAAACCAACCAATACCATCATTTTTGCTGCATTCGATGCAGAAGAAATGGGTTTACAAGGCGCAAAGGCATTTGTGGCTAATCCACCAGTTAACATTAATACCATTGCTGTTAATTTAAATATGGATATGATTAGTCATAGTGATAAAGGCGAACTTTATGTTGCTGGTACATTTAAGTATCCTGATTTGAAGAAATATATAGATACTACAAGAAAAGAAATCAAAGTTATTTTAGGTCACGATGATCCTAAACTTGGTCATGATGACTGGACTAACCAAAGTGATCAAGGCGCATTTAATGCTAAAAATATTCCATTTCTATACTTTGGTGTAGAAGACCACAAAGATTACCACAAAGCAACCGATGAATATTCGACCATTACCAAACAGTTTTTCAGTGATGCAGCGAATGCAGTTTTAGATGTTGTTAAAAGTATTGATAAACAATCCGAATTACAGAAATCTTTAAAAGATAAAATGATTATGAAAAATTAATTTTATTTCTTCATAACGAATCTGAACCTGCTCATTTGGGCAGGTTTTTTTTATGCCTTAGATTTTAAAAATAAAATTATGTAACTGTAAATCAATATCTTAAAATTAAAACTACAAAAATAGTTTGCAAACTATAAATATAGTAGTAACTTTATTTAACCAAACTATAAAAATAGTTACTATGATAAAAGAACTCACAAAAGCAGAAGAACAGATTATGCTCATCCTTTGGGAAATGGAAGAAGCATTGGTAAAGGATGTAATCGAAAAGATGAATGAACCAAAGCCTGCTTACAATACGGTATCAACAGTAATTAGGGTTTTAGAGGGCAAAGGTTTTGTAGATCATAAAGCAATCGGTAATACGTATATCTATTTTCCTATTATTAAAGAAGCTGAGTATAAACGTTTTGCGTTAGAAAAGGTAATGAACAATTACTTTGAAAATTCTTACGAGAGTTTAGTCTCCTTTCTTGTAAAAGATAAAATCATGAGCAATGATGAGCTTAACAAAATCATCCAGCTTGCAGAAAAACTTAAAAAAGATAAATAATGAACTGGTTATATTATTTACTCGAAGCTAATCTATACCTCTCCATATTCTACGGCTTTTACAGATTGTTCTTGCATAAGGAAACTTTTTATGTACTGAACAGATATTATCTGATATTAAGCTCACTTATAGCTTTTTTAATTCCGTTCTTACAAATGGGCTTTTTAAATAAAGACATTATTCAAAATGAACACGTTATTTATCAGCAGATTCAAATAGATAAATCATTATTTACAGTTGAAAACATATTGTTATTCATTTACACATTAACGGCTATGTTTTTTCTTTCAAAAATGATATGGGGTTTAAGATATATCATTCATTTATTAAAGAAATCAGGAAAAAGAATTGAAAATGGGGTAACTGTAATCGAATTATCTAATACCAAAACGGCATTTTCTTTTTTCAACTTCTTGTTTATCGATCCTCAGTTGCCTCGAAGAAATACCATTTTAAATCACGAAATGGCTCATATAAAGCAAAAACATAGCTTAGATGTGTTGTTTTTTGAACTAATAGGAAGCTTAAGCTGGTTCAATCCGATCGTTCATTTCTTAAAAAGCGACATTAAACTTTTGCATGAGTATTTAGCTGATGAAGAAACAACTAAAAATGGGATAGAAAAATATGAATATGCTATTTTTTTAATACAAAATTCTTACGGTGACCAGTCAATAAAATTTACTAATCAAATATTTAATTCATCAATTCTAAAAAGAAGAATAAACATGTTAAATCAGAAAAAATCGGCAAAATGGGCCAGGCTCAAATTGTTACTTGTATTACCAGTTACAGGAATTATGCTTTTTACTTCTACAATGGCATTTACTAAAGATTATGGAGTTGTTGATTTGTATCCGAAAAATATTCACAAATACGCTGCTAGTCCGCAAGATAGCCTGAAAAAGAAAAAAGTTAAAGAGATTACAATTTTACCTGCTCCACCAGCACCAGGCCAAAAATCGAAGGTAAAAGGTATAAAACAAGTGCCACCTCCACCACCTGTTGAGACAATAGCTCCACCTCCGCCACCAAAAGAACCAACTAAACTGAGACTAAAAAAAATCGCTCCACCTCCACCGCCTATTGAGCCAGCGCCAAAGAAAAAAGTTAGCAAAAGTGATGTGATATCGGGAACCAAAATTACTATAGAAGAACCAGTTATAAAAAAAGTAAAAGGTGTAAAATTAGCCCCACCACCACCGCCAATTGAATCTGCATCTAAAAAGCAAGCTGGTAAAGACGATGTAATTTACGGAGATCCAATACCAGGAACTAGGTAAAATTCATTAGAACCTAGAAAAATTTAAAAACTAAATCTAAAATTATGAGCTGGCTATATTATTTACTTGAGGCTAATTTGTACCTCGTATTATTTTATGGATTTTATAAGATAACCCTGCAAAAAGACACTTTCTTTAAATTAAATAGGTTCTATTTAATTACAAGCTCAGTTTTAGCTCTAGTTTTTCCATTCATCCAATTAGGGTTTTTAAAAAAACCAATTTTGATCCTGAACGATTTAATTGTTCAACCAAGTGCATCTGAACCTCAATATTCTGATATTTTACCCTTGCAGGAGGTAAAGCAAGATTTTCTAACGGCTGATCATATTGTGTTTGCAATATATATTTTAGTTGCTTTTTCATTACTTATAAAAATGATTTTAACGATCAAAAACATTGTTAAAATAAAAAATCAGCCATCAATAACCCTGGAAAACGGAGTTGAATTAATTGAATTAAAAAATTCAAAGATGGCATTTTCTTTCTTTAATTCAATCTTTTTAGACCCTCATTTACCTGACAGACATACCATTATTAAACATGAGTTAGCGCACATTAATCAGAAACACAGTTTCGATGTTTTATTTTTTGAGATTTTACAAATTGTAAATTGGTTTAACCCAATTCTACATTCCCTTAAAAAGGATGCAAAACTAATACATGAATACTTGGCTGACGAAGAAACCACTAAGGCAGAAATCGAACGATATCCCTATGCAATGTTTCTTATTCAAAATTCTGTTGGCTTTCAAAATTTTAAACTTACTAACCAAATATTTAGTTCATCTATTTTAAAAAAAAGAATTACAATGCTAAATCAAAAAAAATCGGCTAACTGGGCAAGGCTCAAAATGCTAATCCTTTTACCTTTAATTAGCGGGGTACTAGCCTTATCAACCATGGCGTTTACAAAAGACTATGGTGTATTGGATTTATATTCACATGCATTGGTAAAACAAGACACCATAAAAGCTAATAGTATAATTGAAGGATTAACGATTCTAGATGAAGGCACAAAATTTACTTTAACGTTTAGATATAATGACTTACTAAAAAAGGGTATGCCAGTATCAAAAAAACTCTTTATTGTAAATGATAAATCGATTGAATCTGGAAGTATTGGTGGTGTTGAAAATGCAGATTATTTTATAGATTTAGATTCGGAGAATGGAATGAAAAAATACGGCAAAAAGGCTGAATTTGGGGCAGTTGAAGCTGTCGGAAAAAACATAAAAATTCTAAATGTCCCTTCTCCACCGCCTCCTGGAAAACCAATTGATTAATTAGAATATCGAATAGACTTACTGCGGCACATAAACCACATATTTAGTCTCAAAGAAATCTTCTTCAAAATAGGCTGAAAGCGGATATAATTCTGCTTTCAGTTTCGATTCTTTAATTTCTTCGGCTAAATCGCCACCCTTTAAATATAAAATTCCATTTGGAATTGCATTTAAAGATTCCTTTTTAAACTTTCCCTGAATCCAAGGGTAGAATTCACCTAGGCGAGTAACCGCTCTGGAAACGACAAAGTTGTATTTATCCTTAAGTTGTTCTGCCCTTAAATGATCGGCTTTAACATTATCTAAACCTAAAGCAGAGGCAACTTCTTTAACAACCTTAATTTTTTTCCCAATAGAATCTACTAAGTGAAACTGAGTTTCAGGAAATAAAATAGCTAAAGGTATACCAGGAAAGCCACCACCAGTACCCACATCGAGCACACTTTCGCCAGCTTTGAAAGTACAAACCTTTGCAATTCCAATTGAATGAAGTACATGACGTTCATACAATTCTTCGATATCTTTTCTTGAAATTACGTTGATTTGCGCATTCCAATAACTGTATAAATCAAAAAGTTGCGAAAACTGTGCAATTTGTTCATCAGTTAAGTTATTAAAATATTTAAGAATTAGGTCTGGTTTAACTTCAAGCATAATGGTGGAGCCTTAAAATGGCTGTTTAATTTTATTTCCAACTAACTTTCTTTTTGCCGAACATGGATAAAAATCCATTTAAGGTTAAAAAGAAGAACAAAAGTATATCTAATATCGGGAACCACCAACGTAAATCTCTATAATTTAAACGGTTTAATAATTTCGGGTAAATCAGGCATCTGATGAGGATACTAAATCCAAGAATTCCTGCAGCAATATATCTCGTTTCGAGACTAAAAAACATACAAGCTGCAAAGGCAGCATAAAACATAAACTGAGCAATAATTTGCAGACTTAAAATAAATTTGTGTTCTGACTTGTAAAATTTACCTGCTCCAAAATGGCGCTTTTTCTGTTTTAAATAGCCACTCCAGGTTTGATTTGGTTCGCTCCAAACCTGGCTTTCTTTATTGATCCTAATTTGTGTGTTATGTTTATTTGCATGCGCATTTACAAATAAATCATCATCGCCCGAAGGGATGTGCATATGAGCTGCAAAACCTTTATTTTTGAAAAATAATGATTTCTTGTAAGCCATATTTCTACCAACACCCATGTACGGCATCCCTTTTAGGGCAAAAGAAAGATAGTTTACTGCAGTAAAAAATGTTTCGAAACGAATAAGTGCATTTAGCAGGCTTCTTCTTTTTAAATATGGCGAGTAGCCCAAAACAATTTCAACATTTTCGTCGGTAGGCTGCTGCATACCCAATAGCCAGTTATCGCTTTCAGGTATACAATCAGCGTCAGTAAAAACCAGCCAATCGTGTTTTGCAGCTTTTATTCCCATAGTTACGGCAAACTTTTTGCCTGCAATGAATTTATCGTTATCTAAAATTTTAACAACTTTTAGTTTTGAGTATTGCTTTTCTAATTGCTCTAAAAATTCTTCAGTACCATCCCAAGAGCGATCATTAACAACAACTACCTGAAAATCAGGATAATTTTGATTTAAAATACTTGGTAAATATCTTTCAAGATTTGTAATCTCATTTCGTGCACAAATAATTACACTTACTGGCTCTTTTGCTGTTTCAGGTATTTCTTCAACACGGACCTGAGCTAATTTTAAGTGCACAAAAAGCACATAATAGAGCTGTACAAAAAGACAAAGAACTAAAATAGAAAGTAAAGAAATTTCGGGTATGGATAATATCACAACGTTAAAATAAATAAGCGCAAATTTCTCATTTTTAATCTGTAATACGCTTTTATTTTGATAAAAAATTAAACAAAAATATACCCTCTTATTTTCTTATTTTTGGCAGATTTTTGTGACGAGAAAAACACCATATGAAATTTACTTTAAAGGCTAACGATCCGCTTTCTAAAGCCAGAGCGGGCACAGTTACAACAGCCCATGGCGAAATACAAACACCAATTTTTATGCCTGTGGGTACTGCTGGAACGGTTAAGGCTGTTCATCAACACGAATTAAAACAGGATATTGATGCGCAGATTATTTTAGGCAATACCTATCATTTATACCTTAGACCAGGATTAGACACTTTAGAAAAAGCTGGTGGCCTGCATAAATTTATAGGTTGGGATCGCCCAATTTTAACTGATAGTGGTGGTTATCAGGTTTATTCTTTAAGTAAAGTACGAAAAATAAAAGAAGAGGGCGTAACATTTCGTTCGCATATTGATGGTTCTAAGCACCTTTTTACACCAGAGTATGCAATGGATATTCAGCGTACAATAGGTGCAGATATTATAATGGCTTTTGATGAGTGTACACCTTATCCGTGCGATTACACGTATGCTGCTGAATCCGTTAAAATGACGCACCGTTGGTTAAAACGTTGCTGTACTCATTTTGATAATACACAACCAAAATATGGTTTTGATCAAACTTTATTCCCTATTGTACAAGGTTCTGTTTACAAAGATTTAAGAATAAAATCAGCAGAATTTATTGCAAGCATGGGAAGAGCGGGTAATGCAATCGGTGGATTGTCGGTGGGAGAACCTGCCGAAGAAATGTATGCAATGACTGAAGTTGTTTGCGATATATTACCATACGATAAACCTCGTTACTTAATGGGTGTTGGTACGCCGATTAACTTGCTCGAAAACATTGCACTTGGTGTTGATATGTTTGATTGCGTTATGCCTACCAGAAATGCCAGAAACGGCATGTTGTTTACTAAAAACGGTATTATAAATATTAGAAACAAAAAATGGGAGCAAGATTTTTCTCCGATAGAAGCTGATAGCGATTTACATGTCGATTTAGTAACCAGCAAGGCTTATTTACGACATTTAGTACATAGCAAAGAAATGCTTGGCGCACAAATTGCTACCTTGCATAACCTGCACTTTTATCTTTGGTTAGTTAAAGAAGCTCGGGAAAAAATAATCAGCGGAGAGTTTTACGAATGGAAAAACCAAATGGTTAAAGTATTGGGCAATAAGCTATAAAATGAATTTAATAAAGGGCAACATAAAAATTATCGACCGCTATATTATTGGCAAATATCTGGGTACATTTGTATATACACTCGCTATTTTCGTAATTATAATTGTTGTATTTGATCTATCTGAAAAACTCGATGATTTTTTAAAAAGCGGATTGAGCTTTTGGGGCGTATTAACTAAATATTACGCTGGCTCTATTCCTTTTTATATAAATATGCTCTCGCCCCTTATTAACTTTATTGCGGTAATATTTTTTACGGCAAAAATGGCCGACCAAACTGAAATTGTGCCTATTTTAAGTGGTGGCGTTAGTTTTAACCGATTCTTGTTTCCTTATTTTATATCGGCAAGTATTATATTTTCGGCAAATCTAGCGTCGAATTTGTATATACTGCCTTATACAAATACGCTAAAAAATACCTTCGAAAATACCTACGTTAAAAGAAACGACCCTTCTACGAAATCAAACATCCACATGAAACTGGATGATAAAACTTACATATATATTCAAAGTTTTGATAACAAAACTAATTACGGCTATCGTTTTTCCTTAGATAATTTTAATGGCGATGTATTGGTAAAAAAAATAGTTGCTGATAATATAAAATGGGATTCTACTAAGCGAAAATGGCAGTTAAGCAATTACTCCATTAGAAAAATTGATGGTTTAAAAGAGAGCATGATTTATGGAAATGGAAAGCTAAAAGATACAATCTTGGATATGCGTCCTGATGATTTTTCGGCATATGATAACGTAGTTCAAAACCTTTCTACCCCTGAATTGGCCGAGAAAATTCGTAAAGAAAGAACCCGCGGAACGGGTATAATGAACGACTTAATGTTTGAGCAATATAAACGCTATATCCAACCATTATCAGCCTTTGTGTTAACCCTTATCGGTGTCGCATTATCATCACGCAAAGTACGTGGTGGCGTTGGCGTTTCGCTTGGTATTGGCATCTTCTTAAGCTTCGCTTATATTGTATTTAATCAATTCACTCAAATGTTTTCTACCAAAGGCGGCTTACCTCCTTTTATAGCAGTTTTATCGCCAACAATTGTATTCGGTTTGTTAGGTTTGTACCTACTCAAACGTGCACCAAAATAACATGGAAGCCAACAAAAAAAACCTCCTTATTCTTCATCTTACTGTTTTTATTTGGGGCTTTACTGGCGTACTTGGAAAAGTAATTTCTATTGATGCAGTACCTATGGTTTGGTACCGAGTTTTAATTGCTACATCAACACTTTTTGCCTGGTTTTTATTAACCAAAAAGAATATAAAAATCACAAGAAAACAGTTCATACAGTTTTTTTTGACTGGCGGAATCGTGGCTATCCACTGGATTTTTTTCTTCCACGCTATCAAAGTTTCTACCGTTTCTGTAACCTTAGTTTGCCTTTCATCCTTCACTTTATTTACTGCAATTTTAGAACCTTTAATTAAAAAACAGCCTATTCACATGGGCGATATTTTAGTTGGATTGTTAATTATTGTTGGCATATATATGATTTTCAAATTTGAAAGTCAATACACTTTAGGAATAATTTTTGGCCTTTTAGCCGCAATCGCTTCCAGTTTATTCTCTACAATAAACTCTACATTTGTTCAAAAAAGCGAACCTTCAATTATCGGATTTTACGAACTCGTTGGAGGTTTATTCTGGATAACCTTGTATCGTTTATATGATGGTTCTTTATTAAATACTCATTTCAATCTTAACACAAAAGACTGGTTTTATATCGCCATTTTAGGCACGCTTTGCACATCAGTTGCCTACGTTGCAGGTGTTTCTGTTATGCGAACTTTATCTGCATTTCGAGTAGCACTTGTAACCAATTTAGAACCAGTTTACGGCATTATCCTGGCCTTTATTTTCTTCAAAAATAAAGAGCAAATGACGGGCGGTTTTTACATCGGTGCCATTGTAATTTTGGCTTCTGTTTTCCTTTACCCTATCTATAAAAACAGGAAGAATAATCTTTAGTTTTCGATAAACTCAAACACATTTTAACGGCTTAATCTATTAGCCAAAAGGCAAGATATTTACCATTGAATGTAATAGAAAAAACTTCGGTTTACGGAACAATTCTAAACACCTACAACACACCAATTTTGTAATATACTCACAAACATTACGACCCTAAAAAGCTCGGTTTTAAAGCTAACGAAATTAATTAGAAATTGAGATGTCCCCATTAAAACGGAGTATTTAGCTCGCCTTTTAAGCGGTTTGTTTTTGCTTAATTCGAACCATTAATTAGTTAAAATTACTACTTATAAAGCTAATAAAATTGCAAGAAATAGGTGGTTGTAACAACAAGGTAGTTAATTTCAAACTGAAAGTCTTAACCTCAAAAACACAACACAAAATACTAATAATCAGCAAATTAACAGCAAAAATGGATTTTAGCTATAAAGTCAACAAATCAGCTATTAGAAAGCGAATATTGCAGAGAAATTCAATTAAAGAGGCTGAAACGAGCATATTTTTAGTCTAATATGTGGTGTTTTATATACGTTTTATTGAACATACAAACTTTTAACAGTATCAAAAAGCGGCTAAATTGTAAGGAAAAAAAGGCTTTTGAAAGTCAAAATCATCATAATATCTGGTCTAAAAAACAAAGCAAAATACCTACGGGTTACATCCATTCTAACCAAATATCATGATTATCCTTTGAGCAGTAACTCTATCGAGGCCCGATTAAATTAACGCCATTTAGTCAGCTATAATTATTCTACTCCAAATTTTTTAAGCTAAAACTATGAGAATAGCTGAATAAAAAAAGGAAAAAATACACCAGTTGATGCGACGAAAAATCATCAATTTTCAACAAAAAAATTTGCGAAACCAGTCATCTCTATAAGCCTTTATCTTCATTTTTTTTAAATGATAATCCCTGATAAATACAGCTTAATTAAGTTGAAAAATTCTATTAAAAACTCAATATTTTAAGGCTAAAAAATAAATTCTGATTTCCAATTTCCGTAACCTAAACTCAAAAACGGAGTGAAAAAATTTAAGGAAAATCGATTAATAAGTGTAAATTAAGGGCATAAATTAATGGATTAAAAAAATACTGTAGTTTGATGTAAAAGCAACAATTACCACACTATTTAAACTACATTAAAATAAAATATCGCAATTCAAATAAAATACATAACAAATTGAAAAACAATAAATTAAATATTTATAAATAAAGTTAAAATTTACAAAAATAGAATCTTTTAAAAAATAAAAAACTAAGTATTTTAGCAAACATTTTAGATGAACACAATAAAACATAACAATAAACTATTTTTCAGATACTTACACGTATTTACATTAAGCTTTATTTCATCATCAGTTTTTGGGCAAGTTTTCAGCACTGCACAAAACCCACTTAGTGTAAAATGGAACTACATTCAATCGGGAGGCTTTAAAATCATCTACCCAAAAGAACTGGAAAAAGAAGCACAAAGAATGGCCAATACCCTACCCTATATCTATCCCAAAATAGGACTAAGTTTAAGACAGCAAAAAGCATCCATTCCGCTGTTGTTGCAAAACCAGGGAACCATAGCAAATGGCTTTGTTCAGTTAGGCCCCAAGAAGTCGGAATTCTATACAACTCCCCCACAATATTTCGACAGTCAGGATTGGTTAAACAACCTTGCTGTTCATGAGTTAAGACACATTGCACAGTTTGACAAATTGACAGGAACACAAGCACGCCCTTTCCCCGAGCTGGTTTATTTCGCTTACTTCGGAGCTGGCCTACCGATCTGGTTTTTTGAAGGAGATGCAGTCGTAAACGAAACCGCCTTAACCGAATCAGGACGAGGAAGACAACCAAAATGGATTATGCCTTTTCGGACCTCACTTTTGGGTGGCAAAAAAATTTCTTACAGCAAAGCATATTTTGGCTCGAACAAAGACGTAACTCCTGGCTACTATCAAACTGGATTTTTAATGGTTGCCGATATGAAAGAAAAATACGGCCAATTCATTTCTGATAGCTTACTTGCCGACATTAGAAAAAGGCCAATCAGACTTTATCCGTTTTCGCAGAGTTTGAAAAAATTTACTAGAGAAAACACAAAAAAATATTTCTTATCAACTCAGGAAAAGTTAAATAAAAACTGGAAAGCTCAGGAAGAGAAATTATCCTTTGAAGAGTATGAAAGCCTCAATCAAAAAACTTCATTAGCCACTAACTATTTTCTACCAACCCGACTGAATAAAAATCAGATTTTAGCACTTAAAGAAAGTAAAACAGATGCCCGATATTTTGTAGTGATAAATGAGGATAAATCTGAACAAAAATTATTTGGAATAGGCTATCAGGAACAGCCTTGGTTTAGCCTAAAAAACAACCTCTTAGTTTGGGATGAAATTCGCTATGATCCGAGATACAAACAGAGAAGCTATAGTGTAATTTGCAGCTACAATTTAAAAACAAAAAAATTCAAAAAACTAAGTAGCAAAAGCCGCCTCTTCTCCCCTAGTCTTTCTGAAGATGGCAAGAGAATCATCGCTGCAAAAGTAGAACTTAACAACCAGTTTAATCTTGTTGAACTTGATGCCTCAACTGGCCAAATTTTAAAAACTTATCCCAACCCTAAAAATGAAATTTTGCAAACACCCAGTTTTGATAAAACAGGAATTAGAATTGCTTATATCAGCGTAAGCGAAAGTGGGAAAAGTTTGTGCTTAATGGAAGACAAAAAAAATACACGAGTCATTTCTAACAGCAGACAACAATTAAGCAGACCAATTTTTGTTGGCGACAAAATTGTGTTCAATGCACACTTCAATGGCATCGATAATATTTACAGCATTAATATCCAAACAAAGAAGATCAGTGCCCTAAGTGCATCGAGGTACGGAGCCTTTAATGCAACAGAAACTGAAGATGGAAAAATAATTTTTAACAATTACAAAATTAACGGATACGAAATCGCTGAGAAGAAAATCTCTGAAAAACCTGTAGGCAAAAATGTATTTATAGATTTTACCGCAGCCGCAGAAAAACAAGAAAATGTAGGCAATGTTTTCAATAACATTCCAGATAGCACATTTCAATCTAAACGGTTTCGTCATGGACTAAATCTTTTTAGTTTTCACAGTATAATTCCAGTAATCGATAACGAATATATTTTCGGCTTAGAGCTTCAATCGAACAATTTATTAAACACCATGGATTTTTATTCGGGTGCAAAATACCATCGCGATTTAAAACGCTTTGAGTACACCGCAGATATTAGCTATAAAGCGCTTTACCCTGTTTTTAGTGTTGCATATCGAAACCGACCAAAACGGACGTTCTACAGAGCTAAAAATGTGATACAACAAGGAGACTGGAGAGAGAACTTTATTAAACTTAATGCATCACTTCCCTTCTCTGTAAACGCAAGAAATCAAAATTATTCTTTTTCGCTAAATGCGGCTACCAGTTTTACGCAACGTTACATGACAGAGAATATGCCTGGTAATTTTATCACCGCACTTAAATTCCCGATGGAGTACGGCGCCACCTTTAATCATAGTGTTCGTACAACAGAAAGAGATATTGCTCCAAAATGGGCTCAGATTTTTCGGGCAACTTATAACCATCAACCTTTCGATAAAAATCTTGGCGGTAAAATTATAGCGCTCGAAAGTTTCTTATATTTTCCTGGCCTTGCAAAAAATCATTCCTTACTTACAAGTTTCAATTACCAAAAAGCTACTGGCGTAAATCAATATGCAACAGAAATTTCAACGGTTTATGGCTACAACAATATTCTTGCAAGAACTAAACTGCAAAATAGTTTGCTTCTAAATTATCGTTTTCCATTTGCTTTTCCCGATTGGGAGTTGAGCTCACTGGCCTATGTACGTAATTTCAGAGCTGGTTTATTTTGCCATTATGAGAACATTGGCATAGACACAAATATTGACCAACCGAAAACTTATGGCGTAGAATTGAACAGTAGCTTAAACATTTTGCGGTATCAACCTGTTGTTGATGTGGGAGCGAGATTGGTTTTTGTTAACAAAATTTACAATCAAAATCCGATATTAGAGTTTTCATTTAATTATAGCTTTTAACCCATGAGCGGAAAAACCATCTTCATCATCATCCTAACGGCACTATTAACCATATTTTTGATGGTAAACACCGAACCTGTCGACTTCGACTTCCTCGTGTCAACTGTTGCGGTATCCAAACTTCTGGTAATCGGGATATGCATTATTATTGGTTTTATTATTGGTTTCATCGTAGGAAGACCGCGAAAAACAGTGAGTAGCTATGATGCTGAAATTGAAAAGCACCAACCTATTTCAAACAAAAAGGAGCTGAGTGACGAGGACAGGGATTATATATCCTAGGTGCAGAAAGGTTTACCAGGATTTAAGGATTAAATGATTTTAGGATTGATAGTGTCCTCAAATCAAGATTCCAAAGTATTAATCAATAATTTCAGCAAAGTTCCAAAATATTATGCTTAAAAATAATTTGGCAGTGAATTGCAATGGATTAAAAATTTAATCGATATTAGTTTATCCCTATTTCTAAAAAGTAAAATTCAATTCTACTAAAATGAAATATGGCGATTTAACTGGAAAAATTATCGGCTGCGCTATGAAAGTACATGCAACTTTAGGCTCGGGCTTTCAAGAAGTAATTTATCAAAGAGCACTTGCGATAGAAATGCAAAAACAAAATTTAGGTTTTCGCAGAGAAATGGAAATGACAATCTTTTACGATAACATTCAAATCGGTGTAAGAAGAGTAGATTTCTTTGTTCAGGATACTATTATGCTTGAGTTGAAAGCTGTTTCTGAATTGAACGATATACATTTAAATCAAGCAATAAATTATTTGGAAGCCTACAATCTTCCAGTTGGCTTACTGATAAACTTCGGAAGCAAAAGTTTATCTTTTAAAAGAGTCTACAACACAAAGCATCCTGAAAACAGAAATCAGGATTAATGGAATCAGAAAATAAAATCCTAAAATCCTTTAATCTTAATAATCCTAGCCAAAGACAATTAGCCCAAAGCGGTCATAATTTCGCCGTAAAGCAAACCACTTCCACCACCGTAGTGCTGAATAATTTTGATTTGAGGTTTTAAAGCAATTATATCGCTTCTAAGCACTTTTTCACATTCAGGACTAATACCATTTCCTAAAAGCACCAAATCAACGTCTTGCGCTTTTAAAATAGATATCGCTTCCTCATCGGAACAAACGCAAATACCTTTCCATTCTGGTCGGGCATTAAGCAAGCGGTTCATCACAACAGTAATTTCTGTATCTCGGCCGATATAAAGTATGGTAGTTTGCATAAATTATCAATAGTTTTAAATAGAATTGTCACGTTAAGCTTGTCGAAATGTAAGTACATCGACAAGCTCAGTATGACAATTAATAATTGATTTAATTCAATTCCATCGGAACATCCATCAACAACACTTCTGCATCTGCAGAATTTGATTTAAAGCTGATGCTATCTGTATCCCAAATACCAATTGCATCTCTTTTGTTTAAAACCTGTCCGTTAATGCTAACTTCTCCGCTAATTACAAAAGCATAAACACCATTTCCAGCTTTTTTGATTTTATATTCAGTTTCAAAGTCAGCATCAAATTTACCTAAAGAGAACCATGCATCCTGATGAATCCAAACATTATCATCGTCGGCATTTGGCGATAAAATTTGTTTAAAATTATTATGACGAGCAGCAACATCTAAAGTTTTTTGATCGTAACGTGGTGCAACATTCTTTTTATTCGGGAACAACCAAATTTGCAATAAGTTTAACTGAACATCTTCTAGCGCATTAAATTCGCTGTGGCTAACGCCCGTACCTGCACTCATTATCTGGATTTCTCCAGCATTGATTACTGCCGAATTTCCCATACTATCTTTGTGCGCAATGGCTCCAGCTAATGGGATGGTAATAATTTCCATGTTATCATGTGGATGCGATCCAAATCCCATTCCACCATCAATCAAGTCATCATTTAAAACGCGTAAAACTCCAAAATGCATTCTTTCAGGATTGTAATAATTAGCAAAGCTGAATGAGTGGTGAGCGTTTAACCAACCATGGTTTGCATGACCTCTGGTGTTTTCTTTGTACAAAATAAACTGTGACATAAATTTCCTTTCTTGTTTATGATACAAATTTACTACAGGTTTTAAACCTGTGCATTGATGTAGGGTAAGTAATACCAGGATTTAATTAGATTTTAGGATTACAAGATTGCGGCGCTTAAATGCTATTTTAGTTTTGTTTTGCTATAACAGCATCGCTGTTGATTCCTCGTAATACATCAAAAGCTATCTAATTTGCTTTTTTTGTTTGGTTGGGATAAGTTGTTGTTAGCTATTTTTTTGAAGTATCAATTCCAAAGTGCGCCATTTTTTTTTAAATATTCAGGTTTGCTGATGGCCTTTAGTTCGGAAAGCCTTTTTAATTTGTACTAGCCGAGAATACGCTGTCATACTGAGGAACGAAGTATCTGCAACCGATGAAGCAGATGCTTCGTGCCTCAGCATGACAGAAGTTAATAAAAAGCTTGAAACAAAAAGCGGGCTATCGAAACCTATGCCCCACTGTAATTGCTTTCCCTCTAAATCGACTAAGGTGGACATTAACTTTTAATCGCTCTTTGATATTGCTTTTCCACCTCGCCTGTAATTCCCGCCTTTAGGGAGCTAGGGAGTTTCTAAAGCCTGCTCAATATCTGCTAAAATATCATTAATATGCTCCAAACCGATGGATAAACGAATAGAACCTTGCTCAATACCAACAATATTACGCTCTGCTTCTGTTAATTTGCTATGCGTACTCGTTGCTGGATGCGTCGCAATAGAACGTGTATCGGCAAGATTTGCAGAGATGGAGAACATTTTCAAGCCATCCATAAATTTACTGGCGCCTTCAACACCACCTTCAACCACGATGGTAACGATACCTCCGCCCTGTTTCATTTGCTTTTTGGCAATTTCATACTGTGGGTGCGATGGCAAAAAAGGATATTTAACCAATTTAATTTTCGGATGTTGCTCTAAATATTCGGCCACTTTTAAAGCACTTTCACAATGGCGGTCCATACGCACAGCTAATGTTTCTAAGCTTTTAGATAAAATCCAAGCGTTGAAAGGCGATAAAGCTGGTCCGCTATGACGGGCGAAACCTACCACTTCAGCTATAAGCTCTTTTGTACCCAAAATAATTCCACCTAGAACGCGACCTTGTCCATCAATATATTTAGTTGCAGAGTGAATAGAAATATGTGCACCTAATTTAATCGGCTGCTGTAAGTATGGTGTAGCGAAACAGTTATCAACCACCAAAAGCTGATCGTATTTCTTGGCCAAATCGCCAAGAAAAGCTAAATCGATAATATCAATTCCAGGATTTGATGGCGTTTCCACAAAAATCATTTTCGTATTCGGCTTAATCAAAGCCTCCCAGTCTTCTGGTTTATCTAAATCGGCATAATCGAAAGTTACGCCCCATTTAGAGAAAACATTGGTTAATAACTGATGGGTAGAACCAAAAACCGAACGACTTGAAACGATATGGTCGCCCGCTTTTAAAAATGCACCAAAAGTTGTAAAAATTGCAGCCATTCCAGTTGCAGTAGCAAAACCATCTTCCGCACCTTCTAGTAGGCACATTTTTTCTATAAATTCTGAGGTATTAGGATTTGAATAACGACTGTAAACATTTCCTTCTTTCTCATTCGCAAATAAAGCACGCATTTCTTCGGCATCATCAAACTTATAACTCGAGGTTAAGTAAATTGGTGCAGAATGTTCTTTATGCGAACTACGTTCGGTTTGAGTGCGGATCGCTATGGTTTCAAAATTTTGGGATTTCATGTATAAAGTTGTAAGTTTTAGGTTCTAAGTAATAAGTTAAAATAAGGTGGGTTAATTTAGCTTAAACACAACTTATTACCTTAGTTGAGTATGTTAGATTATAAAAATGTAGGTAAAGTAATTAAGTTTAGCGCATGTGATACTCATAACTTAAAACGTATTACTTATCACCTTTAATTGTGTATGTAAAATTAATTTTTGCAGAGCGACCTAAAATATTCGACACAGAGCAGTATTTATCGAAAGTCATGGCCAGAGCACGTTCTACTTTTGCCGTACTTAAATCTCCAAATAATTCGAAGTGAATTTCAATTACGTCAAAAATCGGCGGCATTTCTTCATCTTTTCGGGTAGCGTTTATAGCAATTTTAATATCATCAAGCGGTTCCTTTTGTTTGGTTAACACATTTACCATGTCAATTCCACTACAACCGCCAAGGCCAACCAATAACATTTCCATTGGCCTGAAACCTTTGCCTTCGCCACCAATAGCTGCCTTTGCATCTAATTCAACAGTAAAACCACTCTCGTTTTCTGCCTCGAAATTAAATTTTCCGCTCTTGCGGATTAGATTTATATTCATTTTGTTAGTATCAAGTATTTAGTATCAAGTATCAAGACATTTTGCTCAAACCTTTCTACTTTCAGCTTTAGTCTTTGCGCTTTCTGCCTTAACCTTTCAGCTCTTTTTAAATATTATAATAAACTAAGTTGTCTTTTTCCAGTTCAGGCAGTTTAACGGGTGCGTTAAAAATTGCAAAAACCGACGAACCGCTACCACTCATTAAAGCGAATGTAGCGCCTGCATCGTATAAACTGGTTTTTATTTGATGAATTTGGGGATATTTTGCGAATACCGATGGCTCGAAATCGTTGATAACCTTATTTTTCCATGTTGTTGGCGACAAATGTATGATTTCTTTTAACGATTGCAAAGGCTTTTGAGGTTTTACCAACGCATAAGCATCGGCCGTACTTACGTGTACAGGCGGTTTTACCAAAACTTTAAACCAAGCTGACAAATCAACTTCGCATTTTTCAAATTCATCACCTTTATTAAAAGCATAAACAGGTTTATTCTCGATAAAAAAAGCACAATCAGCACCGAGCTGACGGGCGTAATCTTCCATCTGAATAATTGATAAATCTAAACTGAATTTATCATTTAACAATTTAATGAGGAAAGCACAATCTGCCGAACCTCCTCCCAAACCTGCTCCTACTGGAATATTTTTCAACAAATTAATTTGCTGTGCAGGAATATCGAAATCATTTTTAATCAGCTGATAAGCTTTTACGCACAAATTATCATTCGCATCTCCAGGAATATCGATGCCATGAATTTTGCAGGAGGTAAAATCGGCATCGGTAATTTCAACTGAATCTTTAATATTGATCGGATAAAAAACAGTTTCTAGGTTATGGTAGCCATCGCTGCGCTTCTCTGTAATATTTAAGCCTAAATTTATTTTTGCGTTTGGAAAGGATAACATTTTCTTAGTATCTAGCAATAAGTATCGAGGATCAAGATTTTCGTTCAATCGCTACAACACATCACAAACATACAAAAGTGTTTTTAGTGATTTATGTTTCTTAACAATTCTCAAGCTAAATTTGAAGCGCAAAACCTGCAAACCAACTTTAAGTTTGTACCTGTGTTTCGCTTTTACGCTTCGCTTCGTCGTACCTCCTTGCTGCAGGGTAATCGCTGCACCCAGGGCTATACCCAAAATTTTTACAACTATTAAAGTTTTAAAAAACCGTAAAGCCCAAATCATTTCAATGTTAGTAAATTATTAGTGTGCATAAAAAGGAGCATCAACAAATCATAAATTTTAGATATTTGTAATTAATTATTTATTTAAGATTTTGGAAGTCCCGATTATTCTGGATTAAGGGTTATGAAACAATATTTAGATTTAATGCAGCATGTGCTGGATAACGGTGCACAAAAACACGACCGTACAGGAACTGGAACCATCAGCGTTTTCGGCTATCAAATGCGTTTCAATTTACAAGAGGGCTTTCCGATGGTTACCACCAAGAAACTGCACTTAAAATCTATCATACACGAATTAATCTGGTTTTTAACTGGAGATACCAATATTAAATACTTAAAAGATAATGGCGTTCGCATTTGGGATGAATGGGCAGATGAAGATGGAAACCTTGGGCCAGTTTACGGCTCACAATGGAGAAGCTGGCCAACTCCAGATGGACAACACATCGACCAGATTACCAACATTATTAACACCATAAAAAACAACCCTGATTCGCGTAGAATTATTGTTTCAGCGTGGAATGTTGCAGAAATAGAAAATATGGCTTTGCCGCCTTGTCATGCGTTCTTTCAGTTTTACGTAGCCGATGGCAAATTAAGTTGCCAATTATATCAACGAAGTGCAGATATCTTCTTGGGTGTTCCTTTTAATATTGCATCTTATGCTTTATTAACCATGATGGTTGCACAAGTATGTGGTTTAGAAGCTGGCGATTTCGTACATACTTTAGGTGATGCGCATCTATACAATAACCACATTGAGCAAGCACATTTGCAGTTAAGCCGCGAGCCAAAACCATTGCCTACCATGAAAATCAATCCTGATGTGAAAAGCATCTTTGATTTCAAGTTTGAGGATTTTACTTTGGAGAATTACGAAGCGCACCCACATATTAAAGGTGTTGTGGCGGTGTAACCCTCCTGCCCCCTAAAGGGGGAGCTGAAAGCAAATTGGAAATTAGCAAAATCAAATGAATACGACAAATTCAAGTTCCTCTTTAGAAACTGAGGGGTTAAACAATGGCAATGAAAAGCCTCTTCAGGGGTTGGGGTTATCAATAGCCGTTGCAGTAGGCGAAAACTTCGCCATTGGCAAAAACAACCAGCTTCTATGGCACATGCCTGCAGATTTGAAGTTTTTCAAGCAAACCACTTCAGGGCATACTATAGTGATGGGTCGCAAGACATTTGATTCTGTTGGCAGGCCTTTGCCAAACCGTAGAAATATTGTAATAACCAGAGATTCATCACTAAAAATCGACGGAGTTGAAGTAGTAAATAGTTTAGGTGAGGCATTAGAAATTACTAAAGCAGAAGAGAAACCTGTTTTTATTGTCGGCGGAGCAGAGATTTATCGACAGGCTTTACCAAAAACTGATACCCTTTATTTAACTACTATACACCATACTTTTGATGCTGATACGTTTTTCCCTGAGATTGATAGAAGCGAGTGGGAAGTTGTGAGCAGCGAGCCACACAAAGCTGACGAAAAGAATAAGTACGATTATACTTTTGAGGTTTTAAAACGAAAGTAATCTGAAAAGTCGTCATTGCGAGGTACGAAGCAATCTTAATGCATTAACTATTAAGGCCCGTGCCTATAATTTTTAATAACTCCATCCACTGTTGCAGGATTCTTTCATACCTCACAAGGAAGGAAGCGTTATACCTTTAGCCGAAAATAGAATTACTTCTTGTGCCACCTAAACCTGATATTAGCGGCAGCCTCCGATTTTTTCTATCGGAGCTAAAGCGGTTAGCAGGACCGAACCAAAGCTAAAAGCTACTGTTATTGCTTTCCAAATAAATCAAAGCATAATTTCGTCTCCAAAACAAGATCTGTGTAACGAATGTATGGCGATTATTCGTCGTTAAAATTAATCTTAATAAATTATCAATTAAGGGGTTCTATAATTTAAAAATTTAATTAGATTTGCCGACTTGTTAAAAAAACAGCGAAGACAAATTATTTTAAACAAACAATGCAAGGAAAAGGTTTTATTAAGTTTATAGCGATAGTATTAGCTATCGTTTGTGCGTATGCACTTTCTTTCACTTTGGTATCATCCAGTGTGGAAAAAGACGCAAAAAACTATGCGAAAGGTGATTTAGCCAAGGAAAAGGCTTACTTAGATTCGATGAGTACTGAAAAAGTTTACCCGTTATTGGGCTTTACTTATCAGGCCGTAAAATCGAAAGAGATTAATCTTGGTCTGGATTTAAAAGGTGGAATGAACGTAACGATGGAAATATCGTTGGCGGAATTAGTTAAATCGTTAGCAGATAACACAACTGATGCTAATTTTAACAAAGCGTTACAAAATGCGCAAACACAATTAAACGCAGGCGGTAAAGATTACATCAAATTATTTGTTGATGATTTTGAAAAATTGAATCCAGGTGTAAAACTTGCTGATTATTTTTCTAATCAAGATAATGCTTCACAGTTAAAACCAAATGCAAGTAATAGCGAAGTTCAGTCTTTCTTATCGAAAGAAGCTGAAAGTGCTATCGATCGTTCATTTACAATCTTACGTTCTCGTATTGATGGTTTTGGTGTTGTGAGTCCGAACATGCAAAAACAACCTGGTAGTAACCGTATCTTAATCGAGATGCCAGGTGTACAAGATAAAGAACGTGTTTCTAAATTATTACAAGGTTCTGCAGAATTACAATTCTGGCAAGTGTACCAAGTACAAGAAGTTGTTTCTTTACTTGAAAACATTAACAAAACATTAGCATCTACTTTAAAAGATACTACTGCTGTTGCTAAAGAAACTACTACAGCTCCTGCTGCGGGTGGTAAATTAGCTGGTTTAGAGAAAACTGCAGCAGATACTACTAAAGGTGGTAAACTTGCTGGCTTAGGCAAAAAAGATTCGACAGCTGCTAAAGCAGCAATTGCAAAATCAAATCCTTTATTCTCAATTTTAAGTATTCCTACTTATCAGGGAGAAAATGGTCAACCTGCTTTACGTCCAGGACCAATTGTTGGTTGGGTTGCACAAAAAGATACTGCAAAAGTAAATTCATATTTTAAAACGCCTGAGGTTGCTGCCGCTATTCCTTCTACTATGAAGTTTATGTGGAGCGTTAAACCAATGGAAGGTTCTAAAGTATTCGAACTTTATGCTATTAAAGTTACCAGTGCTGATGGCAAACCAGATTTAGGTGGCGAAGCAGTAAGTGATTCTCGTAACGATTTTGACCAAAAAGGTAAACCAGAAGTAACCATGTACATGACCAGCGAAGGTGCTGCAAAATGGAAAAAAATTACTGCTGAAGCTTCTGCTGATAGAAATAACTTAAAATCTATCGCTATTGTATTGGATAATCAGGTTTACTCCGCTCCAACGGTACAAAACGAAATTCCTAATGGTGTTTCTTCTATCTCTGGAAACTTTACACAAGAAGATACTAAAGATTTATCGAACATCTTAAAAGCTGGTAAATTACCTGCTCCTGCTCGTATCGCTGGTAGCTTCATTGTTGGTCCTACTTTAGGTGCTCAAGCTATTCACGATGGCTTAATCTCTTTCATAATTGCATTTATTGTAATCTTAATCTTCATGGCGCTATATTATCACCGTGCTGGTTGGGTTGCTAACTTTGCGTTATTAATTAACTTATTCTTCATTATTGGTATCTTGGTATCATTAGGTGCTGTGTTAACATTGCCTGGTATTGCTGGTATCGTTTTAACAATTGGTTTATCGGTAGATGCGAACATTCTAATTTTCGAACGTGTACGTGAAGAACTTGCTTTAGGTAAAAACATCCCTGCTGCAATTAGAGAAGGTTTCAAACATGCGATGCCATCTATCTTAGATGCTAACATTACCGTATTCATTTTAGGTGCTATTCTTTACTTATTTGGTAGCGGACCAGTTCAAGGTTTCGCAACTACATTATGTATTGGTATCCTTTCTTCTTTATTTGCTGCCGTTGCTATTTCGAGAGTTGTTTTCGAAGCGATGTTGGATCGTAAAATGGAAATCAGTTTCGATAACCAATTTACACGTAACGCATTTAAAAACTTAGCCTTCAACTTTGTTGGCCGTCGTAAAATTTACTACATCATCTCTACAGTAATTATTATTGCTGGTATTGGTATGTATTTTAAACATGGTGGTTTAAACTTAGGTGTTGACTTTAAAGGTGGTAGAACTTATTTGGTTCATTTCGATAAAACAGTTAATACTGAAGATTTAAAATCTAAATTGACTGTTGTTTTCGATAATGAAACGCCTGAAGTTAAAACCGCTGGTAGTGATAGTCAAGTAAAAATTACAACTACTTTCCATATCGAAGATCAAGATCCTAAAACTGATAAAGTTGTTGAGGATGCTTTAAATAAAGGTTTAGCAGGTTCTAAATATGAAATTGTAAGCTCGCAAAAAGTAACGCCGATTATTGCTAGCGATATTGTTAACGGTGCTTTCTACGCGGTATTGGTATCATGTGTATTCATGTTTATCTACATCGTAGTACGATTCAAAAAATGGCAATATGGTTTAGGAGCAGTACTTGCATTAGCGCATGACGTTTTAATGGTATTGTCTTTCTACACAATTTTAGATGGCGTTTTACCATTCTCATTAGAAATTGGTCAGGATTTTATTGCAGCGATTTTAACCGTTATGGGTTACACCATGACAGAAACAGTTGTTGTATTCGACCGTATTCGTGAGAAATTGAAAGAAGCTGGTAAAGACGATTTACACGGTGAAGAGCGTAACAACTTAATCAACTTCGCGTTGAACAGTACATTAAGTCGTACCATTTTAACTTCATTAACGGTATTCTTCGTGTTATTGGTAATCTTCATTTTCGGTGGCGATAGCATCCGCGGATTTATCTTCGCATTGTTAATCGGTCGTATCATTGGTACGTACTCATCATTATGTATCTCTACTCCTATCGTAATCGATTTGGGTAGCTCTGCTGAAAAAAGAAAATAAGATTTCTTAATCTTTAGATATATTAAACGCCTCGATATTTATCGGGGCGTTTTTTTGTTTAGGCTAAAAATGTTAACAATCACTCCAATCTTTACAACATTAAAACATTTCAGACTTAAAACATTGCTACAATCTCTGTAAATTCGCCCTATGGCAAAAATATCAATTAACCTTGCTACAGGTTCGTTTCAAAAGGAAGAAATAATAGTCGGAATCGATTTGGGTACCACAAATAGTTTGGTTGCTTTCATCAATCCTGATAAAAATCCGCAGGTGATAAACGATGCTGGAAAGGGATTATTAGTGCCATCTGTAGTATATTTCAATAATCAGAACGATGCAATAGTAGGTAATGAAGCAAAAGAGTTTTTAACTACCGACCCTGCAAATACAATCTTTTCTGTTAAAAGATTGTTAGGCCGTTCTTACAGAGATGTTGCCGACCACAAAGATATTTTCTCTTATAAAATTATTGATGACGATACCGATGCCTTAGTTAAAATCCAAGCTGGAAATCGTTTTTATACACCGATTGAGCTATCGGCTGAGATTTTAAAAGAGCTTAAAGCCAGAGCAGAACATGCTTTGAAAACACCTGTTAACAGAGCTGTAATAACCGTTCCAGCTTATTTTAACGATAGCCAGCGACAAGCCACACGTGATGCAGGTAAACTTGCAGGTTTAGATGTTATGCGTATTGTGAACGAACCTACAGCTGCAAGTTTGGCTTACGGGATTGGTTTAGACCCATCGCAACAAAAAACCATTGCCGTTTACGATTTAGGAGGTGGAACTTTTGATGTTTCTATTCTTCAAATTCAAAATGGGATTTTCGAAGTTTTGGCAACTAATGGAAATACTTATTTAGGTGGTGATGACTTCGACAGAGCCATTTTAGATCATTGGATTGATAAAAACAATTTAGATATTAAGGTTTTAGCAGAGGATAATATTTTAATGCAAACCTTACGTTTGCAAGCTGAAGCCGCTAAAAAAGCATTATCTACTCAAAATTTATATAATGAAAAAGTTGGTGAAATCTGGTGTACGCTGGATAAACAAACTTTCGAGCAGTTGATTTCTACAAAGGTTGAGGAAACCATTACTGCATGTAAAAACGCTTTAAAAGATGCGGATTTAACGGCTTCAGATATTGATGAAGTTATTTTGGTTGGCGGCTCTACCCGCACACCATTCGTAAAGCAACAAGTAGAAAATTTCTTTGGTAAAAAGCCACAAGATAATATCAATCCTGACGAGGTTGTGGCGCTTGGAGCAGCTATTCAGGCTGATGTTCTAGCAGGAAATCGTTCTGATATTTTATTGTTAGATGTTACCCCACTTTCGCTTGGCATTGAAACCATGGGTGGTTTAATGGATGTAATTATCGCTCGTAATAGCAAGGTTCCGACGAAAGCTGGTCGCCAATATACCACTTCGATTGATGGACAGATAAACATGAAAATTTCGGTTTACCAGGGCGAACGCGATTTGGTTAAAGAAAACCGAAAGCTTGCTGAGTTTGACCTAAAAGGCATACCAGCTATGCCAGCTGGATTGCCTAAAGTTGACATTAACTTTTTGCTTAATGCAGATGGAATTTTAACTGTTCAGGCGATTGAATTACGCTCTGGTGTAAAACAAGAAATTGAGATTACGCCAAGTTATGGTTTGAGCGACGATACGGTTGAAAAAATGTTAATCGACAGCATTACCCATGCTAAAAGCGATGTAGAACAACGTATGCTAATCGAGGCGCGTAGCGAAGGTGAGCAATTGCTTTACACTGCCGAACGTTTCGTTGAAAAACATTCTGAGCATTTAACAGCTGAAGAAATCTCTGAAACTAAAGTTCATATTGAGGCCTTGAAAACCGCTTTAGCTTCTCAAGAAAAAGATACGATTTTGAAGAAAGCTGACGAACTTAATGAATTTACGCGTCCTTTTGCAGAACGTGTGATGGATGCGGCGATTTCTACTGCAATGAAGGGAAAGAAAATCGAGTAAATCTGAGGTTGAAGTTGATTGCCTGATTCATTAATTTTTTTCCTCATTGCGATGCAGGAAGCAATCCTAAGACTATAGCGGGGAACAAAAATCAAGGCATTAGAGTTGCTTCGTACCTAACAATGATGACCAAAAAAACCGCACAAAATAATGCTTGAGATTATTTTACTCTGCTTTCTCTACGGAAGCTTTGTGCGCTTTGTGGTTAAAATTTCTTACCATACATCAAAAATTCTCTGCTCCTAACCCATTAACTTTGTTTAACAAATTTTAGCAATTATGGAATTAGGTATTGGCATGTTTGGCGATTTGCAAATTAATGCAAAGGGAGAAATTCAACCCGCACAACAAAGACTTCAGGAAATTATAGAAGAAATTAAACTCATGGATGAAGTGGGTTTAGATTTTTACGGAATCGGTGAACACCATCGCCCGGATTATGCAGTTTCCAGTCCCGATATTATTTTAGCTGCTGCAGCAACTGTAACTAAAAACATTAAGTTAAGTAGCGCTGTATCGGTTTTGAGTTCATCCGATCCAGTTAAACTTTACCAAAATTTCGCTACAATAGATTTAATTTCGAATGGCAGAGCCGAATTAATGGCTGGCCGTGGAAGTTTTATCGAATCTTTTCCTCTATTTGGCTTTAACCTGCAAGATTATGATGAGCTTTATGAAGAGAAATTAGAATTACTTTTAAAAATAAATTCATCACCCAAAATAAGCTGGAAAGGTAATTTCCGTCCAGAATTGGTTAATCAGGAAGTTTTGCCACGTGCGGTAAACGATAATTTAAAAATATGGGTTGCTGTGGGTGGCACGCCAGAATCTGTAGAACGTGCAGGAAGATTAGGTTTACCTGTAATGTTTGCCATTATTGGCGGCCAACCCATACAATTTAAGCCACTTTTCGATTATTACAAAAAGGTTTATCAGGCTTATGGTCATGATATGAATAAATTTAAAGTAGGCGTTCATATGCACTCTTTATTTGGCGAAAACAATAAAGATATTGCTGATTATTATTATCCGCTTTACTCTGCGCAAATGAACCGAATTGGCAAAACTCGTGGTTGGGCACCTTATCAACGTAATCAGTTCGACGCTGGAATTGGTAAAGGTGGTGCATTAATTATCGGGGATGCGAACGAATCAGTCGATAAAATTTTAGAAATGGAAGAAACTTTTGGCTTAACGCGCTTCTCAGCTCATATGGATGTTGGCGGCCCATCACATGCCGCGATGATGAAATCCATCGAAATTTTCGGAACTAAAATAGCACCAAAAGTAAGAGCAGCCTTGAAAAAATAATTAACACTTGTTTTTTTCAACATATAAAATTAAGAGTATATAATAGCTTATATACTCTTAATAGGCTTTCCGTTAAGCTTAATTGCAAAAGATACCTCTCTAACAAATGAATGAATGTACACCATTGAAATCATAAAAAGAGATAATCAATAAATCAGTTCAAATAAATTTCCCTAACCTTGTAAAAATTCATCCCTATATTTATTAAAGTAAATTACGCACGATAAAATATAGAATGGATAATTCGGAAAAAATAAACCTGCTTTTAATTAAGTTAGAGAATTTGTTGCTCAGACAGCAAGGCTTCGATGCTGAAATTAAAGCTTTGAGAGATGAAGTTAGAGCTTTGCAATCTCCTGGAGCCACTCCCACTCACGATGTAATAGTTAAAGGGCCAGTTATTGCGCCACCACCAAGAAACACACCTCCCTCTCAGGTTATCCCAAACACGAATAATTCTAGGCCCGTTCCGAGTTTTTCTTCATCAAATACAAATCAGCAGCAACCTAATTTTGCTGATAGATTTAAACGTGAAAACATAGTTAAGTCGGATTTCGAAAAGTTTATTGGTGAAAACTTAATTAGTAAAATCGGGATTCTAATTCTCATAATTGGTGTAGCCATTGGGGCCAAATATGCTATCGACCACGATATGATTAGTCCATTAACCAGAATTATTTTAGGCTATGCTGTTGGTGCTGGTTTAATGGCATTTGCAATTAAACTCAAAGAAAAATACGAAAACTTTTCGGCGGTTTTGGTTAGTGGGGCAATTGCTATTATGTATTTCATAACTTATGCAGCATACGATTTCTATGCCCTCATTCCGCAGGTATTAGCGTTTGCATTAATGGTGATATTTACATCTTTTACTGTTGTGGCCGCCATAAAATATAATAAGCAGGTTATAGCACACATTGGTTTAGTTGGTGCTTATGCCGTTCCTTTTTTACTAAGTGATGGTTCTGGAAAAGTTGGTGTATTATTCACCTACATGGCTATTATCAACATCGGGATTTTGATTTTAAGTTTCAAAAAATATTGGAAACCTTTGTTTTATGCATCTTTTGGATTAACCTGGATTATCTTTTTAGCCTGGCGGTTAGATTTGAGTTCTGCAAATATTTTCTTTAGTCTATCGGTCCTGTTTTCTACCTTGTTTTTTGTTATTTTTTACATTACAAACCTTGCCTATAAAGTAGCAAAGAAAGAAATTTTTGGGCTGAGCGATGTTGTAATTATTCTTTTAAATTCATTTATTTATTACGGAATTGGCTATTTTATCCTTTTAGGGAATAAAAATAGCGCAGAATTATTAGGCTTATTTACACTAGCAAACGCTGTAATTCATTTTGTAGTAAGTTTAATTATCTACAAAAAACAACTTGCTGATCGAAATTTATTCTACTTGATTCTGGCAATGGTAATTACTTTTATTACAATGGCTGCACCAGTACAATTAAATGGTGGCTGGGTTACAATTTTCTGGACCGTTGAGGCTGCTGTATTGTTCTATCTAGCAAGAGTTAAAAACATCGCGATTTACGAAAAACTTTCTTTCCCATTAATATTCCTTGCCTTCTTCAGTTTACTGCAAGATTGGACAACATATTATAATTTTTATTATGACTCAGAGTTCATTACACCAATATTAAATGTTGGCTTTTTAACTGCAGTTATTTTTATAATAAGCTTTATTTGGATGTACAACATCAGCAAAAAAGAAATAGAGAAACCTGTAGAATGGGCGTGGGCAAGACAAATACTTAACTATGCAATACCATCTATCTTATTGTTAGTGGTGTACGTTACTTTTAGGATAGAGATTTCCAAATATTTCAATAACCTTTTCGAGCTAACCAAAATTAATACCAATCCAAACGGTAAATCTGCATACGTAAATTATGAGTACAATTATAATTACGAAAAGCTCCAAACTGCCTGGATTTATATTTATACCTTATTTTTCGCATCAATTTTGAGCTATTTTAATGTTAGAAAACTTAAAAGCAATGAATTAGCTATTGCATGTTTAGTTATAAATTTGATAGCTGTTATTGCTTTTTTAACCCATGGACTTTATAATTTGAGCGAACTGAGGGACGCATATTTATCCCACACAGATAAATACTTCAATATCAGTTCATTTAATATTGGCATTAGGTATTTAAGCATTGTATTCTTTGGCCTATTTATTATCCAATGTTATAAATTAATCAACTCTGGCTTATTTAAAATGGATTTGAAAGTGATGTTTGACTACTTGCTTTATATTTCCATTTTGTGGTTAATTAGTAGTGAATTAATTAACATTTTAGAATTAGCAGATTTAGATGGAAGCTATAAGCTAGGGCTTAGCATTTTATGGGGCATTTATTCACTGTTTTTAATTAGCATGGGCTTAGCTAAAAACAAAAAACATTTGCGGATTGGGGCTATGGTTTTATTTGGCATTACCTTAATAAAACTATTTATTTATGATATTGCTTACTTAAGTACGATTTCAAAAACCATTGTTTTTGTGTCGCTTGGCATATTATTATTAATCATTTCCTTTCTTTACAATAAGTATAAACATTTAATTATTGATGATGCTAAAGCTGAAAATTAATATCTTTTTATTGCTTTCGATGTGTTTTTATATCGCAAGTGCACAAACAGATGCCTTTAAATTTAAACGGAATATAATTGGGGTCAATTCGGCTTGGCACAAACTACAATTGCCGAATCAACTTTATAAAAATGCAAATTCGGGCTTTGATGATTTAAGAATTTTTGGTGTCGATGGAAAAGATACCTTAGAAGTACCATACCTTTTAAAGCAAAGAGCAGACAAAGTTATATCAAAAGAAGTTGATTTTAAACCCGTTAACGAAAGCGCAAATTCTAATGGCTTTTTTTACACCTTTCAGCTGAACAGTGCTTCTACTATTAACCAAATTAACTTGGCTTTTAAAGAAGGTAATTTTAATTGGCAAATTACCCTCGAAGGCAGTAATACCAACACCGAATGGTTTACAATTTCAAAAGACTACCGCATTTTATCCATTAAAAACAACGATACCGATTACCAATTTACAAAACTTAGTTTTCCAGATTCTAAATATTTGTATTATAGGTTGATGATCAGGAGCGCCGAAAAACCTGGTTTATTGGAGGCATTAATTAATAAAACCGATACCATCAAAGGCACTTATCAGGATGTAAAATATAAAACTTTCCGTTTAAATAATGATGCTGTTAATAAGGAAACAGTTATAGATGTTACTTTAGAAAATCCTGTACCGCTCTCCAATTTATCGCTAAATGCGCAAAGCGATTTCGATTTTTACCGCTCAATAAAAATTGAATATGCCACAGATAGTTTTAAAACTGATAAAGGAATGCAGTATAATTATGCAAGTCTTTATCAAGGAACTTTAAGTTCATTAGAAAAACCTGAATATAATTTTGAGAATACCATTGCTTCAAGGTTAAAAATCACTATTCAAAATAATGATAACAAACCATTGCGCTTAGGTAAATTAGAGCTAAAAGGAAACATTTACGAGATTATTGCTCGTTTTGATAAACCGAAACTAACTTATGCGATATTTTATGGGAATGATAAAATAAAGGCTCCTAGCTATGAAATTGAGAAGTTTGAAAGTAAAATCCCTGAAAATTTAACCTCATTAACTATTGGAGAAGAACAGAAAAATTCCACCTATACTACTAAAATAGAAAAACCATTATTCGAAAATAAAGTTTGGCTATGGGCTTTAATGGCGGTAATTATAGCACTTTTGGGTTGGTTTTCTTTTAAAATGCTTAAGAATTAATTTATATATACCATTAAAACAAAACATGAAAAACATTTTTCAATCCGCAATAACTGGCGAAGTTATTAGTAGGATTAACAATCTTACCTCATCAACACCTCAACTTTGGGGTAAAATGAATGTTGCGCAAATGTTAGCGCACTGCAATGTAAGCTATGAATTGGTTTATGAGAACACACACCCAAAACCAAACGCTTTTATGAGACTTATTATGAAAGTAGTGGTTAAAAATTTAGTAGTTAGTGAGAAACCGTACAAGAAAAACAGTCAAACAGCGCCAGCATTTGTAATTTCAGACCAAAAGGAATTTGATAATGAAAAAGCAAGACTGATTGCCTATATTAATAAAACACAAGAGTTAGGAGAGACGCATTTTGATGGAAAAGAATCACATTCATTTGGAAAGCTTACAAAAACCGAATGGAATAATATGTTTTACACACACTTAGATCATCATTTAGGACAATTTGGGGTTTAAAAAAGTCTCAACTGCCCCTAAATAAGTCCTAAATAAAACCGCAAAAAAGCAAATTGTTGCTTAACTTGTATAGACAAAATTCTAACCAAAACATTAAGAATGGCAAAACCACTTGTTACCTGTCTTTTGTTTGATGGACAAGCAGAGGAAGCAGCAAAATTTTATTGTACAGTTTTCAAAAATTCAAAAATTACCCAGGTAACACCAATGGTAGTTACTTTTGAGTTGAACGGAAACAAATTTATGGGTTTAAATGGTGGCCCAAAACTAAAATTTGATGAAGCAATTTCATTTGTGGTGAGTTGTGATACACAAGATGAAATTGATTACTATTGGGAAACTTTTACCAAAGATGGTGGAGCAGAAAGCATGTGTGGGTGGGTAAAAGACAAGTTTGGAGTTTCCTGGCAAATTGCACCCGCTAATATCGTCGAACTATTATCCTACCCTGAAAAGGCTACGCGGGTAATGGATGTAGTGATGCAAATGAAAAAACTGGACATAGCTAAAATTGAAAATGCTTAAACAACCTAATTACAGTGAATGAAGCGATTAACGATAATTATTGCGTTAATCATCCCGCTTTTCTTTTGTACCTCTTAGGGTTTCTTTGCACACCAAAGAATAAATAACCTGGCTGTTTTCACTTTACCAAATGGCATGATTGGTTTCTACAAAAAGAATGTAAAATACATTACCGAACATGCCGTAGATCCTGATAAACGTAGGTATGCTGATACTTTGGAAGCGCCAAGGCATTATTTAGACGTTGAAAACTATGAGAAAAGTATCGATAGCATTCCCGAAAAATGGAACGATGCTTTAGCTAAGTACGGTAAAAAGCATTTAAATGAAAATGGCATTGTTCCATGGCAAATTCAGCGAACGTATTATAGTTTAGTTAAAGCTTTCGAAACCCGAGATTCCATTAAAATCTTAAAGTATTCTGCCGATTTAGGTCATTATATTGGCGATGCTCATGTTCCTTTACATACCACTTCAAATCACAACGGTCAATTAACTAACCAAGTTGGTATACATGCCTTTTGGGAAAGCCGCTTACCTGAATTATTTTCGACGAATTACAGCTTTATTGTGGGCAGGGCAACTTACATCGAAAACCCTTTAAAAGAAGCCTGGAAAATAACAAAACACACTCATACCTTACTTGATACCGTTTTAACCTTTGAAAAAGAATTAAGCATATCATTTCCATCGGATAAGAAGTATAGTTTCTCCGAACGGAATAATACAGTTTTGAAGCAATATTCTTTAGCATACTCAAAAGCCTATCACGATAAAATGAATAATATGGTAGAAAAACAAATGCGTTCTGCAATATTAGAAATTGGCTCTTTCTGGTATTCTGCCTGGGTTGATGCAGGGCAACCCGAACTTAAAAATCTCATTAAAATTGAGGCTGAACAAAGGCATAAAAAAGAGGAAGAAGAAGCGGAAAAGAAATACCAGAATGGTAAAATATTAGGAAGAGAGATTTAAACAAAAAAAGGCGAGCATTATTGCTCGCCTTTTTTAATACTTATAGTTGAGTTTAGTTCTCACCCTCAATAATTTTTTCTATTTTTTTTGGTTGAAGACGGCTTTTTACCGCTGCCCAAATTGCAGGCACAAAGGTTACAACGGCTATAAAAACAATAACCAGTTCGAAATTATTTTTAATGATCGGAATTTGACCTAGTACATAACCGCCTAATAATAAAGCTACGATCCAAGTTATGCCACCTATAATGTTAAAATAAGTAAATCTACCAAATGGCATTTTAGCTATGCCTGCTACAAACGGAGCTATTGTTCTGAAAATTGGCAAAAAGCGGCTAAAAATTATTGCTTTACCACCATGTTTTTCGAAAAATTCATGCGATTGTTCGTAATATTTAAGTTTTAAAATCTTATTATCTTCCTTAAATACACCAGCGCCTAAAACACTTCCTAATTTGAAATTAACTGTATTACCTAAAATTGCCGCAACAATTAAAATCAATAGCATAACCCAAATATTTAAACCAGTTTCATGCTCACCAGCTATTAATGCACCCATTGCAAACAATAAGGAATCACCAGGCAAAAATGGTAAAACAACTAATCCTGTTTCAGCAAAAATTATAAGGAATAATATTAAGTAAGTCCAAGTTTGATAATCGTTAACAATTTGTGCTAAATGGACATCGATGTGAAGAATAAAATCTATGAGTTGCTGTAGTAATTCCAATGTATCTGATTTTGAGCAAAAATAGGAATATCAATTTGATAAAAAGCCGTTTCTGAAATATTAATTGAATTTGATTAATTGTTGACAATTAATCGCTCCCTTAACTTCCCTTTATTTACTCCTTTATTAACACCATCAATGATTATGGTATAGGTTTTACCTTTATAAAAATTGGTAGCAGGTATGGTGTCAATTACACTTGTTGAATTAACAAGATTTAAGAATATTTTAGCGTTAGAATCTGGTTTTAATACGATATATCCAGAATTTTCTCCATTTGCTAAAGAAGCTGTAAAAGATGATGTCCTGTTCCTGATATTAACTTTTGAATCCAAAGTGTATCCTAAGTTTATAAAGAATAGCCTGGCATTAGCAGGATCAGGAGTCAAATTATCCTCATAAATCGTTAGCAAAGAATCTATCTCTGAAGTTTTAGTGTAAAAAACTGAGTAATTTTTTCCTATACCAAAGGTATATTTTATAGAATCACCAATTTTCGTACTTCCTGTGTTTTTGGCTAAAATGTTGTATTCTTTATCACCCTCGTAAACCAGATAATCTGTACTGTTACCATAAGATATTCCTGTAGTAGTCGTTCTTCTAATTCCGTTTAAATAGAAATCCTGAGAAAGCTGATCAACATTATTAAAGAACCGAACCTTAGTATCTCCTTTAATTAAATTATCGTTTTTAACACAGGCCGTAATTAAGCAAACTGCTGTAAATAGAAAAGATAGTTTTAAAAAGTTAAAGGCTTTGAAATTCATACAGGTAATATCTTATACGCAAAGATAGCTTTTGTATTTCAATTAGGTAAACTGTAACTAATTATACTCGATAAGATGAGCTTCTAATGTTGCAGCAGTTAAGCCGCTAAACCAAATTGTATAAATTTTACCTGGAATTAAATCTGTGGCAGCGATAGTTTTAATACTTCCTGAGCCCACAACATTGTACCTTAATGCAGCACCTGCATCTAATGAAAAATAATTGGATGCTTCTTTAAATAGTAAGCCATTAACAAATTGCGCACCTGCTTGTACAGTTACATTAATACCCGTAGCAAAATTTGGCGATAAATTTATGAGCCTGATTTTTGCAGTCGACATATCAGAAATACTTAAATTATCTTCATAACTAACTATTTCTCTATTCGCATTTCTATCAGAAACTAAAAAAGTACTATAAGTTAATGATGGAGTAAAATTTAAATTCGTACTTGTATTTAAATTATTTGAACCCTGGTAGCTCAGGTTTCTGTTTCCAGATGGGATTGTTAAATAATCGCTTGTTTCACCAAAGGTTAAAGCGGCAGAAGTTAACTTTTCATTATCAATGTAAACATCTTGTTTAGTTTCTGTTTGCACGGCATTAGTAACTTTAATTTTAGTTTGTCCCTGAACAATTAAATCGGGATCTTTCTTACTACAGGAAGTAATACATAAAAAGCAAACTGCAAGCAGAATTGCCTGGGTGATTGAGACACGTTTTGTAAAGATTTTCATAGGTAGTTGTACTTGGTTATAACCAAAATGGCTTGGTCAAAAACCAAGCCATTTCCCTATAAAAACTAAAGATTTAGTAGTTTCTAATAACTATTATTTAACATAACTGGCATAACTAACATTAAAACATCTTCGTTTTCATCATTAGTTTGCGGTATTAACAAGCCTGCTCTATTTGGTGTAGAAAGTTCTAAAGTAACTTCATCGCCACTTAAGTTACTTAGCATTTCAATCAAGAAACGTGCATTAAAGCCGATTTCTAAGTCTTCACCATCATATTGACAGCTTAAACGCTCGTGTGCTTCGTTTGCAAAATCCAAATCTTCTGACGATATATTTAACTCACTTCCATTAATTTTCAACCTAACCTGGTGAGTAGTTTTATTAGCAAAAATTACTACTCTACGAAGCGTATTTAAAAATAAACTTCTATCAATTACTAATTTATTAGGGTTATTTTGCGGGATAACTGCCTCGTAATCAGGATAACGTTCGTCTATTAAACGACACACTAAATTGATATTATCGAACTTAAAGAAAGCGCTGGTTGCATTATAATCAACTGATACATTAATATCATTTGAAGGCAAGGCGCCTTTTAAAAGTGTTAAAGCTTTTTTTGGTAAAATAAACGATGTTGCTTTATCAGCTTTGCTATCCATACGACGGTAACGAACCAATTTATGAGCATCGGTAGCTACGAATGTAATGTGCTGAGGCGATAACTGACAGTAAACACCTGTCATTGCTGGACGTAACTCATCGTTACTAACCGCAAATATAGTTTTGGTAATTGCTTCTGTTAAAACAGATGCTGGTAAATTTACCGATGAAGCGTTTTCTACAACAGGAATTTTTGGAAAATCATCACCGTTTTCACCGCTCAATTTATATTTACCTTCGCCTGCACTAATTTCGATTGCGAAAGTTGCATCGTCAATATTAAAAGCAATTGGCTGATCTGGTAAAGTTTTAAGCGTATCTAATAAAATTTTAGATGGAACGGCAACTTTTCCTTCTTCTTTTGATTCTACAGCCAGGGCAGTAGTCATACTGGTTTGTAAATCAGTAGCGGAGATGGTTAAATTACCATCTTTAATTTCAAAAAGAAAATTTTCTAGTATAGGTAAAACTGTACTGCTGCTAGATGCACCGTTAACAGTTTGTAGATGTTTTAATAAAGTTGATGTGGATACAATAAATCTCATGATATCAATTAGTCTTCTTCAAAAATATAAAAATTATTTAGCGTACTTGTACTTGCGGTAATAATGTTGAAAAATTGCAAATAATATTAACAATAATAACGGAACTATAATATTTAAAACCTGCCATTTGGTTTTTTCCAGTTTAATTTTTGCCTTATCAAGCAATCTGATTTTAACGTCTTTGTTTCTTAACGCAATTAAGTTATCATCATCAGTAAAATAATCAACAATATTTAAAAGTAGTGCTTTATTTCCGTAAGTCCGCTGTGTATATCTATCAAAGCCTAATGGCAATGGCGAATTATCTTTAGCTACAACCTGGTTTTTAAATAAATCTCCATCGCCTATAACTACCATTTTGCTTGGCTTACCAACTGCAACGTTTGCGAAAGGTGTAGAAATGCCCGCTGGCAAAGGTCTTCCTGCAAAAACTGACTGAAAATTCCCTTCTAATAAAACGCCTGCACTTTGCATTGGATTTTGAAATGTTTTGGGGTCGGGCTGCTCTGCAACCATTTGTAAGGAGAACTGTTTAGGCACGTTAAATACCCTATTAAATGCAGAAGTAGTTAAAATATAAGTTTTCTTAATTCCTTTTGAACCAATTGTATCAACGGTACTTGGAAATTCGGATTTAATTCCATCTAAATTTTTTACTAAACTCGCAGCGGTATCAGGCAATAAAATTGGGTAGTACAACCAAGGTACAAGCTGTATTTGTGGCTGACCACCAACATTTCCAGTAGAAACAGGAATTTCGGCGCTATTCTTATCGGCAATTACGTTGTAATTAATTCTAGCTCCATACATAAACAGCATATCATCTAGGTTAAGGTTTTTATTTAAAACCATCTGGCTGCCTTTTCCTCTTAAGCTATCCAATTCTGCCGAAATTTGATCGATACTCCAAAGTACCCGACCGCCATTCATTATGAAGTAATTGATTTTATATTTTTCAGCTTCGGTAAACGCGGTTTGAGGCTTAACTACAATTAGCATTTTTAATTTATCCAAGCCTGCTTTATCTATGGTATTTAGGTTAACTCGCCCAACTTCGTAACTATTTGCCAGTGTGTGCATGGCATCATAAAGCTGTAAATCGGAAGGCTCTCCGTTCGATTCAGTAAATCCAATTCGAGGATTATTTCCGCCAATTACTTTTTTAATGCTTGAAGTAAAAATATATTCTAAATTTTCGATAGAGCGATTGATATTGTCTTCATAACTGCCCCCAGCATCTAAATTTTGAAACAATTTAACTGGCATTTGTTTGCCATCGCTTTCGACCATTGCCATCGGAAAAACCAATTTTTGAGTTAATCCGTTTTCTGTTTTTACGCTTAAATTAGTAGCTTCTATACCTTGTTGATAAAGATTATTAATTACCGTATCCTGATCTGCAGCATTAAAGCCTGCAAGTGGATCGATAAATACAACTTTTAAATCTGTGTTTGAATAAGCTTTGTAATCGGTTAATAAATCTTTAACAGATGCTTGCAAACGCTTAAAGGCCGCAGGTAACTCTCCATTTAAAAACACAGTAATTATGATCGCTTTCTCTGTACCTTTCAGTAGTTTTTTAGTTTTATCACTTAAAGTAAAGCGCTTATCGGCAGTAAAATCGAAACGATGAAAAATGTATTTCCCTCCAATATTTAACAATATTAAAGCGACTAATACCAATCCAAAATTTATCCATTTATTATTGATTTTCATTTTCTCTTCCCTCCCGCTGCAAGTTTTGTAAACAATAAAAACACTGTTGAAAAACTAATAAAATAAACTAAATCACGTGTATCTAACACGCCCCGACTAATAGATTGGTAATGTTGATTAATACCAAAAGAGGCTATTGTAGTTTCAAAACTTTGCATGGATAAAAGCTGGCTGGAATAATCGAAACCTAAAAAGGCAAAAGCACATAATGCAGCAGAAATTGCAAAAGCGATGATCTGATTCTTGGTTAAGGCAGAAGCAAAAACTCCGATTGAGGTAAAGGCTGAGCCTAATAAAAACAAACCAATATAAGAGCCAATTACAGCACCTGAATCGATATTACCTTCTGGTAAACCTAATTTTGAAATAGAATAATAGTAAACCAATGTTGGTATTAATGCTAAAAGAACCAATACTAAACAGGCTAAATACTTTGCAATAACAATTTGCCAAAGTGTAATTGGCTTGGTAATTAAAAGTTCATAAGTTCCTTCTCTCCTTTCTTCGGCGAAAGAGCGCATAGTAATTGCTGGAATTAGAAACATAAAAAGATATGGAACCAGACTAAAAAAACCATTTAGTTCTGCATAGCCATAATCAAGTAGCGAAGTATCTGGAAAAAACCAAAGTAAAAGTCCAGAAACGGCTAAAAAAACTCCAATGGTTACATAAGCAACCATCGAATTTAAAAAACTAAATAATTCGCGTTTAAATACTGCGTACATACAATGTTAAAATGCCGAAGTTAACTAAATAATTGGGCAAATTAAAGACGTAAAAAAAGGGTAATTAGGTAAATAAAGTTATTTGAAAAGGTTTTTGAAACAGCTGATTAATTAAGACGGTATGATTTTGTTATAAAGCGAAAACGTAAGCAAAACGAACACCCAGAAAACCTTTTGTGCTCGATGTATTGAGAAATGTTATACTTTCATTCTTGCCTGTCCAACCTTCGTATCTTATACCTAAATCCAGTTTATTTTTGCCCGATAAGTTGAATATGTTTCCTAAGCCTGGTGACCAGGCAAACAATATTTTTTGACCGTTACTTAAAGCCAACGCTGCCCCAAGTTGACCCTCAACGTAAAAAGTTTCGCTTAAATAGTATTTAATCCTGCTTTTAATGGAGCGTAGGTTAAATCCTGAACGTTTAATAGTTGGTTTCTCTTACCAAAGAAATTTGTAATACCACCATTTAAAGTTAATGCAAACGATGAAGCTATTGGAAATTCGGCTTTAATCGATCCACCTAAACCAATATTAGAAATCGCAGCAAAATTACGTGACGGAAGTCCAAACTCTGCACCAATATCAATTTTAACAGCATTTTGAGCTTTAATTATAAAAGAAATAAAAAGCATCGATGCAAATAAAGCAAAACGAATTTTCAACATAATTTATGCGGTAAGTTTTCTAAAAATATCTTCTAACGAATTTTCATTATAAGCCTTTTTAATTCCTTCAAGTGAATCGTTTGCCACAATTTTACCTTTATTAATAATTATGATGTCATCGCAAATGGCTTCCACTTCTTGCATAATGTGTGTAGAAATTACAACCGTTTTATTCTTTCCTAATTCTCTTATCAAAGCACGGATATCAACCAACTGATTTGGATCTAAACCCGATGTAGGTTCATCTAAAATTAAAACATCAGGATTATGAATAATTGCCTGCGCTAATCCTACCCTTTGGCGATAGCCTTTTGATAATGTACCAATTTTTTTATGTTGTTCGGGTATTAAACCTACCATTTTAATTACTTCATCAATCCTTACACTTAAATTTTTCAGTTCATAAGTTTGGCCAACAAAGTTGAGAAACTCCTTTACATACATATCTGCATAAAGTGGCGTATTCTCTGGCAGATAACCAATATGCTTTTTTGCTTCAATTGCTTGCGTTAAAATATTCTTATCCGAGATTTGAGCTTCCCCTGATGTTGGTTCCAGATAACCAGTAAGCATACGCATTGTTGTAGATTTACCAGCTCCGTTCGGACCAAGAAAACCCAGAATACGACCAGGTTTTGCATCGAAACTTATCGAATCGACTGCTATTTGCTTATCGTAATGCTTGGAAAGGTTTTTAACTGAAATACTCATGGTGAAAATTTTAAACGCAAAGAATACAAAGTTTTTTAAACGATCGTTATGCTTTTAATTAACGTATGCTGAACTAATCTTTTTATTATACCTAAACTTATCTAATTGCTCTGCAGCCTGACCAATATTATCTGATGATAAAATATCGGCTCCATTATTTACCAAATGATAATAAACGTTTTTAGCAGGGTTTGCAATCGAACTTTTATCAATATTACCCATTGTACCTAAAATAGTGGCAATACCTTTGTCGTGAAGGTATTTGTAAAGTTCTTTATCAGGTGCAGAAACCCCTACAAAAGCTACAATTTTATCACTAGGAATACCTAAACTATTTAATCTTTTTAGTTCGGCTTTCTTTTGTACTGATGCAGAAATCATTAAATCGGGTGCCAACTGATGTACCTCTTGAGCTTGATTAGCGGTGTAAGTGATAATTATTGAATTGCCTTCTACCTTATATTGCTTAACTTTTTCGATAACTTTTGCATAAGAAACGCCTTTCTTTAAGTCGATGGTTAGTAAAACCTTTCCTTTACTCCAGCTTAAAACGCTATCCAAAGTTGGTATTTTGAATTTTGTTTCCTTTCCATCGTCGTCTTTTAAATTAAAAGCCTTTAATTCCTCGTAAGTATAATTTCCGATTGGACCTTTACCTGTCGATGTTCTGTCAAGATTATCATCATGCATAATTACCATTACCGAATCTTTACTGTAAGCAATATCGAATTCGATTACCATCGGATTATAAGTTGTGGCATTTTCGAAAGTTTCGATGCAGTTTTCAGGGAAACCTGGCATTGGGCCGCCACGATGGGCACTAATTAACGGAAAACGGTTTTCTGGCGACCATTTTAAGAATTTATACAATTCTTGGGTGTTGTTAAATTTAATATAATGATGAACTTTTTCTTCTTGATTGCAGGATGTAAAAACCGATACCAAGGCTAATAAAATCAAATGATAAAATTTCATGTTTCAAAAATAGGAAAAAATGGAAGATGTAAGATGTAAAACAGAATTCTTAGCGGTATGCATTTAAAACATAAATAGATTGATATTTTTTGCCTCTTAAACCCGATTGCAGCGGAAATACTTTTAAAATTGCAACAACGATAAACTAGCTGTCAGAAGTTTTTAAAAGATTGCAGCAAAAAGCGGGACTACAGAACCTGACTAGCTCTACAATTACTTTTCTAAAAAATTTAGAGCTGTAAAGCATTTTTACCAACATCAAACCAAGCATTTCTACTTTAATCTTTCTGCTTTAGTCTTTCAGCTCAAAATAATTATCTTTGCCTCCATTATGGCTCAAAAGAATAACGACGAACAATTTAAAAATGTAATATCACATGCTAAGGAATACGGTTTCGTGTTTCAAAGCAGCGAAATATATGATGGCTTAAGTGCCGTTTACGATTATGGCCAATTGGGTGCCGAGTTAAAAAACAACATTAAATCGTACTGGTGGAAAGCCATGGTACAAATGCATGAAAACATTGTAGGAATTGATTCTGCAATTTTTATGCACCCGAAAGTTTGGAAAGCCAGCGGACACGTTGATGGTTTTAACGACCCGATGATTGACAATAAGGATTCGAAAAAACGTTACCGTGCCGATCAATTATTAGAAAATAAAATTGATGAGTTATATTCTGAACTAGCCAATTTTAGTACAGAGAACAAGGCTAAGTTTGAAGAATTTCAACAAGAAATTTTAGGATTAAGTGATGAAGGACAAGCGGCCTGGATTCCTGGATTTAAGGAAGAAGTTTCGATTTTAGATAACGCCAAATATCCTTTTGTTGATGAGGCTAGCTGGAGATTTGTGAAAAAAGGCCTGGTGCTTGAAGTTGAAATGAACCTGGCTTTAAAAGCTGAAGACTTAGCCCAGCTGAAAGATTTAATTGTAGATTATAAAGTAATTTGCCCGATTTCGAAAACATCTAACTGGACGGATGTTCGCCAGTTTAACCTAATGTTTAGCACGCAATTTGGTGCAATGGCAGAAGGTAGTGATGAAGTTTATCTTCGCCCTGAAACGGCACAAGGTATTTTCGTAAACTTCTTGAACGTTCAAAAATCGGGAAGGATGAAAATTCCTTTCGGTATTGCGCAAATTGGTAAAGCTTTTAGAAATGAAGTGATTGCCCGCCAGTTTATTATGCGTATGCGTGAATTTGAGCAAATGGAAATGCAATTTTTCGTTCGCCCAGGTGAAGACAAAAAATGGTTTGAATATTGGAAGGAAGCTCGCTTAAAATGGCACCAAGCTTTAGGAACATCTCCTGACAAATATCGTTACCACGACCATGTTAAGTTAGCGCATTATGCAAATGCGGCTACTGACATTGAGTTTGAATTCCCTTTCGGATTTAAAGAAGTGGAAGGTATTCACAGTAGAACTGATTTCGATTTAACACAGCATCAGGAGTTTTCGGGAAAGAAAATGCAATATTTCGATAACGATTTAAACGAAGAAGGTAAACCTTACGGAAATTATGTTCCTTACGTAATCGAAACTTCAATTGGTTTAGATCGCATGTTTTTGTTAACGATGATTAATGCTTTCGAAGAACAGGATTTAAGCACTGAAGACAAACAGGATAGCCGTACTTTATTACATTTACACCCTGCTTTAGCACCTTACAAAGTGGCTGTTTTCCCTTTAACAAAAAAGGATGGCTTACCAGAAAAAGCTCGTGAAATTATGGATGCATTGAAATTCGATTTCAATTGTATTTATGAAGAAAAAGATGCAATTGGTAAACGTTACCGTCGTCAGGATGCAATTGGTACGCCTTTCTGCTTAACTGTAGATCACCAAAGCTTAGAGGATAACACGGTTACGATTCGTCATCGCGATAGCATGGAACAGGAACGTGTTGCCATTGCCGATTTAACAAATATTATTGGAAAAGCAGTTAGCTGGAAAAATTTATTAGCGTAATTTACCGTTTTCGAAACCTAAGAACTTTAGGTTAGATATTTATAATATTTAAGTCGCAGGTTTAAACCTGCGGCTTTTTTTATGCAAAATCCAATAAATCACATCGAATAATAAAAAATCTGATGGATTTACATAGATTTTCGATTGAGGCTTTATTAATTTATTTTATCTTAGCCAACTAATTAATTAACACTAAAAAAGTTACGCTCGTGAAAGTATTTTTCAAATTATGCTTATTGGCATTAACCTGTCTTATCTTTACCTCATCTTGTAAAAAAGAAATCAATTATCATCCTGAATGGAATACCTCGTCAATGAGTGCAAAAATTGATGGTATTTTATTAGAATGCACCCTAGCTACAGCTCAATTTTATAATGTTGGAGCACAAACAACTGCTCAGATTTCTGGTCTTAAAGGAACAAGTGGTTTTACCTTAATGATCAATGATTTTAAAGGGGTTGGCACTTATAATGTTGCCGATAATAATATCGCAACATATCTTTCTGGCAATACAGGCCCATCAGAATCGTACATGGCAAACTCTATTGGAACAATAAAGATTACGAGTTATACCGATCAAAACATAATTACTGGCACATTCGAATTTAAAGGCGAAAATCCATCAAACTCAACAACAAAAAACATTACTGAAGGACAATTTAGCATAAGTTTAGTCCCTGTTAAACTTCCAGAAACGAACAATAGTACAAATAACTTAAGTGCTAAGGTAGATGGAGTTTTAACTGGTTTTACTGGGGAAGCAGTTCAAATTAACGTCCCTCTTCTTGGTAATGTGCTAACAATAACAAGTATTAACGGCGATAAACGTATAATAATAGGAATTATTGGCTACAAGGGTGTTGGCACTTATAATTTAGCAAGTGATGGAACTGGCGGTTATATGAAAGATCAAACAGCAACTGGCTCATTTTCATCAGAAAGTGGTACTTTAATAATTACCAGTGATGCAAATAATAAGTTGAAAGGAACCTTTGCATTTAAAGCCCCAAATGATGATAGTTCGATAAAAACATCGGTAAATATTACTGAGGGAACTTTTGATTTACCTTTCAGTAAAAAATAAAGTTTTACTTTTAACCAGATTTGCTCAAATTCACGGGCCAGATCTGGTTAAAATTATCGTATTTTTAATTATATCAATCGATTGAATTTAACCGTTTGACCTAAAACACACAAAGAATATAGAATTGAAATATTAATGATTTGGAAATAATTAAATTTGAGTTAACCAAATTTATACTATGAATCAGATCAAATTATTTTTCGTTATCCCTATTTTTCTGTGTTCTTCTTTTATTGCAATTGCACAAACCAAAAAGACTAAATTCAAAGTAATTGCCTTTTATACTGCAAAAAACGACTTAGCGCATATTAGTTTTGTGCACGAAGCTAATAAGCAGTTTCCAGAAATGGCCAGTAAAAATAATTTCGGATATGATTCTACCTCGAACTGGAATAATTTAAACGCAGAATTTCTTTCTAAGTACCAAGTGGTGCTTTTTTTGGATACAAGACCAGAAAAACCCGAACAAAGAGCCGCATTTCAAAAATATATGGAAAACGGAGGTGCGTGGCTAGGCTTCCATTTTTCTGCTTTTGCTTTAGAAAAATCAGCTTATGACATGAATTGGGATTGGTACCACAACACATTTTTAGGTTCTGGTGGTTATGGAAGTAATACATGGCGACCAACATCTGCCATTTTAAGGCTCGAGGATAAGAAACACCCAGTAACTAAGAACCTTCCAAATACATTCAAATCGCAACCCAACGAATGGTATCGCTGGCAAAATGATTTAACTAAAAATCCAGATATTAAAATTTTAATAGCCATCGATTCAACAAGTTTTCCATTAGGAACTGGGCCAAAACAACATGAAATATGGAAAAGTGGTTACTACCCTGTAGTTTGGAGCAATAAAAACTATAAAATGGTTTATGTAAACATGGGCCATAACGATATGGATTATGAACATAAATACGATAATACAAACAAAACATTATCCTTTACTTTTGATAATGAAATTCAAAATAAAATGATTTTGAATAGTTTAATTTGGTTGGGTACAGGTAAAAAAATAAAGTAATCATTAATTTATCCATCATCGGGTTTATATTTGATGAATACGCAAAATTATAGATGAAAATTCCACAGAAATTCTTTGCTCGTCAACATGAAATTGCAGCCGATTATTTAAAAGAATTGGATAAGCACCTTGATGACATCGTTTCGGGCAGGGCAACAGAAATGTTTGAGGTTAGAGATTTTGCTGCTCTGTTATTTGTACATCCAACACATTTTAGTAACACGATTAAATCGGCAACAGGCCATTCCCCATGTTTTTTCTTCGAAGAGCGTTTAATGGAAATTTCAAAATCGATGTTGCAAAATGTAAGCACACCAATTTCTGAAATCGCCCGAATTTTAACCTACGATCCATCAAACTTCACCAAGTTTTTTAAACACTTTGAAGGCAAAACGCCAAAGCAATATCGCGAAGAATACTTCAATTCGTTAACAAAAAAGGAAACTGTCACCATATAAAACTTAAGTACTCACCATTTTTCCTTAACGTATCACCATTTTCATCACTACTTTCCATTTAACTTTGTTTATCAAATTAAAAGAAAATGGAAAAACAAAATAAAATAGTATTGGTAACTGGCGGTAGTCGCGGTTTAGGCAAAAATGCAGCAACACATTTAGCAAAAAAAGGTTTTGATGTACTTTTAACTTATCAATCGAAAAAAGATGATGCAGATGAAACTGTTAAAGAATTAAAAGCAATTGGTGTTAATGCAGCGGCTTTACAATTAGATGTAGCAGATAGCAAAACATTTGATTCTTTTTTTGAAGAAGTGAAAACAGTCTTAAAATCTGTTTTTAATGCAGAAAAATTCGACTATTTGGTTAATAATGCTGGAGTTGGAATTTATAATTCATTTGCAGAAACTACAGAAGAACAATTCGATACTTTAGTAAACATTCAATTTAAAGGAGCATTTTTTTTAACTCAAAAAGCATTGGCTCTTTTAAATGATGGTGGTGGCATTGTTAATATTTCGAGTGGATTGGCTCGTTTTGCTTTACCAGGTTACGCGGCTTATGCATCGATGAAAGGCGCCATGGAAACGCTTACAAAATATCAGGCTAAAGAATTAGGTGCACGCGGGATAAATGTAAACATCGTTGCACCTGGCGCAATAGAAACAGATTTTGGTGGAGGTGCGGTTCGCGATAATGAACAATTAAATAAAATGATAGCATCGCAAACTGCTTTAGGCCGCGTTGGTTTACCAGATGACATTGGTGGCGTAGTAGCCTTTTTATGTACAGAAGATGCAAAATGGATTAATGCACAACGCATTGAAGCATCAGGTGGTATGTTTTTATAATTTTAGCCACGGAAGCAAAGAAAATTAGATTAATTACTCTCGGTCGGTTAATCACCGACCGAGAGTTTGAAATGTCAATTGTATTAGAACTCGGAATGACTAATCTAAGTTTAATTCCCATACCAATCGTGCTGATTGACACGAGTAATCTGAGCCTTTCCAATTTCTGTTAAGTATCTTTTCGCACTAACTAAGGTTTTATATTCACGCTCATCATAATTTGAAGATGTTGGTAATAAGCTGCTAATTTTAACCATTCCAGCTGATTGAATAAATTCGCCGTTTCCCATGTATATCGCGGTATGCGTTACTCTTCCGCCCAGATTACCGCGAAGTTTAGCTGCAGCAAAAAAAAGCAAATCGCCAGCTTTTAAATTTTTCAAACATTTATCAAGACTTGTAGAATCTCCTTCCAATACGTCGACGTCTACGCCTACTAAAGCCTGTTGAGAGGCATCTCTTGGAATCACAACCCCATTTAAAAAGTAACTGGTTTTAGTAAAACCACTACAATCCACCCCTTTCACCGATGTTCCTCCCCACAAATACGGAACACCAATTAGTGTTTTAGCCGTTTTGAGAATTGCCTCAGCGTCAGGATTTGGCTTTTTCTGCCATTCTGAGAACAACTTAGCATCCGCTTTCTTAATATATCCTATTCTCTTATCAGGAAAACTTACTTTGTAAAAACCTTTTTCCTCACCTGTTAAAACCAAAATATTGCCCTTAACCAAATCAGAAACTCGAATAGAATTTACATCAGGCTTACTAAAAGCATGACCAAAATCTTCTAAATAAATTATTCGTGTGGATTTTTTCCAGGCATCAAATTCTTGCTTGTTCATTAAACTAACTGCGGTTCCATCGGTATAAGATAAATAACCATCAGGTGTGCGAACCAAATAATAACCGCTTTGTTTTTTCAAAACCTCCACAGGCGTTCCTAAAATCATTTGCGTCATCATTTCGGCTGCATTTTGTGGCGCAGCCCGATTGTTGCAAACAGAAAGATTTGCCAATCCATACTCAAGTCCGTTTAGATTTTTAGCAGGCAATAACGAATTTACCTTTATATAACCTGTAACGCCTGAAACTTGTTTATCTAAAGCAGCCAAAGCTTCTGCCGAAGTACTTTCTACAAAAATACTATCACCCTTAAATTGTGCATTAAAGTAAATAGACCTCTTATCTGGAGCATATTCCTTTTTTATTTGATTGAAAACATTTTTGAAACTTGCCGTATCAATTTGCGCCTTTACTGCAATGGAAATTAAAAAAAAGCAGAACAGAATAATTGGTTTTTTCATAGTTTTTAACAAAAATTAAAAATACTAATAATACTTTTCACCACCTGTAACTAATTGCTTACCGAGCTTAATTCCAGTTAAATTTTAAAATCTAAAAATAAATAATTTTAAAAGGCGTTATCCATAAAATGCCAAACATGTACCGTCCAATTTCTATCTTCATTTTCTTTTTGTTTAACACGGGCATTGCTTTAGGGCAAAATTGGACAGATGCCGAATTTAAAAAAGCCAATACAGCCGTAAACGCTGATTACTTAACTAATGAAGAAAAAAATGTTGTTTTGTACATGAACCTCATCCGCCTCGATGGCGAAAAATTTTATTACACCTTTTTAGAAGATTACATTAATAATTACAATTCAAAAGTTAGGCAATATAGAAATTACAACGAGTTAAAAATCTCACGCAATAACTCTTATTATTTATCCTTATTAAAACATGTTAAAGGCGTAAAAAACCTTCCAATGTTTTATCCTGATGAAAAACTAACATCATTAAGCCGAAGCCATGCAATAGATTTAAACCGAAATAATTTAGAATCGCATGATAGTAGTAATGGTGATAAGTTTTCGAAACGCCTCGCTAAAGACTTCCCAAACAAGACAATGAGTGAAAACATAGATTTTGGCTTTTCTAACAGCTTAGATATCGTATGTCATTTACTGTTAGATTGCGGCGTTCCAACACTTGGGCATAGGTTTAATCTTCTAGATCAAAAAAATAAACTAAACACGGTTGGCGTTAGTATTCAGCCTCATCCATCCTATAGTTGGTGCGCTGTAATAGATTATGTTTCGCAACCTACTTTTTACACCAACAATCGCTAAAAATTCTTAAATTTAATTTATACTTTTTTGAGCTAGAACATATCAATAATATCTATGTTGAAATAGATAATAACAGTTTGCTTTAGCGATTAAATAACCTCAATTTTATAGCAACATAATAAAACATAAACTATGAGCGAAAAGAAAAAACTTACTTCAGCATCGGGCATACCGTATGCAAGTAATGAAGATAGTATGACAGCTGGTCCACGCGGCCCGATATTAATTCAAGATTTCATTCTCCATGAAAAAATGGCTCATTTTAATCGTGAGCGCATACCTGAACGCGTTGTGCATGCTAAAGGTTCTGGCGCTTACGGCACTTTTACCGTTACTCACGATATTACAAAGTACACAAAGGCTAAGCTTTTTTCTGAAATTGGAAAGCAAACCAAAACATTTTTGCGTTTCTCTACCGTAGGTGGCGAAAAAGGTTCTGCAGATAGCGAACGCGATCCTCGTGGTTTTGCATTGAAATTTTACACCGAAGATGGTAACTGGGATTTAGTTGGAAATAACACCCCCGTTTTCTTTGTAAAAGACCCTAAAAAATTTGGCGACTTTATTCATACCCAAAAAAGAGATCCTCAAACCAATATGAAAAGCCCAACTATGATGTGGGATTTTTGGAGTTTAAATCCCGAAAGTTTACATCAGGTTTTAATTTTAATGAGCGATAGAGGAACACCATTCTCTTACCGCCACATGGATGGTTTTGGTAGTCATACATTTTCTTTTTACAATGCAAACGATGAGCGCTTTTATGTAAAGTTTCATTTTAAAACAAAACAGGGCATTCAAAATTTTACAAATGACGAAGCTGTGGATATGAAGTCGCAAGACCCAGATCATTCGCAACGCGATTTGTTTGAATCGATTGAAAGAGGCGAATTTCCAAAATGGACATTAAAAGTTCAAATTATGCCTTTCGCAGATGCAAAAACTTACCATTTAAACCCTTTCGATTTAACTAAAGTTTGGCCACATGGCGATTATCCTTTAATCGAAGTTGGAGAATTGGAATTAAACGAAAACCCTGACAATTATTACGCACACGTAGAACAGGCCGCTTTTGCACCTGCACACGTGGTTGATGGAATTTATTACTCTCCTGATAAAATGCTTCAAGGTCGTATTTTATCTTACCCCGATGCACAACGTTATCGTTTGGGTGGTAATTACGAACAAATTCCAGTAAACCGTTGTCCTTTTATGACAAATAATTATCAACGCGATGGCTTAATGGCTGTAAATGGCAATGGTGGTTCTAATCCCAATTATTTCCCGAATAGCTTCGACGATATCGAGGTTGACGAAAGTTATAAGCAACCAGCATGGCCGTTAGATTCGCTTATGGCAGATCAATACGATAGAAACGCTGAAGGTGAAAACGACCATTACACGCAACCAGGAAATCTGTTTAGATTAATGGATCCTGAAGCTAAAAAGAATACAATTGCAAATATTGTTGGCGCAATGGGCGGTATAAATGGCGTTAAAAAAGACGAAATTGTTAATCGCCAGCTTTGCCACTGGTTTCGAGCCGATATGAATTTAGGTTTAGGCATTGCAAAAGGACTTGATTTAAATCTCGATAAGGCAATGGAGGGCATGGTTCATGCAGATCCTACGCATAAAGCAACAAACAATTAATTTTTAAATATGAAAAGTCCTGATTTTAAAATCAGGACTTTTTTGTTTTCTATCTAAAATAAATATTTTAAAAAATTACCTTTGCAGGCTTAGGTACAAATAATGCGCAAATTAATTTTAGCAATAATAGATTTTTTTCACCCGCCGTTTAAAAAATATATTTCATTACACAATTTCAGGTATTTAGCAACAGGTGGCGGCACCTTGTTATTAGGTATATTAAGTTATTACTTTGCCTACTTTTTTATATTCAAAACTGAAGAAGTAAATTTTGGCTTAATTGTAGTTCAGCGAGAAACTGCATCATTATTTGTAGATTATTTAGTCGCAATTCCGACCAGTTTTTTACTTAATAAATATGTAATATTTACCCATAGTAAGCTAAAAGGGCGTGTTCAGTTTTTCAGGTTTTTAAACCTCCAAATCATTAATATCCTGGCCAACTACGTATTGTTAAAATTTTTACTCGAGCTTTTAAGAGATTATCCAACCTTAGCCATGTTATCTAGAATTGCCGTTTCTGTTTTAATGGCGCTTTTTAGCTATATATACCAACACTATTTTACTTTTAGCGTGAAAAAAATTGGCGATAAAAAGCATTAATTTAATTTGAAAAGCAAGTTTCTAAGCTTTTAGGGTACAGCAGTCCCGCCTTCGTTTCAATCTTTTTATCAATGTAATGCTGCGCTTGTCTAAGTACTGCACCAAAAAAGTATTTCTCACTAAAGTCGGGTTTAGGTGGCTTACATTTGTAATTCTATTACCAGCTGGTTGCATATAACCCGTTTGTGGCTCAAAACTTTGTTTGTAAACGGGATGGCAGCGATATCTTTTTGGCTTTTGTTCTGAGCGAAGCCTAAGAACAGCCAAAAAATTTAGCATACAGCCCGATTGAATTTTCCGATAAAATGCAAACAAACATTTTCTAATTATTCGAAATTAAATTTCAAATAAAGCTTTTTAACCAAACATTTATCTCTACAAAACCTTTATTAATATACTCGGCCAATTTAAGCAGTTACTTTCTTGCTTACTTAAAATCAAGGCTGTAACTTAGTTGCCGACCAACTTATTTTCTTAATACCTATGAGCCATTTTAATGACTTTAATAATGCGCAGGTTGCAAAATTGCCTAACCATTTAAAGCAGTTTATTGTTGACCAGAATTACGAAAAATACACCCCAATAGATCAGGCGGTTTGGCGTTATGTTATGCGCCAAAATTATAGTTATCTTAAAAATGTTGCCTATTACCCATACATTAAAGGTTTACAAAGAGCTGGCTTAAGTATTGAGCATATTCCCGATTTGCAAACCATGAATGATAATTTGGGTAAAATTGGCTGGGGTGCCGTTACCGTTGATGGTTTTATTCCGCCCGCTGCTTTTATGGAGTACCAGGCTTACCGAGTTTTGGTTATTGCTGCCGATATTAGACAAATAAACCATATAGAATATACGCCTGCTCCAGATATTATTCATGAAAGCGCTGGCCATGCACCTATTATTGCCGATACCGATTACAATAATTATTTAAGTTATTTTGGCTCTATTGGCGCAAAAGCCATGTTTTCGGCCAAAGATTTTGAACTATATGAAGCCATTAGAAAACTTTCTATTTTAAAAGAATCGGCCGATGCGAATGAATACGATATTGTTAAAGCCGAAAAAGAGCTTCGTTTTATAAATGAAAACATGGGTGAACCATCAGAAATGGCTTTGCTTGGGCGTTTACATTGGTGGACTGTTGAATATGGCTTAATTGGCACGCTGGAAAATCCTAAAATTTATGGTGCAGGTTTATTATCGTCAATAGGCGAAAGTGCCAGTTGTATGAATACAGAAGTAGAAAAAATATGGTATAATAAAGATACCATCAATTATTCTTATGATATTACTAAAACTCAACCGCAGCTTTTTGTAACAGCCACCTTTCAAAATTTGATTGATGTTTTAGAAGAATTTGCTGATACAATGGCATTTAGAAAAGGTGGAACCGAGAGTATTATGAAAGCTATTGCCTGTAAAAACGTTGCTACGGCTGTTTATAGTTCGGGCTTGCAGGTAAGCGGAGTTTTTACAGATTTAGGCGTAAGCCCGACCGATCAAGTTACTTTTATTAAATCAACTGGGCCATCTGCTTTAGCATACCACAACAAACAATTAAATAATCATGGTAAAAATTACCATGCCGATGGTTTTTCTTCGCCTGTTGGCAAATTAAAAAGCGCTGAAAAACCTTTAGAAGATTTTACCAACGAAGAAATAAAAATGTTAGGTTATTCTTCAGGCGGCAGATCTCAACTGGTTTTCGAAAGTGGAATTACGGTTAATGGTAACGTTGAGAATATTTTGCGTGCAGATGGAAAAGCCATTTTAATCACTTTTAACGATTGTACTGTTACTGAAAGTAATGGAAATATTTTATTTAAACCCGAATGGGGCATTTACGATATGGCTGTTGGGGAAGAAATTATTTCGGTTTTTAATGGCGCTGCCGATAAAGATGCTTACGAAGAAATAACTTTAATTAGCGAAGCTAAAACGCATAAGATAACCTATGATGAGAAAATCATTAAATTGCATAATCTATATAAAGAGGTTAGAACGATACGAGAAAATGGCGAACATATTGATAACCTAAGCTACGTTTTCGAACAACTTAAAACTAACCATAGGCAAGATTGGCTTTGTGCGCTTGAAATTTTAGAACTCGTTTATCACAAAAAAATCTATCATCAATTGGAAAAAGAAGTTCTTGTATATCTGGAGATTAAGGCAGGAAGAGAAGCTGAACATACAAAACTAATTAACGATGGTTTGCATGTAATTAAAAATCCAGTTAGCCAGTTAATTACAGAATAGTAAATTTGTGCAGATTCTGCTTATAAGAATCTATTTTTTTAAAAAAATTAAAATGAATATTATAATTACAGGCGCCAGTAGCGGAATTGGGTTTGAAACAGCTTTAGAGCTTAGTTTACAAAAGGATAATAAAATTGTAGCAATTGCCCGTTCTGCAGATAAATTGCGTAAACTTTTAGAAATTGCCAAAGGCATTAACCCCGATTGTACACTTTTACCTGTAGAATTCGATATTGTAAATGATGACTATTCAGCTTTAATACCTTTCCTGAAAGAACGTTTAGGTACAATTGATATTTTAATAAATAATGCTGGATCTTTAATTAATAAACCTTTTTTAGAAACTACTGAGGAAGATTTAGGCGAAATGCTGCAAAGCAATGTAATCTCTCATTTCCGAATGATTAAAAATACTTTGCCCTTAATGCAGGTTGGTAGCCACATTGTTAACATCGGTAGCATGGGAGGATTTCAGGGAAGTGTTAAATTTCCAGGCTTATCAGCATATTCGGCTAGTAAAGCAGCACTACATACACTTACAGAGTGCTTAGCTTTTGAACTAGCCGAAACAGGCATCAAAATTAATTGCCTGGCCTTAGGTTCTGCTCAAACAGAAATGTTAGAAACTGCTTTTCCAGGTTATCAAAGTCCTGTAATGGCTTTTGAAATGGGTAAATACGTAGCTGACTTTGCTAAAACAGCTCATAAATTTTTTAATGGGAAAATATTACCTGTAGCAGTTACTACACCGTAAAATAAAATGAATGATTTTATTTAAATTATGTGTTACTTAGAGTATTGATAATCAATAATCTAAAATTAAATCTATGGAAACAAATAACCCATTTCAACAAGCTCCACTTACTGCAGAAGATGGAAAAACAGCGAGCATAGTCAGCTATCTTACAATTATTGGCTGGCTGATTTCGTATTTCGCCTTACATAAAGACAAGAAAACCTCGCTGGGAAGTTTTCATCTTAGACAATCTCTTTTAATAAATTTGATTTATATCGGTTTAAATATAATTCAAAGAGTGGTACTAATTGCTACTGCATCAACCACTTTGTATTATTTATTTTCGATAATATATTTAGTTCTGTTTATTCTTTGGCTAATTGGTTTAATTGGAGCAATTCAGGCTCAGAAAAAACCTATTCCGCTGATTGGAGAGCAAGCTCAGACCTTATTTCCAGGTATTTAATTACTGAAAAAAATATTTCAAAAAAGAGCCCAGGTTTTACCTGGGCCTTTTTTGTTTTAACTGGTTTTCAACATTTTAATGCGCTTAAAATATTTTCCATATCTTTGGCGCCAACATATGAAGAAAATATTAATTATAATTTCGTTTTTCATTTTGTCTGCAACTGCAGGAAAAGCACAAACAGTCATACCTGCACAATATCAGGAATTGGTTAAAAAACTAACAGCAAATCTTCCAAAAAGCGCTGAAGAATCAATTAAAAAGACAGAAAATACAAATTCCGAAACACTTATCGATTTTGCAAAAAGTATGCTCGGCATCCGTTATCGTTATGCTACTAGCAACCCTAAAATCGGTTTCGATTGTTCGGGTTTTGTAAGTTATGTTTTCAGTAATTTTGGCTTCAAAGTTCCACGTTCATCAAGAGAATTTAGCGGAACTGGGAAAGAAACAACTTTAGAAAATGCTAAAGTTGGCGATGTATTAATTTTTACTGGAAGTAATTCGAAAGTGCGACGAGTTGGCCATGTTGGGATCGTATATTCGATAGATGATGATGGAATTAAATTCATTCACGCATCGTCAGGAAAAACACATAGCGTTACCATTACACCACTTAATGGCCATTACAGAACTCGTTTTATGAAAATCGTAAGTATAATTTAATATCTACTTTTTTATATATTTCCACATTCTCGGTTTTCCTTCTCCAATCCATTCTACCGCCGTATCTAAACGTTTTTGTTTGGTAGCCTCAGTTTTGGCTTCTTCTAGCCAATTTACATATTCACGCTTATTAGATTCGCTAAAATTTTGAAAAACACCTAAAGCTTTAGGGTCTTCCTGCAAGGCATCAATAAAATATTTAGGGACTACAAGACTAGGTTTTTCGGGTGCTTTTGGCTTTGGAGGTAACTTTATGCCATCTTCATTCAACTTAATTGCTTCAATTATATAGGCAATAAGAATTTCATCTGCTGGTAAATCTTTAAAAGATGTTATTTTACCCAACGAACCCATTGCATTGCTTCTATCTTTAAAAAGATTATACTCATCTTTCATTAATGAACCTTTCCAAAAACCAAAAGCACAATGATTTTTAAACGAAGCAAAATGACAAACTGGGCCTTTTAACTCGAAAAAAGGCATACTCCATTTCATTTTTTCCTCTATTCGGGCATCTGCCTTATGTACTAAATTACGTAAGTGCTCCAAAATAGGGATTGCAAATTCTGCTGAATTTATAATATATTGATCAACCTGAACAATGGTATGCATGGCCGTATTTTTTAATAAATTTAAAGCAAAACAATCTTTAATGCAAGTTCTACCTCGCCTTGGTTAAGAAAAATTTTAGCAAGTTCGTGCAATTCTCTTTCCCTATTGGTTACGTCGCCAATTGTTGCATCCAAAACCTCTTTAACCTGTGGATTTAAGCTAATTAAATCAACTTCTTCATCGCTGGGCAAATACTCTACATTACCAAGCATACCCAAATCGTTACCCGTTAAAACTTTAGATAAACGAACAGATTGAGGTAAAGCATTTACCCCTATTCCAAGTTTCGCCAATGGTTTGGCTACTTTAAAAAGATTATCTTCCGTAACTCTGCAATACCAATCGCCGCCTAAACGAGCAACCAAATCTATTTTTTGCTGATCGATTTTTCCACAGGAATCTAATATGTTTTCGTTGATATGAATGAGTTTTATTTCTGCCAAAATTAAATTTCCTGCGCCATGATTATCACCTAACGGAATCACTTGATTTACAACACACTCAAACTGAACTGGCGCTTCGGCAACTCGTGGTGGTTTTACAATATCCGATTTCAACATGGTAAAACCTGCTTTTTCAAACTCATTTACCCCTTTTGCATATTCGGTACTGGCTAAACTCATTTGCTGCACCATATCGTAATTAACAATATTGATAACACATTCTTTAACTTCTAATACGTTTTGTAAAGTATGTTTTGTTGTATTATCGCGAACACGCCTTGCTGGAGAAAAAACGCAAATTGGTGGTTTAGTGCTAAACATATTAAAGAAACTGAAAGGACTTAAATTAATATTTCCTTCAGCATCGATAGTAGATGCAAAGCAAATTGGCCGCGGCGCAATAGCATACTGCAAATAATCCTGTAATTGAACAGCTGTTAAATCTTCGGTTTTTAGGGTTAACACGATAATATTTATTAAAAATTTAGCATTAAGAAAATCGATGGCAGAAGCTACTTTTTATTGTCAGTCCCGCCATACGCATTATCTTTTTTGATAAAAGTTGTTGCTAAACAACAGTTAGTACTCCAAAAAAGGATAATCGCTGCTGTCGGGTTTATTATAGCAAGGTAAACCTAAGTAATTTAAACCTGACAGCAGCGAACACGGAATGTAATGAAGTAAAGCGAATGGCAGGGCTTTCTAAACCAATGAAAACCGAAGCCTGCTTTTCAAATTATATTATTTTTTCAAAGCCAGGATGGAAAAATCGGTATCGGCTTTGGTAATATTATTAGTTAAAGCACCTAAACCAGTAATTTCCATTTCAACAACATCGCCCGGTTGCAACCATTGTGTTTTGTAATTTGGATCGTTTAGTAAGCCAGTACCATTAAGTTCTAAAAAGCAACCTGTACCAACCGTACCCGAACCAATTACGTCGCCAGGAAGAATATCTACGCCGTAGGCACAGCGCTCTATAATTTCTGCAAAAGTCCAGTCCATATCTGCAGTGTTACCTTTAGATACTTCGATGCCGTTTACGCGACAAGTCATTTTCAAATCGTATGCATTACCTGTATGACCAGCTTTCGCGGCAACTTTATACTGCTCCAATTCATCTGGTGTTACCAACCAAGGGCCAATAACGGTAGAAAAATCTTTTCCTTTTGCAGGGCCCAGATTTAACAACATTTCTTCCATTTGAAGCGTTCTGGCACTCATATCATTCATTACCATGTAACCAGCAATGTATTCATCTGCTTCGGCAGCTTTAATATTTCGGCCTTTTTTACCAATAACAACTGCTATTTCCAGTTCGAAATCAAGCTTTTCAAAGTGATCGGGCATACATTCGATTTCGCCAGTACCTTGAATAGCATTGTGGTTAGTAAAATAGAAAATCGGGTATTCATCGAATTGAGGAATCATATCGACTTTACGATTACGGCGAGCAGCCGCTACGTGTTGCCTGAAAGCATATCCGTCTCTACAACTGGTTGGGTGCGGAACTGGTGCTAAAAGTTCGTAAAAAATTTCTTCTTTAGCCTGCAAGCTTTCATCCTTAATTTGTAAATCAACCTTTTTTGCTCTTTCCATTAGCACTTCCCCACCTTGCAAAAATTCGTTCATGTTATCTGGAAGCAACTTATCGCAACTATTTAAATTATAGATATGACCGTTTATGTAAACGCCAAGATGCTCTCTGTCTTCTGTTTTGTACGATACTAATTTCATATATCATTTGGTTAAAATACATGGTAAAGCTAATAATTAGCTTAAGAATTAAAACAATAATTTAAAATTTATTGAAATCTAAAAAATTTAATCTTTTAAATAAATTGCTTACTTTAGCAGCATCAAAACCATGATTTTAAAAGCATTACATATCAATTTAGTGAACGACGCCATTGCTGCACGTCGCTATAAAATGCTATCTAAATTAATCATGGCTCAATATTCTCTGTAATTTCTTTTACTATTCCTTTTAATTGAAACGCATTGTCGTTTTAATTGTTTATTCAATAAGATTTTTTCCTAACCAAAAAATAATTAATATGCCTGTTTATCATAAATTGGGGCAAATTCCTGCAAAGCGACATACGGTTTTTCGCAAACCTGATGGAAAATTATATGCAGAAGAATTGGTATCGACCGAAGGTTTTTCGAGTCTTTATTCGCTGGTTTACCACTGCCACCCACCTACTATTGTAAAACATTTAGGTGAGCCTTATAATGTTGAGCCAAAAATTGCCCGAGAAAAACACCTTAAACATACCAGCTTAATTGGTTTTAAAATTAAGCCTGAAGATGATTTTTTAAAAAGCCGTAAACCTGTTTTGGTTAACAGCGATTTACATATTGTTTTAGCTGCGCCAAGAAAATCGATGACTGATTATTTCTATAAAAATAGTCAGGCTGATGAGATGATTTTTGTGCACGAAGGTTCAGGCAAACTAAAGACTGGCTTTGGAGAAATCAAATTTGGCTATGGCGATTATTTGATTATTCCTCGCGGTACAATTTACCAAATGGAGTTCGACAATGAAGATAACCGTTTGTTTATTGTAGAGAGTTTCAGCCCGTTAAGGCCACCAAAAAGATATTTAAACCAGTATGGTCAATTAATGGAACATTCGCCTTATTGCGAGCGCGATTTGAGATTGCCTGAAAATTTGCAAACGCATGATGAGTACGGTGATTTTAAAGTGCTTATAAAAAAACAAGGTTTAATTTATCCATACACATATGGTACCCATCCGTTCGATTACGTTGGCTGGGATGGTTACCATTATCCTTATGCATTTTCCATCCACGATTTTGAACCTATAACAGGTCGTTTACATCAACCACCACCTGTACATCAAACTTTCGAAGGACATAATTTTGTTGTTTGCTCTTTCGTTCCTCGTAAATATGATTATCATCCTGATTCTATTCCAGCACCTTACAATCACAGTAATGTAGATAGCGACGAAGTACTGTATTATGTCGATGGCGATTTCATGAGCCGTAAAAGTGTTGTAAAAGGCCAGATCACTTTACATCCAGGCGGAATCCCTCATGGCCCACACCCTGGAACGGTAGAAAAATCAATAGGAAAAGAAAAAACGGATGAATTAGCAGTAATGATCGATCCGTTTAAACCACTAATGTTAACGCAAGATGCCTTAGATATTGAAGATGAAAACTACCACAAAAGCTGGCAGGAAAACATAGAATAAATATCAGTATTAAACAGATTAAGGATTACAGCATTTAAAATTAGAACACTTCAACTCCCAAAAGCATTTGGGATAAATATTACAATAACTATGAGCACACAAACATTCGCAGAAAAAATAGCAAAAGCACAAGATTTTCTGCCAATTAACGGAACAGATTATATAGAATTTTATGTGGGCAACGCCAAACAAGCGGCTCATTATTATAAAACGGCTTTTGGCTTTCAAAGTTTGGCTTATGCTGGCCCCGAAACTGGTGTACGCGACCGAGCTTCTTATGTTCTGCAACAAGGAAAAATCAGGTTAATTTTAACCACTGCATTAAAATCTGATCATCCAATTTCTGAACATGTAAAAAAACATGGCGATGGTGTAAAGGTTTTAGCCCTTTGGGTTGATGATGCTTACAGTGCATACGAAGAAACTACAAAACGCGGTGCAAAATCGTACATGGAGCCAAAAACAATAACCGACGACAATGGCGAAGTTAAAATGAGTGGCATTTACACTTATGGGGAAACCATCCACATGTTTATCGAGCGTAAAAACTACAATGGAACTTTTATGCCTGGTTATCGCGTTTGGGAAAGCGATTATAAACCAGCCGATGCAGGTCTTTTATACATCGACCATTGCGTAGGTAATGTAGGCTGGAACCGAATGAATGAAGCCGTTAAATGGTACGAGGAAGTAATGGGTTTCGTAAACATTTTATCTTTCGATGATAAGCAAATTAACACAGAATACTCTGCATTAATGAGTAAAGTAATGAGCAATGGAAATGGCTTTTCTAAGTTCCCGATTAATGAACCTGCAGAAGGTAAAAAGAAATCGCAGATTGAAGAATACTTAGAATATTATGAAGGCGAAGGTGTACAACATATTGCGGTTGCAACTAAAGACATCGTTAAAACAGTTAGAGAATTAAAATCGCGGGGAGTAGAGTTTTTAAGTGCGCCACCAGAAGCTTACTACGACATGATGCCACAACGGGTTGGTAAAATTGATGAAGAAATTGCTCTATTGGAAAGCTTGGGGATATTGGTTGATTGTGATGAAGAAGGATATTTACTACAAATTTTCACTAAACCTGTAGAAGATCGCCCAACGCTTTTTTTCGAAATTATTCAGCGTAAAGGCGCTCAAAGCTTTGGTGCAGGTAATTTTAAAGCGCTTTTCGAATCTTTAGAAAGAGAACAAGAATTAAGAGGAAACTTGTAGGACGAGTAAGATTGAGAAATTAAGGGAAATAAACAAAGATAAAAGAACACAGGCCGCTTTTAGTGCCACGCATACTAATACTTCGCCTTTACTCCTTGTTTCTCTATTTAAAAATCTTCACTAAAACTTCATAATTGAAATGCACCTTTGAATAACAAAACACAAGAAGCGATTTCCGTTTTGTTAAATTCTAAAAACTCATAATTAGTTTTTTAGTTTTCCGGTTACCCTTATCTGATACCTCATGTATTGCAAAATACATGAGGTTTTTTAATTTTATTCGGCGCTTTCTTTTAGCATTTGATACAAATCAGTTGCCCCACCATCGAATTTCGTACCGTTAACATAAAATGATGGCGTTCCATTTACACCACTTCTAACACCACTTTCAAAATCGTTTTCAATTTTTTCTGTTAGTTCTTTTAGTAAAGAATCTTTTTGAAACTTATCTAAATCGAGATCAATTGTTTCTGCAAGTTCATCAAAAAGTGCTTCGCTTAGGCGATATTGGTTTTCGAAAAGTGCATCATGCATTTCCCAAAACTTGCCTTGCATTGCAGCTGCTTCTGCAGCTATTGCAGCAGGCAAAGCTAATTCGTGTGATGATTGCAAAGGAAAATTTCGGAAAACAAATTTTATCTGACTACCAAAAACATCCTCGATTTCTTTCATAATTGGATGTGCATCTCCACAATGCGGGCATTGATAATCGCCAAACTCTACAATAGAAATAGCGGCAGAATCTGCGCCTTGAATATGATCTTGATTACTGATTTCGGGTTTTAATGTACTCATGTTTCTATTTTTTATCTAATTCTTCAAGTGCGTCTAAAATTCCATCGGCGCCAGGATTTACGGCAGTTGGCGATAAATAACTCCAGGCAACTTTACCTTTTTTATCGATAACAAAAAGCGCTCTCTTGCATTCCCCAACTTCATCATCATAAACACCGTAGGCTTTAGAAACCGCTCCTTTTGGTTCAAAATCTGCCAGTAACGGAAAGTGTAAACTTCTATCCTTTTCGAACGCTAAATGACACCAAACACTATCTACAGAGATTCCGAAAATCTGCGCATCATGTTTTGTAAAATATTTTAGCATTTCATTATACAGTGCCATTTGGTCGCTGCAAACTGGACTCCAATCTGCTGGGTAGAAAGCAAGAATTACGTTTTTACCGAGAAAATCTTTAAGTTTTATTTTTTGATCAGGAGTAGCATTCAACTCAAAATCGGGTGCTGTAGCGCCTTTTTCTAGCATAGTTTTATCTTTTAATTTAGGCTAAAGAACTTCACCTAAGTGTTTATAATTCGATTTAATAGTATCAAATACTTCGCTCATTTTTCCACCAAGCATTAGTTTTGTCATAGAAACTGTCATACCTTTTATTTGTTCCCATTCTATTTTTGGTGGCATGGCTAAAGCATTTGGATTGGTTAATATATTTAACAAAATTGGTCCATCATGGCTCATCGCATTTGCAATTGCATGCTCAACATCTTCTGGTTTCGAAACTGTAACACCTTTAAATCCCATTGCCTCAGCAACCAATGCAAAATCAGGATTTATCATATCCGTTTCGTTATCGGGCAAACCATCAACCTCCATTTCAAGTTTAACCATTCCCAATGCCCTGTTATTAAACACAATAATTTTAATTGGCAAATTATATTGCTTAATCGTAGCCAAATCACCTAGCAACATCGAAAGTCCTCCATCGCCACAAAGCGCAATTACTTGCTGTTCTGGATGAGCAAGTGCGGCACCAATAGCCATCGGCATCGCGTTAGCCATTGAGCCATGATTAAAAGAACCTAACATTTTTCTTTTACCTGTTCCGTTAATAAATCTTGCACCCCAAACACAACACATTCCAGTATCAACTGTAAAAATTGCATCATTACTGCTTAACTTATCAATTGTATCGGCAACAAATTCTGGTTGTATTTTATTTTCCTCTCCCTGATCAGTAACATAATTCTGTTGTTGAGCTTTAACTTTTTCGTAGAATGCAAGTTGTGCATTTAAAAAGCTATCGTCTTCTTTATTATTAATTAATGGCAGTAATGCTGAAATAGAATCTTTAATATCTCCGCATAATCCCATGTGCAATTTCGCCCTTCTACCTAATCGTTCAGGATTTTCATCAATCTGAATAATTTTATTTTTCTCAGGCATAAAATTTTGGTAAGGAAAATCTGTTCCCAAAAGTAAAACCACATCCGATTCGTGCATACTATGATATGCTGATGGTTGTCCGAGCAATCCCGTCATTCCTATTTCGTAAGGATTTCCATATTGCATGCCCATTTTACCTCTAAAAGAAAAGCCTATTGGAGCCTTTAATTCTTTTGCCAAAGCTATAACCTCAGCATGAGCTTCTGCAGCGCCTATTCCGCAATAAATTGTTATTTTTTTACCTTCATTCAAACAGTCTGCAAGCAGCTGAAGCTCATTGTCTGATGGTCTGATTATAGGGTTACACTTAAACAGCTGCATTGAAGTTTCGCTTTCTACTGCATCTAGTTGTGCAACATCGCCAGGTAATCCAAAAACAGCAACGCCTTTTTTCGTTATCGCATGTTGAATAGCAGACTGAAACATTCTGGGCACTTGTTCTGCGGTAGTAGCTATTTGATTATAAGAACTACAGTCATCAAATAATTTTGTCGTATTGGTTTCCTGAAAATAATCCATACCAAATTGATTGGTATTAATCGTTGATGCAATGGCTATCACAGGAACATGAGAGCGATGTGCATCGTACAATCCGTTAATTAAATGAACATGCCCTGGTCCACAACTTCCTGCACAACAAGCTAAACCATCCAACTCAGCCTCTGCTGCTGCAGCGAAAGCACCAACTTCTTCATTTCTAACATGAATCCATTTTATTTTTCCATTTCTACGAACAGCATCATTAAAATAGTTTAAACTATCGCCTGTTACCGCATAAACTCTTTTTACACCTGCTTCAACCAGCATTTCAACTAATTGTTCTGCAACATTTTTAGCCATATATATTTCTTAAAGTTAAGATCGTTTGGACCTTGATTTAAATATTAATACTATTTATACTTTAATAACGATGGTATTGTTTGCTTTGAAATTACAGTATTTTGTAATTTTTAAAACTTTAGGTTTAGTATAGTATTTTAACCCAGTTTTTGTCTTTTAATTAAATAGGATTGAAGAATTGGATAGAAACCCTCATTTATGTCTGCATCAATTAAATCTATTTTATATTGAGCACATTTTAATGTAATTTGTTGCCTGTAAGCAGATACAGCATCCACATAATTTTCCTTTACTTGATTGGTGTGGACTTTAATTGTTTCGCCCGTTTCCATATCAATAAATTCATAAGGTTTGTTTTCAAAATTAAAATCTACTTCTTTCGATTGATCAACTACGTTAAAAATAACTACTTCATGCTTATTAAACTTTAAATGTTGTAAAGCATCAAAAAGTTCATCTGTTTTTTCAGGGCTTGTTTGTGTATTAAATAAATCGCTGAACACGATAACTAATGAACGTTTATGGATTAATTCTGCAACTTGGTGTAACGCTTCGCTTAAGTTTGTTTGTGCATTTACTTTTGGCTTTTGAAGCAATTCCTCTAGCTGTGTAAATAAATATTTTTGGTGGACTGTTGTAGATTTCGCAGGCGAATTCATTAAAATCTCATCAGTAAATAAGCTCAACCCAAATGCGTCTCTTTGCTTTTTTAAGAGATACATTAGAGCAGCCGTAGCTTGAATAGAAAAAGTTAATTTATTATTTTTTGGTTCAGGAAAGTACATAGATGAAGAAACATCAATAACAAATTGACATCGTAGATTGGTTTCTTCTTCAAAGCGCTTGCTGTAAAGCTTGTCGGTTTTGGCGTATAATTTCCAGTCGATATTTTTTACATTATCGCCGTTATTATATTGGCGATGCTCGGCAAATTCTACAGAAAAACCATGAAACGGACTTTTGTGTAAACCTGTTATAAAACCTTCAACAACTTGCTGAGCGAGCAATTCTAAATTGCCAAAGTTGGTTTCATTTTCATAATTTACTGCTGGCATAAAGTAAAGCTAACGAAAGATTTCTTAATAAACAGAATCTGTAAAAACAGTATCAATGCATTTAATTACTAAAATTATAATTCTAACAAGCTTAATTAATTAAAGAAGCCCAGAATTCTCCATCGAAATCGGGGCTTCTTTGATTCAGTTTTCAGGCTCACTTCTTGTCTATCTTATATAACTTACCATTATCGGTAACCGAATAAAAAGCACCATCTTTACCTTCTACCATATCTCGGAAACGCTCGCCTTTACCTTCTAAAAGTCTTTCTTCACCAACAATTTTATTATCCTTAATAACTAAACGAATAATGTGCGTACCACTTAAAGCGCCTACAAACAAATTGCCTTTCCATTCTGCAATATGGTTGCTGTTGTAAAAAGCTATGCTACCTGGCGAAATACTTGGATTCCAAAAATACACGGGCTGCTCCATACCTTCTTTCTGCTGAATACCTTCGCCAACTTTTTTACCACTATATTCAGTTCCATAGGTAATAATTGGCCAGCCATAATTTTTACCTGGTTTAATAATGTTTACTTCATCACCACCTTTTGGTCCAAATTCTGCTTCCCATAAATCGCCTGTTTGCGGATTGATTGCCAAACCATCAGGATTACGAAGTCCGTATGCGTAAATTTCAGGTTTCGCGTCTCCTTTACCTACAAACGGGCCGCCTGCAACTGGTTTACCATCTGTAGTTAAATGTAAAATTTTACCCAGTGAAGAGTTTAAGTATTGTGCCTGGATTCTGATATCAGAGCCTGAGCGTTCGCCAGTACTAACAAATAGATTTCCATTTTTATCAAAAACAATTCTCGAACCATATTGAAGTTTACCGCTATAAGCTGGTGTAGCACGATAGATTACAGTTTGATTTTCTATTGCAGTTTCATTTGCAGATAACTTACCTTTAGCAATTGCAAGCAAAGCACCTTTGCTCTGAGGCTCCGAGTAGGCGTAATAAACCATTCTGTTTTTAGCAAAATCTGGATCTAAAGTTACATCTAATAAGCCACCTTGTCCCGAATCATCAACCTGTGGCAAACCCACAATTTTACTTTTTAACTTCCCATCGGCAGAAAGGGTAACCATAGTTCCTTCTTTCTGTGTAATTAAAAAACCTCCATCAGGCATTACGGAAATTGCCCAAGGACGTTCCAGTTTATCATTTATAATAGAAATATTTAAAGGTATAGCAGTTTTAACACTTGCAATACGTGTTTGGCCTGCAAAAGCAGGTTTGTAATCTGCCGAAGGTGTTCCAGTTTCTACAGGATTTTGTGCAGAAACTAAAGTAATTCCACCAATATTTAATAAACAACCAGCTAATATTAATTTGGATGTTTTGTTGTTGAACAGGTTCATAGTTATGATTTTGTTAGAAGAATAAAAGAACAAAAAAAAATTGTAATAAAAAACCCGAACTCTGTAACGAATTCGGGTGATATATTTTAATAAAGCGTTGTGCTTTAGTTTTTTGCTTTAAGCTAATTGCTTATTTAATTTTTCAGCTAATACTGATTTTGGAACAGCACCAACTTGTTTATCTACAACCTGACCATCTTTAAAGTATAATAAAGCTGGAATGTTACGGATACCAAACTGCATAGAAATTTGTGGGTTATTATCTACGTTTACTTTACCAACGATAGCTTTACCATCATATTCTTTCGCAATTTCCTCTACTACTGGACCAACCATGCGACAAGGGCCACACCATTCTGCCCAAAAATCTACTAATACGGGTTTATCTGACTTTAATACAAGCTCCTCGAAGTTTGCATCTGTGATTTCTAATGCCATAATTTATTTTTTTATATTCAAATATATGTATTCAATTCTAATGCCACCTATACTGTAATGCCAATTTGACATTATTGTGGTTTGTTAGCTGGTTGTTTTTTTACTTGATTCGTTTTTAGGCATCCGTTACAAATACGAAACAACAAACTAACTACACAGCCAAAAAACTAATTCAGTTTGTAATTAACAACATTCAATCCTGTTAATTGTTCCAAAAATTTATTGTTTGGATTAATTTTAAGGTTTTTAGATGGCATATCTAACATAATCTGCTTCTCACTATCAAAAATAGCGAAGTTAAGTTGGCAGTTTTGTTGCTCAGAATTTGCCTTATTGTCTGCTAAAATCTCATCTATCTGCTTCATTAACTCTTCATTTATCCTTTCGATAGGAACCTGAATCGTTAGGCTTTTAGCTAATTTATCCCTCAATTCAGACATTAAATTGATCGCGGTGATTTTAAACTCCCAATCCCCTGCTTTTCCGAAACGCTCACCAACTCTTCCTCTTATCTGTAAAAAATAACCTTCCGTTAAAAATGATTTAAACTTTAGAAAATCTTCTCCGAAAAGTGCCATTTCACTAGCATCGTCATAATCTTCGAATACAAATGTGCCGAATGGCTTGCCTGTTTTCGTTATTCTTTGTGATGCAGTTACAACCAAACCACCAACACAAAGTTCACGGTTTTTGAGTTTCTCAAACTCTGCAAGAACTTCTTCGTTCATATCACCCATTCTTACCTTATTGATAATACTGAGTTGCCTAACACCATGTGTACAGAATTTATCAAGTTCTAGTTTATAATTATCTAAAGGATGACCAGATAGAAAAATTCCGATCGCATCTTTCTCATATTTTAGGCGATCCATTAAAGCCCATTCTGGCGAAACTGGTAATGATGGTTCTAATATCAAATCGGCTTTCGAACCTCCAAATAACGAAGCTTGTGATGTATTTTCATTATTCTGAAAATCGTTGGCATATTTAATAATTTTCTCAATGCCATTCATTTTATCGTTCGGACCGATATAAAAATATTGCGCTCTGTGTCCGCCGAAGGCATCGAATGCACCGCTGTAAACAAAACTTTCGTAAGCTTTTTTATTTACTATACGTGTATTAGAACGCTTAGCAAAATCATAAACTGTACCGTATGGCCCATTTGCTAATCGTTCTTCAATTATGCTTTCTACAGCCTTCTCACCTACTCCTTTAACCGCCGACATACCAAAACGAACTTCACCTTTGGTATTTACAGAAAATTTAAGATCAGATTCGTTTACATCTGGGCCTAAAACCACAACACCCATTTGGCGACATTCTTCCATAAAGAAAGCAACTTGTTTAATATCACTCATGTTGTTGGAAAGTACCGCAGCCATATATTCTGCAGGATAATGTGCCTTTAAAAATGCAGTCTGATAAGCAATCCATGCGTAACAAGTAGAGTGAGATTTGTTGAAGGCGTAAGATGCAAAAGCCTCCCAATCTTTCCAGATTTTCTCTAAAGTTGTCGCATCATGGCCTTTTTCTGCCGCTTGCTTAACAAATTTAGGTTTCATTTTATCAAGAACATCTTTCTGTTTCTTACCCATCGCTTTACGCAAAACATCAGCCTCACCTTTGGTAAAACCAGCTAGCTTTTGGGATAAAAGCATTACCTGTTCCTGGTAAACGGTAATTCCGTATGTTTCTTTTAGATACTCTTCACAAGCATCTAAATCGTATTTAATTTCTTCCTCTCCATTTTTACGCTTAACAAAGCTTGGAATATATTCCATAGGTCCTGGACGATATAATGCATTCATGGCAATTAAATCATCAAAAACTGTAGGTTTAAGTTCTTTCATGTATTTCTGCATACCTGGACTTTCGTACTGGAAAATCCCGATGGTTTCTCCACGCTGGAAAAGTTCGTAGGTTGCTACATCATCAATAGGAAACGTATCTGGGTCTAAATCGATATTGTGTCTTTTCTTTACCAGTTTAACCGTATCCTTTATAAGCGTAAGGGTTTTCAAACCCAAAAAGTCCATTTTTAATAAGCCAGCACTTTCTACAACGGAGTTATCGAATTGAGTTACGTATAAATCAGAATCCTTCGCTGTTGCAACTGGAACAAAATTCGTAATATCGCTCGGCGTAATAATTACCCCGCAGGCATGGATACCTGTATTTCTTAACGAACCTTCTAAAACCTGAGCTTGTTGAATGGTTTCGCCACTCAAATCCTTTAAAAGTCCCAATGCTTTTAATTCCTGAACGCGTTCGTATTCATCAGGACGCAAAGCATCTTTTAAAGTTTTTTCATCCAGATTGAAGATTTTAGCCAGCTTCATATTTGGAATTAGCTTGGCAATTTTATCGGCTTCAAATAAAGGCAAATCCAATACCCTTGCGGTATCTCGGATTGACGATTTCGCAGCCATCGTTCCATAAGTGATAATTTGCGCAACCTGACTCGAGCCGTATTTGTTGATTACGTATTCCATTACGCGACCACGACCCTCATCATCAAAATCGATATCAATATCGGGCATGGAAACACGATCGGGATTTAAGAAACGCTCAAAAAGGAGATCGTATTTAATCGGGTCAATGTTGGTAATCCACAAGCAATAGGCAACTACAGATCCTGCGGCCGAACCACGACCAGGACCTACAGAAACATCTCTTCGGCGAGCTTCGGCAATAAAATCCTGTACAATTAGGAAATAACCAGGATAACCCGTTTTTTCAATTGTAGCCAATTCGAAATCTAGACGCTCAATTACTGGTGGCGTTAATTCGCCATAACGTTTTTTAGCACCTTCGTAGGTTAAATGCCTTAAAAATTTATTCTCGCCTCGTTTTCCGCCATCCGCTTCGTCTTCGGTAACTAAAAATTCCTCAGGAATATCAAATTTAGGTAAGAGTACTTCACGAGCAAGTTTATAGGTTTCAATTTTATCTACAATTTCCTGAATATTTAAAATAGCCTCGGGTAAATCCGCAAAAAGCGATTTCATTTCATCAGGCGATTTAAAGTAATATTCTTGGTTGGGTAAGCCATAACGATAACCACGACCACGCCCAATTGGCGTTGCCTGTTTCTCACCATCTTTTACACACAACAAAATATCGTGTGCATTAGCATCCTTTTTATTGATGTAATAGGTATTGTTTGTTGCAACGAGTTTAACCGCATGTTTTTTTGCCAATGAAATTAAAGATTCGTTTACACGATTCTCGTCTTCCTGATTGTGGCGCATAACTTCAATATAGAAATCATCACCAAACTTGTCCTTCCACCATAATAAGGCTTCTTCGGCCTGGGTTTCGCCCATGTTCAAAATCTTATTCGAAATCTCTCCCGATAAATTGCCAGAAAGCACAATAATATCGTCTTTATACTGTTCGATTATATCTCTATCAATACGAGGAACATAATAAAACCCTTTAGTATAAGCAATAGAAGACATTTTAGCTAAATTATGATAGCCCTTTTTATTCTTTGCTAATAGCACCATTTGGTAGCCATTATCTTTTGCCGTTCGATCTAAGTGATTGTTGCAAACAAAAAATTCTACCCCAACAATCGGTGTCATAACCACTTCTGTAGGGCGTTGTCCAGCTTCAATAGCTTCAGCATTTTTAGCCTCTGCTGCCTTATTATGATTTAAAACTGCATTTACAAAGTGAAATGCTCCCATCATATTTGCATGATCCGTCATTGCAACGGCAGGCATTTTTTGTGCAGCTGTAGCTTTTACCAAAGCAGGAATACTTATGGTACTTTGTAAAACTGAAAACTGGGTATGATTATGCAAGTGAACAAAAGTTGCCGCAGCAAGTTCTTGCTTATTGCCTTCGAGTTCTTGTTTTGAAATTCCGCTACCTTCAGCTTTTTGTATTCGTTTACGAATTTCATCAGAAGCTGATTTTAAATTGATGTGCTTTAAACCAACACCTTCAATTGTTGCAGGGTTTACCTCTCTAAAACGAGGAAAATATTCTGCATCTACCAGTAATTCTTCTTTTTTAAAAACTTCACGTTTAACCAGCTCTAAAAAGCAACGCGTAGTTGCTTCAACATCGGCGGTTGCGTTGTGGGCTTCGTTAAATGGCGCACCAAATAAATAAGCGTGTAACTCGGTTAAGGTAGGTAGTTTAAACTTACCACCTCTACCGCCTGGTAATTGCAAAAGTTGTGCGGTAACTTCAGTACAGGTATCTAAAACTGGCATTTCGGCCATGCGATTTGCAACACCAAAACGATGAAATTCGCAACCCATGATGTTTACATCGAAGCCAACATTCTGACCAACAATAAACTTTGCCTTATTTAAAACTTCATTAAATTTATACAGCATTTCATCAAATGAAATACCTTGCTCTATTGCTAAATCAGTCGAAATACCGTGAATTCTTTCTGCATCGTAAGGAATATTAAATCCTTCTGGTTTAACCAGACAATCTTGATGTTCAACCAATCGCCCCATCTCATCGTGTAGCTGCCACGCAATTTGGATACAACGTGGCCAGTTATCCGTATCGGTGATTGGTGCGTTGTAATTACGTGGTAAACCCGTGGTTTCAGTATCAAAAATTAAGTACATATTTTATTGAAAAGAATTAACCGTTGTAGAATATTAACGGTTCTTCAAAAATAAGGAATTTGAAGCCTTAAGTTGTCAGTAAATTATCAACAAAAGAGTAAAGGGTTGATACAGTCTGCAGGTTTAAATTTGGAATTCCAACCTTGGTTGGTCGAGATTTATAATCTCGACCTTATGTATTGTGGATTTGAAATCCACGGCGCTAAAATCGGGATTATAAATCCCGACTAACAGAAAATAAGGAATTTGAAGCCTTAAGTTGTCAGTAAATTATCAACAAAAGAGTAAAGGGTTGATACACTCTGCAGGTTTAAATTTGGAACGCCAACCTTGGTTGGTCGAGATTTATAATCTCGACCTTATGTATTGGGGATTTGAAATCCACGGCGCTAAAATCGGGATTACAAATCCCGACTAGCGGAGGACGTTTGTAATAATTGCCTAAAAATGCTCCTGGCTAACCAACTCACTTACATCATAGCCTTTTTCGCGGCATCTTTCGATAATATCAACCAGTAATTCAGCTTCCATTTTTGGTTCACGAGCCATTATAAAAAGGTATTTTTCATCAGGATGCCCAACAACAAGATAACTGTAATCATCAGCTAGTTCGATAATCCAATACCCGATTTTAAAAGGCCATAAAAATTGCGCTTTCATATCACCATCAGGTTTTTCTTCCTCAAAAAATAACTTAGATGTGATCGATTTTTCTTCAGGTTTTCCTTCTTTATGATAAGTTGTTAGAACATCAAAATGATCATTATCTGCTAACGTATAGGTTTCAGTAGTTTGTTTCCAATGCTTATCCATTAGAGTAGGAATAGAGTAAAGAGAATACCATTTTCCTTCAAAAGCTTTATAATCGATATTCGAAATAGGTCTATTTTCCATTGCTTAATATTTTTAGAAGTAACCAATTTAGTATTGATAAGGTTTTAGTTATCACAATCTATTCTCTAAAAGAGTAAGGTTTCTATAAAATATTCATCATCAAAACTTGTAGAAAATAACTGCATTCTTGCAATTTTCTACTACAAATCGGTATAAGCCTAGTGTAATTCTGCATTTGCCTACCGCAAACCTGCAACGATTAGATATAATTATAAAGTTTTGAAAAGGATTTTTTAACCTTATATTTATTTATACCTTCGATTGGTAATTAACAGCAAACCATTAAAATTTAGATATATGAAAGTAACGGTTGTAGGAGCGGGCGCTGTAGGCGCAACTTGTGCAGATAACATTGCACGTAAAGAACTGGCTAATGAGCTTGTATTATTAGATATTAAAGAAGGTTTCGCCGAGGGCAAGGCCATCGATATGATGCAAACCGCTACTCTTTTGGGCTTCGATACAAAAATTTCGGGTGTAACAAACGATTACAGCAAAACTGCTGGTTCGGATGTAGTTGTAATTACTTCAGGCTTACCACGTAAACCCGGAATGACTCGTGAAGAATTAATTGGAATTAATGCAGGTATTGTAAAGGGTGTTGCAGAAAATATATTAAAATTTTCTCCAGAGGCGATTATCATTGTGATTAGTAATCCAATGGATACGATGACTTATTTAGCATTGAAATCTTTAGGATTACCTAAAAACCGCATTATTGGGATGGGTGGAACTTTAGATAGTTCTCGTTTTAAATTCTATTTATCGCAAGCATTAGATTGTAATCCAAACGATTTACAAGGTTTTGTTATTGGTGGTCATGGCGATACAACCATGATTCCTTTAACGCGTTTGGCTACATACCAAAGTTTACCAGTAAGCAATTTATTGGATAAAGCTACACTTGATAAAGTTGCAGCTGATACAATGGTTGGTGGTGCAACTTTAACTGGTTTGATTGGAACATCTGCATGGTATGCGCCTGGTGCTGCTGGTGCAGCATTAGTAGAAGCAATTTTACGGGATGAGAAAAAACTTTTTACTTGTTGCGTATCGCTTGAAGGTGAATATGGCCAAAATGATATTTGCTTAGGTGTGCCAGTAATTATTGGCCGCAATGGATGGGAAAAAATTATAGATTTTAAATTAACTGACGACGAGCAAGCTGCATTTAATAAAAGCGCGGATGCGGTTAGAAATATGAATAGCGTGCTTGCCGAAATGAAATTGGTGTAATCCTTATTTGTTAACTTATTTTTGCCACCAAATACAGAAGCACGGAATATGCTAATCATCCGTAAATTCTGTGCTTGGGTGGCATTTTTTTTCAATTTAGTAATTGTCATCCTAAGCGTAGTCGAAGGTAGTAGACATAAATAACTATGAAAACAATTTCAATTCCTTTAAAACTCATAAACTTACAAGACGACGGTTTTCATCTTTTGGTAGAAATTGTTGTTTTTAAAGAAAAACACTACGCTGTTTTAGATACTGGCGCATCAAGAAGTGTATTCCATAAATCATTAATCGAACAGCATCTTTCAGAAACCCTTCAAGTATCAGAAGAAATTAATGCCGCTACCCTATTTACAACTACGACAACCATTCAGGCTACAATTCCCGAATTAAAAATCGGCACATTAAAATTAAAGAACTACGAAACTGTGGCTTTCGATTTGCAATCAGTGAGTGATACTTACCAGCAATTTGGTCATCCTCCAATTGGTGGCATTATTGGCGGCGATATATTGATGCAATACAAAGCGGTTATTAATTACGATAAATTAATTTTAAGGTTATACAAATAATAACCATTTTCTGATACATATCATTTTTCTCTAATCTTTTTAGCAGATATTTGTATCAAATGAAAAAGTATATTCTTTGCTTTTGTATTATTTTTTGGAGCGGATTAGTTGCTGGAATTAGTTTTTTAGAAGCACCATTAAAATTTCAAGCTCCTGGAGTTACCCTACCATTAGGTTTAGGAATAGGGCAGCTTGTTTTTCAGGCCCTAAATAAAATTGAAATAGTTTTATTAGTACTAATTTTGATTTGCACTTACCAAACATCATTAAAAAACCTAAAAGGATTACTTTTACTCTTCATTACAATTTTATTGTTAACCGATACTTTTTGGCTTTTACCATTATTAGATGAAAGAGCAAAATTGGTATTAGACGGAAAACCAATTACCGAAAGCTTTCATCACATCCTTTATATAGTAATCGAGAGTTTTAAATTCATATTGCTGGTAATACTTGGCTTTTTAAACTTAAAAGATTTATCACATGAAAATCGACATTAGCAACAGAGCAGATATTATTTTTTTGGTTGATACTTTTTATACCAAAGTACAACAGAATAATAAAATTGGCCCTATTTTTACAGAGATTGCTAAAGTAGATTGGTCGCACCATTTACCTAAAATGTACGATTTTTGGGAGAGTATTTTATTTGGCAAAGCAGTTTACAAAGGCAACCCAATGCTTACACATTTTGCATTAAGAGAAAAAGCTAACATGCACCAAGAAGAATTTAATACCTGGAAAAAACTTTTCTTTGAAACCGTTGATGAACTTTTTGAAGGTGAGTATGCAGAAATGATAAAACAAAAAGCACAATCCATAGCCGATTTAATGCATTACAAATTAAACAGTCCGAAACAACGCATCAATATAGTTTAAAATATTTATTTTGATTTAAACCGTTTCTTTTTAAATTTAAGTAACCAAACAAATCAAATATGAAATTTTTAAGAATCTTAGTCGGGATTATTGTTGTAATCGCAATAATTCTCGTAGTTGGAAGTTTTTTTCTTCCTAAAACTTATTCGGTAAGCAGAAGTACAACTATTAATGCACCTGATAGTGTAATCTACAAAAACATTGCAGATTTTAACGAATTCTACAAATGGAATCCATGGGCTAAAATGGAACCAACTGCTAAAACAACTTTTTCGGGTACAGTTGCACAACCAGGTCATTTGTACGAATGGGCAGGTAAAGAAACTGGAAGTGGGGAAATGAAAATTTTAAAGGTAGAACCATACAAACAGGTTGATATCGATTTGTTTTTCAAAGAACCTTTTGAAAGTCATGCCGACACTAAATTTGATATCACGACAGAAGGAACGGGAAATAAAGTTACCTGGACAATGAGTGGTGAAAACAATTTTATAAGCAAGTGGATGTGCCTGGTTATGGGTGGTATGGACAAAATGATTGGTAAAGACTTCGAAAGCGGACTAGTGAGCCTGAAGGAAAAATCAGAAGCTGGAAAATAATATCAATTAGCAAAATCTTTTTTGAACTTCCTGACTTAAATCAGGAAGTTTTTTTTACTAATTTTTTTTTAACAAACAATTGTGTCGGCTTTTGGTTAAAAAAGCAACATTTATTAATTTCTGTCGATTTAGATTTTGTTATTCGCATTTTTTTAGATTACTTGCCATTAGATGAATTTGTTAATAGTAGAAGACGAGCCAAGCATTGTTTCAGTTGTTTCGCGTGGGTTAACCGACGAGGGCTTTACAGTTAGTATTGCGCCAGATGGCATTATAGGGAAACAGATGGCTTTAGAGCATAATTTCGATTTAATTATGCTTGATATTATGTTACCAGGCATAAACGGCTTGGAGCTTTGCAAAATCATTAAAGAACAAAAACCTACTACGCCAATTATCATGCTAACCGCTTTAGGAACGACCGAAAATGTAGTTAACGGTTTAGATAACGGTGCTGATGATTATTTGATAAAACCTTTCAAATTTGCTGAACTCTTCGCTAGAATCAGAACGCTATTAAGAAGATACAATGGCGTAGCAACGCTTGATCAGATTATCCAAATAGCCGATTTGCAAATTAACTTAAGCGCCAAAAGTGTAAAAAGAAATGATCAGGAAATTATATTAACAGCAACAGAATATCGCTTGCTAGAATTTATGGCGAAGAATAAATCTAAAATATTATCTCGAATAGATATTTTAGAAAGTGTTTGGGATATTGATTTTAACCTCGGAACAAATGTAGTTGATGTTTATGTAAACTACCTTCGCAAAAAAATAGATAAAAACTCAACGCAAAAATTAATACATACTGCAGTTGGATTAGGTTATGTATTAAAAGATCGATAATGGAAATAGCCAAGAAAATTACGTTACTCTTTGCCATTTTATCAGCAGTTATCATTTCGCTTTTAAGTGGTTTTGTATGGTATTTTTCTAATGAATTTGCTTTCGAGGATTTTTATAAGCGATTAGAGGCAAGGGTAAACATTGCGGCACAAATAAAGCTTTACGAAGACGACAATAACGATGTTTACGCAAAAATGCGCAATCAATACCTGGAACGTCTACCATCAGAAAAAGAATTTATAATCGAAGCAGGCTCCAACCAATCTACAGTTGATAGAGAACTGCCTAAGGTTTTCTATGATAGGATAAATGCTGGTTTTATGGCCAGATACCGTGTTGATAATCATTTTTATGCAGGTAAATTTTTTAAAAATTCGCAGCAAGGTTACGTTGTGATTGTTTCGGCAAACGATCCTTTTGGTTTTAGAGAATTAAAAGATTTGCAAAAAATATTGATTATTGGGTTCTTTCTTTCAATAATTTTATCATTTATAGTTGGCTGGCGATTCTCTAATTATATGTTGATGCCTTTAAGAAATATCATCAAAAGTGTAAAAAAAATTAAGGCAGAAAATCTACATTTAAGGCTCGATGTTAAAAGCGGGAGTGATGAAATGTCGCAATTGGCACAAACCTTTAATAATATGCTTAACAGGCTGGAAACGGCTTTCGAAACCCAAAATAATTTTATTAGTAATGCTTCGCATGAATTAAGAACACCATTAACGATTATTAGCGGAGAGGTAGAATTGGCAATCAAATCCAAAGATGATGCAGAAAAACAGCATAAAGCCTTAACTAAAATTAAAGATGAATCGGATAGATTGGAGCATATTTTAACTAGTTTATTAGGCTTAGCCCAATCAGGTTTTAACGGAAAAAACCAACCATGGGAAGAAGTAAGAATAGATGAATTACTTTGGGAAATTAAAGCTTCAGTAAATCAAGTACATCCAAATAGCAGAATTGATATTGATTTGAATACCCTACCCGACGATGATGAACAGTTAACACTTAAGATAAATAAAAACCTAATAAAGCTTGCCATTAGTAATATTGTAAGCAATGCCTGTAAATATTCGAATAATAATCCCGTAACTATAAATCTTGAAAGCAAGGCAAACACGTTATCAATTGCTGTAACAGATCTTGGTATTGGAATACCGCAAACTGATATTCAACATATTTTCGAGCCATTTTACAGAGCCTCGAACACCAACGATTTTAAAGGTTACGGAGTAGGCTTGCCTTTATCGTTAAATATTATTCGTTTACATAGAGGTAGCATTGCCATAAAATCTCAAGAAGGAATCGGAACTGAAATTAAAGTTCTACTGCCAATAAAGGGCTAAAAAAATCTTATCATAATATATCATTTAATGCTTCAATAACCTCTACTTCTTCTTCAACGAGTAAAAACTCTCCATAATAATGAAATTTCTAATAAACAATTTGAAATTCTAATCTAATTTTAATCTCGTTCTTATTTCGCTGTAATAACATCGCCTTAAACTTGTATAAATAATTTAATCGTTTATTTAAACATAAGGCCATGAAAACAGTATTAGTACCAACCGATTTCAATTTAGAAAGCACTAAAATTATCGATGCACTTGTTCAAAATCAAGGCGAAGAAAATTTAAATATCATTTTTGTACACGCATTTAAACTTTCAGATTCTATAACTGACATGTTAATGCTTAGTCGCCGCAGCCGCGATTACGAAAATATAAGTGATGAATTTTATCAGGCACTAAATAATTATAAAAACAAATATCCTAGTAAAATTAAAACCATAGGTATAGAATATTTCTACGGAAGTACTGTTGCCGCATTTAAAAATTTTATCGAGGCTTTTGATGTTAATAGTGTTGCTTACTTAAAAGATTACAAATTTACACCTATAAATAAGTACAGTATCGATCCTAAATATTTAACCGAACGTTCGGGCTGCGAAACCATTCAGTTAAATACGCTAACTGTTAATACCACAGAAAATTTAATCGATACCAAAATTCAAGAGGCTCAATTGCAAGAGCTTGAAGTTTAATTTATTCACACATAAGATTTTATATCATGCTGTTACGAAATAATATTCCGCTCACATACATATTTGGAAAAGTAAAAAAAGAACTACTTTTTGTTATCGCCTATTCGGTTGGTATTGTAGTTCTATATCAAAATTTTCATGTTACACGCATCTCCATTCCCGTTGCAGTACCAGCATTATTAGGCACAATAATTTCACTTTTACTAGCATTTCGCTCTAATCAGGCGTACGATAGATGGTGGGAAGCCAGAATACTTTGGGGTGCAATCGTTAACGATTCCAGATCCATTTCTCGCCAAATAATATCATTTGTAGAAAATCCTTACGGGCAAGAGGAAATAGAAGAGTTTAAAGAACGATTTATTAAACGACAAATTGCCTGGTGTTATGCACTTAGCCAATCGTTAAGAGGTTTTAATCCCCGTAAAGGTTTAGAAGAATATCTTTCTGCTGAAGAAGTAGCTTTTATTAAAAAACGCAAAAATGTAACAACCTCATTATTGGAATTGCATGCAATGGATTTAAAAAAAGCTTTACGAGAAGGTTGGATAAATAAGTACCAGCAAATTGAAATCGATAAATCCTTAAACGCTTTATGCAATAGTATGGGTGGCTCTGAGCGCATTAAGAACACCGTTTTTCCAGTGACTTATAGTAAATATATAAGCATGTCTATTCACTTATTTATTGTGTTATTGCCTTTTGGCTTAATCGAATACTTTGGATATATGGAAGTGCCGTTGGTGGTAGCAATTGCAGCATTTTTCTTATTAGTAGAAAAAATGGCTGTTCATCTGCAAGATCCATTTGAAAATAAACCGACAGATACACCAACCACTACAATTTGCAGAACCATTGAGCGTGATTTATACCAAATGCTTGATGATAATAAAATATATGAGGATAAGCCTCAAACAGAATTAGCTCCAATAGGCTCGTATTACATTTTATAAGAGACTCTTTAATTCTTAGTTTAATCCTGCTTTGTGGGATGGTTAGTTAGCCAACTTCTGCTCTTTGGATAAAGAGCGGAAATGGCAAAATTTTTATAAAAACGAGTGAGCTATAGCCACCTGATTTATTCAGGTGGCTTCTTTGTTATTAAATAAAAAAACCTCTTCAAGTTAAAACTTGAAGAGGTTTTTAATATGTTTCGCTCTCTGCTTGAGTCTTTTAACCTTAGCTCAATTAAGCATCAATTTTCGCATACTTAGCATTACGTTCAATAAATTCTCTACGTGGAGCAACTTCGTCGCCCATTAACATAGAGAAAGTATGATCGCATTCTGCAGCACTTTCAATTGTAGCCTGCAATAAAGTACGAGTAGCTGGGTTCAAAGTTGTATCCCAAAGTTGTTCAGCATTCATTTCGCCCAAACCTTTATAACGTTGTATGTGCACACTCTCTTCCTTACCATTACCTTTAATACGTTGTACAGCAGCATCGCGTTGCACATCATTCCAGCAATATTCAAAATCTTTACCCTTTTTAACCTGATAAAGTGGCGGTGAGGCAATATAAACATAACCAGCCTCAATTAATGCTCTCATATAACGATAGAAGAAAGTTAATATCAAAGTGGTAATGTGAGAACCATCGATATCCGCATCCGTCATGATTACGATTTTATGATAGCGAAGCTTTGTTAAGTTTAAAGCCTTATCATCTTCTGGCGTACCAATGCTCACACCAATAGCTGTGAACATATTTTTAATCTCGTCGTTTTCGTAAATCTTATGCTCCATCGCTTTCTCAACATTCAAAATCTTACCTTTTAAAGGTAAAATAGCCTGAACGTTTCTATCGCGACCTTGTTTAGCAGTACCACCCGCCGAGTCACCCTCTACTAAGTAAATCTCACATTTTTCTGGATCACTGTCCGAGCAATCAGCAAGTTTACCTGGCAAACCAGAACCACCCATTACGCTCTTACGCTGAACCATTTCGCGGGCTTTACGAGCCGCAGCACGAGCCGTAGCCGCTAAAATAACCTTATTAACAATCATTTTAGCTTCCTTCGGATTCTCTTCCAAGTAAGCCCCCAAAGCTTCGCCAACAGCAATATCTACCGCACCCATAACCTCACTGTTACCCAGTTTAGTTTTAGTTTGTCCTTCAAATTGCGGTTCTTGAACCTTAACAGAAACTACTGCCGTCAAACCTTCTCTAAAGTCATCACCAGTAATTTCCATTTTCAGGTTTTTTAACAAACCCGATTTATCTGCATAACTTTTTAAAGTACGTGTTAAACCTCTACGGAAACCTGCAATGTGGGTTCCTCCCTCGTGCGTATTAATATTGTTTACGTAAGAGTGAACGTTTTCCGAATAACTATCGTTGTATTGAAAAGCTAATTCTACTGGTACACCATTTTTTATACCATCGATATAAATTGGCTCAGGTAAGAAAGATGCTCTTGTTCCATCTAAAAAGGAAACAAATTCTTTTAAACCACCTTCTGATTGGAAAACTTCCGACAAAAATGTCCCGTCTTCTAAAGTTTCACGTTCATCAGTTAATGTTAATTTAATCCCTTTATTTAAGAAAGCCAGTTCGCGTAAACGAGCAGCCAAGGTATCATACTTATACTCGGTTGTTTGCGTAAAAATTGTAGCATCTGGCGTAAAAGTTACAATTGTACCTCTTTTATCGGTTGTTCCAACTTCTTTTACATCATATTGCGGAACACCAATTTTATATTCCTGCATCCAGATTTTACCTTCGCGGTGTACTTCAGCTTTTAAATCGGTAGATAAAGCATTAACGCAACTTACCCCAACACCGTGCAAACCGCCAGAAACCTTATAAGTATCTTTATCAAATTTACCACCCGCGTGTAAAACCGTCATTACAATTTCAAGCGCCGATTTATTTTCTTTCGTATTAATTCCTGTCGGAATACCACGTCCGTTATCTTCAACTCTGATTGAGTTTCCTGCTAAAATTCTAACGTCAATTGTATCCGCATGGCCAGCCAAAGCTTCATCAATCGAGTTATCTACAACCTCGTAAACCAAGTGGTGCAAGCCTTTTACACCTGTATCACCTATATACATCGAAGGGCGCTTACGCACCGCTTCTAAACCTTCTAAAACCTGTATATTATCTGCCGAATAATTTGACTTTAAATCCTGTTCTTCGCTCATATTTTGTTTAAAACTATAATCATCAAAAATACGCATTTTTTAGTACATAAACTAATATGTGGATAAGTTTTAGCTTGTTGAAACATCAGAAATATAATGCCTTAAAAGGGGTTTAAATAAGCTTTTGAAAAGCAAAACCTGTGTTTCAATCATGTGTTAGTCCCGCTTTTTATTACAAGCGCCGAGAAAATTCGGCGGCTTTACATTTCAATCGGGTTTAGAAGTCAAAAAATCTACCAAAATGCAAGGAATTATCCCACCAAACGTCCCTAACGAAACGAAAAACATTGCGTTTTTTCTACCCATCAAACTTTCCTAACGGAACGAAAATGATGATTTTTCATCCAATCAAACACTCCTAACAAAATGGATAAACCATTTTTTGTATCCACCATACGTTACTAACGGAACCGAAACAATGATTTTCCACCAATCAAACACTAAGAAAGTGGCTAAACTATTTTCCCTGAATAATTTTAATTTAACGCTTAACTAATTTATTTTATGAAAATACCTTAACCACACAAACTTGCATTGAAATTGCATATAAAAACTAATTTATATAAGTTTGCTAAAATTTATTAAACAATAATGGAAAGAAAAACTTTTAAAACCTTTGGTTTATTTGCAACAGCAGCGCTTATTACAGCTTTTTCTGCTTGCCAAAACAAAGAAGCTAAAACAACTGAAACTAAAAAAACAGATAGCGCTGCAGCTGTTTCTGCAGATGAGAAAATTGTATTTGTAAATTCAGATTCGTTATTAACAAAATACGATTACTACAAAGACCTTAAAGTTAAATTTGAAGGTAAAGGCAAGAGAGCGCAAGATGACATGAAAGCTAAAGGTGAAGCTTTCCAAAGAGAAGTTGCTCAATACCAACAAAACGCAGCTAGTTTAGCTGCTGATGTTCGCAAAACTACAGAAGATCGTTTAGCTCGTAAACAACAAGAATTACAAGCTTATCAGCAAAATGCTGGTGGCGCTTTACAAAATGAGCAGGCTGCAGAAAACGAAAAACTTTACGATAAAGTTGCTGGTTACTTAAAAGGATACGCTAAAGAAAAAGGTTACAAAATGGTTTTAACTTATTCTAAAGGTAATAGCGCTATCTTATTTGCTGATGAAAGCTTAGATGTAACTTCTGAAGTTATTAAAGGCTTAAACGCAGATTACGCTAAAAAATAATTTACAATTATAGAATTAAGAATGCTCCGCAAAAACGGGGCATTTTTTTTGCTCTTAATTTTACAATGGAGAATAAAAAACAACACGAAGAATTTATGCGTATGGCTATTGAGCTATCGGTAAAAAATGTTAGCGAAAGTATTGGCGGGCCATTTGGTGCTGTCATTGTTAAAGATGGAAAACTAATTGCTGGCTCGGCTAACAAAGTAACATCAACAAACGATCCAACTGCACATGCAGAAGTTTCGGCGATACGTTTGGCTTGCACAGCGTTAAACACTTTCGATTTAAGCGGTTGCGTTGTTTACACCAGTTGCGAACCCTGTCCGATGTGTTTGGGTGCCATTTATTGGGCCAAAATTGAGACGATTTATTATGCCAACACAAAAACAGATGCAGAGAATATCGGCTTTAGCGATAAATTTATTTATGAAGAATTGGATAAACCAATGGAGGAAAGAACATTGCCTGTTGTGCAAATGATGCGTGACGAAGCTATGCAAGCTTTTAAACTCTGGGAAACATCGCCTATGCGAATTGAATATTAAAAAGTGATTAGTTGAAAAGTTTTTAATCAGTTAATTGATACATAATCTTCTTTTGAAACAAAAGTTTACGATTAGCGTCTTATAAATGTATGACCTACGAACAAAAAATTACTAGTGAGTTGGAGTTTTGGAAGTTTAAAACTTTGCAAAAACCATCCTTCTTAGATAAAACTACCAATAAAGTTCAAAAGAAAATTAATAGTCTTATCCCAGATAAAGTTCATAGTGCTATAACAACTGCCATTAAGCAAATGGTTAAAGCCGTACTTTTTGGATCTGCATTTACAACTTCTAAGCCCGTTTTAGATTTAACATTAATGCACCGAGAAGCTTTAATAAAACAAAAGATTGAAAATTATAAAAAAACTGGTGCAGCAGAAGGTGGAATTACTGGAGCAGGCGGTTTTTTAATGAGCCTTGCCGATTTCCCTTTACTGTTGAGTATTAAAATGAAAATGCTTTTCGATATTGCGGCAAATTATGGTTACGATGTTAAAGATTACCGTGAACGTTTATACATTTTACATATCTTTCAGTTAGCTTTTTCGAGTAAAGAGGAAAGCAAAAATGTTTACCTTAAAATGCTTGATTGGGATAATAAAGCACATAAATTGCCAACAAATATTGATGAATTTGATTGGCTTACCTTTCAACAACAATATCGCGATTATATAGATTTAGCGAAGCTTGCGCAAATGTTACCATTTATTGGCGCAGCTGTTGGGGCGGTTGCTAATTATAAATTAATCGAAAAGCTTGGCAAAACTGCCATGATGAGCTATAGAATGAGGCATTTCAGTTTACAATATGCGATTACAAGTGTGCAGGCTGTAGAAACTCATCAAATCAAAGCAAAAAACTAATCGTCATCGCCTTCGAAAAGCCCTCCGATTAAATCATCCGTTTCTCTCCTATCTTTTTTAGTCGGCCTACCTGTGCCTCTGTCACGCTTTAAATTTGGTGAATGAAACATCGACTTAAAGGCGTGGGTTTCTTCTACAGGAGTTAAATCTTTATATTTAGTTAATGCAATTGGCGAATCTGTTCTATTGTATGAAAACTCTACAACTTCGATTATCTTTTTTTCAATCCCTTTTGATACAGAATAAACATCGCCAATTTTCACAATAGCCGATGGTTTAATATTTTGTCCCTTCAACTTCACTCTACCTGCCTTACAAGCATCGGTAGCCAAACTTCTGGTTTTAAACAGTCTAATCGCCCACAAATATTTATCAATCCTAAGTTTTTCTGTTTCTGCCATTATTTGTTTGTTAATTGCTTGTTTTTTTTAGTTTGATGGTTTACAACCTTAACTTAAAAATCCAAAACATAAAAATTCTAAAAACCAAAGTTAAGCAACCATAACCAAAAAAACCAAACACCTAAAAAACTAAAAAACCAAAAATTTTAAGTTATTTTGCGTAAAATTTAAAAACATCATGTATTCAGATTTAAAGAAATTAATTGAAGCCGCTTGGGAAGATAGAACCCTTTTAAAATACAGCAACTACTGCGAAGCCATCGAAGCCGTTATTATGGGTCTTGATAAGGGTGAAATTCGTGTTGCTGAACCCGTTTTAAACTCTTGGGGCATTAATGAGTGGGTAAAGAAAGCTGTAATTTTATATTTCCCTATTCGTGAGATGAAAGAAATTAAAAGCGGCCCTTTCGTTTACCACGATAAAATGGATTTAAAAACCGATTATAAATCAACTGGTGTACGTGTTGTGCCGATGGCAAGCGCTCGTTATGGCGCATATTTAGCTAAAGGAGTAATTATGATGCCATCGTATGTAAACATTGGTGCTTACGTAGATGAAGGTACTATGGTTGATACCTGGGCGACTGTTGGTTCATGTGCACAAATCGGCAAACGTGTTCACTTAAGTGGTGGTGTTGGCATTGGTGGCGTTTTAGAGCCTGTTCAAGCTGCTCCAGTTATTATTGAAGATGATGCTTTTTTGGGCTCAAGAGCTATTGTTGTTGAAGGTGTTAAAGTAGAAAGAGAAGCTGTTCTTGGTGCTAACGTAGTTTTAACTGCTTCAACAAAAATTATTGATGTTACTGGCCCAACGCCTGTTGAGTATAAAGGAATTGTTCCTGCACGTTCGGTAGTTATTCCAGGTAGTTATACTAAAAAATTCCCTTCTGGCGAATATCAGGTTCCATGTGCTTTAATTATTGGTAAACGTAAAGAAAGTACAGATAAGAAAACTTCGCTTAACGATGCGTTGAGAGAAAATAATGTAGCAGTTTAAGCTGAAAAGTGAAAGCTGATAGCAAAATAAAAAATCAAAAAGCCGAAAGTACAGAACTTGACCAGTCAAGCTTTGGCCTTTCGGCTTTAAGTTTTAAGTTTAAAATTGGCTTCGACGGAAAAAGAGCTGCAAATAATTTAACTGGACTTGGCAATTACAGTCGTTCCTTAATAGAGCAGCTTGCCCGTCAATTTCCTGAAAATAAATATTTTGTTTATTCTCCAAAAGTAAAATCTTCAAAACAGATCGATACTTTTTTTGAGCAAGAAAACATTCAACTTAAACTTCCCTCGAAAAGTAATTTCTTATGGCGGAGTTTTAATATTCTAAAAGATTTAAAGCACGATGGCATTCAATTATTTCATGGTTTAAGCCACGAAATCCCATTTTCTATTCAGAAAACCGAAATTAAATCTATTGTTACCATACATGATTTGATTTTCCTTCGCTTTCCAAAGTATTATAAATTTATTGATAGGAAACTTTACAAATGGAAAAGCCAATCGGCTTGTAAGTATGCAGATAAAATTATTGCTATAAGCGAAAAAACCAAAGCTGATATTGTAGAATTTTACGAGATCAATCCTGAAAAAATTGAAGTTATTTATCAAACTTGTGATGATAGTTTTAAAACTTTTTTGGATCAATCAGTTTTGGATAAAATTCGCTTAAACTATAAGCTGCCTGAAAAATACATTCTCAACGTTGGAACAATAGAAGAGCGAAAAAACCTTAAACTTATTGTTCAGGCTTTAAAAACAGTAAACGAAGATTATAAACTGGTTGTTATAGGAAAACAAACGCCATACTTTAAAAGCGTTGAAGAGGAAATAGAAAAACTCGGATTAAAAAACAGAATTCTATTCCTAAAAAATATTCCATTTGCAGATTTACCAGGAATATATCAATTAGCAACTGTTTTTGTTTATCCTTCTTTTTACGAAGGCTTTGGCATTCCGATTATAGAAGCTTTATCTTCAGGCATTCCAACAATTGCTGCAACAGGATCGTGCTTGGAAGAAGCGGGCGGGCCAACTAGTATCTACATTTCTCCAGTAGATTCTCCGAGTTTATCATCTGCAATTAATCAGGTTCTTGAATCGCCAGCTCTGCAAGCTGAGATGAAAAGAAAAGGGCTGGAATTTGTACAAAAATTCGACAGCCCTGTAGTAACTAAGCAATTAATGGATTGCTATATAAATATTTTAAGATAAGAATTTCTTCTTATTTAGCAGCTATCGCATTTGGCGGATATTGAGCCAAAATCTCCTTAACACCTGTATTTAAACGTTGTTCTCTTTTGCTAAAGTTATCAAGGTTAAAACCTGAGCCTTGTCCGTGCCAAAATAAAATCTTTTTAGCTGGGTCTAAGAAATCAATAATAATTGTTCCTTCGATATATTGATTTATATAGTTTGAGCCGCCCCAGCCGCCCCAACCACCACGCCAGCCCCAGCCGCCGCCCCAACCCCATCCACCGTAGTAGCCTGGTCCGTAAAAATCAGTTTTCTCTCGGGCAACAACAACCAAGTTAACTAATAAATCTGGTCGGTTTGATTTAGTAAATCCTTTAGCATTCATTTCAGATTCTACTGCAGCTAATAATCTTCTTTTATCAAGATTATTAAGTTTAACTCTAGCTATGCCTTTATCGTAAAAATTGTAGGTTTTGTAGGCGTTCAAATCTACATTTTTGTCATAGTCTGATGCGGTTCTGAGTGATGTACACCCAGCCAATGCAATTACAACGATAATCAACATTGATAATTTTTGAAGTGTTTTCATTTGCTTTGCGTTTATTGTCTGATAATAACCTATTTAAAAATACGAAAAAATAAACAAAAACGATTTTTAAATTAACCAATTTGACAATGAGATTGATTATCTAAAAACGTTAAATAAATGCCTTTGTTTTATAGTAAATGTTAAATAATCAGCTTTTACTATATTTAACATATTATTTTAAAGATTACCTTTGCAGCATGCTAAAAGAAGAAATTAATAAAGCACTTGAAGTTTTAAAATCAGGCGGCGTTATTCTCTATCCTACCGATACAATATGGGGCTTAGGTTGCGATGCAACAAATCAGGCAGCGGTTGATAAATTGCTTAAAATAAAAAACCGACCAGCTGAAAAAAGCCTTATTGTTCTTTTGGATGTCGATAATAAAATCCAAAGCTATATTAATGAAGTTCCTGAAGTTGCTTACGATTTAATAGAATATGCAGAGAACCCATTAACTATTATTTTTTCGGGGGCTAAAAATCTGGCAGCAAATGTTATAAACGAAGATGGCAGTGTGGGCATAAGAGTTGTAAAACACGATTTCTGTACACCATTAATTCAACGCTTTAGAAAGCCAATTGTTTCTACTTCCGCAAATATAAGTGGAGCACCTTCGCCAAAGAATTTTGATGATGTAAGTTTCGAAATTACCGAAGCAGTTGATTACATTGTCGATTTTGAACAGGAAAATAAAAGTTCTAAAAAACCTTCAACAATAATGAAACTTTCACCTGGCGGACAGTTTGAATTTATTCGTAAGTAAATACCAAAACCCTCAAAGGGGCTTTTAAAAGCTTAAAAGACTTTGTGCACCGAATGTTTTTCTTAATTTTGTGGCTTATTGCCCTTATATATGAATTCTAATTTAAGTGATGAAAATGAGAAATCCCCATCAGAGGATTTAAGGGCTCATTTAAAAAATCCAATTTTCAAAACTCTGTCTGCAATTGCCGATAAAGATCAAACCGAAGCTTACGTTATCGGAGGTTTTGTACGCGATTTATTCTTAAAGCGCCCATCAAAAGATATTGATGTTGTTGTTGTAGGAAGCGGTATAGGGTATGCAGAAGCAGTTGGAAAAAAGCTAAATACTAAGGTTGCTATCTTTAAAAACTTTGGAACAGCGAATATTAAATTTCAGGATTTAGAGGTCGAATTTGTTGGGGCAAGAAAAGAGTCTTATCGCTCAGAATCTCGCAAACCAATTGTAGAAGATGGAACGCTAAAGGATGACCAGCTTCGTAGAGATTTTACCATAAATGCCCTTGCAATAAACCTAAATGCAGCAAATTTTGGCGAATTACTCGATCCGTTTGATGGCATTAAGGATTTAGAAAATAAACTCATCCGTACACCGCTCAATCCAGAAATTACTTTTTCCGACGATCCGTTGCGAATGATGCGAGCAATACGCTTTGCATCACAATTAAATTTTAATATTGATGAAGACGCCTTAAACGCAATAAAAACGCAAAAAGAACGCATCAGCATCGTATCCAAAGAAAGAATTACCGATGAAATGAATAAAATTATTTTGTCTAAAAAACCTTCTGTTGGGTTTAAACTTCTTTTCGATACAGGTTTACTTCACATCATTTTCCCTCAAATGGCAAACCTTTTCGGCGTTGATATTGTCAAAGGAAAGGGACATAAAGATAACTTTTACCACACACTAGAAGTTTTAGATAATATTTGTGCATATACGGATGATTTGTGGTTAAGATGGGCTGCCATATTACACGATATTGCAAAACCTGCTACAAAACGCTTTGAAGAAGGGCATGGCTGGACTTTCCATGGTCATGAAGATAAAGGTGCCAGGATGGTTCCAAAAATCTTTAATCAGTTAAAATTGCCTTTGAACGAAAAAATGAAATTTGTTCAAAAACTTGTTCAGCTGCATTTACGCCCAATTGTTCTTGCTCAAGATACCGTAACAGATTCGGCTGTAAGAAGACTATTGTTCGATGCAGGTGAGGAAATTGAGAGTTTAATGTTGCTTTGCAATGCAGATGTAACCACTAAAAACGAGTATAAAAAAACAAAATATCGCAACAATTTCGAGTTGGTAAAGCAAAAGCTCAAAGATGTTGAAGAACGCGATAAAATTAGAAACTGGCAACCTCCTATTTCTGGCAACGACATTATGGAAACTTTTGCACTGGAAGCCGGTAAAGAAGTTGGAACGATTAAAAGTGCAATTAGAGAAGCAATTTTAGAAGGTGAGATAACAAACGACTACACAGAAGCGTTTAATTTTATGCTAAATCTGGCAAAACAAATGGGATTAAATCCTGTTAATAAATAATTTAATTACCAAAATAGATGAAAAGGGCAACAATTTGTACCGTTTCCTGTTTTGCGATAAAACAAATTAACTTTATTTTTACAGCTCCAAATAACAATAATGGCTATTTATAAATTTAAAATTACTTTCGAAGATTTTGATGATGTAGTGAGAGAGATCGACATTAAATCAAATCAGACATTTGAAGACCTGCACAAGGCTATTCATAAATCTACAGGTTATAATGCAGAAAAATCTTCATCATTTTATGTAAGTACCGATAACTGGTTAAAAGGTGATGAGATAGCTTATTTACCAAGTGAACGTAAAAAAGATAGAGTGGTTTTAATGGAAAACTCGAAATTAAGTGGTTTTATCGAAGATCCACATCAGAAATTTTACTACATCTATAATTTTGATCGTCCTTACGATTTTCACGTTGAACTTGTTAAAATTATTTTAGACGCTGATCCACATATAGAATATCCTTTTTTAGCAAAAAGTACTGGTGAAGCACCTAAAATTATAGAGCAGAATAGCGTTGCTGCTGATGCAAGTGCAGCAGCTGTAACGGCAAACGAATTCGATTTTTTGAACGAATTGAACTTTATCCCTGAAGATACGGATGAACTCGAAGCGATGGGTGAAATGGGGATTAATGAACAAGAAAGAGATGAAGAAGAATCAGAAGATGGAGATGAGTTTGGTGATGAATTCTCTGATAATGAAGGTTACGAAGAGGATGGTAACAAAGATGATTATTAGGCTGTAGCTTTTCTTTTTAAAAATATTTAACTGTCGGATAAACTACCCGACAGTTTTTTTATACCTTATCCACATGCCTGAAAGTCTAAAATCTAAAACATTAATTGTAATTGTTGGCCCTACCGCTATCGGAAAAACTGCCCTTGCTATTGAAGTGGCAAAGTATTTCAACACAGAAATTATTTCAGCAGATTCCAGACAGTTTTATAGGGAAATGGAAATTGGTACTGCTAAACCAAATGCAAAAGAGCTTTTAGCGGCAAAACACCATTTCATTAACTCTCATTCTGTTAATGAACTTTTTAGCACTGGAGATTTTGAGCTGGAAGCATTAAAAACGATAGAACAGATTTTTGAACAGCATGATGTGGCAATAATGGTTGGTGGATCGGGCTTGTATATTAATGCGGTTGTAAATGGTTTGGATGAAATGCCAGAAATTAATCTTCAAATCAGGGAAAAATTAAACCTACAGTTTGAAGAAGAAGGAATTTCTGCTATCCAAAACCAGCTTAAAGAAAACGATCCAGAGTACTTTGAAAAAGTAGATCAGAATAATCCTCAAAGAATGATTAGAGGTTTAGAAGTTTTTCTATCAACGGGTCAAAAGCTATCATCAATGTTATCTGCAACAAAAAAGCAAAGACCTTTTGAAATAATTAAAATTGGCTTAAATACCGATAGGGCTAAGTTGTACGGGCAAATCAACAATAGAGTTGATAAAATGGTTGAAAATGGATTGGTAGAAGAAGTTAAATCTTTAATTTTCTTTAGAAAAAATAATGCTTTAAATACAGTTGGCTACAGCGAAATATTTGACTATTTCGATGAGACAATTTCCTTAAATGATGCAATTTCAGCAATTAAACAAAATACACGTCGCTTTGCTAAAAGACAGCTAACCTGGTTTAGAAGGGATGAAGAAATTAATTGGTTTGAACCCAATCAAACTGAGCAAGTTTTAAATCTGATTGCTAAAAACCTAAAAACCGTATAAAACAAAAAAAGGCCTGCCAATCGGCAGACCTTACAATACTTATAAAATCTTAATTCGGAAATTTAACGCCTCTGAATTGTGTAACATCCACTACAGGAATGTTAGAACCATATTTCCCATTAATTGCATCGATAAATACATTTGCAATTACCGCATTTCCACGAGGTGTTAAGTGAACGCCATCTAAAGAAAAAGCACCACCACTAATAAATGATGAATTAATACCAATTCCTTGAATTACAATTCCTGTTTTAACTTGATTAAGGTAACTATAAGTATCAGCTATAGCTAAACCTTTACTATCTGCTAACGATTTAATTGTACTGTTATAACTAAGTACATAATCCTTAACCTTTATAACTTCATCTTTGTCTAACACCCAATTGTTTGCAATAGGATTTAAAGGGTGTAAACCATAAGGAATGCCACCAGCGTTCGGTACACCAAACAAACCTGCTGTTTGAAATGGTAAACGGATTAAATCTTCAGCTGTAGCTGTTCTTACTGTACCTGCACCTGTTTGAATATAAATAGCTGCAGCAGCTGGATTTATCGCCTTTGCGGCATTTAATAAAGCAGCAACCGTTACCGTATTAAAATAAGGGATAGAAGTTACATCAGGAATTGTTGCCACGACGCCTTTCTGCCCGGTTGCAGTTAAAGAATTTACTAAGTTTGAGTATAATAAAGCAAAAGTAGATTTATCGGTTAAAACATTAATTGCATCAGTAGTTACACCGCCGTTAGTTGCATAACCAAGCGCATCATTATTACCCAACCAAAGTGAGAAAAATGTATGGTTTCTACCTTGAATAAACTGAAAGTAACTAACTGTTCCAACTTGTGTATCTGTTAACAATCGCTCTAGATATGGATTTGCAGCACCAAACGGAGCAACAAAAGCCAAATCAACACGCATACCAGGTATACCTAAATTCTGTACCTCGCCAGTGTATTTTGTTAAATGACCTGCCGCATCTCTTACTGCCAGATTAGTGGTTACGGGCGTTAATGTAGGTGTTCCATTAACTAAAGCTGTTAATGATAAATAACCTGAACCATTTGCTTGCGCATCTGTAAAAAAAGGAGAAGTAAAACTTCCGCCGCCAACAGTTGTCATTTTTGCAGCGATTAAATTTGGATAAGCCACTTTTTGACCTTCCAAATAAAGACCACCATCAGCAAAACCCGAAGTTAAGGAATTACCAACTGCAATGTATTTAGTGAAATTAGCCTGCCCTGCAGAAGTACCTGAGGTAGTTTCAATTTCAGGCTTGCAAGAAGCTGCAAAAAGTAATGCAGCAATTGCTAAACTATTTAATATATATCTTTTCATGTGATTTTCTCCTACCATTTATAAGTTAACGAAATACCAGGAGCATAAACTAACGTTTTAAATGTACCGTCTAAACCTGTTTCCAAATTCTTTTGCTTACGCGACTTAACATCCTCAAAGAAAAACGATGCATTAACCTCAAAGCGACTAGTAGGGGCATATCCAATACCTGCGCTCAATATATAACGATCTGCATCTGGTGCTTCGGGCGTAACATAACCATCTTGAACTGGGGAGAAAGCATAGCCAACACCCGCTCTAAGTGCTAACTTATCTGAAGCTTTGTGATTAACACCTAACTTAAACGAAGAGCCATCACGATAATTACGAGCCGATTTTGTATCTGCTAAAGCAGGTGTATTTATTGCATAATCAAATGCTAATTCTTTATAAACTCTCCACTGTACCCAACTCGCATCAAATGCTAATGTTGTACTTGATGAAAGCGGAACACCAATACCTAGAGTTGTTGTAGAGGGTAAAGGAAGCTCTGCGTTAAATGTATTCCCATCTGGGAAAGATGTTTTCAAAGAATTTGGGACATCAAAAGTTGCTGTTCCACCATCCAATTTAGTTACAACTTTAGACTTATGAACAACAGCAAAAGTAATATTACTCAAAGTATTAATGTATATACCAGCATTCCAGCCATACCCACTTCCAGTACCTTCTAATGTTGCATGACCAGAACGTCCATCAGGAAAATTCACAGGCAATGCACGTTGTAGGTTTACCTCGCCATGGTTATAAACAAAACCTGCGCCAATACCTATACGATCAGTAATTTTAATACTTAAGGTTGGCTGAAAATATATTGCTTTTAAATTTAAAGAGGTTAGTGCGTATTTACCCGACCAATCATTTCCCCAATCCACTAATCCACCAAATGGCGTATAAACACCTAAGCCTAATTTCCACCTGTTTGATTTTGGCCCCCAAACAGCATAAGCTTCGAATGGTGGAGCTATTTTGTTTTTTACGTTCTCCGTAATATTAGAACCTGATTGTTGAAAAGCTGATTTAAATAATAATGGATTAACGCCTGCTGAAATTGAGTTTTTCTCTAAGAAACTAACTGCACCAGGATTAAAAAATACAGAGGCTTCATCTAATGCAAGTGCAGAACCTGCTCCTGCCATACCGATTTGTTTTTGCCCTTGTAAGTTAACCTGGAAACCCTGCCCCAAAACCCATAATGGGGCGGAAAGTAATACGCTCAATAAAATTTTTTTCATTTATATATGGTTATAGCACAAATGTATACTATGCTAACATAGTAATCAAATATTTGTTTAAGTTTCTTTAAAAGAAATTATGCCTGAGCAGTTGGCCCGCCAAAACCCATTGGAAATGGTGGTTCTTCTTGTGTTTTAATACGTCCGTTTATAGCCTCAAATTTTTGAAGATTATCTTCTAAAGCCGTTAATAACCGCTTAGCGTGTTCTGGGGTTAAAATAATTCTCGATTTTACCTTTGCCTTTGGAATACCTGGCATAACGCGTATAAAATCCAAAACAAACTCGGTGTTTGAGTGGGTAATAATTGCAAGGTTAGAAAAAATTCCTTCAGCAATTTCCTCTGATAACTCTATATTTAACTGGTTTTCGTTCTGTTGTTCTTCCATTAAGATTTTAAATAAAATTTGTAATTGATATTAAACTAAGAGCCTTTAAAGGTAATACTTAAGTGCCAAGCTTTAAAATTTATTGAAAACAAAAAAGGGTTGTTCCTTATCGAAACAACCCTTTTTATAAAATGATATGCTATATTAAGCTTCTACTTCTTCTTGTTTCGAAGCTAATAATTTATCGTACTCTTCTTGAGAACCAACGATGATTCTTTCGTAACCACGAACACCTGTTCCCGAAGGAATTAAGTGACCAACAATTACGTTTTCTTTCAAGCCTAACATGTTATCACGTTTACCTGCAATTGCCGCCTCATTTAATACTTTCGTAGTTTCCTGGAACGAAGCCGCAGAAATGAACGATTTAGTACCTAATGATGCTCTTGTAATACCTTGTAAGATAGAACTTGCTGTTGCTGGTCTCGCATCGCGAACCGTAATTTGTTTTAAATCTTTACGTTTCAATTGAGAATTTTCGTCTCTTAATCTACGTAATGAAATAATTTGTCCTGGTTTGATTTCGTTTGAATCACCTGCATCTTCAACAACTTTCTTGTCATACATCGCATCATTCTCGTCAGCGAAATCCCAACGGTCAACTGCATTGTTTTCTAAGAAAATAGTATCACCTGGATCCTCGATGTGAACTTTCTGCATCATCTGGTGAACAATTACCTCGAAGTGCTTATCATTAATTTTTACACCTTGCAAACGGTAAACCTCTTGAATACCATTTACTAAGTACTCTTGAACCGCTGCAGGGCCTTTAATTGATAAGATATCCGCTGGAGAAATTGAACCATCTGATAAAGGCATACCCGCTTTCACAAAGTCATTATCCTGTACAAGGATGTGTTTAGACAATGGAACAAGGTATTTTTTAACTTCACCATCTTTCGATTCGATTGTAATCTCACGATTACCACGTTTAACACCACCTAAAGTTACCACACCATCAATCTCAGTTACTACAGCTGGGTTAGATGGATTACGAGCTTCGAATAACTCTGTTACACGTGGTAAACCACCTGTAATATCTCGGGTTTTACCAGTAGCACGAGGAATCTTCGCAATAATTTGACCAGTTTGGATAGCCTCACCCTCATCAACTGAAACGTGAGCACCTACTGGAATGTTATATCCTTTAATAAATTCACCTTTCTTATCAACGATTTGAACTGAAGGGTTTTTAGTTTTATCACGTGTATCGATAATAACTTTTTCACGGTGACCAGTTTGCTCATCTGACTCTTCACGGAAGGTAACACCTTCTATAATTGCGTCAAATTGTGCTTTACCAGCAAATTCTGAAAGAATAACCGCGTTGTACGGATCCCATGAACAGATTTTATCACCTTTTGATAATTTATCACCTTCTTTTACGAATAAGAATGCACCGTAAGGAATGTTGTTAGTTACAATGATACGTCCAGTTCCTGGTTCAACAATTTTGAACTCACCTGAACGACCTAATACAACCTGAACTGTACCATCTTCTGTTTGTGTATCAACAGTACGAATGTTTTCGAACTCAATAACACCATCAAACTTAGCTACAATGTTCGATTCTGCAGCAATGTTCGATGCAGTACCACCCACGTGGAAAGTACGAAGAGTTAACTGTGTACCTGGCTCACCGATCGACTGTGCAGCAATTACACCTACAGCTTCACCTCTTTGAACACGTTTACCAGATGCTAAGTTACGACCGTAACATAATGAACAAACCCCTCTCTTGTTTTCACAAGTTAATACAGAACGAATTTCGATACCTTCTAACGGGGATTCTTCGATTAGTTTTGCAACTTCTTCGTTGATGTCTTCACCAGCACCTACTAATAATGTATTATCTAAAGGATTGTAAACATCATGCAATGAAGTACGTCCTAAAATTCTATCAAATAAAGGCTCAACGATATCTTCCTGATCTTTCAATGCAGTAGTGTACATACCTCTTAAAGTACCACAATCTTCTGAATTAACAATCATATCCTGAGCAACATCATGTAAACGACGAGTTAAGTAACCCGCATCCGCCGTTTTTAATGCCGTATCCGCCAAACCTTTACGAGCACCGTGAGTAGAGATAAAGTATTCTAATACCGATAAACCTTCTTTAAAGTTTGATAAAATTGGATTCTCGATAATGTCACCACCTGAACCTGATTTTTGAGGCTTAGCCATCAAACCACGCATTCCGCAAAGCTGACGAATCTGCTCCTTAGAACCACGAGCACCCGAATCAAGCATCATGTAAACTGAGTTAAAACCTTGGTTATCTGAAGATAACTGAGTCATAACGAAAGTAGTTAACCTGTTGTTGATACGAGTCCAGATATCGATAATCTGGTTGTAACGTTCGTTGTTGGTAATGAAACCCATGTTATAGTTGTTTCTTACCTCTTCAACTTCAGCAGCTGCTTGTTCTAATAAAGTATGTTTTTCTACAGGAATGTTTACGTCTTGTAAATTGAACGATAAACCTCCTTGGAATGCCATACGGAATCCTAATTCTTTGATATCATCTAAGAATTGAGAAGAACGAGCCATACCAGTTATTTTTACTACCTCACCGATAATATCTCTTAACGATTTTTTAGTTAATAACTCATTGATATATCCAACTTCTTCTGGAACCAACTGGTTGAATAACACTCTACCAACAGTAGTTTCAGTTAATTTATTAACGATAGAACCATCAGCTTGTTTAACATTTACCCTTACTTTGATAAATGCGTGTAAGTCTAATTCTTTCTCGTTATAAGCAATAATAACCTCTTCTGGTGAATAGAAATTAGAATCTTGACCTTTTACAACTCTTGTTTCATCAGTTCTACGGCCTTTAGTAATATAATAAAGACCCAAAACCATATCCTGAGAAGGTACTGTAATTGGCGTACCGTTTGCAGGGTTTAAGATGTTATGTGCAGCCAACATTAATACTTGAGCTTCCAAAATTGCTGCGTTACCTAACGGTAAGTGGACAGCCATCTGGTCACCATCAAAATCGGCGTTGAATGCAGTACACACTAATGGGTGTAATTGGATTGCTTTTCCTTCGATTAATTTTGGCTGGAAAGCCTGAATACCTAGTCTGTGTAAGGTTGGAGCACGGTTTAATAATACTGGGTGACCTTTTAATACATTTTCTAAAATATCCCAAACTAATGGATCTTTTCTATCAACGATTTTCTTAGCAGATTTAACTGTTTTTACAACCCCACGCTCAATCATCTTACGAATAATGAACGGTTTGTAAAGCTCAGCAGCCATATCTTTAGGAATACCACACTCGTGTAATTTAAGGCTAGGCCCTACAACAATTACCGAACGAGCTGAATAATCCACACGTTTACCTAATAAATTCTGACGGAAACGACCTTGTTTACCTTTCAAGATATCTGAAAGTGATTTCAAAGCACGGTTACCTTCAGTTTTTACCGCGTTAACTTTACGTGAGTTATCAAATAACGAATCTACAGCTTCCTGTAACATACGTTTTTCGTTACGTAAAATTACCTCTGGTGCTTTAATCTCAATCAAACGTTTTAAACGATTGTTACGGATAATTACACGACGGTATAAATCATTTAAATCTGAAGTAGCGAAACGACCACCTTCTAATGGAACTAAAGGACGTAATTCTGGTGGAATAACCGGAACAATTTTAACAATCATCCATTCAGGACGATTCTCAATACGTGTATTAGCACCACGGAAAGCTTCAACAACCTGTAGACGTTTTAAAGCCTCATTTTTACGTTGCTGAGAAGTTTCGTTAGCTGCCTGGTGACGTAAATCGTAAGATAAAGTATCTAAGTTAATACGCTTTAATAAATCCTCTAATGCTTCAGCACCCATTTTGGCGATGAATTTGTTAGGGTCTTTATCGTCTAAGTATTGGTTTTCTTTAGGTAATTTATCTAAGATATCTAAATATTCTTCTTCTGTTAAGAAGTCCATATAGTTGATACCTTCTTCAGCCATTAAGCCTGATTGAATAACTACGTAACGCTCGTAATAAATAATTAAATCTAATTTTTTAGTAGGCAAACCTAATAAATAACCGATTTTGTTAGGTAAAGAACGGAAATACCAGATATGTGCAACAGGAACCACCAAAGCGATGTGTCCCATACGCTCTCTACGTACTTTCTTTTCAGTTACCTCAACACCACAACGATCACAAACAATACCTTTATAACGGATACGTTTATATTTACCGCAATGACATTCGTAATCTTTTACCGGACCGAAAATACGCTCGCAAAACAAACCATCACGTTCAGGTTTGTAAGTACGATAGTTAATGGTTTCCGGTTTCAACACCTCACCGCTCGAGCGTTCCAAAATAATTTCTGGAGACGATAAGCTAATCGTGATTGATGTGAAATTGCTTTTTAATTTATTATCCTTTTTGTAAGACATATGCTTTTTTGAGTTAAAAGTTAAAAGTGCAAAGTTGAAAGTAGCCGGAGCTTTAAACTTTCAACTTTTAACTTTATACTTTAGTCTAACGTAATATCTAAACCTAAACCACGTAACTCATGTACCAATACGTTAAACGATTCTGGTACACCAGGAGTTGGCAAGTTTTCACCTTTAACAATGGCTTCGTAAGTTTTGGCTCTTCCGATAACATCATCCGATTTAACGGTTAATATCTCTTGAAGAATATTAGCAGCACCAAATGCCTCTAATGCCCAAACCTCCATCTCACCAAAACGCTGACCACCGAATTGAGCTTTACCACCCAATGGTTGTTGTGTAATTAATGAATATGGTCCGATTGAACGGGCGTGCATTTTATCATCAACCATGTGACCTAATTTCAACATGTAGATAATACCTACAGTTGTAGTCTGATCGAAACGCTCGCCAGTTAAACCATTGTATAAGTAAGTTTTACCCGAAGCAGGAACACCAGCTTTAGCAATCCACTCTTCTACTTCAGTGTGTGTAGCACCATCGAAAATTGGAGTTGCAAATTTAACACCTAATTCCTGACCAGCCCACGCCAAAATAGTTTCGTAAATCTGGCCAAGGTTCATACGTGAAGGTACACCCAATGGGTTCAACACGATATCAACTGGAGTACCATCGGCTAAGAAAGGCATATCTTCATCACGTACAATACGTGCTACAATACCTTTATTACCGTGGCGACCCGCCATTTTATCACCTACTTTTAACTTACGTTTTTTAGCAACATAAACTTTTGCCATTTGTACAATTCCCGATGGAAGCTCATCACCTACACTAATCGCAAATTTATCGCGTTTGTAAGCTCCAAGCTCTTCGTTAACACGGATACCGTAGTTGTGAAGCAACATTTTAATCATCTCATTTTTGTCGTCATCAGTAGTCCATTTGTTAGGGCTAATGTGCGCAAATTCAAGATCTGCTAAAATTTTCTGAGTAAATTTAGCGCCTTTAGCAACTAATAATTCTTTGTAAATGTTGAATACACCTTGAGATGTTTTTCCATTTACAATCGTGAATAATTTGTCAACTAATTCTGCTTTTAATTTCTCAGTGATATTGTTATATCCTTTGTCTAATTTCTCAATCGCCGATTTCTCTTCAGCTTTTGTAGTTTTCTTAGCACGGCTGAATAATTTAGTATCAATTACCACACCTTGGATTGAAGGAGGAGTTTTTAAAGACGCATCTTTAACATCACCTGCTTTATCACCAAAAATTGCACGTAGTAATTTCTCTTCTGGTGATGGATCAGATTCTCCTTTTGGAGTGATCTTACCAATTAAAATATCACCTTCTTTTACATCAGCACCGATACGGATAATACCGTTTTCATCTAAGTCTTTTGTAGCCTCTTCAGAAACGTTCGGGATATCTGGTGTTAATTCCTCTTCTCCACGTTTAGTATCACGTACTTCTAATTCAAACTCTTCAATATGCAATGAAGTGAAAACGTCATCACGAACAATACGCTCGTTAATTACAATCGCATCCTCAAAGTTGAAACCTTGCCAAGGCATAAATGCCACTTTCAAATTTCTACCTAATGCTAATTCACCATTTTCAGTTGCATAACCCTCGCAAAGTACTTGTCCTTTAGTAACTTTCTGACCTTTCTTAACGATTGGTTTTAAGTTGATACAAGTATTCTGGTTAGTTTTTTTGAACTTAATTAAACGATAAGTTTTGCTATCACCTTCAAATGAAACTAAACGATCATCTTCGTTACGTTCATATTTAATAGTGATTTCGTTAGCATCTACATATTCTACAACACCGTTACCTTCAGCATTGATCAATGTTCTTGAGTCACGAGCAACGCGACCTTCCAAACCTGTACCAACGATTGGTGCTTCAGGACGTAACAATGGTACGGCCTGACGTTGCATGTTCGATCCCATCAAAGCCCTGTTCGCATCATCATGTTCTAAGAACGGAATTAACGAAGCAGCAATTGAAGTAATCTGGTTAGGTGCAACGTCCATCAAGTCTAATTTCTCAGGCTCAATAATCGGGAAGTCACCCTCATAACGTGCTTTAACACGTGGTGTTGTAAATACCCCTTTATCATCATATTCCGCATTAGCCTGGGCGATGGTTTTACCATCTTCATCTTCAGCAGATAAATAAATAACATCTGAATCTACAACTACTTTACCTTCTTCAACACGTTTGTATGGTGTTTCAATGAAACCTAAATTATTGATTTTTGCATGCACACAAAGTGATGAAATTAAACCAATGTTTGGTCCCTCAGGAGTTTCAATAGTACATAAACGACCGTAGTGAGTATAGTGAACGTCACGTACCTCGAAACCAGCACGCTCACGTGATAAACCACCTGGGCCTAATGCTGATAAACGGCGTTTGTGTGTAATCTCTGCCAATGGATTCGTTTGATCCATGAACTGAGATAACTGATTTGTACCAAAGAAAGAGTTGATTACTGATGATAACGTACGAGCGTTAATCAAATCAGTTGGTGTAAACACCTCGTTATCGCGAATGTTCATACGCTCACGGATTGTTCTAGCCATACGAGCTAAACCAACGCCGAATTGTGCATATAACTGCTCACCTACCGTACGTACACGACGGTTTGATAAGTGGTCAATATCATCCACCTCTTCTTTAGAGTTGATCAATTTAATCAGGTATTTAACGATTGCAATAATATCCGCTTTTGTTAAAACCTTTACATCATCAGGTGTATTCATTTTCAATTTACGGTTGATGCGGTAACGACCAACATCTCCTAAATCGTAACGTTTATCCGAGAAGAATAAACGATCAATGATACCACGAGCAGTTTCCTCATCAGGTGGTTCTGCGTTACGCAAAGCACGATAGATGTTTTCAACAGCCTCTTTTTCTGAGTTTGATGTATCTTTTTGTAATGTATTATAAATAATGGTATAATCTGCCTGGCTAGCACCATCTTCCTTAGAAAGGATAATAGTTTTAACACCTGCTTCGATAACCATATCAATGTGTTCGTCTTCTAAAACGGTTTCTCTTTCAAGAATCACTTCATTACGGTCGATAGAAACTACCTCACCTGTATCTTCATCTACAAAATCTTCAACCCATTTCTTTAAAACTCTTGCTGCAAGTTTGCGACCGATATATTTCTTTAAACCTGATTTACTAACTTTTACTTCGTCAGCAAGATCAAAAAGTTCTAAGATATCTTTATCAGAATCGTAACCGATAGCACGCAATAAAGTGGTAACCGGGAATTTTTTCTTACGATCGATATACGCATACATTACGTTATTAACGTCTGTAGCAAACTCGATCCATGAACCTTTGAAAGGAATAACACGAGCAGAATACAATTTGGTTCCGTTTGTGTGACGGCTCTGGCCGAAGAACACACCTGGAGAACGGTGTAATTGCGAAACGATAACACGTTCTGCACCGTTGATAACAAATGTACCTTTTGGTGTCATATACGGGATAGTACCTAAATACACATCCTGAATAATGGTTTCAAAATCTTCATGTTCAACATCGTTACAAGAAAGCTTAAGCTTTGCTTTTAATGGAACATTGTAGGTTAATCCACGCTCAATACACTCGTGTATATCGTAACGTGGCGGATCAACAAAATAATCAAGAAACTCTAATACGAAGATATTTCTTGAATCTGTTATTGGAAAGTTTTCAGCAAACACTTTAAACAAACCTTCGCTAGAGCGATCGTCTGATGTGGTATCTATCTGGAAAAATTCTCTGAATGATTGCAATTGCACATCCAGAAAATCCGGATAGTCTATAATGTGCTTACTAGTTGCAAAATTTACTCTTTGTTCGACTGTCTTTGCCAATGGACTAAAAGATTTTAGTTTAAGAATAAACTATTTGTTTGGTTCGGGTTTGAAACATTCTCATTAACCAAGCAAAATGAGATGTTTATAAACAGGTAAAGACACCGACATTTTCAGTCGGTGTCTAATACATTTTTAGCTTAGCTAAATTAAGTGATTACTTAATTTCAACTACTGCTCCAGCTTCTTCTAATTGTTTTTTAAGAGCTTCTGCTTCGTCTTTAGCAACACCAGCTTTTAATTCTTTTGGTGCACCGTCAACTAAGTCTTTAGCTTCTTTCAAACCTAAACCAGTTAAGTCTTTAACAAGTTTTACAACTGCTAATTTCTGACCACCAGCTTCTTTTAAGATTACATCAAAAGATGTTTTTTCTGCAGCAGCAGCAGGTGCATCACCACCAGCAGGAGCAGCAACTACAGCAGCAGCTGCAGGCTCGATACCATACTCATCTTTTAAGATTTGAGCTAATTCATTAACTTCTTTTACTGTTAAGTTTACTAATTGCTCAGCAAACGCTTTTAAATCTGCCATTTTATTAAGATTTTAAAATTTACGTGTGTAATAATTTTGTTTAATTTGCGAACTTAAGGTGTTCGTTAACCTTCTCTCTCTTGTAGAGTTTTAACAATTCCTGCAATTTTGCCTCCGCTTGATTTAAGCGCAGATACAACATTTTTCGCTGGTGATTGTAATAATCCAATGATATCGCCAATAAGCTCTTCTCTCGATTTTAAGCTTACTAAGTTATTCAATTGATCATCACCAACGTATACTGATGAATCTATATATGCTGCTTTAAGCACTGGTTTATCAGAAGTTTTTCTCAAAGTTTTAATCAACTTAGCCGGAGCGTTAGCTGTTTTTGAGAATAATAATGATGAAGAACCTTTAAGGGCTTCGTATATCTCAGAAGCATCACCATCTAAACCTTCAATCGCTTTGCGAATTAAAGAGTTTTTAGCAACCTTCATTACGATATCACCTTCGAAACATTTGCGGCGGATGTTATTGATCTGCTCAACAGAAAGGCTAGATGTATCAGCAATATAAAAATTGCCAAACTCTTGCATTTGTCCTTGTAGTTCTAGAACTACTTCGTTTTTTTCTTCTCTGTTCATGATTAGATCCCCGCTACTGATTTAGTTTCAATTGCAATCCCAGGACTCATTGTAGAAGACACGTGAATGCTTTTAAAATAAGTTCCTTTTGCAGCAGAAGGTTTTAATTTAGAAATAACCTGAATAATTTCAAGTGCATTCTCATAAATTTTATCTGCTGGGAATGATACTTTTCCTATCGAGGCGTGTATGATACCCGTTTTGTCTACTTTAAAATCAATCTTACCTGCTTTAACCTCAGTTACAGCTTTACCAACTTCGTTAGTTACTGTACCTGATTTTGGGTTAGGCATTAAGTTCCTTGGACCTAAAACACGGCCCAATTTACCTACCTTAGCCATACAAGCTGGTGTAGTGATAATAATGTCTACATCGGTCCAACCACCTTCAATTTTAGCTACATACTCGTCTA
>Ga0247813_10000059_pt1 | contig 168276 bp, 129 predicted proteins | sample UWRJL169409C1_FD_180719 | JGI IMG/M metagenome (GOLD analysis project Ga0247813, IMG submission 180719) | Plant litter microbial communities from Arlington Agricultural Research Station in Wisconsin, United States - UWRJ-L169-409C-1 | ecosystem: Environmental > Terrestrial > Plant litter >...
CCGAACGCAATTGCTCAAGGGCTTTTTGTTTCATTAGCTCATAATCGAGCTGTTCTTCTCTCGTCATAATAAACTGTATCTAAAGTTAGTAATTTTAACTTTTGACACAGTTTATTTTACACTCTCGATGAAGATTAATAATCGGGCCATCCGAAGACGACCCGAAAAACTAACCAACTTTTCTTTATTAATAACCTGGATTTTGTGTTAAAACAGCATCCTTGTTTAATTGTATTTCATTCAGTGGAATAGGCAATAACAATGCTTTTGTGGTTAAGCCTGTGATTGGCTTTGAAGCATCGTTTGAGTTTAAACGAAGGGCACGTTCTACCAAAGTTCCTGTTCTCATCAATGTCATTCTTCTATTCTCCTCTCCGATCAGTTCTCTCGCTCTTTCATCAAGAATGAAGTCTTTCGTCATTTCTGCAGCTGTAACCTGAGCAGCATTTGCACGGGTTCTCAACACGTTTATAGTGGTAGCCGCCTGTGCCGTTTTGCCTTGCGCAACTTGTGCTTCGGCAAGTAAAAGATAGGTTTCGCCTAATCGCATTAAGATAAAATCTTTAATCATGGCGAATCCGAATGTATCATTAGGATCAAAAGCGCCCCATTTAGTCGTACTTGGACAAATATTGATTAAGGTATCTGGACCTGTAAATGGCACCTGCTTTCCAAATCTTGCTGCGTAGATTGGGTTTGGATCGTTATAATAATATTTTCTGCGAATGTTATATTGAGAGTTCCTGATATCATTTCCTTTATATAAGCCGTAAAGCACCCAGTTGCTTAAACGTAATCTGCCAATAGAACGACCACCTAATGAATCAGCCACTGTCATCCCAGCAATGTTGTAATAAGCTGCTCCCCAAACCCTTCTTTGTTGTGGATTATCGGTGATACCGCCAACTACCGCTGTCGGGTTTTCTTGCTCCAATACCCAGATGGCTTCTGTATTTCCTTGTGATCTTCTTTGATTTCCATACTGGAACATGTCAGAATAGTAATCTCCTGCCTGACTTGTTTTTACGCCGTAACGGCTTTTGATCAGGTTGAATTTTCCGCTGCTGATGATCGCTTGTGCCTGTTGCTCTGCCAAATCTGGTTTGCCAATGCGCAAGTAGACTTCTGCTAAAAGTTGCATGGCCATAAATTTATTCGCCCTGCCGTACATTTTACCTTTTGTATTGTTTTTTACCGCTTCTATATCTGGCAAGTTTGCTGCAGCGAAAACTAAATCGGCTACAATAAAATCGTTAACTTCAGTTATTGGTGCACGAACGAAATCTATTTTCGGACCGGTTAGGGCATTTTTCACTAATGGAACACCACCAAACAAAGTAGCCAGGTTATTATAAGCATATCCTCTAAAAAATCTCGCTTCAGCACTGATCAGGTCTCTACCATTCGGGCTGATTGTTGATGTAGTGAGGTTGCTGATACCATCCAGAATGATGTTAGTGGAATTAACCATAATGTAGTTTCTGTTCCAGGCACGGGCTGCACCATTATCTGTTGGGGTTAATAATGCATAGTTGTAATATGGAATTTCTACACCTTGCTGATTATTTGTTGCATTTGCCACATCGGTTCCCACCTGCCAAACGCTCGGCCAGCCTTGCTGATCGCCCCATGAAAAGATGGTGCTGGTGTGGTTATACAAACCGATAAGCGAAGCTTCGAAACCGAGCGAATCGGTAAGGGTTAATGGCGTGTAGGCCGAAAATGGTTTTTCATCCAAAAATGCTTTTTTGCAGGATGATAGCGCAAAAAACAATATCGTGATGGATGCTATAATGGTTATATATTTTTTCATGATGGTGATAATTAACGTAATGAAACATTTAAACCGATAACAAAAGTTCTGGTGATTGGATAATTGTTTGTCCAATCTGCAGAAAAGGCTTGCTGATTGGAACCAGAATTACCAGTACCTCTGCCATAAGTGGTTTGTTCAGGATCCCAACCTATCCAGTTGGTGAATGTTGCCAGGTTCCTGCCACTCGCGTAAACGGTTAAACTGCCTAAATGAAGCTTATCTAATATTTTTTGCGTAAAAACATAGCTTAAAGTAACATCTTTAATTCTGGTATAACTGGCATCAGATGCGTAACCGTAACCTAAAGTATTGTTATAAGATAAAGCCGGACGGGTCTGGCTTTGGTTTTCTGGTGTCCAATAGCCAATTTCTGCCGGGGTATTTCTTCTTCCTGTTTCATCACCATAAGTTAAATCAGGGTTATTTCTGGTGATACCTTGAGCAGTTTGAATAAATACGCTTAAATTAATGTTTCTGTAGTGAAAAGTATTCGTGATACCACCAGTCCATTTTGGCGCAGTCTGGCCTAAAATGGTTCTGTCATCCGGGGTAATTCTACCGTCGCCATTAATGTCGGCAAACTTTAAACTTCCTGGTCTTGCGGTTGGATCCTGTTTGGAAACATCTTCGCCAGTTTGCCAAACACCCGTCATTTGGTAATCATACACTACATTAATTGGTTTGCCAATGAACAACCTGTTTCCCAGATCATCTTTACCATCACCAAAAAGATCGGTGATTTTATTCTTATTGGTCGCGAACACAACCATAGTTTCCCATCTGAAATCTTTTCCTCTAAAATTTTGTGAGTTTAGCGTTAGTTCTAAACCATTATTGGTTGTTTTACCAACATTTTCCAATACCTGACCATATCCAGTGATAATTGGCAAAGCCCTATTAAGGAGAATTCCGCTGGTTTTATTTTGATAAGCCTCAATACTACCAGAAATTCTATTGTCGAAAAGACCGAAATCTAAACCAATGTTGGCTGTTTTGGTGGTTTCCCATTGCAACAACGTGTTCCCCAAATTAGCAGGAAGTACACCGATTGTACTAATGCCATTGAATGGAGATCTCACCGAAGTTTCAGTAGTAATTGTTCTGTAAACCCCTACTGCCTCATTACCTGTTTTACCATACGACACTCTTAACTTTAAGTTATTGATAGCCTTTAGGTTTTTCATAAAACTTTCATTGGTGATATTCCAGCCAATTGCTGCTGATGGGAAAACCCCATATTTGGTTGTATTTACACCAAATACAGATGATCCATCTCTACGCGCCGTTAAGGTTAACAGATAGCGACTATCATAAGAATAGAATAAACGGCCCATTTGAGAGTTTAATCCATATCTATCCCGGTATGTACCACTGGTTTGAGTAGCACCTGCACCAATATTATCTAAGCCCAATTCATCATTGATAAAACCTACAGCACCTGCAGTGGTAGAATTGAATTTACGTTCCTGCGCACTGTACAAAGCGGTAAAGTCGAAATGATGCTTTTCAATGTCTTTGGCATAGGTCAGGATATTCTCGATGGTATAGCTGTTTGTTGAAGCATTGAAACTACTCGCTGTTCCGTTGTTATCATTTGCCAAACGGCCTACATAACTTCCTCTTCTTTCAGGGAAGTAAGTGTAACCTGCATTAAATCTATATTTCAACCCCGTTAACACCCCTGGGAATTTAATCTCCGCATAACCATTGCCATTGATGTTGGTGGTTCTGTTGATCTGCGTGGTTTTTAAACCTAATAATGGATTGGTATACAATAACTCCGGAGCCATCGGGAAAATTTTATAAGCGCCATTTGCCTCGTACTGCTGCCCATACGGACTCATTGCACTTGCCAATAACAAATTTGCCCTTCCACCATCAAACTTGTTACTGGTTAAAAATAGCGAAGTTCCAACAGTTAAGAAACTGGTTACATTAATATCCAGGTTTGATCTTAAGCTTACGCGATTGAATTGATATCCTTTGATTACACCTTTCTGATCGAGGTAATCACCGGAAATGAAATATTTCACATCGGGCGATCCCCCTGATATACTTACGTTATGATCCTGAATTTTACCCTGCTGGGTAGATTGATCTATCCAGTCTGTAGTAGTACCTGCATTATAAGCCGCAAGCTCACCAACATTAGGAACTGGTCTGGTTTGAGTTTGATTGGTTTGTTTTAAGAAATCGGCATATTTTTGCACATATTCTGCACCACTGCGGGGCTCCAAAGTATGCGCGATATTATCAATACCAGCATAACCACTGTAACGAATAACCGGTTTGCCTGCTGTTCCACGTTTGGTAGTAACGAGGATTACACCATTAGATCCGTTTGTGCCGTAAATTGCCGTGGCACTTGCATCCTTCAAAACCTCTACCGATGCAATATCGTTCGGGTTAATATCATTTAATGATCCTCCGGTTTTACTCAACGGTACACCATCAACCACCACATAGGGGCCAGCACTTGCTGAAATGGAGTTTTGTCCCCTGATTAATGCATTGGGCTGACTACCCGGAACTGATGAGGTTGTGCTAATGTTTACACCTGCAACAGCACCTTCAATAGATTGAAGCACATTAGTTACCGGAAGCTGAGATAACCTTGCCTTAGGTACAGATACCACAGAACCCGTAACATCTGATCTTTTTTGTGAACCATAACCTACCACCACCACTTCATTAAGGGTTTTATCTGATTCTTCTGCAAGTGAAAAATTCAGCTGGGTTTGGTTTTCTAAAACGATTGTTTTCGGTGCATAGCCGATGAAGGTTACAACTAAGGTTTCGCCTTTGGCAGCGGTAATTTTGTATCGTCCATTTCCATCAGATATGGCTACTTTCGCCGTTTTTTCGTTTTTAATAGTTGCACCAGGAATGGGCTGACCTTTTACATCAAGGATTACTCCTGAAATTTCTGATCCTGGCGTTTGGGCATACAAACTATTACCACTGACATTCAAAAATAGAATTACAGCAAATAACAGGGGTATACATCTTAAAGAGAATAGTAGTTTTTTTAGCATAATAATTTGGTTAGTATATTTTTTGGAAGGAACCAATCTTTTTAGATCAGTTTACGCTTTAGTAATTATTAAAAAGGCGTTTTGTCGGGCACCCGGATACGGTGCTTTGGCGTAGTTTTTTGAGATCATAAACATTTATATTTGATTAAGTCAAAGTAACTATAAATATTGCAGACAGCGTGAGGGGTAATACGATAATTAATAGGGGGTAAATTGATAATTTAGTGTAAAATATGTATTAGAACGACTTATTCTAATGTATGCTTCTCTAAAAGCTCTTTCTATAAAATAAGCTGTATCAACTTCATAAATATATTAATATAAATTAAAAAGCTGGCTGATAAGCAATGTTTTTGATTCAAAAATCATTTAAACACTTTATCAAATCTTTAGTTTATAATATGCTTACTGTCGATCGCTATTTAACCATATTGTGCTTTCCTGACATTAGCTTATTATGGCAAATTGGCTATTGCAAATTTACTACCTAACCTGCGAAGGCTACTTTCTGAAAAATCAATCTCTTGCCAGCTTCCACCTCAAATATGTAAATTTTGTTATGTTCGCCCTCACTAATAGGTTCGCCGTTTTCATCAACACTATTATTGTTGTAGCTTAGGTTTAAATGAAGTGTAGTTTTATCCTCCTGAACATAGTTGACTATTAGTTTAAAGTTAAAATCGTCAGCATTAAAATCCGGTGATTCTGCCAGGTGTTTCTCAAATAAATCATCAGCTTTAATTTTCATTATTGCTTTTGCCAAATCATCATCGAAAACGCTTTTGTAATAGCGATCAAAATCCGCTTCGTACAATAAATCTGGATTTGAATATTTTCCCTTTCTGGCTTTCCTTTCACTTTCTGAGAAATCAACTAGATAGCCCCAGTTTTCGTCACCAATAGGAAAATTGAAATATGTTTTTAGTTTCTCCTTATCTTTAAGAAAAATTGCCTGACGCAAGTTTTTAAAATCATCAATCCAGGTATTTACTGAGATATACTTACTATTAAGCTTACTTTCAGACGTTGCAGTAACTGAATCAGAAACGATTACTTTGGCGGAATCCTTTTGTTCTTTAACCTCATGCTTTGATTTGTTTTTACAAGAAAGCAGTGCAGTCAGCGCGATCACTATCAGAATAATTTTTTTCATTGTATTAAAGGTATTTATTATATCACTTCCTTATCGTTTAATTTGAATTTTCGTTCCTATTTTAACCGAACAATACAATTCATCAATCTCAGCATTAGTTAAAGCAATACAGCCATTTGTCCAGTTGTAGCACCGTTGAAACTTATTGATAAAACCCAAACCATTTCGCAATGCATGAATTTTAATGTCTCCACCAGCAGGTTTTCCAATCAATTTAGCATGTAGTAAATCTTTAGCATTTGGGTAAGAAATGCCTAGATTTTTGTGGTAGCCACTTTTATCATTTTTGGCGTTGATGCTATAAAATCCCTCAGGGGTTTTCTCGTCGCCTTCAAATTCTTTATGTCCAACGGGCTGATTACCAAATGAAACGGTATAGGTTTTTAGCACCTTACCATTGGAGTAGGCAAAAAGCTTGTTTTTTGACTTTATCACTTCCAAATAATCAATCACTACATTTTCAGGTAGTTTTTCTTCCGGATAAATGTTGTAAATTAATAAAGCAACTAACGTTATTGCGCCAGAAATTTTAACAAGTTTCTTCATTTAAAATTAATTTATTCGTGTGCACCGGCATCAGTTTCCTTTTCCATGCTAAATTACCGTAAATGTTTAGCAAATTCCAAAAACATTTTACAGACCAAAATCTTATCTTATTCGCCGAAGCAAATATCCTTTTGCGAAGTAATTAACCAGCTAAGCGGAACGTTTCTAAACTACACTATGATTATTCAAATCCCTAAACTTTGCCTTAATTTTGTCCCATACAAACAAAACAAAAATGGCTAAAACAAAACTTACAATAAACAACAACGGATCGGTAAAAATTGAAGGGGATTTTGAGATTGTTGATAAAAACGGAAATGCTTATGGTTTACAAGGCAGAGAGGTATTATCTATTTGCCGTTGCGGCCTTTCTCAAAACAAACCTTTTTGCGATGGTGCACACAAAGGTCATTTCGAACACGATGCAATAGCTTTTGATTTGCCTCCAAAAAAAGTATAAATAATATTTTACTCGAAGCCCTTTATTCTGAAGGGCTTTTCTTTTACCTGCACATTCTTAAAACCCCACTTGCTAAAAAATTTATTTTAACAAATTTTCATAAAATTTTATAATCTGAATAAATAAACGTTAATTAGACGATTATTTATTGTTATGAGCGCAAACTATGTAATTGGTGTAGATTACGGGACGGACTCTGTTCGTTCGGTTCTGGTCGACACCGCAAACGGAAAAGAAATTTCAGCTTCTGTTTTTCTTTATCCCCGATGGCAAAAAGGTTTATATTGTAAACCATCAGCCAATCAATTCAGACAGCATCCATTAGATTATATTGAGGGTTTAGAACACACCATAAAGCAATGTATTGAAAAAGCTGGTGGTGCAGAAATTGCTCAGTTGGTTAAAGGGATCTCTATTGATACCACAGGTTCCAGTCCGGTTGCGGTTGATGCCACTGGCACTCCCCTGGCACTCACCTCCGGTTTTGAGGAAAATCCAAATGCCATGTTTGTGCTTTGGAAGGACCATACTGCTGTAAAAGAAGCTGCTGAGATTAATGAGCATGCCACAAAATTTCCGGTGAACTACCTTAAATACGTTGGTGGAATCTATTCTTCTGAATGGTTTTGGGCAAAATTATTGCGCACTTTAAGGGTTGATTCGTCTATAGTAAAAGGCGCTGCATCATGGGTTGAACATTGCGACTGGATTCCATTCCTATTAAGTGGTGGAACAGATGTAACTACCATGAAACGTAGTCGTTGTGCGGCCGGACATAAGGCTTTATGGGCTGAAGAATTTAATGGCTTACCTCCTGAAGATTTCTTTAGCAGCCTTGATCCGCTTTTAGCTGGATTCAGAGATAAATTATTTAATGATACTTACACTTCAGATATTTCTGCTGGAACGTTAAGTGAGGAATGGGCAGGAAAATTAGGTTTAAATACAGATGTGGTAATTGGCGTAGGTGCTTTCGATGCCCACATGGGCGCTGTTGGCGGTCAGATTGAGCCTTATTATTTAAGTAAAGTAATGGGAACCAGTACCTGCGATATATTGGTTGCACCTAATCAGGATTTACATGGAAAACTAATCGGCGGTATCTGTGGACAAGTGAATGGTTCTGTAATTCCGGGTATGGCAGGTTTAGAAGCAGGTCAATCTGCCTTTGGCGATGTTTATGCCTGGTTTAAAAACCTGATCAGCTGGCCTTTAAATCATTTATTAACTGAATCAGATTTAATAGACGAAGCTACTGCAATTGCCTTAAAAGATGAATTGGAAAGTAAAATCATTGCCAATTTAAGTCAGCAAGCTGAAGCTTTAGATGATAATGATTATGCTGAATTAGCCATTGACTGGTTAAATGGCAGGAGAACGCCTGATGCTAATCAGGAGCTTAAAGGTGCCATTACTGGTTTAGGTTTAGGTACAGATGCGCCAAGATTTTTCCGTGCACTAGCTGCCGCAACCTGCTTTGGTGCTAAAGCCATTGTAGATCGTTTTAAAGAGCAAGGTGTTCCGGTTAAGGGAATCATCGGTATTGGTGGTGTAGCAAAAAAATCAGCTTACATTATGCAAATGATGGCTGATGTGTTGGAAATGCCCATTAGGATTCACCGCTTTGAGCATACCTGCGCTTTAGGTGCAGCCATGTTTGCAGCAGTTGCTGCAGGTATTTATCCAGATGTTGAGGCAGCTATGGCAGCTATGGGAACTGGTTTCGAAAAAGAATACACTCCAAATATTAAAAAACAAAAACTGTATCGCCAACATTACCAGGCTTATTTAGGCTTAGGCAGATACCTGGAAAAACATAATAAAAAAGACGTAAAACCTTACTTGTCATGAGCAATTACCAGGATATAAAAGAACAGGCTTATCAGGCCAATATGCAGTTGCCAAAACTGGGTCTGGTACTTTTTACTTTCGGAAACGTAAGTGCAGCCGATCGTGCCAAAGGTGTTTTCGCCATTAAACCTAGTGGTGTGCCTTATGAGGATTTATCTCCGGATAAAATGGTGATTGTAGATTTTGATGGAAATACTGTGGAAGGAAGTTTGCGCCCATCTTCAGATACCAAAACTCACGCCGTTTTATATAAACACTGGGAAGATATTGGCGGAATAGTACATACACATTCTACCTATGGAACTGCCTGGGCACAGGCTCAAAGGGCTATTCCAATTTTTGGAACTACGCATGCCGATCATTTAACGGTTGACATTCCTTGCGCTCCACCAATGGATGATACCATGATCAAAGGGAACTACGAATATGAAACCGGCTTTCAGATTATGAATCACTTTCAAAGTCTGGGACTAAGTTACAAGGAAGTAGAAATGATCCTGGTAGGTAATCACGCTCCCTTTACCTGGGGAAAAACCGCTGAAAAAGCGGTCTATAATAGTGCCGTTTTAGAAGCTGTAGCACAAATGGCTTTGTTAACACAACAGATTAATCCGGAGGCACCGAAGCTGAAAGATTCGTTAATTCAAAAGCATTATGAGCGTAAGCACGGTGCAGGGGCTTATTATGGACAGGTTTAGGTTAGTTGTGAGTTGAGAGTAATGAGTTTGGAGTTCTAACCCATCGTTGCGAGAGCCAGCTCCGATTTATCGGAGAGGAACGACAGCCTGCCCCGACCTTTCGGGGAAGCAATCTCATTCGATCAAATAATCTCTCAAATGAGATTGCTTCAAGCGGTGAAAACTCGATTTCGCAATGACGGAAAATAAAAATATTAGTATTTAAATAAAGTAAATAATGATTGATTTAAAGAAATTACAAGTTTGGTTCATCACGGGCACACAACATTTGTACGGTGAGGAAACCTTAAAACAAGTGGCAGATCATGCACAGGAAGTAGCAGATTCACTTAATCAAAATGGAAATATCTCCGTTTCGGTAGTTTACAAACCGATCGTAAAAACGACTGAAGAAATTTTCGAAACCTTACAAAAAGCCAATATCGATGAAAATTGCATTGGTGTAATCACCTGGATGCACACCTTCTCTCCTGCTAAAATGTGGATCAGGGGTTTAAATGTTTTGCAGAAACCATTGCTTCATTTACACACGCAATTCAACCGTGACATTCCTTGGAATACCATCGATATGGATTTCATGAACTTAAACCAAAGTGCACACGGTGACCGTGAATTTGGTTTCATGGTAACCCGCATGCGTAAAGATCGTAAAGTAGTGGTTGGACACTGGCAAGATGAAGAAGTAGCAAAACAAATCGATACCTGGTGTAGAGCAGCTGCCGGATGGAACGATTGGCAAGGTGCTAAATTTGCCCGTTTTGGTGATAATATGCGTTATGTTGCCGTAACCGATGGTGATAAAGTTGAAGCAGAAATGAAATTTGGCTTCGCGGTAAATACTTATGGCATAGGTGATTTAGTGGCTGTAATTAACGCAATAGATGAAGATTCTATTCAGAGTTTATTGAAAGAATACGAAGAAACGTACCACATGGCCGATGATTTGAAAGCTGGCGGTGCCAGACATCAATCTGTTTATGATGCTGCAAAAATCGAACTTGGCTTAAGAAAGTTCCTGGTAGATGGTGGTTTCAAAGGCTTCTCTGATACTTTTGAGGATTTACATGGTATGATTCAGTTACCCGGGATCGCTGCGCAACGTTTAATGGCAGATGGTTATGGTTTCGCTGGTGAAGGTGACTGGAAAACAGCGGCTTTAGTTCGCGCTTGTAAAGTAATGGGGGCTGGTTTACCTGGTGGAAATGCTTTCATGGAAGATTATACTTATCATTTCGATCCATCGAACTCAATGGTATTAGGCTCGCACATGCTTGAAGTGGATGCAAGTTTAGCATCAGGTAAGCCAAGTTTAGAAGTTCATCCTTTAGGTATTGGTGGCAAAGCTGACCCTGCACGTTTGGTTTTTAACGTGGGTAGTGGCGATGCTTTAAATGCTTCTTTAATTGACATGGGTAATCGTTTCCGTTTGTTAGTGAACGAAGTAACTGCTGTTGAAGCGGAACATGATTTACCAAACTTACCTGTTGCGCGTGTGCTTTGGAAACCGCTTCCTGATATGAAAACAGGTTGTGCGGCATGGATTTATGCTGGTGGTGCACACCATACTGCTTATAGTCAAAACTTAACGACAGAACATTTATCAGATTTTGCAAATATTGCTGGTTTGGAATATATCAATATTGGTGCTGACACAAAAATTAATCAATTCAGAAATGAATTGCATTGGAATGAGGTTGCGTATAAATAATTCACAATAAGTTCTGTAATTGAAAGCCGATATTTTTATAAATTATCGGCTTTTATTTTTTAAAATATAGGGGCCGCAGATTTTCAGATTATCATAATGTGGTTGGTGAGACACCAATTAATAGAGGCCTTGATTCAACTTGCAAAGTTTCAAAGGTAAAAAGCTCGGGAAATACTTCGAAATTTTGTGAGTAAATCTCTAGACTGACGAAGTTTTGCCACCTCACAAATCCACCTAAACTTCGTAAGTCTTATTCTTGGGATTTAACTTGAGAACTAATCCTCCATTCTGACCATCGCTTTAATCACGCCATTCTTCGGATCTAACCAATTTTTAAATTCATCTTTTACTTCCTCAAATTTTACCTTGTGCGTGATATAGGTAGTCGGTTTTACCAAACCTGCTTTCATGGATTGAATTACATGTTCAAAATCTTCAATATTTGCATTTCTGCTGCTCATTAAAGTAGCTTCTCTTTTATGGAATTCCGGATGATTGAAAATCAGATCGCCTTTTTGCAGACCGATTAACACGAACCTGGCGCCGTGTGCCATATAATTAATGGCATTATTAATGGCTTTCTGGTTGCCGGTGGCATCAATCACTACTGTAGGCATGTCGCCATTCGTAATTCGGCTTAACTGTTCTGCAACATCTGGTGAAAGTGCATTAATGGCATAAGCTACGCCAAGTTTTTCTTTACAGAAAGTTAAGCGATCGTCATTGATGTCCAATGCAATTACATTTCCTCCTGCAATTCTCGCAAATTCCATCGTACCTAAACCTATCGGACCAGCACCAATCACCAAAACAAATTCTCCAGATTGCACATCAGCTCTGCGAACTCCATGAGCGCCAATAGCTAACGGTTCAACTAAAGCCAGTTCATCGTAACTTAATCCTTCGCCATGTAAAAGTGTATGTGATGGCACTTGTAAGTATTCACGCATACCACCATCAACATGCACACCGCAAACCTGCATTTTTACGCAACAATTTGGTTTGTTCATCCGGCAGGCAATGCATTCGCCACAATTGAAGTAAGGAATGAATGTTACGGCCTCTCCTATTTGGAAACCTTCGGTGCCATCGGCTTCAATCAATTCACCAGAAAGCTCATGACCTAAAATCCGTGGATAGTTGAAGAATGGTTGTGTACCTTCAAAAGCATGTAAATCCGTTCCGCAGATTCCGATACGTTTAATCTTTATAATGGCGTGGTACTTTTTAAGTTCAGGTTTTTCAGTTTCTGAATATTCGAAGGTTCCTGGTGTTTTACAAGTAAGAGTTTTCATTTTATTTTAATTAGAGAATGATTGAATTAGTAAATAATTGAGTTTTGAATGATAGCATGAATGAATGTTTAATAGCGATTGGTAAAACCATTCTATCATTCTCTCACTCAGTCATTTTATCATTCTCTAATTCATTTATTATTAAGCGTTTGCCAAAGCCCTGTCTAAATGCACATAACCACCATCAACATGAATAATTTGTCCGGTGGTATGGCTCGATTTATCTGACAATAAAAATGCTGTCATGTTGGCGATTTCTTCTGCTGTAGTCATTCTGTTTTCGAATGGAATTTTAGCCGTAATTTCATCCAGCTTCGCTTGGGCATCTGGCAGAGTTTCAATCCAGGTTTCATAAGCTGGGGTCCAGCATTCTGCCACTACCACTGCATTTACACGGATGCCATATTTTAATAATTCAACAGCCCACTCACGGGTTAAGGCATTTCTTCCACCGTTTGCAGCGGCATAAGCCGAAGTGTTTCCTTGTCCGGTTTCGGCAGTTTTAGAAGTGATGTTAACAATCGCGCCTTTGCTTTTAATTAATTCTGGCAAAGCATGATGTGCCATCAGATAGTAGTGAACCACATTTTTGTGTAAAGATGCCATGAAATCTTCATAATTACCATTTTCTAAACCTACGCCGTCGTTCACACCAGCATTATTAACCAAACCATCAATTCGCCCAAACTTTTCAATGATGGCCTCGATTACATTTTTACAATCGTCAGGGTTTGATAGTTCAGCAACAAACTGAGCTGCTTGTCCGCCATTTTCTTTAATCGCTGCAACAACCTTTTCATTGTCTTCCGCTTTTCTACCCACAATAACGGCAATTGCATTTTCGTTGGCAAACACCTCTGCAATGCTTCGGCCAATGCCTTTTGCAGCGCCGGTAATTACAATAACTTTTTCTTTTAAATTTAAATCCATATCTTTTTTTTATTAGTCAGTTAATGAATGAGTGAATTTTGAATTAATGAATGTTCTATCAAATCTCCCATTCTATCATTCAATCAATCAATCATTCAGTCACTCTCTCATTCCATTACCCTATCATTCAGTCAATCTATCATTTCATTACTCTATCATTACTTTTACATCTGCTTTTCTCGCTTCTGGCAATACTTTCAAATCAATTAATTTACCGTCTTTTAATGTTCCCTCAACTGTGGTTTGGTATGGCGCATAAAGCTTGAAATGTACATCCCAATCTTTTGGCCATGCAGGAAACAGATAAATCTTTTTCCCATCTACTTGCATTAACATTTCCTGTAAACCAATCATTCCCGAGCCACCCCAGTTGTGATCAGGCGTCCAGTCGAAACCCGGTCCCCAGAAAGCCGGAAACCTTCTTCCCGAATCTTTAAGTTTTAAAGTGGTAAACTTTGCTGCTTGGTCTGTTAAACCCAATCTGGCAGCGAAAATATTATCCTGCTTCCATCCTACGTGACTTCTAAATTTAAGTACGTCGGTATCATATTTAAATGTATTGATGGCTGTATCCAGTCCAGGTTTGCCGATGCCGTAAATCCCCCAGGGATAAACCGGGTATAACTGCGGACTTTCAGTATTATTAATCCGTTCCCAGATTTTTGCAGGCGAAATGGTGGCATGTCCATCGAATTGCCTGAAGCTAATCGGAGGAATCATCTGGAGCATTTCAGTCCATTCCTTCTTTTTATCTTTGGTCAAAGCTGGATATTCGATCAACCGCTCCAGCACTGTTTTCAAAGCCGAAATGGTGGAGGTAGAATTGTATGCCATTTTATAGGTTTCTGCACCAGAGCCCGGATATAAAACCAAATGACCGTTTCCATCAAGCGCTTTTGCACCTCTTTGCTTGGCCAAATAGGTATAATGTTCCTTAAAAAAGGTGAGCGAGCTTTCAATTAAGGGGAGATATTGATCAATGTTTTGATGATCATATCGTTCTGTTTCCAATATCATCATGCAAAACTCTAAAACGGTATCCCATTCGTATTCCAGCCAGGCATTGTATTCCATACCCTGATTAAAATCAACCGGGCGTTTCCATCCATATTCTGCAGGATTTGGCAGACCGAAATTTTCGAGCTGTTCGGTAAAACTAGCACCTTTATGCCTCCAGGCTGCTTCAGTTCTGATTTCTGCATTCTTGAGCAGGTTGAGGTAAAAATCGAACTGTGGTTTCATCAGCTCAAAATCGCCGCTTTTTAGCATCGGCCAATACACCAAACGCTGATTTTGAGCAGTATGCGTCCCTCCGCCCCAGTTTCTAAAATCTGGTGTATATTTTAATGTAGAATCTGTAAGTTGAGGATCATAAGTAAATAACCCACCATTGAATTTGGTTGGATATTTACCAAAAGCATTGCAGCCCAGCATATACCGGAATAATTGATAGTTTTTTGAAGATTGATTCGCCGTTTCATCTTTTGAACTGATGTAGATGAAACTTTTTTTCCAGTAATCGTTCCACCATTTTATACTAGGCTTTTGACTTGCTGAAGGTTTAATCGCATTAATTTCCTTTTCCCAAGCCTGAACTGATGTTTTACTGGTATTTAAGCGAATGGTAATCTGCTCAGATTTTGTTGGCGATTTGCTCTTTAATGTCCAGCCTTGAAATGGGGTATTCAAATATTTTCCCTTATAATTTCCAACCGGAATCATTTTGTCTCCGCGTAAGGAACCGCCAAAAATTAAGTTTTTTAAGGGATTAAATAATTCTGTTTTTCTATCTTCTAATCCTTGTTGTTTTACGGCAACATCAAAAACGGTTTCTAGTCTATTTTGATGATAGAATTGAATGGTATTTCCTTTGAAACCAATTTCGTCTTTAAAAGTTTTTACTACACCTTTTGGTGCCCATTTGTAGGAGTTTTGATTATTCTCCTTCCCTTTTGTAATCCGATCTTCAAAGCGCCAGCTTTCGTAACTTGCTTCAGTTGTTGTCTTTTCAGTTGATTTGATATCGAAATGAATAACAGGATTAAAAACATCTACCCAAATCTTAATTTGAGTGTTTAGTTTGCCATTTAAACCTGAAATTTGCGCATAACCATCGTTTAAAATCAGCTCCTGCTTAAATGCTTTTCCCTCGAATGGGTTTGGACTTAACTTTAGTTTTACACGACCAAGTTTAAGCAAGGTATTATTTTCATCAAAGGTGCCACTTTGCGATAAATACAGGTAAACTTCGCCTTGTTCTACCCAAAGATTGAGACCAATGTCGCCACCTCCTACTGGCATAGATTCTGATGAGTTATTGCTTTGTGTAGTCCAAGTTACGTTTTCTTGTGATTGTGCTGTTGAGATTAATAAGAATACAATCAAAATATATGAACACTTTAAACGCCTAAATGCAACTAAGAATGAATTTAAAAATTTTGACCATATAGGACATATAAGAACATATAGTTTCCTAGCAAAAATGCCTGGTGTTTCATATGCCTTAGTGGCAATGTATATCTTTCTGGTAAAGCCCATTATAAATTTAAAATTTTGACCATATAGGACATATAAGAACATATAGGTTCCTAGCTAAGTTGCCTGGTGTTTCATATGCCTTTGTGGCAATGTATATCTTTCTGATAAAACCCATTATCAATTTAAAATTTTGACCATATAAGACATATAAGAACATATAGGTTCTTAGCTAAATTGCCTGGTGTTTCATATGCCTTTGTGGCAATGTATATCTTTCTGATAAAACCCATTATCAATTTAAAATTTTGACCATATAGGACATATAAGAACATATAGGTTCCTAGCTAAATTGCCTGATGTTTCATATGCCTTTGTGGCAATGTATATCTTTCTGGTAAAGCCCATTATCAATTTAAAATTTTGCCCATATAAGACATATAAGAACATATAGTTTCCTAGCTAAAATGCCTGGTATTTCATATGCCTTTGTGGCAATGTATATCTTTCTGGTTACACCCATTATTAATTATCCCAATTATCGGTGCGGAAGGAAGACACTGGCAAACCATCGTTTCCAAATAAATCACCATTTAAAAAATCTTTAAAAGCGTAACGCACAGCAACCGGAACTTTTAATTCTACAGCTGATACCCTTACACTACTCCCTTTTATAACTGCTTTCGCAGGATAAAATTTCTGATCTGCGCCAGCGATTTCAAATAACGAAAGTGTTTTACCGAAAGAGGTGATACCATTCGGAACGTCCTGAAATTTGACAATGGCTTCATTTTTATCGATCGTAACAGATTCATAAGCCGGACTTACGCCACCAAATCCTTTTATTCCATAGGTTTTTGCCAGTGCCAAATATGCTAATCTTTCACCGCCTTGCTTCTTATTGGCCGGGTGGATGGAGTTTTCTTCGCCAATATCGAGCAGCACAGCCATACCAGTATTAGGAATTTTTGATAAAGACTTCCGTTGTGCATCTCTAATGAAGGCCGAATTGTTAATTTTTGTTCCTTTACCAACAGTTGAATAATTATAACTGAAAGGTGCGATCTGCGCATAGTAGAAAGGAAATTCTCCAATAGCCCAATGTTGCCTCCAGCTGGAAACCATTGCCGGGAAAAAGTCTTCGTATCGGTCTGGCCTTTCGAAATTGGATTCGCCCTGGTACCAAATGGCTCCCTTTATGCCATAACCCATTACCGGATAAAGCATCCCATTGTACAAAGTGGTTGGCGTACGACTCACTTCTTTAATTGAATCACCTTTTAAGGGGATTTTGATCTCAGGAAAAGGTTTTAAGTCTTCTGGCGACATCCAGGCTTCGATTGTTGAGCCGCCATAACTATCGTTGATAATCCCGATTGGAACAGACAAGACTTCGCTGAGCAGCTTCCCGAAAAAGTAACCTGTTGCACTGAAATTTGACACGACCTCAGGTTCAGCTAATTTCCACTGAGAAGCTTTACTATTGTCTTGTTTTTCTGTAATAGATGAACGAGGGACTGTATAGAGTCTGATATTTTGGTTTGTAGATTTCAAAATTGCTTCAGCAGAGCCTATAATTGGTTGACTCTTAAAACCTTTCATTGGCATTTCCATGTTGGATTGCCCGCCACAGAACCACACTTCACCAATGAGAATGTCTTTTAAAACCAGTTCCTCGCCATCATCAAATTCCATTTCATAAGGTCCGCCAGCTTTAGGTGTTGCTACCTTCACCCGCCATTTTCCGTTTTGATCGGCAGTTATTTTATAGGTTTTCTTATTCCATGAAGTCTCTATTCTCACTCTGGATGAGGGTTTCGCCCAGCCCCAAATGGCTACCTCAATTTGTTGCTGCAGCACCATGTGATCGGTAAAAATAGATGCGGGTTTAACCGTTGCTGATGCGATGATGCAGCAGATAAGGTTTAAAAATATGAGGAGTTTTATTTTTAGTTTCATTTTTCTTGTTTTATTAACACCTTAGAAACCTAAGGTCATGTTCAATTTTTTCTCTTCCGCCTTTTAATCTCAACAATGATTTGTTTTTATCTACGAATAAGCCACCAGATAGACATCTATCCTCCCACCTTTTTGGTACAATCGCTAAAAATATACTTTATTGCCAAAAGTTCTTAAATTCTGAAGTGTGGGTAAGGGTCTTATCATCATTTTCTTTGTATTTTTCTTTATTGCTTTCCCAGGATCCAGTGATTCTAAAGTCTCAGTTTTCACCCCAGCTACGAGATCAAATACGGTCTCGGTTGTCGAATTCTGCCCATCGTAAACTATACTGGAGATTTTAACCAATTGGAAAATTCCATTTTTATAGATGAATTTGTGTTCATACCGAATATCATTTTTTTCAGAGCTCATTAATAAAAATCCTTTTTCGATAAAAAAATACGGAATTGTATTTTTGGTATGGATACCGTTTACATACTGCGGTTCAATTACATCTGTTGAAGAGAAAACCATTTTAAATTTCTTATTGGGTTGTAAAAAAAATATTTGCAACCTTAACGGAACGGATGCATCAATTGTATCCATCGTAATTATGGTTTTGTCGGTTAAGCCATCTTTATTCAAATCGCCCTTTTCTAATCTGATCGGAACAGTAAAATTATCCTCCACTTTCTTTTGTTGAGCGTAGACCATAGTTTGAGCAAAAGCCAGTATGAATACAATTATATTTTTCATTTATTTGAACTATTAAATCTTATTTACTCTTCAACTTGTATCACAACCGGCCCTAATAACCCAGCAGGATTTAACGGTTTATCCGCTAAGCGGAACGGAGCAGTAGTTTTGGTAAGTCTTTTATTTTCTGGCAATTTACTATCTCCAATTAAATGATTAGCCCAGGTATTAGTCACTTCTATTGTAATTTCATTTTTACCTTTTTTAATGGCTTTACTGATTTCCAAACGATGCGGGGCCGTCCACAAGACACCACAATTTATTCCGTTGATTTTTACTTCGGCGATACTGTAGAATTGGCCTAAATCAATCCAGATTTTTTCATTTAAATTTCCTTTAAAACTAAAGTTCCTGGTGTAAACTGCTGTTCCGGAATAGTATTTTACCAGGCTGTTTGCATTTTTGGTCCAATCGGTTAATTCGTCGAAAATGATTGGCTTTGCTGGCCCAGCATAAGTGGTATCGAATTTAGACTGCCAGCTTTTAGAAATATCCAGAACACGTCTGAAAATACTTGAATTGGTGCCCAGATTTAATTGAGTTGAATTCGTTCTTTCTTTAAAAATCACGAATATTGAACCATTTGCAGGCAACTTTAAATTAAATTGAGTTCTGCCGTCTTTAATCGACCAACTTTTAAGCGCTAACGTATCGTTGGTAATTGCATTATAGATTTGAGGAATTCTACCACTAATCCTGAAGGAGAAATTAAATTCCTGCTCCTTATTCTTCTGATTTGATATAAAATAGATATCTGAAGCCGTATCTTTTCTGTGTGCGAAAGTGATGTGCTTAGCCGATGGAATTACAGAAACGGGCTCTGATGGGATTTCAACAACATCTAAATCCTTTTCCAAACCTAAACTGTTAAAATCATTTCCTTCGAATGGCGCCTTGAATACTTGCCCTAAACCCAGTTTCTTGAGATAAACAGGTTTCCCACCACTTTTAAATGAATCAAAGTATCCACCCCAAATCTCTTCCACTAATTCATCAAATAAAGATTTATTAACTTGCTTTATTCCAGATTGATATAATGGTTTATCTGCCACGATCACTTTAGCTCCTGCTTTAATTAAATCAGCAAGCTTTTTTACTGTTTCATAACTGATGTATTGATGGTTTGGATTTAACTTTAGCGCACCAGTAAAAACCAAAATCTTATAGGTAGCGCCACTTTCGAAAACCACATCCCCATTTTTTACGGTGGCAGTGCTCAACACATCCGGATTGAAGCTGTCATATGCATAACCCCGAAGTGGATTCACCCAATTTTCCGGATCGGCCATGTTTGCCGAATGCGTTACACCTGCCGGGATTTGTCTCAATGGTTCACCAACATTTGCCAAACGTTTCTGCTCAGATTCGACTATGTCTTGTCCAAAAATACCTGGCAAGGTTTCCACCAGGCGATCAGGCAGCACCGAACGACGGGGTAATTCTTCGCCAGTGAAAACAGCAATATCAATTACTGGTTTTCCTTGTTGTAAGAGATTTTGGGTGCGTTTTGCATAATCTATCCAAGCCTTCCCCTGTTTCCACCAGGTTTGATCACGCTGAAAATACAAGCCCACGCCATCTAATGTCATTCCAGGCTTTTGATCAATCCAGGGATTATGTGTAAAAACATGATAAACCAGTTTATTAATGCCAAGTGCATAATTCCGATCCTGCAGGGTTTTCATATTTGCGGGACTTTCATTCCAATCCATTCGAACCGTGGTAAAAGCCTCTGCCTGAATAATATTTTTGCCGTAGATATGTGCACCAGAAATGGCATCGAGCATATCATTTGGTTTATCATGTGTTGGACTATTTAACCAGAATTCGCCCATGGGTACATCAACGGTTTTATAATGCATTAAACCATCGCTCATCATCGTGGGTGCAATGCTTTCCGCAGTGAACGTAACACCCTTTGCTTTCGCTAATCCAGCGAGTGTTTTATAAAACTGATCAACCACTAATTCGGAGATTGTTTTTCTTACATCATATAAAAAATCTTCAGATACCTTTGCACTTTCCAAAGGCAAACCTGTCATAATGGGTAAGTAAGGTGTTAAATCGTATCCCCTGCGCTTTAAAAATTCCGCTTTAAATAATGGCGACCAGTTCTGGCTGCCACATTCCCAGCTATCGACATGAAAAACACTTAATACTTTCTGAGCAATTTCTGGTCCGCCATGCTTCAATGCTTCGCCGTACCAGCTATCAAACTGTAATTTTACAGCTTCAGGATTAAATTTATCACATTCTAAACCCATTCCCCCGCCACCTGTAGCATTCGTATGCCCTGTAGAAGTATGTCCTACCCTTAAAATCGTCCAGTTTCCTTTTGGCACTTTCCAATTTAATGTTCCATCAGGATTCAATTTATCCGTTAGGTTAATAACTTTATTCAGCGGAACACATAATTCCGGAGTGATTTGCTGTTCAGTACTCCTTTTACTTACCCTCCAAACGGAGCCATTTTTGCCTTCAAATTGATGTATTTTTGCTTCTGAGGATAGTTCCAGGTTTACTAATTTCAAAGATGGTTTCCACTTTGCTGCGTCTAAATCTTCTGCACCAGGCTCGGAGCCTTTTTTGTCGTAAATAAACCTGAAGAATTTAGCTGTTGTTGGTTCGATGGAATGCGTAACCTCTTCATCGGTATCTTGCCAACCGTGGCGTGGTGCTTCTAAACGTCCAATTGAGCGATAAGTTTTTCCATCATTACTCACTTCGATGGCTAAACGTTGGGCCTGATAATTATTTCCGCTAATTTTTATCGTTACTGTTCTGCAAAAGAAAGGCTTTTCAAATTCATATTGAATGTAACATGGCTCATTTGAACCAAAGTTTTTCTTATTTCCTGGCTGAACCAAACCAGTCGCATCAGCGCCATTGCTCGCCGTGATTTTTGGGATAATCGTTCTGGTTGAAACGCTTTCACCAACGGGCGATGGATAGGCATAAACTGCAATATCCCGATAATAATTTTCTTTATGTTCTGGTTGAGGTAACTTAATTTTAGGTGTTTTATTAGTGGCATTTATCCTTGACCAAACTACCTTTTGCATAGATAATTCTGGCGTAATCCAAGGACCACCAGCAAGCGCAAAACCATCGCTCACATGCATGCCAAGTTTCAAGTCCAAACGCTTGGCTTCATTCATGGCAAACTCCACCATCTGCCACCATTCTGGCGTAAGCTGAACTACAGGTGGTGTGTAAACAGGTGTTTGATCTGGCCCTTGAATACTCATTAAATACGCCCCACCAATCCCATTGGTTTTCATGGCTTCTAAATCTGCAGTAATGCCCGCTTTAGAAACTGCACCCTTCACCCAATACCAAAATACCCAAGGTTTTGCATTTTCGTTTTGTTGCGCATTAGCAAGTTCTGCAAAGCAGATGCTTAGCAGTAAAACGATGTTTAGTAATTTGCCAGGGCTGAATTTCATTGATTTATCTATTCTTTGGTTTGCATTATGATTGTAGCTAAGTTATCTTGCTAAAGAGATTGCTTCGTCGTACCTCCTCGCAATGACGATATCCGGGGTTTATTTTTTAACTTAATGCTTTTTTTGAGGATGATATTCATGAATAATAGCGTTTATTACGCTAGAAAGATTATTTAGGCTTGGCCTTCTCGCAAAGACTATCAGTTTATTTATGAGCGACTTTGTATCCTCTTAATGCAAAGTAGAGCACGATGATGAAACATACCAAAGGGATGCTATATCCGATCTGAATATTATCACCATACTGATCAATCATTGTTCCCATGCCAAATGGTAAAATAGCACCGCCAACAATCGACATAATTAACCAGGAGGAACCAGGTTTGGTATCATCGCCAATTCCTTCAATTCCCAAGGCAAAAATAGTTGGAAACATAATCGACATAAAAAAGCCGATGGCTCCTAAAGCATAAACCACGTAAGAACCTTGTCCTAAGATTGACACTAAACAGAGTAAAACAGAAATAACCGCATAAATGGCTAGCAGCTTATTTGAAGCTATAAACTGAAGCAAGGCCGTTCCGGCAAAACGTCCGGCGGTGAATAAAAATCCATAAATAATGAGATAAGATGCAGCAGTTTTTTCATCAAATCCTCCACCTTGCTGCGCCATTCTGATAAAAAAGCTCGTTACACAAACCTGCGCACCAACATAGAAAAACTGCGCAACTACTGCCCATCTTAAATGTTTATGGCGTAATGCACCAAAGAAACTACCTTTTGCCTCCCCATCTACGCTTTTCGTTTTAATCTCCGGCAGGTGAATAAAGTAAAAGATCACTGCAATAACTAGTAAAATAATACCTAATGTGATGTAAGGTGTTTTTACAGATGCGGCTTCTTCCAGGAAATAATTATTTCTGCCCGATTCTGTCATCGCGGCCAGTTCTTCTTTAGTATGCGATTTGCCAGAAAGAATAAACAAACCACCAATTAAAGGCGCAACCATTGCGGCCAGGCCATTAAATGAAGCGGCTAAATTTAATCTGCTTGTGGCTTTCGCCGGATCGCCAAGGATTGCAGCATAGGGATTTGCAGAAGTTTCGAGCATGGTTAAACCACAACCAATGATAAAAAGCGCAATTAAAAATGTAGCATACGAAAGGTTGTTTGCTGCCGGAACAAATAGAAATGCACCAAAAGCAAAAGCCAGTAAACCTGTAATCATCGTGGCTTTATAGCCCCATTTCTTTAAGATAATTCCAGCGGGAATAGCCATGATGAAGTAGGCGAAGAACACCGAGGTGTCAATCAAAGTAGATTGTTGGTTGTTTAAATTACAGGCTTTCTTTAAATGCGGAATTAAGATCGAATCGAGGTTGTGTGCCATTCCCCAAAGGAAAAACAAACTCACTACGAGAATAAATGGGATTAAATACTTTTTTCCGGATGAGGGATCGCCCTCTGTTATGATTTCTGGCTGTGTGTTGTGGTTCATTATATTTGGTTTTCTATTGGTTTATTCGTCATTGGTTTATTGGTCATTTGTTCAGACCAATTGCATACCGTTCATTAGTCATTGGTTCACTGGTCATTAGTTCAGTCCAATTGCGTAGACGTTCATTGGTCATTGGTTCACTGGTCATTAGTTTAGTAATTATTGGTCCGTTTCCATTGGTTAGTTGTATGTTAAGTATAACAATTATTTTATTAAAACTATCATTATAGTCTCCCAAACCAATCAACTGTTCACCACTGAACTTATTGAATCTGCACCCGCTATAGCCCCCAAACCAATCGACTATTGACCATTGAACTAATGAACCTTCTTCTTCACTACCAGGAGATGGTCGCAGACTAATACAACTTCTCCATGCTGGTTAATAATTTCTACATGTTCGGTTACGGTTCCGTATTCCGGTCTTTTGCTCTCTCCTTTTTCTGATATTGTAATTTCCGAATGGATGGTATCGCCGATGAAAACTGGTTTTACAAAACGCAGTTTATCGTAACCCTTAGACATTGCTTCAGGATTAATTTCCGAAGCGGTTAGTCCGATGCCGATGCTAAAAATCATCGTTCCATGAGCAATTCGCTGTTTGAAAGGTTGGGTGGCACACCATTCTGCATCCATATGGTGCGGAAAGAAATCGCCGGTATGACCAGCATGAACGACGAAATCGGTTTCGGTAATGGTGCGACCTAAGGTTACCCGTTTATCTTCCAATTGATAATCTTCAAAAAATGTTGATTTGAAATACATAGCCTCTCCTTATTAATGTTTTTGGGTAATTGTTTCTTCCTACACTTCCTCTCCAGAGGAGAGGATTATAAAGTTTCTGCTTTTAACCCAGTGATGCCTATACTGATATACTTTTACTTGCTTAATTTCCCTCTCCTCTGGAGAGGGAAGCACTAAATTATTTTATCCTACTGCCTTTCACAGGGAGAGGCTTTACCCCCCCAATATCACTCGATTGATAAGCACTCTCTACAACCGCCATGGTTTGAATCACATCTTCCACATTGGTATACAAAATATCAGTCGAGCCTTCATTATATCGCATTAAATTTGCCATTGTTCCTATAAAAGCTTCCGGGAACCATGAACCCTCTAATGTAACCCTTTGCCATTCTGGTGATTTTCCCTCTTCCACAATGCAATATTCAAAAACATCAGGTACGCCGTGGGGATAATCCATTAGTAAGCCAATTTTAGCTACGATTGCACCTTTTGTCCCCTCCCATTTGATATAACTTTCCTGGTGATCCGGACCAAAATCATGATCGTGATTGGTGTTGATTACGGCATGCAGGGTGTCGCCATAATCCATCAAAATCGTAGACCTGGATGAAGATAGCGCCTTTGCAGGGTGCTTCAAGGTCTTCGCCAATACTGTTTGTGGATTTCCTAAAAATGAACGAATAAGATCAACATAATGAATGCTATGGTATTGAATTTCCAAACGCGGATGAATCATCACGTGTGGAAATATTTCCCATGGTGTTTTAATCGTGACCCGAACTTCCATATCATATAGTTCACCTATCGAGCCGCTCTCGATCAGAAATCTTGCTGCACTTACAAAAGGTGCAAATCGCAATTGAAAGTTAATTGCAGCTTTTAAATTCTTTGTTCTGCATAATTCAAGAATTTCATTTGCCTGCGCAAAATCATCGCCCATTGGCTTTTGAATCAACACTGCACTTCCATCGGGCAACTGTTTTAAAGTTTCTATGTATTGCTCTGGCATAATGGTCAAATCATATACCGTATTTTCTGGTGCTGCTGCCACTGCTTCGGCAACAGTATTAAATACATTTGGAATACCAAAAGTATTAGCCAGTTTTTGTGCCCGTTCTTTTGTCCTGTTTACAATCCCAAAAACATCAAAACCTGCAATTTTGTAAGCCGGAAGATGTGCATCAGCCACAATTCCACCTGCCCCAATAATGATGATAGGCTGCTTAGTTTCGGGTAATGCTGGTTGATATTTAATTTCAATACTCATTTAATTCAATTTATTAATTTGGTTTTGCGCCTGTTCAATTAAAACCGAAGATTCCTCGTCGGTATTGATCGCTTTCAAAACCATTTCATCAATTACTTTAGCAATTAAAGTCCAGTTTTTATGTTGAGGAAGCATATTGGCTACCTCGTGTAATTGTTCCAGCTTATGGTAATAGGGAATAATATCATTCACTTCGGCATCTTTCCAGGTAGAAATCCGGCACCCGATTCCACCTTCGAGTGTGAGCTGTTTATCTTGCTCCACATCGGTGACAAACCTCAAAAAATCATAAGCCAGATTTTTATTTCTACTGCCTTTGGCGATGGTATAAAGCCAATAAACATTTAAAGATGCTGATGCTTTTCCAATAGCTGCCGGCAATAATTCTACACCAACATTACCTTTAACTTTAGAAGTTGCATCCACCTCACACATTGCAGCAAAACCAAACCAGTTAATCATCATGGCGGCTTCTCCGTTTGAAAACGCAATTCCTGCTGCAACAGATTCAAATTCTGCAGATTTTGGGTGAACAGCAGTTTCATCAGTTACAATTTTCCGGTAAAAATCTAATCCATCTACAGCGGCTTGCGAATGAATCTGAATATTCCCTGATTGATCAACCAGGGTACCCCCTCTGGTCCAAAGTTGCAAGCAAAAATCAAAAACAGTATTATGACCATCGGGATAACAGGCAAAAATACTTCCGTACAAATGGTCTGCAGGCCGATTAAAAAAACGCGCCACTTGATAGAAATCTTCCCATGTTTTGGGTACTTCCAGGGCTTTTCCAAATTGCTTTAAATAATTGGCTTGTTCAGTTTCACTTTCGAACAAATCTGTTCTATAGATCAAGCATTCTGGTCCATCGTGGAATGGTAAACCGACCACTTCCCAGCCGAAGCGCTGTAGCGATAAAAGGGATTTACTCCATCCATTTGGAAAATCTACAGGTTTTTTAGTATTGATATAAGGATTGAGTAATTCAAAAGCATTGTTTAGATATCCTTCGTAAACCCAATCGGTATTAATATGTGCAATATCAAAATTTCCATTTGCTAAACCTTTATGTGTAATGGTGCTTTCGTAAAGTTCATGCAAATCCATGATGACCATTTCTAAATTCAGATCACAGCCGGAAATTGCACAGTATTGATCCCAGAATTTCTGCATAGCCGTTTCAAAAGGACCGAATTTACGTACAGCAATTTTGAATGTATTAACTTGGTTAGGCATTTGCAGTTGTTTTCTGTGTTATAAATTCTTTTATAATGCGCTCATTGTCCTGACCCAATTTTGGAGAACCTTTTGTCGAAGTTAATAATTCTCCATCAATCCGAATCGGACATCTGGTGGTTTTATATCGATAACCATCAACCATCTCCACTTCCTGAATCATATTTAAAACCTTGAAGCCATCATGATCCATTAATGCATTCCAGTTTAATACATCCGCACACCAGATATCTGCAGGTTCTAGCTTTGAAAGCCATGTTTCCGTTGTCTCTAGGCTTAAGTGATCTGCTAAAATTGCTTTAATTTCATCACGTTTATCAAATGCTTCTTCAACCGCTTCATAATCTAAAAGTTCATCACATCCCAGTAAATCACCAAGTTGTGGAATAGAGCCCATTGCCAATGCCAGGTATCCATTTTCGGTTTGATAAATTCCATAAGGTGCGCCCAAATATGCATTTGCATTATTCTTTTCTGATCGTTGAGGCAACTCTCCTCCATCGTTCATGAAGGTTGTGATCGTTTCAAACTGGAAATCGTAAGCGGATTCCATCATGCTGACCTGTATAAAACCACCTTCGTTTTTGATCGCTTTGCGGTAAAGACAGGCCAATAAACCTTGCGCTAAATGCGCACCGGCCAGCATATCTACAATTGATAATCCCATGGCTACTGGTCCACTATCGGCATTGCCAGTAAGGGAAGTTAAACCAGTAACTGATTGTAAAAGCAAATCCTGACCAGGTTTGTTTCGCCATTCACCTTCCGTTCCATAGCCTGATATTTCGCCATAAATTATTGTTGGATTTAATGCCGTTACGGATTGATAATCAAAACCTAAGCGCTCCATCACACCCGGACGAAAATTATGGATCATTACATCTGCTTTTTTAAGCAGCTCGCGAACCATTTCGCAATCTGCCTCTTTCTTTAAATCGACTTCAAAACTTTCTTTATTTCTATTGATGGCATGAAAGACCGACGATTCGCCATTCATAATCAGGTTGGAGGTGTAAAGTGTACGGCAAATATCGCCGATACCTGACCGCTCAATTTTGATGACACGGGCACCCATGTCGGCTAAACGCAAGCTCGCAGACGGGCCGGAAAGGAACTGGCTGAAATCGATAACTAAATAATCTTCAAGCGGTTTCATTGTTATATTTATTATTTTTAGTTGGTCAGGAAATGTTTCCTTGACCTTATTAACCGAGGATTTAAAATCCTCAGATGAAAAGCTGGGATTACAGATCTCGACTAACAAGCATGCGACAAATATTGCCGACACCTGCTCTTTTTGTTAGTCAGGAATATTTTCCTGACCTTATTAACTGAGGATTTAAAATCCTCAGAAAGAAAAGTCGGGATTACAGATCCCGACTAACAAGCCTTCTAGTTGGTCAGGAAATATTTTCCTGATCTTGTTAACTGAGGATTTTAAATCCCCAGATTGAAAGTCGGGATTACAGATCCCGACTAACAAGCCTTCTGGTTGGTCAGGAAATATTTTCCTGACCTTATTAACTGAGGATTTAAAATCCTCAGATGAAAAGTCGGGATTACAGATCCCGACTAACAAGCCTTCTAGTTGGTCAGGAAATGTTTTCCTGACCTTATTAACTGAGGATTTTAAATCCTCACAAAAAAAAGACGAGATTATAAATCTTGACTAACCAGATTGCTTCGTCGTGCCTCCTCGCAATGACGAATTAGTTTAATTCAAATTCATTATTAATATCAGCGGTATTCAAACCTAATTTTGGTGCTGCCTTAGATGCAAATAACTTTTCATGATCTAAACGAATCGGACTTACTGTCGTCTTCATTTTTTTGAAATCATCTAAAATAAGCTCCTGTTCTATTTCTAATTTTTTATAGGTACTTAAGTTTGTGGCAGTTTGATAATTTAAGACTTCAGCGCACCAAATCCCATGACTTTCTAAAAGATCAACCCAGTTTTTTGTGTTTTGCTTTTTAAAGGTCTCTGCTAAACGCACGATTAATTTATCACGATTTTCGAATGCTGAACCTGGTTCCACATATAAATCGGAAATATTACAGTTGATGATTGCGCAAATGTTCGGCAGATTTCCCATTGCCATTGCTATATAACCATCTTTAGTTTCATACATGCCATAAGGTGCACTTAAGTACGCATGTGCACTGCCTTTTGCACCGCTCCGGTCAGGTAGTTTTCCACCATCATTTAAGTAAGTGGTAAGCACTTCAAATTGCACATCGAGGATGGCTTCAAGTAAACTGACTTCCACCAAAACACCTTTACCCGTTTTCGCTCTTTTGATTAAAGCGGCCATAATACCTTGTGCCAAATGGTTTCCACACATGATATCAGAAACTGACAGACCAAAAGGTACAGGTCCGTCTGTATCCACTCCGGATAAGAATGTTAAACCGGAAACGGCTTGCACCAATAAATCCTGACCAGGTTTATTCTTCCAAGGCCCCTCATTACCATAACCCGTAACCATTCCATAGATAATTTTTGAGTTGATTTTTTGAACGCTTGTATAGTCCAGACCGATCTTTTCCATCACACCGGGGCGGAAATTGTGCGTCATCACATCTGCCTTGCTAATGAGTTTCTTTAACCTTTCTAAATCTTCCGGATTTTTTAAATCTGCAGCATAACTTTCTTTGTTTCGGTTGATGGTATGGAAAAGCAAGCTATCCTCATCCACAAAAAGGTTTTTGATGGATAATTGCCGACAAGCATCTCCTGTATTTGGACGTTCAATTTTGATTACACGTGCACCTAAATCGGCCAGTTTTAAGCCAGCTGAAGGCCCTGCCAGAAACTGACAAAACTCTAAAACTAAAAGTCCTTCTAACGGCCTGTTCATGATAACACTAAACTTTTAGATTTCTGATATAATTCGTTCAGGTCAGATAAAACCTGTTTTTCATCACTACCGTTCATTAAATAATTCCGCACCACGTCGCCGGCATGGTCTTGAAAATACATGGAACCATGGTATCGTGGGCGGAGGAATGCCCGCTCTAAAGCAGGCAGCGTATTTAAAAAATAGTTCTTGCTCTGGCGGTTTACTTCATCGTTTTTCCAGGCGGTTAAATGCCCCGGCTGACCACCACTTTCAAAAAACAAAGTGGATTGACATACCGGAGAACCTACAAATTCTACATATTTCGCAGCAATATCCAGCTCTTTACATTTAGAGGAAATAGCTAACCCTGTTCCACCTAAGGTGCTTCTCAAATTGGTTTGCCCATCGAGTGAAATCATATCGTGGAAATGCAACACCTTGCGTGCATAGCCTATTCTTGAATAATTTGAATAGCCGTAAGCAAATGGACAATAGGCAATTTCATCGGTTAATGTCATGGCTTCATAAACCTGAATGGGATTTCTATTGAAATTGGCAGGGTCTATTTTCGAAGCCAGTTCGCGATACATTTGTAATGCTTTAACACCAGTTTCTATTGAGATAACTTCGCTATCATTTTGGCAAGGATCTTCGCCTAATGAGCAGCAAAGCGTATAGAAGTTCATTAAAACATCAATCGAAATACCAGCGAAAGCAACCAAACCTCTGTCTGCAAGTGCTAATAGATCTTTAAAAGATTGGGGCAATTGTAAGTTTTTTTCAGTGAATAAATCCGGTCTTGAGGCGGCCACAGGCGTTGCGGCATCTATTGGTAAAGCCCACAAATGTTCGTCGTAAAAATAACTTTCATAAGATTGACCGACTGAATTCCGTTGCTGGTCTTTCAAATAATCATCAGAAAGGTAGTAATCCAAAGGCACAATTGATTTTGTTTTAGCTGCAAAACCTGCCCAGGGATGGTCAATTACTAATAAATCAAATTGCTCCGCTAACTCCTGAATGGAAAAATCAGCGAATTGTTGCAAACTTCTTTTCTCCCAGGTCATGTGAACATTGGGGTAAAGTTCCGAAAATCGCTGTGCTGTTGCCACCATCGGTAAAAGCCCACGACTGTGGTTCCAGGTTATTCCTTTTAAATTAATTGTTTTCTCCACTTTAATATTTTTTTATTTCTGTCATTCTGAACGCAGTGAAGAATCTTAAATCTATCCTACACCATCCTAACGTTAGCTACTGCCATGGCAGAGCCTGTTCTTGTAGGTTGCAGATTCTTCGTTCCTCAGAATGATAAAACTATTTTCCTAATGGTTGGTGTTTCCACCGACCATATTTATTTCGGTTGGTGAGACACCAACCGATAGATACTCTGATTACTATCCCAATGGTCGGTGTCTCTCCAAACATATTCTACATCTCATTTGCTGAATGAGATTGCTTCGTCGTTCCTTCTCGCAATGACGAAAAAAACCTTACTCTATCATCCTCATTTCTACTCTAATAGTTGGTGTCTCACCAACCATATCGTACATTCAATTTACCGAATGAGATTGCTTCGTCGTTCCTCCTCGCAATGACGAAAAATAAACCTATCCCATCATCCTCATTTACCCGTATTAATTGTAATCGATGAGGAAGCCAAACCAGCAGAAGTTGCTGTTAGCTTAATTATCCCTGCTTTCTCTGTTGATTGCAATATAGCCAGGCATAAACCATGGAATGCCTTTCGGTAATTCGCTTTAAAAGGCTCTAAACTTGCCTGAAAGCCATTATCCACACCAGCGATGAATCCACTTCCCTCCACCTTAAAATCGACTAAGTTATCAGCATTCGGCACGACGTTTCCGGCTGCATCTAAAATCTCAACAGTAACAAAGGATAAATCTTTGCCATCAGCTTTGATTTTGCTTCTATCGGCTACCAGTTCGATCTTTGCAGGTACTCCGGCAGTTTTTACTTCAGTCGTTAAAACATCTTTTCCGTTTTTACGGGATATAGCCTTCAATGTTCCAGGCTCGAAATTTACCTTCCAAAGCACATGTAAATCATCATTTTGCTTCGATTTTTTACCTAGAGACCTTCCATTCAGGTACAGTTCCACTTCATCCGCATTGTTGTAATAGGCCCAAACCTCAACTGATTTTCCTTGCTCCCAATTCCAGTGTGGTAAAATATGAAGAACCGGTTTTTCTGTCCATTCGCTTTGGTACATGTAGTAAGAATCTTTAGGAAACCCAGCTAAATCAACAATTCCGAAATACGAACTTCTGGCTGGCCATGGATAAGGCAATGGTTCGCCGAGGTAATCAAATCCTGTCCAGACAAATAAACCTGAAACATGATCATATTTCTTCGCCTCTTTCCAGGTTTCTTCATGTGTAGAACCCCAATAAGCAGAAACATTATCGTAAGCAGATGCCGACCATTCTTTATTCCCTTCCATAAACTTTGTTTTACCATCTTTTGGCCAACGTCTGATGGTATCTGCAGTATCGTAAAAACCTCTTGTTTGCAATGCTGATGTGGTTTCAGTAGCTAAAAACTTAACGCCCTGATAATTCTTAGGAAAATCTTTATACTTTTTATGATTATAATTTAAACCATAAATATCAAGTGCTTTTGCCTGATAAATGAAGTTTTTAGTTGAATCAGTTTCTGTTAATGCCGAAATTACCGGACGGGTTTTATCCAGATTTTTAACAATCGAAACCAGTTCTTTTGTAATGGCGATCCCAGTGCTGTCAAACTGTTCACGGATTTCATTGCCAATGCTCCAGAGGATGATGGATGGATGATTCCGATCTCGAACCACCATATCTTCCAGATCTCTTTTATGCCATTCTGGAAAATTCAAATGGTAATCGTTTTTGGTTTTCTTTTTTGCCCACATGTCAAAAGCTTCATCCATGACCAGGAAACCCATTTGATCACAAAGATCTAAAAACTCAGGTGCTGGTGGATTATGAGCCGTACGGATGGCATTTACGCCCATCGCTTTCATGATTTCCAACTGTCGCTCCATGGCACGAACGTTTACCGCAGCACCAAGCGCACCCAAATCATGATGCAGGCAAACACCTAATATTTTCATTGATTTACCGTTCAGTGAGAAACCTTTTTCTGCATCAAATTGGAAAGTACGAACGCCAAATTTGGTTTCGTAAGCATCTATCAGTTTATTGTTTTGAAGAATTTGAGTAACTAATTTGTATTGCTTCGGGTTGGTAACCGACCAAAGCATTGGATTTTTAATCTGATCTACGCTGGTGATCATTTTGCCTGAGGTATCTATTTTAACAGATGTGGGTTTAGTTTTTGAAACCAATTTTCCACTGGCATCATAAATGGCATGAACTAAACTAACAAATTGAGCTTTTAATGTTTTATTCTGGATTTGCGTTTCGATCTGAACTTTGCCAGCTTGATCGGCCGTTACAAACGTACCCCATTTCGCAACGGAAACTTTTGCAGATGAGGTTAACCACACATTCCGGTAAATGCCGGAGCCCGAATACCAGCGTGAATCTGGCTGGGCAGCATTATCAACCTTTACAGAAATGAAGTTTTTTCCGGGTTTTAAATATTTACTGACCTCATAAGCGAATGAACTGTACCCATAAGGACGTTTACCTAAGTATTTTCCATTGATCCAAACTTCGCTGTTTTTATAAACGCCATCAAATTCTATCGTAATTAATCTATTTGCGAAGTTTGCAGGCGCATTAAATTCTTTTCTATACCAGCCGATGCCAGTGGGTAAACCACCACCTTCAGGTTTTGCCGGATTTTTCTCGTCGAATTTTCCTTCAATGCTCCAGTCGTGTGGTAAAGTTAATTTTCGCCATTTTGAATCAGTGTATGCAGGAGATTTGGCGCCAGGCTCATCTCCTAAAAAGAACTTCCATTCTTTATTGAAGCTGGTTCTTGTACGTGGTTCTTCAGAGATAGATTGCTTCGTCGTTCCTCCTCGCAATGACGATAAAGGGGAGAACGTCGTTGTGATACCTGATGCCTCGCAATAACTTAATGCAATAAACACTAAGAATATTAAACCAAAAATCCTATATGTAAACTGAGGCCTCTTCATTTCTAATTCTTCGTTTCGCTAACAAAATTCACTTTACTTTTCCCAAGATCTTTCGATGTTGCCACTGCAATTCCACGTTGATCTTGCTTATTGACCGCACAATAAAAGTGATAAACAATACCTTTATGTTTCAATACAAAAGATTTATGTGCATACAATTCATCGTATTTTTCTGAGGATTCTATCAGGTTTTCACCCGTCCAATCCGTCCAGTTTACTAAATCATTGGAGACCGCAAAACGATTGAATGATCCTTTTCTGTCTTGCCAGAAAGCACCGAAATAAAACATGATGTAATTGCTTCCAATCTGCTGAATAACAGCATCGCCAGTAATCCCGACAGGATGATGAACCACCGGGTCTTTTTGGAAACGCTTCCAATGGATCATATCCTCAGAAACAGCCATACCAATTCGCTCATACCAGCGCGTTTTTTTATTATTCGCCAAAGAATCGCCAACGGCATTGTAATACATCACAAAACGATGACCAGTTAACCTTTTTTTATCTTCAATGATCGTACTCTTAAAAAGCTTATTTCGGTTTTCCCACCAGCGCACATCAGCATCCAATGAACTTAAAATTGGCTGATCCAATCGGCTCCACTCCTGAACAACTGACGGATGTTTAGTCGTGTAAGCCATTCCAATGGATAAAGGTTCCACCTCGTAGCCTTTTTCTTTGCCACCGAAATATGACATCCAGTATTTGCCATCAAACGGTTTGACTTCATAATTTCCGCCCCATTTTATATTTAACAAAGCGTTATACCCGGCTTTTTGATTATCATCCCAATTGCCTGCATCGCCGAAAGACATCATTTTCCCGAGGTTTTCCCAATGCAATAAATCCTTGCTTTTTGATAACCAGGTTTCGTAACCACGACCGCTAAAAATTAAATAGGTCATGTACCAGTCCTTTCCTTTTTTAAAGATGGTCGGACAATCCATTTTATGTTCTTTATCTTCAGGAACCATAACCAAACCATACTTATAAGGCGTTTTTATTTCTTCGTAAATCTTTTGCATTTCTACAGCAGAAACAGCGGCGGGTAATGTCTGTGCAGCAACACAAAATGCAGATAAAACAAAAATGATATAGATCCAGATCGCTTTCATTCTACTTCACTTTAAATTTATAATTTCCAGAACCTACAGCCACCATCGCTTTTCCATTTTTACACCCTAGTGATTTGAATGTCGCATGATTTGCTTCGGAAACAGTCTGATTATTTGGAGCAGGAAGGCATACTACTGCTGTGGTATTAACCGGGATATTGACTTCCAGTTCAAATCCATTCGCCGATTTTTTCCAATCGGTCGTAATTTTACCATAAACAGAATCGTATTCCGTTTTTGCAAAAGTTAAATCGCCCACAACCTCTGGCTCAATCCTGATCTTATTAAATGCCACCGAATTTTCTTCCTGACGGATCCCGCCCACACCGCTGTAAAACCATTCCATTAAATGCCCAAGCATAAAATGATTGTTTGAAACGGTTGGCAATGCAGCCCAACTTTCGGTTAATGCAGTTGCGCCTTTGGCGATTTGCATCCCGTAACTGGGTACATCAGAGCGACTGTTCATATCAAATATTACATCAGATCTTCCTGCATCTTCCAATATGCGTAAAACATACCGATAGCCAATATCACCGGCTGTTAATCCGTTATTTTTTGCCCTGATATCCTTTATCAGATTTTCAATCACGGCATTTTTATCTTGATCTTCAACCAATTCCATATAAACGGCCATGGCATTTGCAGCCTGACTTCCTGAGCCATATTGTTTGGTTTTACTATCGAAGAACTTATGATTAAATGCCCTTTTTACCGCTACAGCCAAATTGGAATATTGCCGAGCATCGGTTGGTTTTCCTAATAACCTTGCAATTTTTTCCATGATTTTCAGATCATAATAATAGATCGCGGTAGCCGTAATGCCTATTGGCGTGAGCTGGGAAACACCTGGTGGCTTCGGCCCGAGATCGTACCAATCTCCTAACCCCTGAGATAAAATATGTTGCTCCGCTTTTGTGCCTAAATATTTAAGGTAACGCTGCATTACGGGATAATTATCAATTAACGCTTGCCGATCGCCATAATATTTATATAAATCCCAGGGTACTAAAATACTGCTGCTTCCCCACTCCGGCGAATCGCGAAACATGTCGCCACCCCATTCAAATTTCACATATTCGGGTGCAATTTCAGGTACGAGTCCGTTAGCTAGCTGTGAATTCCGAATATCAACAGTTGCCTTTTTAAATAATGGTGCCGCGGCATAATTATAATTTACTGATTTACCCATTAAATGCAGCTGCTCAAGCCAACCCAGCTTTTCGCGGTGCGGACAATCTGTAAACACACTCACCATATTGCTTTTAATCGACCAGTCGATTAAGGTGAAGGTCTTATTAAACAATTCATTTGATGAACTAAACTTTCCAATGGTTTCTGCGGCATTGCGAATATGAAGCGCTGTTAAATCCTCTATTACAGCTTGTTTCGAAGGATTTTCCTTTCCAGCAGGAACGCCACCTTTCACCTGCAAATAGCGGAAACCCGTATAGAAAAATTTAGGTCGCCAGGTTTCTAAACCATCGCCTTTTAAAATATAAGTGAAATAGGATGGCCCGCCAATGTTTTTTTGAGTAATTGTGCCATCTTCCTTCAATAACTCTGCAGGTGTAATGCGAACGGTATCTCCCTTACTGCCCCGAACTTTTAATTCAATAATGGCAGAGGAATTCTGACCTAAATCATAGACCCATTCCTGATTGCCAGTTTGTGTAATGCTTCTAGCACTAAAGTTATCAAACACTTTAACAGGAGCTTCTTTCTGCGCATTTAACTTCGGACCATCAACCAGGAGTGCGGATTTCCATTGAGCATCCTTAAACCCAGCAATGTTCCAACCTTTTTGTTCCAGATTTGCATCATAATCTTCCCCACCGTAAATACTAGAAAATATAATGGGTGATGGTGCAGTTTTCCAACCTTCGTTACTCACTATATTGGTTGATGTTCCATCGGTATATTCAATTTGCAGGCGGCAGATCATTTTTGGATAACCGAAAGCTGACTTCAATTTCCTGTATCTTCCTTTAATCGGTGGAACATAATAAAAGCCATTGCCAAGCATCACGCCCACAGCATTTGAACCTTTCTTGAACTGTTTAGTAATATCGTAGGTCATATAAAGGGCTTCTTTATCGTATTTTGTCCATCCGGGCGCAAGAAAATCATCTCCTACCTTGGCTCCGTTTAAGCTCAATTCAAAATGCCCCAAACCAGAAATAAAAGCGGTTGCACATTTTATTGATTTTGCCAGCACAAAATCTTTTCGAAACATGGGCAACACATTGTTCGCATTAAATTTATCTTTTTTGCCATCAGTTGGCAGCACATTTACATTTGAATCGGCCAACTTTTCATAAGCAATCCACTTTGCACCTTTCCAGTCGGCTATATCCAGTAAACCCATTTGAAAAAAAGCAGGTTTACTCCAATCAGAAACCTTTCCCTTATTATCCCAAACCTTTACTTTCCAATAATATTTTTTTGTGGAGACCAGTTTCGAACCTTTATATTGAACCTGGATAGATTGATTGGAACTTACTTTCTTCGTATCCCAAACATCGCCAATGTTTTTACCAAGATTACTAATGCTGCTTGCAACTAGAATCTGATAAGCGGTTTGTATAACGTTATGTTGAGCAGATTGCAGTTTCCAGCTTAAATTAGGGTTAACAAGGTCAATCCCAATTGGATTACTTAAGTAAGCACAGGATAATTGAGCAACCTGAAGATCTTGCGCAGACAGCGAAATGCTGATCGAAAATAGCCAAGAAAAAAAGAAAATTCTGCTCATTATTTTATGTTTAACTCCGCGTTACCAATTTTACGCAGAGCAATAATAATTTGGGTTTATAAATGGTTATTAATACCTTGAAGCAGAAAAGGAATCAATTTCGAAAATTAAAGAAATCAATCTATAAAGCTACACGGCATCAATTCAAATATAAATGTTTTTTTTAAATATGAAAACATATCTTCGTATTTAAATTAATACAAAATGTTGTAAGCAATAAATATGAATGCATTTTGTATGTTTGGAATTGTAAAAAAATTGCTACAGCCAAATTTAGACCCTTATGAACGAAAAAGAATCAAAATATCAGGCACCAGCTTTAGATAAGGGGCTAGATATATTGGAATATTTATCAGCGCAATCTATCCCACTTTCTCAAACCGAAATTGCTGTAGGTATTGAGAAAACACCGAACGAAATTTATCGGATGTTGATGAGCTTGGAGAGTCGCGGTTATATTCTTCGTGATGAAGTTTCAGGGAAATACCGTTTATCGCTCAAGCTGTTTTATCTTTCTCACCGCCACTCACCTATTGATGAGTTGCGTAAAGCGGCACAGTTTCCATTGGAAGAATTGGCAAACAGCATTCGCCAGTCATGCCACCTGAGTATTTTATACATGAACCAGGTGATGGTGATTATTCATGCGAAAAGTCCGGGGCCGATTGCACTTTCTATTGAAGAAGGGAATTTGTTTCCTTTACCGCTTACCGCATCTGGAAAGGTTTTATTGGCTTACATGTCTGAAGATGAACGAACTGTCACGCTAAAGAATAATGCGATCTATAAAAAGTATGCAAAACCTCAACAGGAAGATTTTTTAATCTCATTGAAAGATATTCAGCAAAATGGTTCTTATTTAAAAAATAGCGATTCAGTTTCCGGCGTTACCGATATTTCTGTACCAGTGGGACTTGCAAGCAATAACGGCATTATTGCTTGTTTAACTATCTCTATGTTAAATGCGTTGAATACAGATAAAGCGATTGAAAATGAGGTGATTCTTGCTGAGGCTTATAAATGTGTTAAAAAGATAGAGCAAAGGATTGGGGTTTAGCGTTAAGTGTTCTCAAAAGGAAGCATGACAAAGCAATTTGTTTTTATTTATCTAAAAAGCAATTATTATGGCTTTTCAGTTCGGCAGCCTCGCTTTTCATTCCAATATTTTAAAAACTTCTGTTCTTATGAGTAACGAAGATTCTGTTTCATAGGTTGCGGATGCTTCGTTCCTCAGCATGACATCATATTTAAGTTTGCTGCTATCTTAAAAGTATTTATTTATCCCGAGTACTTCACGCTATAATATTTATCCTTTTCAATGATTATTTCATAAACACCTTTCGAAACTTCTATAACTTCGGCTCCTTTGGCTATTGGTTTTGATTTACTTTTTACAATTAGCTTCCCTGTACCTACGGCAGCATTCACCCTGATTTCTTTTTTGTTCATGTAAACAGAAATATCGCCATTGGCGGTTGGTACTTTGCCTTCCATCCATTCCAGGCCACCTAAGTTGGGTTGAATAGTATAGGTTTCATAACCGGGCAAATCAGGACTAATGCCCAAATAGTATTTCCCTAATAAGTAAATCGGACTGGCGCCCCAGGCATGGCAAAGGCTTTTCCCAAATGGTCTGCCGTACATTTCCAGGTGCTCCACTCCTGTCTTATCAGGATTATATTCTTCCCAGAAAGAGGTGGCGCCCAATTTGAGCATCCCGCCCCAATAACTTTTCATTTCTTTTAATACGTAAGGTTGCTCTCCCATTGCACACAATGCTTCTAGTTCATAAAAGCGCATGTATGGCGTGGTAATTTTGGCAATTTTATCATTCAGAAGCACGTTTTCTTTTACGGCCAACTTTTGTTCTGGTGTGAAATAATCGAAGAATATGCCGAACATATTGGCATAACGCGTAACGTTATCCGTTGGTTGATCTGCAATTCTGCTGTGCACCAAAGCATGCTTACTTTGATTCCAGTATAATTCAAAGATTTTAGTTTTCAATGCTTTTGCTGCACTATCATATTTTGCCGCGTTTTCGGTGTCATTGGCTAATTTAGCGCATAATGCCATAGTTTCTAAACTTCTGGCATAGAGTAATTGCTCAAAACTTACTTCTCCATCTTTACTCAATTTATCTGCCCAATCGATAAAGATCCAATCACCCGGCATCCATTCCAATAAACCATTTTTATTCTTTCTGCCATCAATATAAGTCATTAATGATTGCATTCTTGGATAAATATCCTGCACAAACTTTTTATCTCCAGTAAATTTATAATAATCGTAAATCCCTAGAAACCAGTAAAAAGAATAATCCATAATGGTATTAATGTGTGCCGTAACCGGATCTTTTCCACGCTGTGCCAAAAGTGTTCTTTTAACTGTTGGTGCATCGAAAAATGAATAATAATTCATCAAATAACTCTGGTAGGCATCGCCACTCCATACCCAGCGATCGCGTTTAATCCCATCGATAAAAAACTCTCTGGTGTTCAAATGAAAGGTGTATTTTGCCACATCGTAGATTTTATTTAATTCCGCATCAGATGACTTAAAACTCCCCCGTTCCGTTACTGGTGCATATTCATAAAGCATCGAAATGGAATCGGCAGTAACTCCATTTTCAGCCTGAAAATTCACATACCTGAACGCTTTTGAAAGTGGCATCACCGAATCTTTCTTACTGGCCAGATTGAGATCCAGGTGATCCAGCGTTTCGCACTTATCAGTTGATAAAGCCTCTTCCCTGGATTCTCCATAATAAATATCTAGCTTTCCATTTCCTTTCAAACCATGTATTTTGAGGAAGCCAAATGTTTCTTTCCCGAAATCTGCTACATAACCATTTCCTGCTTTTTCTTTGTTTACAGCATAGTGCGCAACTACAGGCAATTTAAATTTCGAGGGCAGCACGTTTGGATCGGTTAAATTCCAGGAGCCTGCGGAAACGAAGGTAGTTCCTGATTTATCTGAAACCTTTCCACTTTGATCAATCCATTCCTTGTCTTCAAAAGTGGTTAACCAGGTTTCATCAGAAACAATGGTTTTGCCCTGTACAAAAATAGCGGGCACCGTACCCTGACTATGCACCTTTAAACTCAACTTATGCTTCCCTGCCGGGACCTGAATACTTTTTGGAAAACCATTGATGGCTTGCCCATCGATTTTAACATTGTAAGTTCCTTCAACAAAAAGTTTAACTTCTTCAGGTTGGCTTAATGTAAATTCCTTATGAAAATCTACTAAAACATAATGACTATCCATTTTCCAAAATACTGGAAAAAATGATCCGCGTTCTGTTCTCCGGTTCTGCATCACATTGCTCATATAAATATCGAAATCGCCGGGGTACCAAATCCAGGATGCCTTTTGGGCAAAGGCTGGAACTACCAGGAAGCTAAAAAGCGAGAGTAAAAATATTTTTTTAAGGTTTTTCATAATTGTATTAGTAATGGATATTGAAAAAATGAGATTGCTTCGTATCTCGCAATGACGTAAGTTTAATGTCCGTTAAAGAAGATATAGAGTGCAATCATCACTATTGCCAGGGTTGCCCAAGAGATCCAAACTATTTTGTTGGGCTTTTCGATGTTCGCCTGATGTTCATCATTAATTTTATAAATACTCGGGCTTCGGTCTAAAAGTGAAATTAAGATTGCAATAATGAGTAGCCCTGCGAAAATATAGAACGACAGCATCAGATAGTGTGGCCAGAAATCGTTTTGATCGGGTGGCAAGATCCAGAGGTATGTGATTCCTATACCCAAACTCAAAACAGAACCTATGGATAAAGTAAAATTCACTGCTTTTCTGGTGGTTTTTTTCCAGAACACCGTTAACAGAAATACCACTGAAAGCGGCGGCGCGATAAAGCCCAAAACTGATTGAAAGACATCAAACAGGTTTAAGCCTTTGATGTTATCAATCGCCAGAACCACAATCACAGCGAAAATGCAACCCGCAACTACTGTTAAGCGACCAATATTGATAATTTGTTTGTTGGTAGCCAGCGGATTAATTTTCTTTACATACACATCCATCGTAAAAACGGTACTCAAAGAGTTTAAGGAAGAACCAATCGTTCCTACTAAAACTGCAATTAAAACCACTATTACCAAACCGTTCATCCCTGGAGGGAAAAGGTTGGTCACCATCGTCATATAAGCTTCATTGGGATCTTTTAGATTTGGAAATAGAACATAGCATAAAATTCCCGTGATGATAAACAATGGTAAGGATAGCAATTTTAACCACCCGATAAAGCTCACGCCCAATTGTCCTTGCTTCAAATTCTTAGCGCCCAAAACCGATTGAACCATCGACTGGTCGGTGCAAAAGAAGGCAACAGCCGCAACCGGATAGCCCAACAAAATAGCATACCAGGGATATTTTGGATCGCTGGCAGGCTGAATGAGGTTCCAGAAATGACCAGGGGTTTTAGCATACAAAGCAGAAATTCCACCAACTTTATGCAGGCCCAAAAGCGTAAGAGACAGCGACACTGCAATCAATAAAATCATTTGGAAAACATTCACTTTTGCGATAGCTTTTAATCCTCCGAAAAAGGTAAATAACCCTGCAAAAGCCACTAAAACTGTAACCGATTGCCACATGGGGATGCCTAGAATTTGTCGGACTAAAAAACCTCCGGCGAATAAGCCCAACGATAACCAGGAGATTAAAATCTTCACTAAAGCATACCAGGCCAATATATTCTGGGTAGAATCGCCATAACGATTTCCCATAAATTCCGGCATGGTACTTACTTTTGCTGCCAGGTATTTCGGGGCGAAAACAATGGCCAGTAAAAACAAAAATATAAAGGCATACCAGTCGAAATTTACCGCCACGATGCCTGTGGTGTAGCCTATACTGGCGAAGGCCAGCAACATTGATGGACCGACATTTGTGCCCCACATATTAAAGCCGATACTTGCCCAGCCTAAAGATTTATTAGCCAGAAATAGGGTTTCATCTTTGTTTTTATCTTTCGAAAAGCTTGCCCTATACCCAATGATCACCAAAATAATAAGGTAGGCGATCACGATAATGTAATCTAAGCTGGTTAAACGTTCTACAATGTTTCCCATTGGTTTATTTGGTTAGGTTTGGTTGCTATTTATTATACGCTCTGCATTGTAAGAAGCAAAGTAATCTTAATGCCTTCGCTATTTTAATCCTTAATTGTGGGATTGCTTCGTGCCTCGCAATGACGATTCTGCTCAAAGAATCGTCTTCCTGAACTTGATTCAGGATCTTTCCTTAATAGATGCTGAACTAAATTTACTGCGTAGCTTTCCGCTGCGCTACAGGTCAGCATGACGATTTGGTTGATGATCCTTATAAAATCCGTCTTTGCGAAACAAATCCTTCATCTGCTGAAACAATCCTCATTAAGAGTCTAAAAAATAGATTGCTTCGTCGTCCCTCCTCGCAATGACGACCTATCTTTTACAAGCCTATCGATTCCCTTGTAATATGATTTGCTTTCAAAATCTGATCAATTTTTACTGGCAAACCCGTTTCCATTGATTGATCCATCGCTTGTAAAAGTGCCACCGTTCCGATTCCCTCTTTCAAATCAGGGTAAGCAGTAAATTTATTGTTGATGCTATCCGCAAAATAATCCAGGTAGTTTTGGTATTCACCAGCGTGGTGACTTTGTCCTTCGAAACGGAAGTAGTGTTTTAAGGTAGAGTCGCCCCAGGTAATAATCTTTTCTTCACCAGTTTTTGTGGTCATAGCATACCGTAATTCATGGTAATCGGCCTGACTAGCACCTTCCGTGCCACGTAAAATGCAACTCATTCCACTATCGCGACTTGCTGGCTGGGTTGGCCCGGTATAAGCACCACTCACACGTGCAATCCTGCCATCTTTTGCCTTAAAAATAAAGTGCATCGTATCCTGATTCTTCAGGCCAGCCTTTAAACCGTTGCTACTTAACATGCCGTAACCCATTACCTCTTCAATATCTGGCATATACCAACGAATAAAATCCACAGGGTGACTCAAACCGCCATATAACCATTTAAAGGATTGTTTTAGCGACCAGCCTTTCTCTAAAAACCAACGATGATCGGCATGGTAATAACTTTCTATCGTAATTAATTCGCCAATTAAACCTTTATCGAAATCTTTTTTCTGGCGCATAGCAGGTTCAAAAAAGCGAGAACTCTGCCCAACGAAAATCTTCTTTCGAGATTTTTTACTCAGTTCCAGCAGTTCATTGGCATGGGATAAATCATCAATAAAAGGCTTGGTACAAACCACATGTTTGCCATGCTGCAGCGCCAGTTTAATGTGTTCAAAATGCAAGTGGTCTGGCGTGTAAATCGCTATCATATCAATTTTATCGCTGGTTAACATGTCTTCGTAACTAGTCGTCCAGTTTTGAAAATCGAACTCTAAAGCGCGTTCTTCGCAAAGTTTCTTATTGGCATCGCATATTTGAATGAGCTTAAACTTCTTGCTCGCCAATGAAGCAGAAATTGTACTTCTGCCCTCTCCTAATCCTAAAATCCCTAATCTTAACATGATCTTATTTTTTGTTTATTCCTAAGTCGTCATTGCGAGGAGGAACGACGTGGCAATCTTCCCCTAATAAGATTGCTTCGTGCCTCGCAATGACGAATATTTTAATTTAATCTATCGGTTTAAAAAACACCCAAACCTCATCAGGTTTTGTAGCCTCTATTCCTTCCTGATATTTTTTCATTATTGCATTCCATTCTTCTACTCTTGGATTGTTTTCTGTGGTTTTAGGATTTAAATCATCCAATTTTTTGCCCTTCGGAATACTGATGATGAGCATGAGTTGCCTTTCATTTTTAAAAATCGCTAACCGCTGAAATTCAGCATTGCAGAATCCTCTTGAAATCTCCGGCCATTTTTCAAACTGTGTTTGATGATAGGCCAAGTATTCTTTTTGCATCTTTTCGTCCTTCACCAAATTGGCAGATAAAATAATATGATCCCATTCTTTTACAGGTTGATCACCACAGTTCTTTTCTCTGTTGAAATCATAAAAAAGATTATCATAAAGTTTAATTTCAGATGCGTTCAGGCGCTTTAAAGTCTGCTGTAAACTTTCCACTTTTAGGCTTGAAGTATAAATCACCAGGCGATTATTCCACTTGTAAAATGCTGATGGCAAGAGACTGTTTTCTTTAGCAAATTCATTTAGAGTATTATTTCCTGGTAAGTCATTTGGTTTAAATATTAACTCAAACAATACAGATTTTTCTTCTGCGGTGTTGATTCCCCTATTTGAATAGACAGATTTTTCTTTTAATAAATATTGAAACGGTTCCTCTAATCCAGCATTTTGCTTGATGTGATCTGCAACTTTAGGTCCGTTGTTTTCCCAAAGATTATCTGGTCCGTTGGCATTTTGCAAATACTTTTCAGTTGGTGTCCAATTGTCTTTTATGGTAAAGTGTGATGAACCCTCATCAGTATATAAGTAAAACCAATGGTCAGGAAGATGGGCATAAGGCGCCTTATAAATGCTATCTATAACATTCTCATTAATAACAGACTCTGGCTGTGCAGATAAAGTATATATTCCTGCAACATCATACATATGTTTGCCATAATGATGGATGCTGTTTGCGCTAATGGTGTTGTTCTTCATCGCATTTTGCGACTTCGTCCATCCCCAACCCATACTAATGCCAGAGTAAGATACGTCGCTAATTTCGTTATGGCGGATTTTAATTCCACTAACGTAACCCGCACCAATTCCAACCGCACCCCAATCTTCATTGGTTACATCGGTAATCAGATTATTTTCTATTCTGTCATTTGTAGAAATTTCTCTTTTGTCCAAAGGATTATATGGCAAATGAACTTCAGTTGCCTCATCAGAAAAGGTTCCGATTAAAATCGCAGCGCCACCAATATCTTTAAATAAATTACCTGCTATTTTATTATCTGATGTCCCCTTTTTGAAGTCTAAGCCTGTAGATGCAAGATGTTCAAACCGACATGACTCAAACGAGGTATTGTTCGTAAAATTCACTTCAATAGCTGCCGCTGGTCGGCCAACCCAGGCCTGATTTTCCAAAGCAGCTTTATCTGGCGTTCCTGGAGTTTTTAGTTTATAAGCATCAAGCATGTACATCCCTGCCTGGTGCGGCACGTGCCCCTGTTGTGATGGTCTTAACCAGGTTGAATGCTGGAAAGAGATATTTTTGAAACTCACGCAGGAAACCTGGTGATCGATTGTTCCTTCAATTTTGACCAGATTTTCCAGTACTGGCGCCACCACATCTGCCTTAAGCATATTTTCTGATGCACGCGGCCAGTAATATAGCTTGTGATTTTGAAGATCTTCAAACCATTCGCCAGGTTCATCTAAAAACTGAATGGCGTTTGAAAGGTAAAAAGCAGAATTTCCGGTTTTTTCAGAAATCCATGGCGCTGGCCAGGGATGTTCAGATTGAATTCTACTTTCAGGCTGCATAAAAGAAAGTTCTGCAGTGTTTCCAGCTACTTTGACTGATTTTACACGAAGATTTGCAATTGCCCACCACTGATGAATCAGCATTTCCATGCCTTTAATATTAACCAGATCGATGTTTTTAGGAATGGGAATTTTACAAGTCTGATTCTTTTTATCCCATGATAAAATCCTGCCCATCTCTTCGCCATTATAGTTTTTTGCCCGGATGGCTTTATGATCATTCACCCATAATTGTCTGAACTGTAAATCACGCCCGCCGAAATCAGGCAAATCTGCCACCCATACTTTTCCTAAAGATGCTTTTGGTAATCCTGGAACAATTTTATTGAGTTTACTCCAGTCCTTAATTTTTACACCACCACTTAAAATGGCTTTTTCTCCTTTCAAAGCCATAATTTCTGTCGGACTATCTTTTGTACCTGAATCTTCAGGTCGCAGTACGATCGGTTCATCTAACTGATATACACCCTTCCCTATGATAATTTTGATTCCATCTTTAATTGATAAATCTTTCAATCGGCGCAATTCCCTTGCTTTTCTGATTGCGGCGTGCAGTGTGGCCAGAGGTTTTTCTTTCGTACCCAAGTTTGTATCAGCACCATTTATGGAGACATAAATATCTATTGCCTCCACATTAAAGTACAATAACGACAAAAGCATTACCAGAATGAAAAGTGGTTTAAATTGTTTGGTTCGTGAGGAAACAAACCAAGGTATCAAATATTTTTTTCTATGTGCGCTTTGCATCTTTTTGGTTATAGCAATTTCCATAATTCCATTAATGAGATTGCTTTCCCGAAATATCGGGACGAGCTGTTCCTCGTAATGACGACGCATTATTTTGAAAAACAGATTTTAAATAGCTTGTATTGGCGCTAAAGTTGTATTTCACATTTGTGGGTTGCGCCGCATCTCTACTTCTTTCTATCACCAACCAACCACTCCAGCCCAAGTCATTAAGTGTTTCTTTTATTTTATGAAGGTTTATTTTAGGGTCGTTTTGCAACCAAACCCCATCTTCATTGGTTGCATGAATCTGAATGATATTTTTTCTGCCCAAAATTCTCAATTCGTTGCATAAATCTCTGCCATTTTTTATCGCATTAGAAAAATTGAAATAGCTTTTTACATTTCTGGAATCAACATCTTTCAGCAATTTCAATTCACCTGTTGCATCCAGGGCCGATTCAATCCCGATAACAACACCAGCTTTCGAAGCCATTTTCCCGGCAACTTTTAATCTATCGATGATGGGTTGACGTAGTTCAGGATTTTTAACCAAATCGCCTTGCACGCCAAGTGGCAGAAAAACCACCTTTACACCCATAGCTTTTGCGGTGTCCAGGCAGTCCTGAATCATTTTTTGATAAGTAGGTCGCATAGCAAAAGACTGTGCATAAAAACCAGTCATCGCCAAAGAGCAGATCTCCAAATTCAATTCTTTGGCTTTATCCAAATATTCTTGTCTTACTTTAGGGTCGGCCAATTTATTATCGAAAGTTTCTCTATTGCCTAAACCACCCATATCAATCTCTAAACCATCGGCACCAATCTCTTTCGCAAGTGGTAATGCACTCAATTTCTGACGTTTTAAAATCATCAAGTCAATTACAGCAACTTTATACCTTGGTTTTTTATCACTCGCCATAAGCCATTGATTAGAAAGTAACAAACCACCTGTAAGCAAAGCAATACTACTGATAAAAGTTCTTCTCTTTTGATTCTCCATCGCCATCTATTTTGTTTTGCTTAAGGGAAACAATTTTTCTAAGTTTTCAAATCCCATCACGGCATTTTTCGGCAACTTTTCGCCTTTGTCTCCAAAAACATAGAGTGCAGTTTCCTTTTCGATAGTCACCTTGCTTTCATCGTATTTACCCGCATTATCTCTCACGGCAGCACCATTAAGCTTAAAGTTTTTGATCAGGAAATCATAAAGTGCAATGCGTTTGTTGATACCGAAATCATGCTTTTCGGTTGGCAAGTGAACATTTTCTACCATATTTTCTACACCATAATAACCGTACATTTTTTGCAAATAAGGAAAATCATGTTCCGGTGTATGTGCTGTCCAATCGCTCCCATCAGAAACCAACAGTTGAGGTCGCGGAGCAGCCATTGCGGCTAATTCTACATTATCCGTTCCACCGCCACATTGATGAATCGGCATTCCGCTTTCGCAGGGGCAACCACCATAAAAATAGGATGACATCGCTACCACCGGCGCACTTAATTTAATTCTGGCATCCATAGCGGTCATTAAAATGGAATGACTTCCAGCTCCTGAACCTCCACTGATCCCGACCCTGTTTGTATCGGTTTCTTTTAAGGATGTGAAATAATCTAAGATCCTGATGCCACCTAAAGTTTGTACAGTTTGCGCTAAACTTCGGCGATGGTCTTCATATTTGAATTGAAGCATCGATTCACCCCATGCAAACAGGTCATAACTGAAAGCCATGGCACCCATCTTTGCAATTGTTGCACAACGAATCTGGCAATCTGCACGATAACGTTGCTTTTCCCAATGTCCATCAGGACTTAATACAAGCGGTATTTTCCCTTTGGTATTCAATGGTTTATAGAGCGATCCATTAATCCAAACGCCCGGTAAAATCTCTAAAGCAATATTCTGTACAGAATAACCATCGAAAACTCTTTTCAGAGTAATAATGGGTTTTGAATTGGGTTTTGCCGGAAGCGGCGATAATTGTAAAGCCTGGTAAAGTTGAGGTTTGATGGAATCCTTTCTTTTTTCCCAACTCGCTTTATCAAGGTATTTTGATGCTAAACCATCCAGGTAGGCCCAGCCGTCCTGAACTTCCCATCGATAATATTCGTATTCTTTGAGCTTATATACGCCTGTTTTTTCTTTATTCACCTTCATATCCAAAGGTGTAAGCACATTGGCAAGTGTTTCATCAACATCAGTACGGAAACGCCAGTCGGCATAATTTACCCATTTGTCTTTTACCTGTGGATCGGAATATTTTATCTGCACTTTAAAGCGAGTTTGAATGTCTTTTAAAACATCACTCAGTGGTTTTTTGTAAAGGTTATCGGTACTTTGGGTTTGGGCGGAGAGGTTGTTAACGTTTAATAAACAGGCAGTTAAAAACATGACTAAATACTTAAAGTATCTACTCATAATTTCTAATCTAAGTTTTTGATAAACAAAGTAATATGGTTTTGCTGAATGAGATTGCTTCGTCGTTCCTCCTCGCAATGACGGTAAAGCGGTCGTCATTGCGAGGCTTGATTTTTCATCAACCGAAGCAATCTCCCTCGAAAGATTAGATTGCTTCCCCGAAAAGTCAGGGCAGGCTGTCTTGCCTTCTCGCAATGACGATGAGGAGATTAACTCCAAACAAGTTGTCGTCATTGCGAGGCTTGATGTTTCATCAACCGAAGCAATCTCCCTCGAAAGATTAGATTGCTTCCCCGAAAAGTCGGGGCAGGCTGTCGTGCCTCTCCGAGAAATCGGAGCTAGCTCTCGCAATGAAAAATTTTGTAAATGACGTGCTAATTTCATGGCTCTTCGCTTTTAGTTTCAGTGATCACCGGAGCAGTATAACCCTTCAATTTAGGCCAGATGCCATTTTTTATTTTCTTTAATTTCATCCTGGATGGATCAACCACCACATGTTTAATTTTTTGTCTCCGCCAGGTATAAATAAAATGCAGCATGCCATCTGCGGTTTGAATCACTGCGGGATAAGAATATTGACTAATCGGTGAATCTTCTAAAATTAATACAGCAGACCATTCTTTACCATCCTTTGAAATGGAGACATTCAATGGAGTTCTGGCGCCTTTAGCTAAATCGCCGGGAGGCAAAACATGGTTATAAACCAAAACATGACGACCATCTTTCATGGTTACTGCATCTGTTCCTGAATTATTATTGGGCAAAGCCATTTTAGTCATAGGAGTCCAGGTTTCGCCGTTATCTTCCGACCATGACTCTGCAATAGCCCTGTTTGCTGTTCTAGCCAGAATTTGCAGTTTGCCATTGCCATGTTGCAAAATACTCGGTTGGATGGCTTTGATTCCATTTTCGGCAAGTGGCCCGATGGTACGCCATGTTTTTCCATGATCTGATGTGACCTCAAAATGAATCTTCCAGCCATCTCCTTCTCGGCTGGATGGGGCAAAAAGATTTCCATTGCTTAAAAGTACAGGCTTATTTTTTACAGGACCGATGTAGCCGTCGGGCAATTTGGTAGCATCAGACCATGTGATTCCACCATCTTTGGAAGTTTTCATCAACCCCCACCATTCAGATGGCTTTGGTCCGATTTTATAGAATAAGAGCAAATCACCACCGGGTACCTGATAAAGCACCGGATTCCAGGTTGGCAGTCGTTTCCCTTCAGGCTGGATGCCATTGGCAACCGAAACAGGTGCCAGCCATTTGTTATCAACAAAGCGACTGATGTAAATTTCTACATCAGGATTTCTTTCTTTAGTTCCGCCAAAAAACGAAGCAACCAAACCAGTTGGCGTTTCAGCAATCGTTGCAGAATGACACGATGGGAATGGAGCCTGATCGTATAAAAATTCTTGTTTTACAACACCCGTCTGCCATTTTTCTACTTGTGCATTGGCGGTAATTGTTAATGCGAAAACAAGCCCTATTGTGGTGTATATTTTTCTTAGTTTCATAATTCTTTCGCTTCGCGGTTGATTACACTGATTAATTGATTTCACAGATTTGTTTTATTGATTCAAAACTGCGAACTCCAAACTGAAAACTTTTTACTGCTTTGCTTTACTCGCTTTCTCTTCCTTTATTTTCTTAGTATAAGCACTGTAAAGCGCCCTCCAACTTCTGCCATTGTTGTTTAACATTTGTTCTGATTTCGTTTTATAGATTTCGAAAATTGCCGAGATTTGTTTCATGTTTTTATAATCTATGGCTTGTTCGCGGGCTTGTTTGAGAAAGGATAAAATTTTCGCTTCTTCATCTGCAGTTAAATCCGGAACGATGGCTTTGTAACCCTTCATGGTGAACTCCACTTTTCCAATGGTGTATTTATCCAAGATAGTTTCTACTTGTTCTGGAGATAAGTTTTTATTGAGACTTTCCATTAAAGCCTGATGTACGGTTGACGGAATGGCAGAATCAGCAATAATTTGTTTATCCAGATCACTTAATTTAGTTCCGGTAACAGGATTTATCCCATCCGGAACAGTGGATGCCGGATGTTCATTATGCCAGTTTCTTATGGTGGTTAAATGAACTGCTATTGCATTTTCGGCAGCCATTTGTTTTGTGGCATCGGTCAAATTTAATACTGAAACCCATTCTTTTGCTTTGAAAAGCATTTCTTCAGGTATAATCACATCTTTCGTTTGACTGAATGCATTTACCGTGGTTAGCAGTAAAATCAATAACATAAATGGCTTTAAAAACTTTCTCATAATTGTATTTTTTTTCTCGTCATTGCGAGACTGATTTTTCATCAGTCGAAGCAATCTCTAATAGGAAAGATTGCTTCGTGCCTCGCAATGACGTTTTATTTATATTATTTCCGTTGCTCCACTACAAAAGTATAATCGCCGGAGCCTACCTCATAAATCGCCCTGCCATTTTCCATTTTGATATATTTTAAATCCTTTGCTGATGCCAATTGCTCCGAAACTTCATTTTTATTCTTTGCAGGGATATAAATAATTGCCGTCGTGTTTGGCGGAATGGTAACATTCCATTTCAACTGAGTTGCCGTTTTAGTGTAGTTGCTTTTAATCAAACCATAGATGGAATGATAACTGGCATTAACCGAATCGAGTCCGTTAATCATTTCTGGCTTCATGGTGATGGTTTTAAAAGCACCGCTTGCTGATTTAATTCCTGCCAGGTTTTCATAATACCAGATCAGTAAATCGCCAAGCATCATCACGTGGTTTTGAGAATTCATTTTCGGATCGGCGGTGTTGCCATTCCATAGTTCCCAGATCGTAGTCGCTTCATTTTCGACCATGTAACCCCAACTTGGATAGGTTTTTTGTGTGGCAATGGTGTACGCTAAATCCGGCCTGCCATAATCGTTCAAACAACGCATTAACCATTGAATCCCGACCAATCCATTACTGAGGTGGCCTTTATTGGTCACTTCAACCGTGTAAGTGATATTTTTGAAAACCTGCTCAACCTTATCTTTTGGTACCATTCCGAAATAAAGTGGAATAATATTATCTGTCAGGACGTTAGTAGCATAATATCCCTTATCGTTATAATATTTCTGGTTAAAGGCATCCATAATTTTATCACCCAAAAGCTGGTAAGTTGCAACATCTTCATCCTGACCAATTGCTTTCGCAAATTGTATCATCAGTTGTGTGAAATGATAATAATAAGCCGTAGAAATCAGTTCTGATGGATATTTTTTATCTGCGCTTTTGCCTCTACCAGACTCAATAGTAATCGGCGGCATACACCAGTCACCATAACTATCTTTGGTTAAAATATAGTCTTTCATGTAGCGATCTTGCATATAAGCCAGCCACTTTTTCATTGCCGGATAATTATCCTGAACGGCAGAAACATCGCCTGTTTGCTTATAAAGCATTTCCGTAACTAAAAGCATGGCACCGGGCCAGGTCATGTTGTCGCTGTAATACCTCCAAAAAGCAGGCGCAACATCTGGAATAGCGCCATCTTCTTTTTGCGAATTTCTGATATCCTGAAGCCATTTTGCATAGAATCTCCCGTTATCAAAAACGAAACTTTCACCATAAGCGACTGCACCTCTATCGCCCAACCAAGGCATACGTTCGTTCCGTTGCGGACAATCAATCGGAATCCCTTTATAATTTCCGGCAATTCCCCACCAGGCATTTTTGAAAATCTGGTTCGTTAAAGCATCCGAAGTTTCGAATGTTCCAACAGTTTTAATGTTGTCGTAAATCATTTTTCCCAGAAAGTCATTAATTGAGGGTTGGTAAGCAATCCCCGAAAGTTCTACATACCGGAAACCACGATAAACAAATGTCGGCTCCCAGGTTTCCACTTCCCCTCCTTTTGCGGTATACAAATCAGTACATTTCGCATTGCGAAGATTGGCGGTGAACAATTCTCCGTTCGGCTGTAATGATTCAGCAAAACGCAATTTAATCTGTTTTCCTTTTTGGCTCTTCACTTTAATTTGCAACCAACCTACCATGTTTTGCCCCATGTCTAAAATGTACCTTTCGCCAGGAAGTTTTTTTATTGATATGGGCTTCAAAGTGTTCATTACCTTGATATTTTCGTTCATTTGTGCCTCAATCGTTCCGGTTGGCTCTTGTACAAACTCCGCCTTTAACCATTTGCTATCATCGAAACCAACTTTGTTCCATCCGGTAGCTTCTTTCGTAGCATCATATTCTTCACCATCATATTCATTATTGGTTCTGATTGGTCCATCTGCAGTTCCTTTCCAGCTCCCATCTGTATCAATATTTGTGGTACTTCCATCGCTGTAAATAATATTGAGGTTCATCAGCAATTTCGGAAAACCGAATGTTTTGATTTTATATGGCTTTTCATTCTGGCGCATGGCGAAGAAACGTCCATTGCCTAAAATAGCGCCAACAGCATTTTTACCATTTAGAAGGTAGCTTGTAACATCGTATGTGTTATACTTTACGTTTTTGGTGTAATCTGTTGGCGAGGGCGCCATAACATCTTCCCCTACTTTTTTCCCGTTGATATACAGCTCATATAAACCCAGGCCAATGATGGATACAGTGGCATATTTTACCATTTTTGTGCTTTGAAATTCCTTTCTGAAATACCTGGCGGATAAACGTGAATTGGTTTTGATATTATCCCATGGGAATGCCCTATCGAAACCTATCCAACCTTTTGGCCAGTCTTTATAGTAAAGCAAACCCATCGTCCACGATTGAGTTGCAGACCATTCGCTTTCTCCGGCGGTTGTCCAGGTTTTAACTTTCCAGAAACAGCGCATTCTACTGTTAAGTTTACTGCCGTTATATTTAACATGCACAGATGCTGAAGAATTTTCTTTCTCAGAATCCCACAGATCGCCATTATTTTGGGCGAGTTTTTCTGCGGAAGATGCCACTAAAATTTGATAGGCTTTTTGTTCTACATTTCGCTTTTTTGATACCATCTCCCAACTTAGGCGCGGTTGAGTGACATCAATACCCAGGGGATTGGTTAACATTTCGCATTTTAGATTTTGCACACCGACTTGTGCAACAACTCTCGAAAACGGAAGCAACCAAATGCTAAAAATTGTTATGTAAAATTTAATATTCATTTCATCTTATATATTGACCATATAGTCATAGAGATCATATAGTATTTATTTTTGTTGATATTTGATCTCTCCAAAAGTGTTCATCTTGAAGCCAGGTTTGAATGAGCTGAAGCAATCTTTTACGTTACATATATCATTTACGATCATAATTCCTCTAATTAGATTGCTTCGTCGTGCCTCCTCGCAATGACGAAGTATCAATAGAAAAATCAAAATACAATGTCATGTCTAACGCCCTGCTGGGTTCTTTATCAAAATCATAAAATACATGTTTCATTCCCATTGGGCCGGTGGTTTCCGGCTTTTGTGTTTTCGTACCAATCGCCGAAATGCCATTCATAAAAGAAATATCGCCAGTTGGGAAAGTCGGACTCATATTATCGTACTCCGTATCTTTTGATTTCTTCGGTGTAAATAACCTTAGGAAAACATCCTCACGATCCGTTACTACTTTAAAGTTTTGGGTTTTCCCGATAAATTCGCACCAGTACATATTTGAGTAATAACCTTTAAATTCAGGGTATTGCCAGGCTGGTTCCCCGGTTGCCGAGTCGTTATAATCCTTTTTCCAGATTCCAAATTCCGTTCCTTTCATCCGATTTTTCCAAACGCGATACGGACCATTTCCTTTATAGGCTACCGATTTGATTTCCGTTTCGGGATAAGAGAAATTTAATCCCACAAAAGTGGTGAAGTACGCAGACGGAAAATATTTAACCTGCATTTTTAACCAACCAGAGGGATAGATCGTCCACTCTAAAGTATTATAGCTTTCTTTCTTATCAAATTTGGATGAAATCACCACATTATCTCCATCCATTCTGGCAGTAAAATTTTTGAAATTATTCTCAGCCTCTTGTAAAACAGGACCATTAGCAAATGGAATTACACCTTTTGAATTGGTAACTTTCTCTAACATTCCATCTTGCTGATTTATGGTAAAGGTCAAATCATTTACAGTAATCCAAAAAAATTCTGCTGTATCCCAGCACTTTACCTTTGAAGAACCAGTTTTAATCACCATTTTATCGGCATCAGCTGCAGGCAAAGCAATCGGGAAACTCCAGGTAAACAATTCCTTGCCATAAAAATCTTTAGCAGTTAGATAAAAAGCGTCGAAAGTCCGCCAATCTGCAGGTAGGTTAACTTGTAATTTCCCTTTTTCTAAAGGCTTAATGTTTGGCGCATCTGCCTTCCCTGCTTTGAATACGGCGTCTGCACCTGATTGTAACTTTTTCAGTTTCCATTCGAAAGTACATTGATTGAGGTTGGTAAAAGCATACCTGTTTTCCACCAAAAATGAGCCATCAAAGCCTGCAGTCATCTCTCGTTTCTCTACGAAAACCGGGCTCCAAACTTCTTTAATCGTAAAGAAACTGCCTTCTTTTTCGTGGTAAGGCCCCACAATTCCATCAGGACCATGATTTCCGTCAGTATCCAGTTCCCCATTTCTATCTGTTCTTACAACAGCCTGATCGGCAAAATCCCACAGGAAACCACCTGCAGAAAGTGGGTTATTCCACATGGCATTCCAATAATCTTCTATGCCCGCACCATGACCACCATCCCACATGCCATGAAGAAATTCGGTTGGCATCAGAATGTTATGCCCATGGTCATAGTTTCCAATTCCATAATTAAATTCGCGGTAATGGGTCGTTTCGAATCTGTTAAAAACTTCCCATGGGTGAATTAAAGGTCGTTTCTGAAGGTCATTATCCATAAAAAGATGATCGAGTTCACGGTTGTGACCGCCTTCATTTCCATTGGCCCAAAATACAATCGACGGATGATTTTCATCATTGGCCATCATCTCCTGATACAATTTTGTTCCAGTGGCTGTATCATAAGTGCCATGCCAGCCCGCCAATTCATCCATTACAAATAAACCTAAGGAATCGCAAACATCCAGGAAGTGTCCATCTGGCGGATAATGCGACATCCGAACAGCATTCATGTTCATTGCTTTCATCAAAGAAACATCGGCAATGCTGATTTTCTTGCTGGTTGTTCTACCAGATGAAGGATAAAAAGAATGGCGATTCACACCCTTAAATTTCATTTTAACTCCATTCACATAAACACCGTCACGTTCCTTCACTTCAACTGTTCTAAATCCAATTTTCTTCTGGAGTTGATGAATGGCTCTTCCATTTTTAATCAGCGTAAAAGTTGCCGTATAGAGATTTGGAAATTCAGATGACCACAAGGCAGGGCTTTTAAATTCCTGATTAACCTGCGTTAAATTCGATGTGATTTTAGTTGAAAATTCTTTTCCAAGTTTTTTTCCTTTTGCATCAGTTAGCTGGAGGTTAATTTTATCGGCCAAACCAGATGTAAAAACGTTTGCAGTAAAAACGCCATTTGCTTTAGCATCAATCTGAACCCGATCTATACGAGTTTGCGGCAACGCCTCCAAATAAACTGGTCTGAAAATACCACCGAAAATCCAGAAATCGGCTTTACGTTCGGCCTCATTAACAGATTGATTGGCTGAATGTTTAGAAACCTTTACTTCAAGTAAATTATCACCTTTCAAATTAATCAGGTTTGTGATATCATATTTAAAAACATAAAATGAACCCTGGTGTGTTTCTCCGGCGGATTTTCCATTAATTTTAACTTCCGTATCCGTCATCGAGCCTTCAAAAACAATATTTATTTTCTTGTCTTTCCAGGCTGTTGGTATCTGGAAATTGTACTTATAAAGTCCTTGTTCTTTCCCCTTATTTGTTTCTTTATTAAAACCGTAATTGTACTTTCCAAACCCCTGCAATTCCCAGTTTGAAGGCACCGAAATGGTGGTCCATTTCCCGGAATTCATTCCTTCGGTACAGAAAAAATCCCACTTTACAGTGTTGTCGTTTCCGGTTCCTGAAAGATATAGTTTCTCCGTTTGCTGTGCCCGGAGGGGGAAAAACATCATTACTAAACAAAAGAAAGGTAAAATGCCGTACTTCATTAATTGGTTTTAAATTGGTTCACTAATGGATTATCTGTTCTGAAAGGCAGTGCAGGAAATCCATTACTATAAAAATTTCCGGATGGGTTTTCTGTCCAGTTGTAACGCACCGCAACAGGTTGATTAACTTGATTTGAAGAGACCACCACTTTGCCGGCTTCAACCAACGCATCAGCCTTTACAAATTTGCCATCTTTACCAGCGATGGTAAATCCAGTAATCTGATTTGTCGAAGTCAAATGCTCAAAACTCAGCACGGCTTTTCTAGCTTTAAAGGCAACAGATTTGTAAACCGGACCAGAATAGTTGATTTTTTGATCGTAAGTTTTAGCCAAAGCCAGAAGCGCTAATCTTCTGCCTACCTCCCATTTGTATGTTGGATGGAGATCTTCATTAGAATCAGTTAAGTCATTTGTAGTAATCATTCCGGTGTTCGGAAACCTCAAAACCTGCATTTGTGCTTCCCAAAAACAAGGTTCAGTATCGGCATCTAAAGCAATTTTACCTTTGGTTTTTGAGTAATTGAATGGAGCAATCTGAACATAATAAAAAGGAAGATCTTTCTCGCCCCAGGCTTTGCGCCATAAATTGATCAGGGTTTTCATTTTATAAGCATAGCTGATCTTTTCATTTAAAAAGCAATTGGTTTCACCCTGATACCATAAAAAGCCACGAATTTTAAATTGTGAAAGTGGTTCGATCATTGGGGTATAAAATTTACCCGGATCATTGCCTACTTTTTGATTTTTAAAATAGGCTTCCTGCGCAAAAGCCGCTGGTGAAATCCACGGTTCGATGGCACTTCCTGAAACTGCAGAAGAAATCATTCCTACCGGGATGCCCAATTTCGCCTGAACTTCTTTAGCAAAGAAATACCCAACGGCAGAGAATGCTCTTAAAGCAGAATCCTGCGCTACAGCCCAACTTTTATGCAATGAATCTGGTTTAATTAATTGTTTACGATTGACCAGAAAAATTCTGATTTGTGTATTTTTTGCTTTTGCCACTTCATCTGATGGAAAGCCTAACTTTTCATTTTTCGGTTTGGGAATTTTGGCCAGCTTACGCATTTGGTATTCCATGTTTGATTGGCCCGAGCAAACCCAAACTTCACCGATGAGGATGTTGGTTAGTTCAATCCGGTTAGAACCAGAAATTATCATCGTTTGAGGCGTTGATGATGTTTTTAAAGGCGTTAGAACCACCTTCCAATTTCCGTTTTTATCGGTTACCGTTTTCTTATTCTGTCCGGCGAAGGTGACTACTATTTTTTCATCAGGCGAGGCAAAGCCCCAGATGTTGATGGGTTTATTGCGTTGCAAAACCATATCGCTTGATAGGATTTGAGGTAAAAGGATTTTGGCGTTGGTGGAAATGGATAAAAATAAAAAGAGTATTAATAAGAGAGATTGCTTCGTCGTGCCTCCTCGCAAGGACGACTTACTGAAAGGCGATGAAGATATATGTAAACGTGACGATCTTAAGGATGTCGTCATTGCAAAGCTGGGCTTGTGCGAGCTGAAGCAATCTGAATTTGCTAAAGGAGATTGCTTTCCCGAAGAATCGGGACAAGCTGTCGTGCCTCTCCGAGTTCTCGGAGCTGGCTCTCGCAATGACGATTTACCGAAAGGCAATGACGATAATAGAAAATGTAGCGACGATTTGCTCAAACGCAATGAGGGAAAAACTGAAAACTTCAAACTGAAAACTGCCAACTGTCTCAAAACCCCTCCGTTTTTAAATACTTTATCAAATAAGCGGCTTCTTTTTTTTCTGGTTCACCGGCATTTTTTAAATCGTAAGTTTGATCTGCTGGTGTATCTACATTAGGAAAACGCCTAACAGATCCGGTGCGAAAAACTATCCTCGACACTTCAGCAACTGGCTGAAAAGCCAGACTTGTTAACGCATCTTTTCCATTAACTGTTACCGTGTAAAACCGGGTATGCACATCCAATTTCAATTTGATATCATAATTTTTACCTGCTTCATACTTCATGAAATTCTTATAACGTGCACCGGCCTTTGCACTTAATACACCAGCAGTATCGAAAGTCAACCGAACAGTTGCTAAGCCTTTTGCATCTTGTAATTCAATTTCCAATAAGCCAAAGTCATTCTGTTTCGGCGTTACAGCAAACGAGGTGATGATTTTTGCTGATGCTGGAAATGCCCTTTCTACCTTTGCATAATCAAAAGGATCTTTATCTTTTAGCACAAGGTCGCCATTTTCTACTCTCACTGGTGCCCATAACGGACTATAAATATTCCACTTTTCCAGTGCTTTGTTTTCTGATAATTTTGAAAAATCCTCATTCACCTGTTCATCAACTCGATCGGTAACAGGCAAGGGAACCGAAGAAACCCAAATGTCTTCTTTGTTCATGCTATATGTTACCCACAGTTTACCATCGGCAGGCTTTCCATTGCCTTCAATAATGCCGCGAACGTATTGCGGACCGTAAGATTTATAATTCCCACCGTAACGCATGGGAGAAATTTCTCCGGTTACCAAAAGCAGATTGGTATAATCTAAACCATTTTTGCTGGTCGAAATGGCGAGTGGCCATCTGTATTCTGAGGGATTGTAAACGGTTGCATAATTTCCATCAGCGGTTTTCTGACCCCAGATTTTGGCATTGCTGTTTACAAAACCCGGTGCCCGGGAAGCGTTTTCCGGCCAGCTTTTACCATTATCAGAACTGATCGCCGTTAATGCATTTTTCCATAAACCAACCACCCTGCCATCGGGTAAATGATAATAGCTGAAGGCTTTATACTGTTTTTGTAAAGTAATTAAAGGATCCTTTCGGTCTGCTTCTTCATTCCATTGCTGTGTCATTAATTTATTTGCCAGCAACTCTTTACAAGCTTCAACGAAAGCTTTATTTTTACTTGTTGTGTAGTAAGGATATTTTGTGTTTTTTTCTGAATAACCAGGGTTGTAGTGAATAAAATAAATTGGCCCGTATTTTCCATCTGCCTGGATTTCTCTTACGGCTCTGCCAATACCATGCCCATCATTCGGGTCGTCTTTTGCATCAAAACTGATGGCATAAAAACCTAAAACCAGAAATACATTCTTGGTGGAAATATAGAAGCCCATGCGTTGGTGCATTACCGCATCTAAATCTTTTGCTACATCGGTTCTTCCTTCTTTGGTGGTGCCATCGGCGATTCTGTAAATGGGAAAAACCACATCAGGTTTAGTCCAGGTGTAACCGTCAGATGAAGATTGTAATAAGGTTTGCCCTGGCGGGATGCTTTCTCCCACTTGATCACTCAAATATTCTACGTAAAATTTGTTATTCCAATAGGCTAACATGGGGGCGTGGTTGTAGGTCCATCCGAAGTTTTCAGCCAATTCCGGGTGTTCTCTATTTGCCCTGAACGTTTGAATGCTGTGCACACCAACCACAGGCGTTAATTGCCCATGATGATAGTCGGCATTTACAAGGGTTTTACCTGTATAACGCACGGTATCTTGCGCTTGCGAGATTTGCATCGCAAAAGCAAATGATAAGGTTAAACAAAGTATTTTAAATATTTTCATGTTATTATGTTTATCTCGTCATTGCGAGTTTCCGATTTTTCATCGGAACGAAGCAATCTTTTTTGTTAAATAGATTGCTTCACGCTATCGCTCGCTCCCTTCCTTCAGTTCGCAATGACGATTCATTTATTATTTCAATAAATTCTCAATTACTTTCCTTTTCACTTTTATAATCGTTCCGTGTTTATGTCCTTCGGGGACGGAAACCTCTGCAGTTACATCCTTAAAAGACTTAAAATCTGCTGTTTTATAAGCAGAATAAATCTTTTGTCCGTAAGCATCGAAATAAATGAGCCAGTCGTTTTTTACTTTTACTACCGTTGGGCCTTCCGTTAACTTCGGACTAAAAGTTTCTGACACATGATCATAAGGACCTAATGCATCCTTTCCGAATGCGACCTTTAAATTCCGATTGGGACGAGTGTTGTCTTTTAAAACCAATACATAATCTTTCACAGCTCTTTTCACAATCACGGCATCAATCACACTGAAACCCGGGTCTAAAAACAATTTAGGTTTCGAAAAATTCACAAAATCTTTTGTTGTAATAGCGTACATCCGGTGGTTATTATCCTCATCCTCTATTCCTTTAGCAAACCGAAAAGGAATGGTTGATGCCCAAATCACTATGTATTCCTTTTGCTCATCATCATAGAAAATTTCCGGTGCCCAAACATTAACAGTTTCTGGCTCACTTTCCATTACGGGAAGAAATTTTTGTTCTGTCCAGCTGATTAAATCTTTCGAACTGGCATAACCGAATCCTTTATCGCCCTTCCAGCTGCAAGTCCAAACTAAATGGAAGGTGCCATCGGGGCCCTGAACAATGGATGGGTCACGCATTACTTTCTGCGTACCGATTGCTGGTTTTAAAAACGTTTTATCTAAATCCTTCCAATGGTAAGCGTCATAGCTGTATAAAAGTCTTAAACCTTCGGTGGCCGGTTCGTGGAATGAGGTAAAGAGATAAGCTTGTTTTGAGCAAGATGTTAATCCGCACAGAGCCAGGCCAATAATGGCTAAGCGGAATGATGATATGAACTTTGCTTTAAACATTTTTTATTTTTTTATTCTACATTAATAATTGCCTATTCAATCCTACTACCACACGCAATATTTTGCTGGGTTTGTCATTCTGAACGCAGTGAAGAATCTCTAAGCAATGAAATACAATCTTCCATAAATCCAATGCCTAAAAAATAACCAGTGCAGTATTTTAGGATGGCATTAATCGTCTTCAGATTCTTCGTGCCTCAGAATGACAGCAATATCAAGGCTTGTTCGCAAATTTTCTTGCTTTGCTCCAGTCGAAATGACGACTAACTACATTATATTTTCTCCAACACCAACACCCAGTCATTACCATTTTTAGGTTCTCCTGGTGGATTAAATTCCTTAATTCCCTTATTTTCAAATGTTCCAATTGAGATCATTTTTCCTGTTCTGGGATCAAACCATGATGCCTTAACTTCATCACCATCTATTTTTCCCATTTGAATACTGAAATTCTTTCCCGTGTAAGTGTACAGCATCGCGAATTCTTCACCTCTGGTTCCAATCACACGTTCATACTTTTCACCATTTTTACCAGCGATTAAAGTTTGATCCGGTACACGGTCAAAATAAGAACAGGATAACATCAAATCCTTTAAATGTTTCATCTGGGTTGCTCCTGCGGCATTTATTTCCGTTGTCCATGGTGCTTTCGGACCATAAGCTGGCTTTTTATCCGTCAACTTGTACATCTGCATCACAGCATTATTTCCATAGGTATAGCCAAAAGCACCAGCGAAAACAGACCAATATCCATATCTCCGCACATCGGCATCAGTCCAGCGGGGTTCGATGGTATCATGTAAGCCTTGCGGGATTCCTTCATACGATGGCTCACCGTCAATGGTTGGTTTGGTTGGTTTCAGCTTATAATCTGTTTCAATGTATTTCCAGTTGTCTTCACCATAATGCAATGTTTCCTTCGCAGAGGTATCCTGATCATAGCGTCGATGCCCCGATTGAATCATGTCAAAATCATTCCAGGTGGCCTTGTGAAACCAGGTAGATGAACCCGTTCTGCCTCTTGGATGGAAAGTAATTAAGTGGTTAGGATCATTCGCCCGTAAAGTTTCACCAATCGCATTCCACACTTCCAAACCATCACTTCCCTTAATATCTCCTCCGTTTAACCAGATGATGTTACTTTTATCTCTGTATCTTTTAGCTAGAAATTCTGCATAAATTTTTGCCTGCGGCACGTTCACTTTTTTCTCTTTTACATTCGTTCCCCAAACCGGAACCAGTGCCATATAAATTCCTTTTTGCTCCGCCAGATCAATGATATAATCCACGTGATCCCAAAAATCATAAGCTTTACGATCGTTAAAATCATTTCCTTCGGTGACGGCAGGTTTCGAAACATCCTTGTTGATAATAGACGAATCTCCATAAACATTTACCGATGGAACTTCATGCAAAACCATTACCTGGATTACATTGAAACCCTTTTGCTTTCGGTCTTCGAGATAAGTATTTGCTTCTTCACGGTTGAGCTTACCAAATAACAGCCAACCCGTATCGCCTAACCAGAAAAAAGGCTCCCCATTTCCAGTAGTTAAATAGCGTCCATTTTCTGAAATGAGTAAACTTTTATCTCCAAAATGTGGCTTTTCCTTGCAACCAAATGCAAGTAAACAAGCCATTGAAAGGAAAAATATCTTTGATTTAATCGTCATATTTTACATCTTATTAAGGAAAATGATTTCATCTCCATTTCCAACTTTATCAATTTTTGAGATGGCATTTCCGTTGATCTTCTCTTGCTTCAATACTTTGCCGTCCTTCGGATCGATTACTTTCACCATGAATTTTCCGCTAAACTTTGTTAAATCAATAGCGCTTGCTGCCAAAGATGCGTTGTATAAAACATAAGCTTTACCGGGGTTTTCTAAGCCATATTGCTTGGTATTTTTCCCTGCAGGAAGGAAAATTTTCATTGAAGAGATACTTTTTAAAGTACCGGGATCAATATTTTTAACATTGGATAGTGAACCACCGCCCATTAAGATCGCCCAGCCGAAACTGTCAAAATTGTCTCCTGAATACACTACTGCCTTGCCAGGAAATTTATTTTTATACTCCGAAACCGCACGGTAAACTTCTTCGAAAGATGTTTTCTTAGGTTTGAGTAAGCGTGCATGCTGACGGGGAGCCAAATTCTGTCCACCTTGTGGTGCATAAGCCGTTCCATCGGCCTGGTAATGCCAATATTTAATATCGATTAAATCGACTACATCAGCTCTTTGTTTATCCGCTAAAATAGCATCCTGAACATCTTTGGTAACGCTTAAACCAATGATCGGATGTTTACCTGTTTCCTGTTCCCATTCTTTAATCGTATCGAGCCAAAATTGCACAAAGTGTAGCGGACCAGTAAATTCTGCACCGATCAACTGAATCACACCTGTATTTCCATCAAAATTTTCCAGGCATTTACGGATATAAGCTTTATGGATTGCTTTGCGGTTTTCATTACTGATATCGTAAAATTGCTCGGCCATAAAAATTCTTTTATCACCTGCGTACGGAACAGGTTCTGGGAAACCCGTATTGTTGATGTTATTCGCCGTACGCCACGGAAAATCTGCATAATGTGCACCTGCCTCGATAATATTGTGCTGAAAATAGTTCTCATGAATCAACACCAAACCTTTCTGATCAGCGAGATTGGCAAAGGTCTTCAGCCTGTCCCAATACCAAAGATTGTATTTGGTGATGTCGTATTTACTCAAACCATCCCAGGCTTTATCCTGTCCGCTCCGGGCGAAAGGTAATTCGTAAAAAGGTGCCCAAACTTCTCCGTCCATGCGGCGAATCCGTTCGTGATCATCTCTCCTTCTATCGTACCAAAGGCCGTAATTGTGATCTAATATTTTAACCGAACCATTTTTCATAGCATCCGTAATGGCGTCTAAATCATCGGTTAAGCCGTTGCCGGAACGACCAGGGACAAATCGGGTAATGTGGAATTTAGTGTTTTTCAATCCATGCGGACGGGCACTTCCATTCCACCAGGGCACATCTTGTCGGTTGCCCAAAATGATTTCATTTCCACGAACCAACCAGCCATTTTTGATCGTCATTGCATCGGCCATTGCTGGTTGAGCAATTTTATCCAAACCAATCTGATCAATGCTTTTTGCCTGTTTGGTGTCAAGTGAAATTTTATTCCGCTCAGGAGCTGCATCAATATATTCTGAAACGGTTAAAGCAGGTTTATAAGCAAGCTTGGTGAGCTTCTGCGCCACATCCACTGGCGGAGAACTTGATGCCTCCGTTTCAACAGGCAGTACAAAAGCCCTGTCATCAGTCGAATTCCCTAATCTATCTTTAAGCTGAGCATAATATAAACTTCGTGGTTGAATTTGCTCATTCGACATATCCCAATAGCCATTTCCAGCAAACTGCGCCCAGGTTCCAAAAGCCCAATTTTGTGCTGTTGGTGGCTGATAATTATCTACCCTTGCGGCGCTACATTGCCAGAAAACACTGTTCGCCGCGCTCCAGCCTGCGCCTTGTCCATCCTGACCGCGATTTAAATAACTTAACGCTTGCCCATCGATGTTTACGATATCGAATAAAACACCCGATGCCCAGCTATCAATGGTACCACTAAAACTGAAAGGCAAATAAGACTGGCACTGCACAAATACGTTTGGTCCGGGGGCACAGAAACCTACTGCAAAATCATGATAACCGTATTCTGAATACAACCTTTGGAAAAGGGTTTGTTGCCCGGTGGTTAAAAAAGTATAGCGACGTTCGCCACCAATTTCTGAGATGGGCGCAAGCGATTTACAATCTTCTACCGTGATTCTCTTTGCTGTTTCGAGTACATTAACAGCAGAGCCTGCGAAATGCTCAAACACCACCTGCCGAACCCACGCATCTTCCACATTTTCTAAACTGATAGCAGTCCAGCGGTGGTATTCATCTTTAATATTTTCTTTGTGATAATCTGATTCGAGCTTTAAATTCTCTACACCAGCGTTTGAAATTCGACCATCCCATTTGTATCTTGAGACAGTTGCGCCTCCAAATTTCGAATCCAAAGCCGTTGTTATTGGCGCATCTAAACTGAGAGTTGAACCATTGATTGCAATAATTTTCCGATCAAAATGCAAATCTCTTGTTCCGGGTTTCCAGCCCAAAGCGCTTTCTCCTCCACCAAACTCAACCATTTTAAGGGCTTCAATCCATTCTTTGGTTGATGGACGATGAATAATTATTCTATCGCTTACCTTGAAACCAGTTGTATTTCCTATTGTAATTTTTTGGGCATTTACCGGAACATAATCATCTGTAATGGCTATCGGCGATTCTTCTATCTTATCTTTTTTACCTAAAATTCTGATCACACCAATCCGATCCAAACCTTTTGCAAAAATTTTAGTTCCATCCTCGCCCATTCCACTGCCCCGAAGCACCACGCCAGAAGCTGAGATTTTTAAGATTCCGGAAACTTCATAAGTACCTTTCTCTAGCAAAACCGCCCCACGCAAACCATCTTTCCCAACAGGTAATTTAGATACATCATTTATGGCAGATTGAATTCTTAGCGTCGCATCACCATCTTTTAAAGGCACTACAACTTTTACCAACGCCGATGGAATGGTTTTTTCCCCTGCCATATAACCCGCATAGGAGAAATCAGGAATGCGATTCCCCATCTCATCTGCCGTGTAGACCATTGTGCCATCCTTACCTTTGAAAATAGGTTTTGGTGGCTCGATGGGTTTCGGTTTTTGCGCAAATGAAAAGTTCGCCATCAAAAGAACCATCATCAAAATTGATAAGGTTTTGAGTTGTTTTACTTTTAATATGTGATTGGTATTTGGCATTTTTTTGTTGTTATCATGCTGAAGCATGAAGCATCTGCAACCTGTTATTTACTGTCTAATCCTGCACTAACGTTGTGGGCACTGGGTTGTTAATGTTTTACTTTCATCGCTTGCAGATTCTTCGCTGCGCTCTGAATGACAAAACCCGTGTTGTCATGCTGAAGCATGAAGCATCTGCAACCTATTATTTACTGTCTCTGCCAACTCACTTACAGTCTTGGCAGTGGTTTATGTTAATGTTTTACTTCCATCGCCCGCAGATTCTTCGCTGCGCTCTGGATGACAAAACCTTATTGTCATGCTGAAGCATGAAGCATCTGCAACCTATTATTTACTGTCTCTGCCAACGCACTTACAGTCTTGGCAGTGGTTTATGTTAATGTTTTACTTCCATCGCTTGCAGATTCTTCGCTGCGCTCTGAATGACAAAACCCGTGTTGTCATGCTGAAGCATGAAGCATCTGCTACCTATTATTTACTGTCTCTGCCAACGCACTTACAGTCTTGGCAGTGGTTTATGTTAATGTTTTACTTCCATCGCCTGCAGATTCTTCGCTACGCTCTGAATGACAAAACCCGTGTTGTCATGCTGAAGCATGAAGCATCTGCAACCTATTATTTACTGTCTCTGCCAACGCACTTACAGTCTTGGCAGCGGTTTATGTTAATGTTTTACTTTCATCGCCTGCAGATTCTTCGCTGCGCTCTGAATGACAAAACCCGTGTTGTCATGCTGAAGCATGAAGCATCTGCAACCTGTTATTTACTGTCTAATCCTGCACTAACGTTGTGGGCAGTGGGTTATTAATGTTCTGCTTTCATCGCTTGCAGATTCTTCGCTGCGCTCTGAATGACAAAACCTTATTGTCATGCTGAAGCATGAAGCATCTGCAACCTATTGTTTACTGTCTCTGCCAACGCACTTACAGTCTTGGCAGTGGGTTATGTTAATGTTTTACTTCCATCGCTTGCAGATTCTTCGCTGCGCTCTGAATGACAAAACCTTATTGTCATGCTGAAGCATGAAGCATCTGCAACCTATTGTTTACTGTCTCTGCCCTCGCTTTTACATTGTTGGCAGTGGGTGGTATTAATGTTTTACTTTCATCGCTTGCAGATTCTTCGCTGCGCTCTGAATGACAAACCCTTGTTGTCATGCTGAAGCATGAAGCATCTGCAACCTATTGTTTACTGTCTCTGCCCTCGCTTTTACATTGTTGGCAGCGGTTTATGTTAATGTTTTACTTCCATCGCTTGCAGATTCTTCGCTGCGCTCTGAATGACAAAACTTTCGCATTAAGATTGCTTCGTACCTCGCAATGACGAAATTAGCTGTACAAAGCGATTTGGTTTTAACGCTTTAGCCTTTCAGCTTTGGTCTTACCGCTTTATTCTTTCAGCTTTCCGCTTTAACCTTTCCGCTCTATTCTTTCCCCCTTAATTCGGTTTTACCGTTGAAACAGGAACCACACTATTTAAATAAACTTCGATATTCGAATAACCACTTTTCGAAATTTTAGCTGCATCAGTTGCATCCTTCGGGTTTAAACCGTTTTTCAACTCATAAGCATCTGGCATACCATCATCATCTGAGTCTTTGTAAGGTGTACCTTTATATTCAGGATAACCGCCAACCTGACTAATATCGGTAATGATTCCCTGTTTGTATGAATCTTTTGGCAAACGACGGTGTTCGAAATCTTTTTCCGGTAATTTTACACCTTCAATAAAGTCGATCTTACCAGTTTTTACTTGTTTAATTACGCGGGTATCAACCGGATCTCTCTTCGGAAGGTTTGCCCCAACGTTAGTTAATACATATTCTTTAGCTGCTAAAGTTGGCAGAATGGTGATTTTTGGCATTGGAAAAGGCTTTTTCACCCGCATGGCTGCAAAATATGGAGAGGCCTGTTCGAAGGTCATTAATTCACCTTTTTTATTCTCCAGCTGTACGCCTCCATCCCAGTTATTTTTGCTTACTTTTTCATTTCCTTCGATAATGTTTCCTTCTACATAAGCACGTCCGAAAACCACATAAGGCAATTTACTCCGGCCAGATTCTGGCTTTAATATCCTGTAGCTGATCGGCTCTTTTAAATTCGTAACCGGACCTGGTTTATAATAGTTATTTACGATATTAAATAATGCAGTATAATCTCCACCATCCGTAGATCTGTTGTTCCAGTTGAAAACCACATTATTGGCGAAGTTGAAAATACCGTTCCAGCCAATAGATGGATTCCGGGCACCATTATCTGCCCATAAGTTCCGCATAAAAGTACAGTTCTCCCCGCCTAATGTGCTACCAAAAGCATGGTTCCAGGTATCTAAAGCTTCAGAAAAAATGGAGTTTTGAATGGTGATGTTTACCGTTGCCAGTTTATCTTCAATTTTGCCCGTACTATCGTTATACATATGACGATACATCGACATATTTTCGTCTAATCCCCAGCTTGCAGAAACGTGATCGATCATGATATTTCCTACCGGATTACCGCCAATCGCATCATCCCGACGCCCCACAAAGGTTTCGCCTCTTCTAAAACGCATGAAACGAACAATTACATCATGTGTGTTTAACCAAACCGATTCTCCAGCCACGCAAACACCATCACCTGGTGCCGTTTGACCTTCAATGGTAATATATGGTGCCCGAATAATTAGTGGTGTCTTGATCCTGATGATCCCCGAAACGTTGAAAACTACTATCCTGGCTCCACCTTGTTCACAGGCATCACGCAAAGAACCCGGACCACTATCATTTAAATTTTTAACGACAATTACTCTTCCGCCGCGACCGCCGAAACTATAAGCACCACCACCTTCAGCTCCCGGAAAAGCCAATAGTTCTGATTGTGGCAAATCCGTTGGCCGGCCAGCCCATGGAATATAAGGTTTGCCCTCTTTCTCTTCTTTCAGAATGATAGGTTTTGCCTTTTCCCATGCAATATCAGACTGATGATACGCTTCCTTCATCATTGAATCTGATGATTTCTTAACATCTTCGGGAATTGTGGGATATTGGGCAAAAGCTGAACCAGCTGAGAGTATTAATGCTGCTGAAAACAGCAGATTTAAAAAGTTCTTTTTCATTTGTGTTTTGCTCGTTGGAAAAACAAAAGTTAAATCGATAAATACTTCGCTAAAATAACGCAATATTAAGATTTATTTTTCGACTCAATCTTTGGTCAATCCTGGTTTATCAATTTTGGTTAGAAAATACATTATCCTTTAAATTAGCACTTAATCTAAAGATTTTTAGCTTAATTTCTTACGAATATCAATCCGTTTTTTGGGACTAGAAACGCGTAAAATATTGGCTGCTAAGCTGAGTTACAAGATAGAGATAATATTCATATATAAATGTAACATTCTTGAATAAAAAAAAGAGGATCGCACTCGCTGCTCCCCTCTTCCAAACCAAATATATAAATCGAGATGGCGCTAACTTATCTCAATGTTGTAAATCAATCTTATTTCAACGGATCAAATGTACCTGCTCCCTTCAAACTATTCCATCCTGTAGTTTGCTCCAAGTATGGTGATGAACTTAAAATATTTTCGTTCAAGCCAAAGAAATAATATTCAGGGTACCATTTAAATTTCCAGTCGGCAGGATTGGTCTTATCCAGATCATCCTTAACGGTGATCACAAATATGTTATCATATAGATAATCTAAATATGCATTGTAATTTGCACTTCCATTTGGTGTTGGATAAGTTGCCGGATCACGGTCTATTATTGGTGCATTTCCGGTTGCAGGTTTAATCAATGGATCATTTGTACCAACATATTTAGCACCTGCAGCTGATTTTATTGTGATGAAATATCCTGTTCTCCGAGTTCCATTTAAAGGTTTAATACCTAATCTGGCAGCTGTGGGAGAGTTTTCTTCAAACAACATCCAGCGCCTTAAATCGAAAAACCTTTTTCCTTCGTAAGCAAATTCGATATTCCGTTCTTTTAATACAGCGCCAAAAAGCTGATCTCTGCTGGTTGCACCAGCCAATCCATATGCGCCGTCTAAATTCTCTACCCCGGCACGTTCTCTAATTGCTTTTATCCCATCTAAACCTTCACCCAATTTATTTGCACCAATGGCAGATTCAGCTAGGTTTAAGATCACTTCGGCGAAACGCATTTCCATAAAATCCATACCGTTTTGTTGAAAATTTCCATTGGCGTTAGATGCTGAAGGATCAGTGGCCTTACTGATATAAATGGCACTTGAATTTGCTCCTTTTGCTTCTGTTGTTAAACTGGGTACTGTTTCAGCAGCGGTTTTGTACCATTTATAAGTCCATTGCTTGAAAGTCGTGTTCCCAGCGTATGGCCAGATGGCACCATTATAAACAAAAGTTTTGTAAAAACGCGGATCTCTGTTTTTATAGAATTTCTTCGCATCATAAGCATAAGTGGTTGAGGCACCTGGCATTTTACCATCTTTCATCGGAAAAGCATCAACAATTTCTTTTGTTGGTGAAAGTGATCCTGCTCCATTAAGCTCTTTTGATCTTGCGGCCTGCTCCCAGCCATTATTTTTGGTGGTTGTTCCGCCAATAGCTAAGTTATTAAAACCATAAACAATTACTGCTTCCGGATTATTCACTTCAGAAAACCACATGTTGCCCCAAGCCACACCATTTGCAGTGCCGCCAGTTTTGAACAAACCTCCGCCATTTGCTTCCAATAGTGTTTTTGCTGCAAGATTTGCCTGATAAGCTGCTTCCCAACGGGTAATATCATCTGTACGGTTAAATAATGGGCTTGCCCAAGTTAAAAGCACTTTGCCTTTCATCGCGGCACATGCGCCACTGGTAATGCGACCCCAATCTGAATTTCCCCATTTACCTGGCAATAACGATTGCGCCATATCAAGATCTGCGATGATTTGTTTAATACATTCAGAGCTGGAACTTCTAGGGATTTGCAATGATGTTCCATCTTCTGAAATGGGATCTTGCGGCACCAATGCCAACGGCACGCCACCGTATAATCTTACCAAATCGAAGTATTGCCATGCTCTCCAGAAATACATCTGCCCTTTCAGACGTTTTCTAACATCTTCCGGCAGACCATATTTATCAATCTCGGCTATAAAAATATTGATCTGCTTTAATCTCGTATACGGATTATTGACAATACTAGTGGTTAATCTGGCCCCAAAATAATTTAAAGCATGGGTATTGGTATAACTGATTGTTGCCCATACTTTGTTAAAATCTGTTTCGCCAGCAAATTCATCTGTTGTTCTGGCGAAATTATCATTACCCGTAGCTAAATTCCAGGATAGCGATTGCGCGTTATTGGCAGGCAAAAACAGGCCATAAACGTAATCTACATACCCCTGAGCCAATGCTGCATCTTTAAAAACTTCTTCGTTATATCCAGCCAGATCTCTCTTTTCTTCGAGAAAGGAATCTTTACAACTGGAGGAAAGCACAACCACCAAGGCGATTAAACTTAATATCTTATTTCTTTTCATCTCTATAATTAGATTATTGAATTTCAAATTTTCTTTGGTTATAACGTCAGGTTAAGCCCAAAGGATAGTGTCCTTAAATTTGGATAAGCATCCCACGCACCATCCGGACCTTTATAAGTATAAGGGTTATAAAGGTTAGCAGGGTTTAAAGCTGAAACAAAAACCCTTGCATTGTTTATTTTTAATTTCTCTACAAATGTTTTAGGTAAGGTATAATTTACGTTGAAACTCGGAATGCGAAGCCTGAAAGCACTAACCTTATAAAAATTAGAAGTTGGTGTTAAGCTAATATCCGGAAAATTAGGATTAGGCATAGTACCTTCAGGATTAATAACCGGATCGTAAATATTACCCCAGATGTTAGGCAGACTGGTAAAATTTCGGGCGATTGAAACATTCAATGCTTTTCTTTCGTCGATTTCTGACCATCCACCAAATGAACCTGCAAGTACGGCATCAACACTAAATCCTTTATAACCGGCCTTTAAGGTAATTCCAAAACCATAATGGTTATTGGCTTTTCTGGAAAGTTGAACCTGGTCATTTTCATCAATAATACCATCTGGAACACCAAAAGTACCATCAGATTGTAACTGACCTCGTACATCTCTGTAGTAAAGCGTTCCTGGTCTCAATTGCGCTACTGGCGTGCCAAATACCTGAGTGATTTTATATTGATTGATGTAATTGGTAACTTCATCCTGCGTTTTAAACATTCCTAAATAGTCATACCCCCACTTACCATTATCTGATGATTCATTTGGTTTAGCTAACCAAGGTTTTAAATTATCGTTAGCATTAAAATTGCTCACTTTCACTTTATCATCACTCCATCCAAAACGTGCACTTACGCCATAATTGAAATCAGAACCGATTTTATCATCCCAGGATATACCCAATTCGTAACCGAAGAAGTCTGCGGACCCAAAGTTTACGGATGCTACCGTACCACCAATAGTTACCGGAAGGCTTGCTGTTGGTTCAATTAAAATATTTCTGGCCATGTTATAATAACCTTCTACATTTACGCTTAAACGATTTTTCAGGAATTTAGCGTCGATACCCACGTTGTTTTTGTATTCAGTACTCCAGGTTGCATCCCGGTTTGGCGCTGCTTCCATTTTAAAACCAGTTGTAGCTGCAGTATTACCACCAAAAACAGCTCCTTTTCCATCCTGAAAAGTATAGCGCTGACGCCATAACCAGGGCTTAGTCTGGTCATTACCTAAAACACCAAATGCATATCTTAATTTTAAATAGTTAACTGCCGGCACTTTAAAAAAACTTTCTTCAGAAATTACCCATCCAACAGATCCTGAATAGAATTTACCCCAATAGTTTTCAGGCGCAAATTTGGTAGAGGCATCTGTTCTGAATAAGAATTCTGCCAGGTATTTGTTGGCATAGGCATAATTTGCACGACCAACATATGATAAGGTTCCGGCTTCATTCGCAGATGTTGATCCATCAATGGCACCAGTGGCCGAATTAAATTGTCCGTTGGTTGCAGCAATAGGCCCAGCTTTATAAACCACCTGCTGGCTATTTTCTGATTCTGATTTTTCTACCGTAAATAATCCACTTACGGAATGTTTGCCAAAATCTCTCGCATAGTTTAATACGAAGTTAGTTTGCTCACTTTTTTGATTGGTATTGGCGTAATATAAACGATCTCCGTTGGGTACTTTTAACGAACTTAAAACAGTCGCTCCTTCATAAATATGTTTGTTTTCACCCAAACGGTTAAATTCATACAAGGTATAAAAAGTACCGACCTGATCGCCAACCGAATTTCCTGTATTCCGTGCATAAGCCATTCGGGCTTTCAAACCTTTTACAAAAGGAAGTTCATATTCGGCATAGCCATTTACGGTAAATAAATTTGTTTTGGTAGTGGCTAAATTATTTAAGCGATCTATTTCTCCAAAATGATACCTGGATAAATCATTGGTTGTTCCCGGAAGTTTTACTGGTAAACCATCAATATAATCAGGCACATATCTTGGTGCCAGCAAGAGGTTTTTGTAATCATCCTCTACCCCTTCGCCAGATACTTTGTTGAATGTTTTAACCAAATCGCCGTTATTACCTGAAACCTGGATACCTACCTTAAAGTTTGAGGTAACGGCCACATCTGTTCCAGCTCTGAAATTCCAGCGGTTATAATCTAATGTAGCGAGGTTACCTGTTTGTTTATTGTAAGATACGTTGGCAAAATAAGTTGCCCTATCTGCGCCTCCGCTTACACTTAAGGTATGGCGTAAATCGTAAGCCGATTTCCAGGCATCTTCCAGTCGGTCGTAATCAATATTTTTGAAGTGTGCCAATTCATCGGGTGTAAAAAAATTATCTACCCCAGGTTGTTTATTACCTCCATTCGGACCATTCATGATGTTAAAATACTGACCAAACTCATAAGCACTCATCATTTTGGTGCGATAAGCCTCATCATTTACTGCGTAAGATCCGCTATAGCTAATTCTGGGCTTTCCTGTTTTTCCACGTTTAGTGGTTACCAATACTACTCCGTTACCACCTCGTGTGCCATAAATAGCTGCTGATGCATCTTTTAAGAATGACATGCTTTCTATTTCTGAAGCATCCAGGTTGCCAAAGTTGGTGGCGTCGGGTTTACCCTGTCCATCAATCTGGATTACACCATCAATTACATATAAAGGATCTGTACTCCCGCCATCTTTGGAGAAGATATTATTGGGGTTTCTGATGGTGATTTTTGCAGGTACACCCGGACGGGCAATACCACCACTCACACCTACGCCTAACAAACGACCACTTAAAGCGGCAGCTACATTGGTACCTGGCAAATCTTCAATTTCTGAAGCTTTAATATCCACGACAGAACCCGTTAAAGAGCTGCGTTTTTGACTTCCATAACCCACCACTACCACATCTTCCAAATTTTTATTATCAGATACCAGTTTTACATTAATGCTGGCTTGTGTACCCACAATGATTTGTTGCCGGGCGTATCCGATAAAAGAGAATACCAGTACATCTGTATTATTCTTAACCTGGATGGTATATACGCCATCGCTGTTGGTGCTCACATTGCTCGGGAAACCTTTGAGACTTACATTAACACCAGGAATTCCCTGCCCATCTGCCAGATCTATAACCTTACCGGTTATTCTTCGCTCCTGGGCAAAGAGAACAGCATTTGCCGACATCAACAGCAGCAAAACCATCGAAAATTTAAGTAAAAATTTTAAGTTCATTATATTTTGGTTAGTTTTTATTCATGTTGATCATTCACTTCAGCAATTGTTACGGAGACATATTCCGAATGAATTTCTGTGGCTTATGAAAAGGTATTGCTTAGGCTTCTTATGAAAAAAGGATAGTTATCAATCAGATTAAAAAATCTGATTATTGCATAGGTTTTCTCGGCTCATCTTGATTTTTGTTGGTTATTTTTTGGTTAGAATGTGTTTTACAATTTCGTTCTTCAATAAAATTTAAAAAGCAATGTAATCATGTAAACCCTTTAATACATTATCTCATCTTAATGTATATGTTACTGAAAGAAACCAGTTTGTAAATCGAGATACAAGGTATAAAAAAATATTCATATATAAATGTAACATTCTTAAATAAAAAATTATAAAAAAATTGAGAGGTGATTTTTCATCTCTCAAACGAATATTTAATTCAACTGTGCCTTGGCTTTACGCCTCTTCTCCCATTCTATACCTTCTTTTTTCAAGTCATAGCCGGCAGCCGAAAGGTAATTGTTAATTCTTCCTTTATACTTTCCGAACCAGGCATGTTTTTTATCAGATGATTCTGCATCCATAGCATGTTCTCGGGCTTCTGTTAACCATACCAGTATTTTCTTTTTCTGCTCCTCAGTTAAAGTGAGAATTTCTTCCTGATAAGCTTTATAAGTGATGGGAAGTACATTATAAGTCATTCCGTTTTTCACCTGATCTACCTGATCATTACTTAAATGGCGGATTAATCTGGCTATATATTTATGATGAAGTTTATTCAAGGCGGCATCTGTACGCCTGTTTTCTTTTGCGAGTGCAGAATCTCTTTCTACCTTATTATCTTGAAGCTGATTCTTTATCTGTTTTACTTTCTGGTCACGACTGGTGTAAATATCATTCAAATTGCTGTATTGATCTTTGATGAGATCTCTTACCTGATCTGATTTACGTTGATCGCTTATCCCCAAACCCGAAACAATTTTAGCTGCCCGCTCGGTAATGGCCTTTTCATATTTTGCTTTTTCTTCTGCACTCATTTGCTGTGCAAAGGTGGTCGCCACATTTGTAATGCATAACAATAAAGCTAAAATTGATAATCTCATCATCTGGTTTTTTATTTTTTTGGTTAGATTCTGAATACTAATATGAATAGAAATTCATCCTTAAGTTTTCAATTGTTTAAGGTCACAATAAATTCATTAATAAACAAATAATTCATATAAAAATAAACAAGAATTCATTGTTTAATTATTTAATGGCTTAAAGCAATTGTTTATTGAACATCTAAAGCGTCCATTGTCAGGCTTTTAGCATCAGTGGCCACCAGGCGAAGCTGATAACTTCCCGCATTAATCATACTGCCCGTATTCGTATTTAAATAATTCCATTTACCTGCTTTCGTTGGCACAAATTCCAGTTCTTCCGTTTTCATTAAGGTGCCATCGGCAGATAAAAATTCCATCCTGGCCTTTAAATTTTTCTCCAGTGGATTATGGTATTTAATGGTGAGGGAGTAGGTATCTGCCACCCCCACTGCAATATTCCATGTTAAAACTCCACCCTCCTTAGCGGTGAAAGTTACCCTTTGTTTTCCCATCAACTCTGCCTTCATAATACTAGCACCCTTTAAACTGGCAGCTGTTGCGGGGTAACTGGTTGTCGTTTTCAAATCGTAAGCGGGCGCTAAATCACTTGGCGGAATAACCGCTACCGTAACCACATTGGCACCCAGCAGTACTTCCTGCCCTTTTTGAAATCTTTTGCGATAAACGATAAATTGCTCCTTTTTATCGTTTTCTATTGACGTTTTGGTAGCTTCATAACCGCCGGGCATATCTGAACTTTGGTTCATCGCTACAAATACATCAGCTGTTTCGTTGACTTTAAATTGTAGCGGCACTGTTTCATTGCCATTTCTTTTCTGAATCCATTCTGCACCATACCAATTTGACGGGAGTTGGGTGAACAAGGTTTGAACTGTTGAAAATTGTTGATCGCCAATATCCATCCAGCTTTTGGCAACAAAATTATAATCACCTCTTAGTGTCAGGATAGAATTAAGCTGTTTACCAACCTTTAGTTTATGATCTGCAGTGGCAATAGCAATGGCAGAAATAACAGCCTGACCAACCTTAACCTGAGGAAAGGAAATGACGAGCTGACCTGCCTTTACCTTTACTTTAACCGTCTTTTTCAACACATGATTTGTTCCTACCTGTTTCCAGATATCAACATCTTTCAAAACAGTCTGATCATTAACGGCAACATCAAATAGCCTCATTTTTGCTGCCGGCATTCCACCGCCAACGCCCAACCACGGTTCGATAAAATAAAGTTCTACCATGTATTCACCATCAGCAGGAACAGGAAAACTGAATTTCAACTGATCCCGACCGTATCTAAATGATTGAAAAAGTTTCCAGTCTGCTGTTCCTTCAATGGGTGAAAAAGTTCTCCGCTGACTGGCAAAAAAAGATGGAACGCCTGGAAAGGCAGCAGTCCATGAGGTTGATCCATAATTTTTGCTGTTAGTAGATAACTGCTGATCTGCCAGCCAGGTATTTCCTAAACCATCCTGGTAAGCCGGACCGCCACAATTTAAACGGTAAAGGTAATTGTATTCTTTTTCGGGTTTTAAAATTGATCCATCAGCAGAAAACAATTGCCTGAAATTTGGCGATTCGGGTAAACTATTTAATACTATCTGATCTTTCGCCACTACCTTTCCATCAACATAACCCACTGCATAAAGTACATTGTATTTGATGTTTGGCTTGTTCCACTGGAAATGCGTTCCAATGGCACCCCTTTTTTGCTTTCCTAATGATTCCCCTTTCACATCATTAAACAACTCCACTTCATCACAATTTGAATATACCACGATGCTATCTTTTACACTGGGTTTGCTCCAACGGTTTGGCCAGGTATGCGATACGATATAAACCATTGGCTGAGTCTGCTTAGGCGCATAGTTAGCCCTGAACATATAGAAAACATCTGTTGGTTCTTCCCAGGGCGTAAACATTCCCTTATAATTCACCGGGCCAACCCGATCAAGATCTCTTAACCCTTCGCCACCCTGCACCCGACCCGGATTATCATGTGAACTATATAACCAAAAGAAATGGCCGGCCGTTTTATCTTTCACCGTTTCTGCCAAACGCACTTTCGTTTCCATCAAATCGGTCATTTTGTTTTCCGAATAACCTTTTTCGTTAGCAGCTAAATGATGTAAATCAATGGTTCGCCAGGCCCCATACTCTCCTACTAAAACCTGTCGTTGCAAATCCGCCCCATAAGTTAACGGATCGCCGCCGTAAGTGCCTGTCCAGTTTTGCGGTACATCCCAATCGGTACCTTTTCCGCCATTGCAGGTGGTTACCTTCCTTTGTGAGGAGGCTGTTGGATCGAGTTTCCGAATCAGTTCGGTACATTCTTTGGCGAAATCTTCGGGTAAGGTGCTTTCATTTTCCAATCCCCATAAAACCACTGCCGGACTGTTTCTCCGTTCCTTTACCCAATCGGTTAAAAGTGTTTTAAAATTTTTCCTAAATGCTGGCGTATCATACCAGATATGGGCTGCCATTTGTGTCCAGCATAGTATTCCTTCCTTATCCCAATAATCAGAATATAATAAATTATGGGGTTGATGTGCATCACGAAAAGCATTAAAACCCGCAGCTTTAATTTGCCTTACGCGTGATGAAATTTGTTCGCTGGTAAAAGCGTGGCTCTGACCAATTAAATGTTCGTATTCGGCAATACCATTAATAAAAACAGGTTTTCCATTTAATAAAAAAACCTTTTGATTCGCTTGTTCTCCAATGGGCCAGCTAATCCAGCGGATGCCATATGGTGTTTTCAATTCGTCAACCACTTTTCCATTCTCTATAATCGAAGTTTTTAAAGTGTAGAAATATGGGTTTTCTAACGACCAAAGTTTTGGCTTTAAAATTTCATCAGTTATTTGAGCCAGTTCAATGGTTTTTCCTGCCTGAATATTTATGATACGCATTAACTTTGAGATCGTTTTACCTTTTGCATCAACCAAATCATTGTGAACAGTAACCTTTTTGGGTAGTGGTGAATAATTTTTGATTGTAGTGGTAAAGTTTAAGATAGCAGATTTTTCGGAAATCCTGTTGTCGTTCCAAATGTGAACACCGAAAGGCTCTATTCTGGTTGCGTTAGTTACCATGAGATGAACAGGTCTGAAAATTCCCATCGGTTGCGAACCTTCTGAAAAGCCGCGTTCGGTTGAGCAACCCCCATCTACCCAGGGTAAATCCTTAATATTGGCAGGATGATCCGCCCTGACCGCCAATAAATTATCTTCATTTTTAAGTTTGATTACATCGGTAACATCCAGTGTAAATGTGGTTCTTCCTCCAGGATGATAGCCAACTTGTTTACCGTTCAGCCAAACGGTAGCATAAGAACCAACACCTTCAAAATATAGAAAGAAACGTTTGCCATTTTTGATTTCATTGCTTTTAAAGGTTTTACGGTACCAGGCATAGCCATGTTTGTTGCCATGAAGTTTGCGTTGATAACCTTCATATTGATCCCAGTTATGCGGAACATTTACTTTTTTCCAATTATTGATTTTGTAATTACTTACCTGAAAACCATCGTGAGCATTTATATCTTTTTCATCAGCAATGGTTTCCCAATTGGCGTTAAGGGGAATGTTTTTACGAACGCCTTGAGTATATGCTTTCGATAGTGAAAGCAGAAAAAAAATAATAATTGATGCTTTTATATTATTCATAGTTTTAGCCCTGTTCGTCATTGCGAGGCACGAAGCAATCTAACTTGAAGAGATTGCTTCGTGCCTCGCAATGACGACTTAATATAGTTTCAAATCTCCATTCAATTTATAGATTTCTCCAGCTTTGGTATCCATTTCCATTTCTTTATTAAGATATTTCACTTTGCACTTGCCTCCAACTTTCGATTTAATCTGAAGTGCAGTCAGTTTTCCATCGGCCCACCTTAGATCTACCTCGAAACTGCCTCTGGCCTTTAAACCTTTAATTTCACCATTCGGAATGGCACCTGGAAGCGCCGGTAAAATATCAATGTATCCCTGGTGACTTTGAACGGTCATTTCGGCAATGCCTGCTGCTCCACCAAAATTTCCATCAATTTGAAAAGGTGGATGAGCATCAAATAAATTCACGTAAGATCCTGCGCCTGTACCTGCAGGTTTCATCAGCATTTTAATCAGTTTCATGGCATGGTCGCCGTCTTTAAATCTTGCCCAGAAGTTAATTTTCCAGGCCAGGCTCCAACCTGTTGCGTCGTCACCCCGGTACAAAAGCGATTGCTTCGCAGCGTTCATCATTTTCAAATCCTGATCCCAGGTAATGTCCTTCCCTGGATAAACACCCCATAAGTGTGAAACATGACGGTGTTTATTGGTGGTATCATCCTTATCTTCCAGCCACTCCTGTAATTGCCCATATTTGCCAATTTGATTTGGTGCAATCTGCTTTATTTTTTCCTCGAGTGATTTTCTAAAATCCTGATCTACGTTTAAAACCTGAGCGGCTTCAACACAATTTTTAAATAGCGACCGGATAATCTGATGATCCATCGTTGGTCCGGCCACCAGGCCACCATTTTCAGGTGAATTGGATGGAGTGCTGATTAACCAGCCTGTTTTCGGATCTTTGACCAGGAAATCTTCAAAAAAGAGTGCTGCTTGTTTCATCAATGGATAAGCCTCATTCTTTAAGAAGTTTTGATCTTGCGTAAACTGGTAGTGTTCCCACAAATGCTGACTTAACCAAGCGCCTCCGGTTACCCAGATGCCATGATTCGATGCATTAATAGGCGATGTTCCATTCCATAAATCGGTATTGTGATGTAAAACCCAGCCGTTTGCGTTGTAATATTCTTTTGCAGTTGTGGTTCCGGCTTTTGCCAAACCTTTTATTTTTTGAAAAAAAGGATCGTTTAAAGCAGACAGATTCAGGATCTCAGCTGGCCAGTAATTCATCTCCAGGTTAATGTTGGTGGTGTATTTACTTCCCCAGGGTGGTGCAAGCAAATCGTTCCAGATCCCCTGAAGATTAGCAGGCTGCGTACCCGGACGGGAACTGGAAATTAATAAATACCGTCCATACTGCAGGTAAAGTGCAGCAAAACCAGGGTCATTGGCTGTCGCAAATTGCCCCAAGCGTTCATCTGTTGGCAGCTTTTCATTTTCTGAACGACCGAAATCAACTTTAAAATTGTTGTAATATTGCTGATATTCCTGAATGTGTTCTTGTTTAATATCAACGTATGCTTTTCCTTTTATCGAATTTAGCGCATTAGTTATCGCAACGGTCGGATCACCAGAAACATCATTTGCATTTACAAAATTGGTTCCTGCGGTAAGATATAAAGTCACTTCATCCGCTCTCTGAATGCTGATTTGATTGTTAACCGTTTTCACTATGCCATTTTTAATCACAGCAGTTAAATAGCTTTCTCCATGTAACGCACCATCTTTTACCTGTACAGAAAGTGAAATACTATGATCGTTTAATACCTTAATAGAAGAGCTTGGGTGAACGCTGGAAAGTGCAGCATTGAAACTTATTGATGCCTTTTTGTTCGCTGTTAAATGAATAATTATGGCTTGATTCGGCTGACTGGCCAGATAAGTTCTTTGATAATCAATCCCATTTATGGTATAGGAAGTTTTGGCAATGGCCTTCGTTAAATCCAGCGATCTCTTATAATTTGACACCTGCGATGTACCATGATCGAATTTAAGATTTAAGTCGCCAAATGGCTGATAACTCGCCTGATATTGAGGAACTGCTGGCGGAGCATCGTTTTGAATTTTATATTTCCATTCCTTAACCAGCGAAATTCCTTTCTCTACGCTCGATCCAACAGGATAAATTCCGATAGGCTTGCTTACATCTTTATAACCACCAATCCCTCCACGATCGTAAAAATTAAAAACCTGAATGGCAATTGTATTTTTTCCGGCCTTAATCAGTTTTGCCGGGATGGTATATTTTCTTGCTTCTGTACCTTCTGTATGACCAACCAAACTGCCGTTAAAATAAGTAAAATCCTGATCAAAAATTTTATTTAGGTCTAAAACTAAATCCTTTCCAACCCAGTCTTGTGGTACATTAATCGTGGTTCTAAACCAAACAACACCATCTAAATTTTTAAGTCCAACCGTTTCCCAACCTTCATAAGCCGGAACTTTTAGTGTTTTCCAAAGCCGATCGTCATAGTTGGCGGAAGCTGGATTTCCTGAGATACCCTTCCCTGCTTTCATTTCTTTTAGCCAGGCTTCACGGTCGCCAGCTTCACTTTGCACACCCATAAATTTTGCCTGTGCCAGCGTTTCGGCTTCTTTCTGTTTACCTTCAAAAAGCAACTTTCTTATTTCAGGCAGGTACTTCGATGCACCTTTTCGATTGTAATTCCTTGGTTTTCCCGTCCATAAAGTCTCTTCATTGAACTGAATATGATCATTCTCTACACCAGCAAAAATCATGGCACCTAATCGTCCATTACCAATGGGTAAAGCATCCGTCCATTTTTCTGCAGGTTTATTATACCAAAGCGTTTGATTTCCTTCCTGTGCAGAAAGCGAGATGGATAAGCATAAAATCGAGATAAAAAGCAGTAGTGCGTTTCTTATTGGCCACATCATAAAATAAGATTTACTGGCCTTTATCGCCAGAGACAAAATTGATTGGTTCTGAAACGTCCTGATCTTTCTTAACCGCTGCTTTTATATTTTTTAAATTGTTATTCCCTAAAGTAACGTTTTTAGTTGCTGCACCACTTAGCTTTAAATAGGTTGCAGTTCCCTTTGTTGGAAAGGCGTTATATAAAAATACATCCGTTACATTTCGCAAATCTATCACTGCCGCATCAGCACGTGGTTGATAAGTTTTTACACCATCGATAACCAGGTTATTTACTTTTGAAGCAATGAGCGATGGTCCAATTTCTGTATTTACCTGAACGTTATGAAACTCAATTCTGTCAGCGAAGCTGATATTAAAACCTGTTTTAGCATCCATGTTGATATCGCTGAAGGTGATGTTTTCGATTGGCATTTCCTCCAGGCCATTCAGGTAAGCGGCTTGATTCACCTGACCTGTAATATTGCTAAAATGGATATTTCTGAATTTTGGCGTTCTTACTGAAATGGGTTCTAAATTGGTTTTTGCATACTGCATATCAAGTACAATGGCTTGCTGTTTAATGTTTTTCATGATGATGTTGCTTACGCGAATTTCTTCTACCACACCGCCTCTGCCCCTCGCTGTTTTAATGCGGATGCCACGATCCGTTCCATCGAAAACGCAGTTTGAAATGGTGATTTTACGCACATCGCCAGACATTTCACTTCCTATTACTACGCCCCCATGACCAGATAACATGGTACAATTCGTAATGACGTAATTTTCTGCAGGAATTGCCATTTTTCTACCAGGTTCATCTTTACCAGATTTTATCGTGATGCAATCATCGCCTACGCTAATGTGGCAATCGGAAATGTGTACATTTTTACAGGATTCGGGATTAATACCATCAGTATTTGGCGAGTGTGGATTATTAATGGTTACCGCATGAACTTTTACGTTCTCGCAAAACTCCGGGTTAACCGTCCAAAACGGCGAATTTCGAATGGTGATCCCGTCGATTAACACGTTTTTGCAAAACATAGTCTGAATAAACGGTGGACGAAGAAAACCACGTTGCATTTGTCTGGGATCATCGGGCAACACAATATCTTTATTTAAGCCATCAAAAGTGGTTTGCCATTTGGATCGTGGCTGTCCTTCTTTGTAGCCTTCTACAAAATCCCACCATTTTTTACCATGTCCATCAATTAAACCACGACCGATTATCGAAATATTTTCCGCTTTATAAGCATAAAAAAGTGGAGAGAATGAGGTTACATCTACACCTTCATAACGGCTTTTAACCATCGGCAGGTAGTCGTCAAAGTTATCACTAAAATGCAGCTCAGCCCCGGCATCAACAAAAATGGTGATGTTACTTTTCAAGTGAATCGCACCTGTAAGGTATTTCCCAGCGGGAAAATAAACCGTACCTCCACCGTTTTTAACAGCTGCATCAATTGCTTTTTTAATGGCTTCAGTAGCCAGCTTACTGCTATCGTTTTTCGCACCGTATTTGGTTACGTTATAAAAAGATTGTGATTTTGCAGATAAGCAAATTACTGTTGCAAATAGGAAAATAATCGATTTTAAAATATTTTTCATTAGTTCTTTTTATGCCCTGTTCGGTAACGCACCGAACAGTAAGTTTTAAATACCCTTATTTTATCAAAACCTCAATATGTTTCAAACTTTTCGATCGATGAATCTTCTTACCATTCACGTACACTAAAAAGCCTTTCCCTTTTTTATATTTTTCACCTGTTTTATCCCAGATCAGTGTAAACAATTGATCATGATAGGTTACATTATCCAGTTTAAACCAGTCCCACTTGTTTTTGGGGATTAGTGGAAAAACCTCCAACACATTATCTTGACGAGGTTTGATTCCGATCAGATCATTAATAATTAAATCGCAAAAAGTGGAGTGGTTATAGAAACTACTTCTCGGGTTATCACCTTTCAACCACTCACCAGTTTTCTCATCCTGATATTCGCCAATGTAAGGTTTACCATTTTTCACATGAGATGCAGCGTATTGATACAATTCCTGATAAAAAACATCGGCATTCATTTTACCATGTTTTTTATAATTGGTAAGCAAGTTAGCGAGTCCTTTCAAAGTCTGTGAGCTGGCGAAAGGCCAAAGTGCGCCATCCCATTCGCAACTGTGACCGGAGCCACGGGTTCTAAAAGTTGGATCTCTCCTTTCAGCAGTAGTTAAACCCCAGAGCGCTTTAAATCCGGCCGTATCCAGCAATTGATCCCAGGCTTTCGCGTAAGTAGATTGATCATCTGGCAAGTTGAAATCCCAGGGTGTAAAACCGATGGCCTCTCTAACATTAGCCAGGCCACCTTTCGCCTTCCTGGTTTCAAAAAACATCGATTTAGCATTCCATAAACTATCCTGAACCAGTTTTTTCAGCACCTTCGCTTTTGCCTGGTATTTAGCTGCAAGAGACTGATCGCCAAGCAAAACAGCCATTTTATTTAAGGCTATTGCATTACCAAACATGTAGCTGTTAATGGTTGGACGTTGGTTTTGATCTTTTCTGGATCCACTGATGGATTCTTCCATCCCATCTTTTACATCATTTTGCCAGAATAAACCATCTTTTCTTTGTCGCTCGGTTTCCCATTTGGTAAAATCGGCATCTAACGCCGGGAGAATTTCCTTTAAAAAAGCCTGATCAGGTTTTACCAGAAAGTTCTGATAAACGGCGTCATCTATCCAGCTGCTAAATTGGTGAAAACGCTGTTTGCTCTGACCCACATCAGCTTTGTAAAGCCAGAATTTAATGTAATCCTTTAGATAGCTGTTGTCTTTAAACCAGCGACCTTCATAAATATGATGTCCCAAAGCACAGCTAATGGAGTTATATTTGCCTGCGTGTTTTACAGGCTCTATAAATTCAGTAAAAATAAATCCCTCCGGGCTCTTAACCAGGTGTTTCCGGAAAGTCCATAAACGGTAGTAATAATTCTGTTCTAAAACTGGATCCGGACATTCGAATAAGGGTGCCTGCTCTGCCAGAAACTCGAAGGCTTGTGCATTCGGAATATAATTTTTAACCGCTTCTGAATCTATTGAATTGAAATATTCAACATATTTTTTCAATTTGGCTATACCAGTTTCCTTCTGGGCAAAGCCGGTTAACGATGCAATAGACAGGCTAACTGCAGCAATTAAGATTCTTTTTTTCATCATTCGAATAACCAATCTATATCTTTCCCTCTGCCATCTAAACCGGCATTAAATATTCGTAATTCTTGTTTATCATCAATAAAACCTAACACCAAACATGCTCCCTTTCCTAAATTCAAGGTATGCGTTCCTGCCGGGAAAGAATAGGCATGAACGTTTGCAGGTGCATAACCATTTAATACTAATGCATTAGAGATTTTAATTTCCGACTGGCCATAATTATTCGCGCTTGCATCCGTTTCCAGTTGTGGTGGCGCTAAAAACTTAGGATCTTTCTGATTGAAAAAGGCGATTAAAAGTTTCACCGGTAATTTTGTATTAAACTTAATTTCTGTTCCAGCTTTAACCTGATTTGCCTTCGATAACTTGATTCCTTTTAAACCGGCCAATTGTTCTGCAACTTCTTTAATCACGACAGCTGTATCAGAAAAAACGGCTACATTTTTTTCAATGATGTAATTTTCAGTCTGATTTAAAACATTTACCTCAGCAGGTTGATACGGGATGATTTTCGCGACTGCGTTACCTTTAACAGACTTTAAAGAGTCGATACTTCTTTTGAAATGATTCAGTTCTTTAGTAAAAACCGGCAACATTTCTTTCCAGTGGATGAAGGTTTTATCTATCCCACGCATCGGGATTTTACGTTGCTTGGTTTGCATGCTGTTGGCATATAAGTAGCGATGATCAGTCAGTTTAACCAGTTTGGCATAATGGTCTACGCTTTTCTGTAAAAACGGAAGTGCTTTTTCCAGATCGGTTACATCATTGGAGTATTTGTATCTTAAAACCCAAAGGGCCGACTTCACTTTTTCTGCATAGAAATTTGCCATCTCATCGTAGCAGTACATATCATTTTTCAGGCGGGCAAATTCGGCCGTATCTTTTGTAATCGATGGAGTAGCTTCATTAATTGATATCAAAGCTTTTTTTCCATGCTCCACCACTTCTTTCGCAATTTGAACAGGAGTTTCTCCAATATGTCCCTGTTTTTTCCATTCCTTTTCGGCATATTCGATAATCATCTCCCCTTCGGGTGCTTCAGATTCGTACATCAGGGTGAATAAACCGAAGCGGAAAGGATTGATTAATTGCGTCATCAACATGCCTAAAGTTAGCGTTTGCCTGTTCCCATCGGTAATGCCATATCTCCGCAATAGCTTCGGCGAAATCTCCCCCGATTCTTCGTAGGCATTTAAGATTGCTTTACCTCCCGCCAGGTTCGAACCATATTTCTTCGCCAATTCATTTCCCCAGTAATTAACTTCCTGCGAACGATCTCTTTCTGACTTCCAGGCATATCTTGCCCACTCTTTGTACCAAATCCAGTCGCGATCAACTTCCAGAATTCTACTTTTCACCTCATCAGCAGCATAAGGCCAATCCCAATAACTATGTTGTGGATATAAATGCAATCCCTTTGCTCCATAAATTTTATTCATGGCCTGAACTGATTTCTGGATAAAATCAGCAGAACCGTATCTAAAAGGCTCCAGATTGGCTAAAATGTGCACATTTGAAATGTTAACCGTTCCAATGGCAGCCAGTTTTCTATTCAATTCTGCCCAGGCGCCACGGGGCTCATAAGTAGTTAAAGCTTCGCCATTAAACTTATTTTCGGTATAAAGATTTTTGTATAAAGGCAATGCAGCTTTCATCACGGCAGGTGCATCCGTATCGTGCGCCCGTAGTACAATTGGTGGTTCACCCTGAATGTTAGCCGCTTTCAGTCCATCTTTTACACCGGGGATAATGGTTTTGGTAAACCAGTTTATATCATCCTGGCCAACACCTTCCATCGCCTCGCCAAGTGCGACCATTAAACCTACATTCGGGTATTTTTCTACAAAAGCAGCGATCGATTTTCGGGTGTAATCAGCAATTAGCGGAACAATCGGCCGGTTCCGGTCTTGCGTTTTCAAACCGTGTTTATCTGCAAAAGGCTTCGGAATGATGATGTTATAAAACATTTGAATCACCCAGATGCCTCTTTTATCTGCTTCGTGTGTAAGAAACTGAAAGATCTCTTCATTCTTTTTTAGTGTGGCTTCATCAACCTCTACTGCATATGGATAATCCTTCAGCCTGATTAGTGAAGAGAACGGATGACCATTCCATAGGTAAAGGGAATTGTAACGGTTCTCTACCATCATATCCAGATATTTGATCCACAACGCCTTATCGTATAACCATGGGAAAGTTTCAGGGGTATAAGGATATTCGTAAACATCATGATCAGGAAGATAATCAGGTTTTTGCAACCCGATACAGGTACCACGTAACACCATTTCCGGGTGATCGGTCAATGCAATTTGCGTTGGTATTTTTTGCTGCGCATTAATCTGATCAATCAGTTCCAGGCAGCCATATAAAACGCCTGATGCATCGGCTCCTAAAACATAAATGGTTTTGTCTTTGCCTTCGGTGATGGAAAATCCTTCTTTCCCTGCAGCAATGGCTTTATCTTTTGATGATTTGGGCAATTGCGCATATACTTTATCATTTGCCAATCCAATCACAATGGCGTTCTTTAATACAGATAATTTTTGCTGATTCTGAATCCTAACCTTGTAACCTATTTTTGTTAACGCTTTAGAAAGTCGTTCGGCACCGAACTTAATCCTTGCATTGCTATTGGGAGAAATGATGATTGATTTTTGTTTTTGTGCGTGAACGGAAACTATCGACGAGATCCAAAACAATAGGGTATAAAAAAACGGGAATAGAAATTTTCTCATTCAAACTGGTGCTAACACTACAAGCCTTTCGCAAGGGTTCACAGTGGATATTTGGTTAAATAAATATTTAAATATAAAAATATTATTCAAATATAAGTAATTAAGCTTTGGTGTTATGTAAAATTTCCGCAAGGTAAACCTGCTTAGACAGCCAAAATTAAAGGATGTTAAGATTCTTGAATATTTAGATAAGAAGATAAAATATTTAATCAACATTATTTATTTTATTTGTATCCAGATTCTAATCAATATTATATAAAGGTGGCAAATGCTACATTTCCATTTATCAGAAAGGAAAAAAATGAACGTTATATTAACATCGCCATAATTTTTAATATCTATCTTTCAATAATTGAATCAATAACCATTTTAAACCATAAACATGTTTTCATTAACGAACAAAAGAGCAGTAGTAACTGGCGGAGGAAGTGGCATTGGCAAAGCGATTGCAACCATTTTGGCGAGGCAGGGTGCTGAAGTTCATATTTTGGAACTCGGCATTGAGCAAGCTGAATCTACCCTTACAGAAATTAACAGCAATGGTGGCAAGGCTTTTAGTTATGCCTGCAATGTTGCTGACCATCAAAATGTTAAGGAAGTTTTTGACCAGATTGGCGCGATTAATATTCTGGTAAACAATGCCGGTATAGCGCATATTGGCAAAGCCGATACAACGGAAGAATCTGATTTTGACCGCGTGATGAACGTAAATGTTAAAGGGGTTTACAATTGTTTATATGCGGCAATTCCTCAAATCCGGGCAGCTGGAGGTGGCGTAATTATTAATATGGCTTCGATTGCTGCTCTAATTGGTCTGCCAGATCGTTTCGCTTATAGCACAGCGAAAGGTGCAGTAAAGGCAATGACCATGAGCGTGGCCAAAGATTATATCGGTGAAAACATTAGGTGTAACTCCATTTCACCGGCCCGTGTACACACACCATTTGTAGACGGCTTTTTACAGAAAAACTATCCTGATAACATTGAGGAAATGTTTGAAAAGTTATCTAAAACGCAACCTATCGGCAGAATGGCCAAACCAGAAGAAGTTGGCGCTTTGGCTTTGTATTTATGTAGCGATGAAGCTTCTTTTATTACTGGCTGCGATTACCCTATTGATGGTGGTTTTACTACTTTGAATAATTAAGAGAAAGCTAAAAGCGGAAGGCTAAAGGCTGAAAGCTGAAAGGTTGAAGGTTAAAGGTCAAAGCATAAAGCATGCCATTCGGACATGAAAGCGTTTTCTGACTATCCGTCATCAACGTCTTTTAATCAATATCAAATATTAAAAATTATATACTAAACAAAATAACATGAAATTAATACGATTTGGAGAACCGGGATTTGAAAAACCAGGTATTATTATAAATGAAAAATATTACGATACATCATCATTTGTTGAAGACTATAATGAAGCTTTTTTTGGTGGAAATGGATTAGAGAAGCTTAAACAAGATATTGCATCAGCTGATTTAACTGAAATAGATAAAGGTGTTCGCTTGGGTCCTGCTTTAGCCCGCCCGTCTAAAATAGTTTGTGTGGGTTTAAATTATAAAGACCATGCGGCAGAAACCAATGCAGCCATCCCTACAGAACCCATTTTATTCTTTAAAGCTACTTCTGCGATTGTAGGCCCGAATGATGATTTGGTTATCCCTAAAAACAGTAAAAAAACCGATTGGGAAGTTGAATTGGCGATCGTTATCGGTAAAAAAGCCAGTTATGTTTCAGAAGATGATGCCTTAAATCATGTAGCGGGTTATGCATTGCATAATGATTACAGTGAACGTGAATTTCAGATTGAGCGCAACGGACAATGGGTGAAGGGAAAAAGCTGTGATACCTTTGCACCAATCGGCCCCTTTATTGCTACGCCAGATGAGATTGAAGATGTACACAATCTTCGCCTGTGGTTAACAGTAAATGGAAAAACATTGCAGGATGGTAATACATCTAACTTTATCTTTAATGTGCCTTTTATGGTTTCATATATCAGTCAATTTATGACACTTTTACCTGGAGATGTAATCTCTACAGGTACACCCGCTGGTGTTGGATTGGGGCAAAAACCAGAACCCTGGTATTTAAAAGCAGGCGATGTAGTTGAACTTGGGATTGATGGCTTAGGCACGAGTAAACAAGAAGTTAAAGCTTATAGCGGACAATAAATGAAAAGATACTGTTTAGCACTCGATTTAATTGATGATGAAAAGCTGATTAACGAATATAAGCAGTATCATCTTGATGTTTGGCCAGAAATTAAGGAAAGCATTCGTAATGCTGGTGTAGATGACTTGCAGATTTATCTGCTCGGCAATCGTCTGTTTATGATTATGGAGGTTAATGAAGATTTTTCTTTTGAAAGAAAGAATCAGTCAGATTTAGCAAACCCTAAAGTACAGGAATGGGAAACCTTAATGTGGACATACCAGCAAGCTTTACCTCAGGCAAAACCTGGCGAAAAGTGGATTTTAATGGATCAGATCTTTAAATTATAAACCCTCAACAATTATAACGCTCAATTATGATAGACACCCACGTTCACTTTTGGAATTTTGATCCGGTTAGGGACAACTGGATTACGGAAGAAATGAGTGTAATCCGCCACGATTTTACACCGAAAAATCTTACCCGTACATTCAATGATCTTCAGATTTCTGGCTGCATTGCCGTTCAGGCCAATCAAACAGAAAAAGAAAATGAATTTTTACTTACCCTGGCCGATCAAAATGAACTCATCAAAGGAATTGTAGGCTGGATAGATCTTAAAAGCCCTGACCTCAGCAACAGGCTTTCTTATTGGAATAACTTCAAAAAGATAAAAGGCTGGCGACATGTGCTTCAGGCTGAAAGCGTCGAGTTTATTCTCGATCCTGCTTTTATTACCGGTATTAAACAGCTTAAAAAGTTTAGTTATACTTACGATTTATTGTGCTATCACAATCAGTTGAAAAGTATTATTAAAATGGTAGATCAGGTTCCAGATCAACCGTTTGTTTTAGATCATTGTGGTAAGCCCGATGTTAAAAGTCAGGATTTAAAAACCTGGGCACAAAACATCAAACTGCTGGCAGAAAATCCAAATGTATCTTGTAAAGTTTCTGGTTTATTGGCTGAAGCCGACTGGAAAAACTGGAGAGAGATTGAGCTTTTTAATTGTTTTGATGTGGTTTTTGAAAACTTTGGTGTGGATCGGGTGATGTATGGCAGCGATTGGCCAGTAATGTTAGTGAGTCGCCCCTATCAGGATTGGTTTCACCTGGTGAGTAAATATGCAAAGAGATTTAGCGCAACAGAAAGGAAACTGATTTTCACCGATAATGCCCGGACTTTTTATAAGCTCTAGGAAATTCGAAATATATTTTCGATTGTCCGTTATTGTGAAATCAAATTTTCATTGATTAAAGCAATCTCATTTGTGATTTCATTAATAAAGGGCAATTTCTTTTAAATCCCGACATGACATCCACTACATTCATTGTAATTTTTATGAATGATTGATGTAAAACAGCATATAAAGCCCATTACGCAAACTGGAGAATAATCAACTACATCCTAAATAAAACGACAAGTATAGAATAGCAGATAGAACAGGATGGAAAATATAATTTAAAAGATTAGTTTTCACTTTTTAAAAGTGGCATCTGACCAATACAATATATCAATATGAGTAAAAAGATTACATTCCCTTACAATTCTCAATACCCTTCTGTAGCCGATCTGAGAAGAAAAGCAAAGGCACGAATCCCTAAATTTGCCTTTGACTACTTAGAAGGTGGTTGTAATGAAGGACTTAACCTGGCACGAAACGAAAACGACTTTGACAATATTTACCTAAAGCCTAATTACTTAAAGGTTGGTGGAGAGATCGACATGTCTGTTGAACTCTTCGGACGCAAATATAGTGCGCCTTTCGGTATTTCTCCAATCGGTTTACAGGGATTGATGTGGCCGAATGCACCAGAAATTTTGGCTAAAGCTGCCGCCAAACATGATATACCTTATACTTTAAGTACGGTATCTACGAGCAGCATCGAGCGGATTGCTGAAGTATCGGAAGGGAAAGCCTGGTTTCAATTGTATCATCCTACAGAAAATAGCCTGAGAGATGATATTTTAAACCGGTTAAAGGCTGTAGAATGCCCGGTTTTAGTCGTGCTCGTTGACGTACCTGCATTTGGTTTAAGATATAAGGAAATTAAGAGTGGTTTGTCTATCCCTCCAAAAATGTCAATCAATAATATATTACAAGCTTTTGCCCGTCCATTATGGGGAATTAAAACGCTGCAACATGGAATCCCATCTTTTGCTACGCTGAAACCTTATATGGAGAAAGGTTTGGATATGTCGCAATTGGGGCAATTTATGAACAGAACATTTACTGGCAAGGTAGATATCGAAAAAGTTGCCGCTATCCGCGATTTGTGGAAAGGTCCGTTAGTACTGAAAGGGATTGCTACAGATGAAGATATGCAGGCAGCGATCCAAATTGGTGCTGATGGTGTAATTGTTTCTAACCACGGCGGCAGACAAATCGATGCTGGCGAATCATCAATTAATTCATTGATTAAGTTGGCGAACAATCCTCTATACAAATCGAAGATAAAAATTATGATGGATGGAGGGATCCGTTCAGGTGTGGATTTAGCGAGAGCGAATGCTGTGGGTTCAGAATTTAACTTTATGGGTCGGCCATTTATGTATGGAGTTGGAGCCTTAGGTGATGAAGGAGGCGAACATACCATCAACATGTTTAAAACCCATTTGTACCAGATTATGCAACAATTGACCATTGAAAAAATCGCTCAGTTTCCGGAGCGATTGTTGAACCCATAAATCCCTAAAGAGAGATCTATAAATAGCACCAACAAAAAAAGCAAGACTACTGAGGTTTTGCTTTTTTCGATAATTGTTAACCTGACTGATAAGCTGGCAACTTATATCAAATAAAATTATTTCAATTTGTCAAATTTCTGGTCATAGCGTTTCGCTACGACCTTGAAAATTCCTGATTAATAGCCTTTTTGTAAACAAAGATAACCAATAGGCAGATAAGTATTGTTTCCTGTTGCACAGCCTTGCCTCGGCTACCGATGAAAAATCGGTACAGGTCAGCCGCCGAAGAGCTCGTTCTTTATTCTTGATAATAAAGAACCAAACAATCAAGGCTTAGAACTGATGTCGGATAAATTCGTTAAACATAACGAATCCTTCTATGCTTTAAATAATTATGATACAGCATTTCTTGAATGGTAGCATAGTAATAAAGCTACCATTCAAGGTTTTACTAGAAATTATTTCGAAAACTTATATATAGTACTCGTTTTATAAGTTTGTCCAGGTTTCAACTCTGTAGAGGCAAAATTCGGATGATTTGGGGCATCAGGAAAGTGCTGTGTTTCTAAACAAATGGCTGAACGGAATGGATATGCCTTTTTACCTTTTCCATCCTGATCAGCGCCGGTTAGAAAGTTTCCACTGTAAAACTGCAAACCAGGCTCAGATGTAAATACTTCCATTTTAATTCCGGTTAAAGTACTTTTTACAGTAGCAACCGGTGTTTTAGCATCATGTTTGTTTAGGGCAAAATTATGATCGTATCCTTTCCCAAACTTCAGCTGCTCATTGGTTTCTTCAATAGATTTTCCAATGGTTTTGGCTTTCGTAAAATCAAAAGCAGTTCCAGCAACGGCTAACAATTTCCCTGTTGGGATTAATGTAGAATCAACTGGAGTGATGGAATCTGCAGCGATGGTTAATTCATGATCTAAAATGCTCTTATTCCCCTCTCCGTTCAGGTTAAAATAAGCATGATTAGTAAGATTCACTACTGTAGCCTTATCGGTGGTGGCAGTGTAATCAATCTGTAAAGCATTATCATCAGTCAAAGTGTAAACTACCTTCACATCCAGCTTACCAGGATATCCTGCTTCACCATCTTTAGAAACATAGGTTAATTCTAACTTTTGACTATCGAGCTGTTTTGCATCCCATACTTTTGAATAGAAACCATCGGTTCCACCATGTAAAGTATTTGGTCCGTCGTTTAATTGCAACTGGTAATCTTTTCCTTCTAATTTAAATTTGCCTTTACCAATTCTGTTTCCATATCTTCCGATCAAAGCACCAAAAAACGGCTCGCCTTTCTTGCGGTAAGCACCAATGCTGTCGTAACCTAAAACTACATCTGTTAATTTATCATCTTTATTTGGCACTAAAAGCGATACAATGCGTCCGCCATAATTGGTAATGGTTACTGTAGCACCCTTTGCATTTTTCAAGGTGTAAAGGGTAACATTTTTCCCATCAATGGTCGTGTTATATTTTAAAGAATCTGTTTGCACCGTGGCTTCTGTGCCTTTATCCGCTTTTGGATTACAGGAAGATAGCGCCACAGCTAAACAAAATGTTGCCAATGGTACCGCGCTAAGCATTATTTTTTTCATAAAGATCTATTTTGGTTAGGGCTAAATTAAGAAAATATATTATCGTTGCCATGACGATTATAATTATAATTGTAAGATTATTGATGTGTCTGCTGATACATCAACCAAAAAATCACATAATTTAGCGGCAATATGCATGATTTGAATTTCAAACCTAAGGCTTTTCTCTTCGATTTAAACGGTACTATGATCGATGACATGGAATATCATACTCAGGCCTGGTATGCCGTAATGAACGAAGATCTGGGCGCTAAACTTGATTATGAAACGGTAAAAAAAGAGATGTACGGCAAGAACCATGAGGTTTTAGAGCGTGTTTTCGGTAAAGATAAATTCAGTGATGAAGAAGTGAAAAAATTATCTATTGATAAAGAAAAACGTTATCAGCAGGGATATTTACCGCATTTAGCATTAATTGACGGACTGGCTGATTTTTTAAAGCGGGCGAGAAACGAAAACATCAAAATGGCCATTGGTTCTGCGGCTATTCCCTTTAATATAGATTTCGTGGTGGATGGATTAAAGATTCGTGATTACGTCTCTGCAATTGTGAGTGCTGATGATGTGGAAATTAGCAAGCCACATCCGGAGACATTTCTAAAAGCTGCGGCAGCGCTTCAGGTTCATCCGAAAGATTGCCTGGTTTTTGAAGATGCACCTAAAGGCGTAGAATCTGCCCATCTTGCAGGGATGAAATGTGTTGTGTTAACGACTACGCATACCATACCGGAATTTGAAGATTATTCCAATATCCTTACTTTTATTAGTGATTACAACGACCTTAAATTAAATACGCTTTTTTAAAATGGCAAAATATATTAATCAAAAACCTGTGCTGGTGGCGGTAGATTGCATCATTTTCGGTTATGATGGTGAACAACTTAAGTTGCTGGTAATTAAACGGGCTATTGAACCAGTTAAAGATCAATGGAGTTTAATGGGTGGTTTCATTGGTGAAGCTGAAGATCTTGATGGTGCCGCAAAACGGATTTTACTCGAGCTTACCGGCTTACACGATGTTTACCTGGAACAACTTCACGCCTATGGTCGCCCTGATCGCGACCCTATTGAAAGGACGGTTTCCGTGGTTTATTTTGCTTTAATCGACATCAACAAGTACAGCACTCAAATCAATGATCAGTTTCATGCTGAATGGTTTAAAATTCAGGAAGTGCCTGCTTTAATCTTTGATCACGACGTAATGGTTCAGGCAGCAATGGCTAAGATCCGTTATCAGGCAGCCCTACACCCTATCCTTTTTGAACTTCTACCTAAGAAATTCACGATTCCTCAACTTCAGGCATTGTATGAGCAGGTTTATGATGCCCCTATTGATAACCGAAACTTTATCCGGAAAATTACAGCCAGTGGTTTATTGATTAAGCAAACGGAAAAGGATAAATCAAACTCCAGACGTGGTGCATTTTATTTCAAACTGGATAAAAACAAACATAAGGCTCAATTTCAGTCTTTTTTAAACTTTATTCCGAAGGCTACAAAATAATTTATGGATAATATAATTGCTACAAAATTAACAATCAAGCGATTATCTTAATAATTACTTAACGAGTATTCGTATCTAAAATTTATTTTAAAAAAATATTTGTGTGATTGATTTTAATCTCTATATTTGCACCTCCTTAAACAAAAGGAAATGATTCCGTAGCTCAGCTGGTAGAGCATTACACTTTTAATGTAGTGGTCCTGGGTTCGAATCCCAGCGGGATCACAAAAAGCCTCACAGAAATGTGGGGCTTTTTTGTTTAGTTCTGGTTCCATTTTACAGCTTATTTTGATGCATTTTAGTGATCTGCTTTTAGATAGGTTTTATTGCCTTCTCAGCCTTTTTATCATCTCTCTAAACTAACTATCTATTGGAAGTAAATTGAGTTTATTTTTTCACCCTTTTTCAACAATGTTTAGTCTGTTTTTTTAATAGCCCTAACATGCCTTTAAGATGCAACTATCATGCCTTAGGACAGCAATAGGATACGAGTAGGGATCGAGTCTAAACCTACGTTGGATTTAGTAGAAAAATAACTTGTGAATTTGAGCTGCGTGGAATGGAAAAAAATAGGTTTATAAACGACCTGAAATAAGCCGATAATTCAATGAAAACTGGAACAAAAATGAGTTGATTGAAGATTTAACGCTTTATGAAATTATAAGATATTAGTTGGCATTAAAAAGGTCATACATATGATGCAGTAATAATTATTTTTCGATTTAATTATAACTCTTTTGATAAGTTAATAATAAGAATGTTCTTTTCATCATTCAAGAATATTTGGCGATCATCTTAGCATACGGGATTTTGTGGTCGCTTTTTATAAGTTGCCTGCCAGATGGTAGTTGTAACTCACGCAATTGTTGAATAACATCTATGAAAGTTGGCTGGTGGCCATCATCGATCAGGATCTTGAGTGAAACTTTGTACTCGTTTAGTTCTGCCAGTTTAGCACTTAGTTTTTCAATCTCTATTTTCTGGTTCTGTATGAGTTCGTCTTTTTCGGCGATAACGATATTGGCAGGTCTCGCATTCCACTTATCTATGCTCGTAAGGTATTTTTGGAACTCTTGGAGCTTTTTAAGGCTTTGCCTGTGCATGGCATGCTTAATTGAGAAAGGGTTTTGCGCCTCAAAATGTTTGATCCTAGTTTGTACGATCTGCCAAACGTGGCGGAAGAAATCCTCTTCGCTGGTTAATTTATTTTCTAAAAATGCTGCGTAAAGAATGTGACACTTAAGCTAATTTTTTGAAGAAATCGGACATATTACATTTACTCCTGACTATAATGTTAATCTATTCGCAATACAATTGAGGCAAATAAGGAAATTTGATATTAAGGAGATACTGAATCTAATATGCTATGCTAAAAAGATTAGCATTAATCTTATTTTATGTTTAGCTTTATTCCTCCATTTATCAACATTCTATAATTATGTTGATAAATTATTAACCTTCAGTATATACCTAAGCTTATGAGATTAATTAAGAAATTGTTACTTTGGCTAAATTCAAAAATTTACGCTCATGTCAAAATTCGTAAAGTACTCTTTAATTCTCCTTAGCACTATAGTGTTCGTAGCATCTGCTATTTGGTATTATAATGTAAGAGATTATGAACCGCTTATTGCCTTAACAACTTCAATCATTGCCCTAATAGGTCTTCCCTTTGTTAAGACCAAGGATGGTGGTAATATTAAAATGAAGCAAAAGGCAGGTGCTAACTCAACTCAATACCAGTCGGGCGGTGATATGAACATTCACTAGTAATGGCTTTAAAAAGAGAACAAAGTCAGGAGGCTGGCGCAGGGTCAACCCAAATTCAGGCAGAAGGTGACATAAACTATCAACCCACAACTATATACAATCCACCTGAACCAATTTCAGGAGGTGCATATCAAAAGTTAGTTGACGGATATAATAAGGAACGTGGATCTGGAGATACTACTTTAAATACTATTATAGATAAAATACAAAAATACAGTGATGTAATTGATACTGAATTTATTGGTTTGCCGAAAAAATTAGAAGATGGTGGATTCGAGAGTGACATCAAAATGGCTATGAGATTAAAGGAAGACTATGCTAAGTATTTGTATCAGAACAACTTTTCAATTGCTAAACAAAAAATTCATGGATATCTACTAGCAAAAATATTCGTTGCTTTTGATTTATGTGTAGTAGAAGCTATTAGAGAGAGAAAATCAAAATTAGAAATCAAAGACATTCTTTTGGAAAAGGTCATTAAGCCTATAGAAGATGAATTAGGTATTGATAACGTCCTGGACTTATATAGAGACGACGTATTAGGAATGGTATATTTTTTAACGGGCAACTGCCACATTAGCTGGAAATAATGTTAATTTATCACCCTGCATTTGATAATTATCATTGTATGATAAGAATATTAAAGGTTTTGGAAAATCTTCCAAAGCAGAAATATTCATATGATAGAATAAGGATATATGACTACTTTTTCCTCTTCCCAAATGATTTGAGAAAGATAACAATACCTACAGCCCTTAGACATTACAAATTGATTAAAGCCGAAAACAAATATAATACAATCCATAATCCTATAGAGGTTTTTAGAAGGATTTCAGGTTTCCAATACTTAGCTTTAAATGCATTAGCATCCTATGACTTAATTGACAATGCATTATTTCAAGAGAAAATTATTTTAAGGACAGACAAACAAATTCCGTTTGAATTAAATTTAAGAGATTTTGAGCAGAAGTATCTCGAATTTTTACATAGCTATGCCAGCAAGCTAGCACTTAAAGAATTAAAAGAACGTACTAAACTTATGGAACATAGATATGAGCTCTCTTAAATTAAATAAGTTACTAGTTTCCAAAAATGGTAAAGAAGTTTATAATGAAAAGTTTCATAGCGGAATTAATATAATTAGAGGGCATAATAGCTCTGGAAAATCAACTGTGTCCAATTTTATTTTTTTCGCTTTAGGTGGGGAATTTTTAAATTGGTTACCTGAAGCATTATCTTGTGATTTTGTTATAGCTGAAGTTACTATTAACGATAAGATATTAACTCTAAAGAGAGCAATAAGCGATAGTGGTCGACGACCTATGGCTATATATATCGGCACATTAGAGCAATCATTAAATTCTGCTATAAATGGCTGGATAGTTCATCCATATAACAAGAATGATAATAATGAGAGTTTCAGTCAGCTATTATTTAAAATTTTAAATTTCCCCGAAATTTCTTCAGATAATGAAGAAACTATAACAATAAATCAAATCCTACGACTTATCTACATTGATCAGTTATCATCCCTTGATGGTTTAATGAGAAATGAGGATTTTGACTCACCAACTGTTAGACAAGCAATTGGCTATTTACTTTTAGGGACTTATGATGACATATTGCTTAGAAAGCAGATGGAATTAAAAGAACGTAAAAAAGAACTAGTCAATATTGACAAACAAATAACAGCAATTGAAGATGTTTTAAAAAATTCTGAATTTGAACTCCATTCGGAAAAGATACTTCAGACAAAGCAAAAAAAAGAAACCGAATTAGACAACATAAATACAAAGTTAGCTGAACCCGTTGTAAATAAAAATACTGGGACTGAAACACAAAAATCTCTAGAAAACTTTCGGATTAGCCTTACTAAAGCAAAGAATGAATTTAATCAGGTAGCAAATCAAATAGATATTTTAAATCTAGATATAATAGATAGTAGAGAATTCATTAGTGAAGTTGAAGAAAAAATTATCGCAATTAATGAGTCTCTTAATGCAAGAGAAAGTTTCAAGGATATCAATATTTCCTATTGTCCAGTTTGTTTAGGAAAACTTACCAATGAAGAAGCAGACAATATCTGTCATTTATGCAAAGTTGAAAAAGAACCTGAAGCAACAAACTCCAAAGTTTTAAGAGCTAAATTAGAACTTGATGCTCAACTTAAAGAGTCTAAAATATTATTTCAGGATAAAACAGTCCAACTCACTGAATTAACAGATGTATTAGATTCAATTAAAAAGACAATTAAAACTATTCAGACAGACTACGATATTTTTATAAATCAAACAAGAACCACAACGGAAAGCTTTTATGACAAATTGTTAGAGCAAAAAGGCAAATTAAAGGCTGATATAGAATTTTTAGATAAAGAAATGCAGTTGCATAATTCCTATTCCGCATATATGGTGCAAAAGGCTGCACTTAAATCAAGGATAGGAATTTTGGAGTCTGAAACCAATCTTTTAGCGGGTAACCAAGAAAGAAAAACACAAACTGTATTTGCTTCTATTCAAAAATACACCTTAGAATTACTAAAAGGAGATGGAGAGTATGAGTCTACATTCGTAGACGGAAAAAATGTAAGATTGTCCTTCTCAAAAAATAGTTTTTATTTAGATGGAAGAAACAGATTTTCAGCTAGTTCTATGGTATTGCTAAAGAACTGTATTAGGTTTGCAATATTTTTTGCTTCTATAGAGTTAGATTTTATGAGGTATCCTAAATTTATCCTATGTGACAACATAGAAGACAAAGGAATGGAAGAAGCCAGAAGTAAGAACTTTCAAAAAAATATTGTCAATATAGCTAATTCAAAAAAATTCGCAGACAAGGACTTTCAAATGATTTTTAGCACTTCAATGATTAATGATGAACTAAATATAGAGCCGTATACAATTGGTGAATTTTATGATGAAAATAATAAAACCCTAAAATTATAGTCCCTATTTAAATTCGTAGCCACTATAAGGATTGTATGAAAATGCAGTCCTTTTTTTATTCTAAATTTTAAAGCGATGCAAATGAGAAAGGCAGAAAGAAAAAAGCTAAAATCAAAATGGCACTTCAAGGGAGTAGTGGCTTAGAGAAAACGATGTCAGCACTACTCATAGTTAGATTAAGTTGGCGGATATGATTTTAGTTTGATGGTCTGAAATCGAACTAATCTATAATTACTTTAAAAACTCGCTCAATCCTTGTCCATGTAGCCCCTGATGGCCATTCTCCTTTGGCTTGATTTACTGGCTCCTTCAAAAGTTCAAATTCGGTTAATCTTGAAAAAGACTTAACAAAACTATCAATTCTTGCAGTTTTGGTATCGTTTAGCAATGGACTTACCACTACAAAATAATTAATACCTTGAAATCTGCGTTTGATTAATTTAATAAGATTAGGAAGAGAGAAAAAATCAATGTCAAGAATATTTGAGAATAGGTGTAAATGTATGGTACCTTTTATATCTTTAAAATCTTCGGGTTCCACTGAATCAAGGTCTTTATTAACTGTAATAACCTTCAATTCGGAATTGTACTTTTTTGAGTGTAATGCCGCTCTTGATAGTGCTATTGATGATGGCTCAATAAGTACGGCATGTGCAGAATCAAGTTCAATATTATTCTCGTCTAGAAATTCCTGAAGTACCATCGTAGCCATCCCCTGCCCACAACCCCAGTCAAGAAGATTTAAATGTTGTGAAAATATATCTTCTGGTAAAGTTGAAAAGGCCTCCATAAGTTTTTGGAAATGCATGTTACCAAAACTGTACATGTAAGCAGCTAACTGACATTCTGTATCTAGTATTTGTACCCCGCGCTGTAGAGACAGTCTAATGGCTTCAGTTCCGCAGGTTTGATATTCTCGTACTGATACTTGTCTAATATCTGAAAATTGATTGTTTAGACGTTCTAATTTCTTTGAGTAAATTGTACCTTCTTCAATAAGAGGCTCTTTACTGCGTTCAGCAACTGCAATCCCTCTATCCAAAAAGGTATCAAGTAATTCCTGAATGTGAGCTGTAGAAAAGTCTATAGAAGTTGTATCTGTCTTCAGTATATCCCAAATAAGAGGTCTGTTCAGAAATGAATTCTCGTCTGCAGCTAGAGTCTGATTGATCTTTTTTCTAATTGCTTCAGACAAACCTGGATTATAAGGACCAAAGTCGAAAATAGCCTTAAGGTAATAGTTAACCAGTGTAGATAAAACCTTATTTTCGTTATCTTCTTCCTCTTCCAAGGACGAGGATAACTGATTATATATATCCTCGTATCTAGACAGAAAAGTATCAGCATCATCTACATCAACAAGGAATTGCGCGGAAGCTTTTAATCTACTCGGGTATTCATAAAAATGACCATCTAAGAAATTTAATAGATATCTAAATGGCGAGGTTAATGTAAGTCTCTCAGAAACCTCAAGTAACAGGGCAATAAATGCCAAGTTATTTCCAGTGATAGGTAAATCTAGAATAACCCTTCTTTTGAGGGTCAAAAAGCTTTTTATTACAGGCAGACTTCTCTTAAGATCTGCATCTGGTGTCCATGTAAAAAATTCATAGATTGTGTCAAAATTTTCTTGGATATATGTATCCAGCGATGCTTCATCTGTAGCTGCATCGACTAATTCGTTTAAGAGCGTCATTAAATTATAAAATGGTTGGAACGTTATTTATTTTGTTAATTAATTCTTGGATTTCATGCATGGAACCTTTGAAGGATTTTTTTACTGGAATATTAAGCTTTTTTGCTAATTTCTTAAGTTCAGATGAAGCTAGATGAGACAACTCTTCATTTTTGATTAATTCAGATTGAGCACCCTGTTTTGCTCTTTCAAAATCTTTAGCCACTGCTTCTTTTTTTACTACGTTTCTATTAGATATATCTTTCGTTATTTCCCAAATCTTTGTCTCTAAAGCTTTTGTACGGTTTTTGACAATCTCTTGAAAATAAGACAATATCTTACCCCTATCTAATAAAACAAGTGGATGGTTATTAGCATTAATAAAATCTTCTGTAAGATCTCCACTCAAAGTTTGTTCAAACTGGTGTAAAAATTGGAAATCTATTTCCAATTCGTTTACAACTTCTATCTTCTCGCCACATATTACATATTGAGGATTTTGAATGTTATCAACTTCTAGCTGATAGATATCTCTGAAAAGTTCTTCCAAGAATTCTGTTTCATAAACATCTCTTTTCCCATTAAAAGTAAACTGAAAAATGCTTTCAATTATATGATAATCAAGTCGATTCTCCAATCCGAACTTAACATTGACTTTTTTTCCATCAACCTGATAAGCATTTCGCAAACCGCTGTATCCTATGTGAAGACCAAAAAGAAGTGTAATTTCTTCAAGTTTAGTAGAAGATAAATTTGCTTTTTTTAGATATGAGATGAGATCTTCAAGACTTTTCGATCTAGTTGAACCATAGGTAGCGAGAAGAATAAAATCATATAGAATGGAATTTTTCAGTGAGTCATCCGGCTTAATAATCCCCAGACTAGTCCGAATATCTATTCCGAGTTCTCTTGCGAGATTTCGTACTGTTTCATTGTTAACATCACTGTAAATAAGCTTTAAATATGGGGACCATTCGCTTTGAAATTTGTTAGAAAAAAGTCCTATATTTTTTCTATCAAAATCAAATTCAAGATCTTTTTCAGCCACGGAGACTTCATCCGCGATTTTGGAATTAAAATGGCCAAGGGTGGCAAAATAGTTTTTAGGGTAGGTCAACTTTTGAAATGCTGCCGCAACCTTTGAGAAAGAAAATCCGCCTAAAATAACATTAAATCTATTGATGTTATCCTTAAGATCAATTACATCGTAACTTGGAATTGAAACATCTTTTAATTTAAGCTCGGTTGGTTTGTCAATATCATCCGCGCCACTATCCACTAACCTTTGCGGAATAAATGCTGTTGCATTATTGGTATTCCAGATAGTAATGTCAGCTTGTTCTTTTTCTTTGAAAAATATTTTTTTAATTCTAGTAATAGGCAAGCAACTGTTCAAAATGAAAATTCCATCATCTATGGGCAATAACTTCATTTTTTCCTCATTAGTTAAAACGATCTCTATTGAGCAGTTAAACTGTTCCACCCATTTGTATTCTGAAAAAAGCAATGAGTTAGCAAATGGCTCGAGCTTCACTTCTTGGCTTTTTTTGAAGAAGTTGAATGGCATAATCAAACCTGCACTAAAATAAACTGGCAGATCTTTGGAATGTATCGGAATATATAGCCTTGAAGTTTTCATTATAAATTTTCTATTTCATATGTTGTTGGATCGATTCCTAAAACACTCGTTGAACTTATCAAAAATAAGTTTCTTTTTGCCCTTGTAAAGGCAACATAATAATCTTTTTCCTCTACAATATTCAAATTCTGGATGTTCAACTTCCAATCTTGAAAATCTGGGAGGATTACTGTATCAAATTCTATCCCTTTGGCAGACTTAAATGTAGTCACATGTACCCCGCTAATATCTAAAATTTCTTCACCATCATGAATATACATAGTGCATTTCACACCTTTGGAAAGCAAAAGTGCATGACAATTTCGAACCTGACTCTTTTTTGGCAGGAAGATTCCAATGTTGTGCGTATCAGATTCAAATTCATTAATAATGTCAATCATCCCTTTCGTACGCTTATCCCAAATCCCACCAGTAACAAGACATTTTGGTTTTATTCCAGTGCTACGATCTCTCTGTAAGGCCTCCATCACCAAATTAGAAATTAACTTCTTTGGCAGCGCGGCTGAGGTAAATTGCATTATTTCATAGGAATTCCGAAAGTTTTCATCTAGTTCGTAGAACTTATTGTCTGGAAATAAAGATAAAAGCTGTTCCTCACTACTAGAATGCTCAGGATAGAGAATTTGCTGTTCGTCGGCGCCGTAGGAAACTGTTTCTACAAATCTTTTTAGATATGTATAACAATCATTATTATTATCCTGCGCTTCATCAACAATTATCTCATCGATATGCTCTGAAGAATCGAAACTCCAGCCAGTCGTTCTTTTAACTGCCCTACCAGCCTCGGCATTTTCTTTTGCCGCGCATTCAGAAAGATATCTTTCAAGTGTTTTAGTGTAAGTCAGGATTAGGCTTTTTTTTGTTCCAATGCTGTGATTTCTGATGTGGCGCCAAAGGGAAACAACACTTTTACCAGTCCCGGGCCCTCCTGTAATTGCGACTGCATTAGGTTCATCAAGTACCGCCTTTTGAGGGTCGGTTAACTCCGCGTAAATAGGGAGCTTAAAATAATATGACATAGAGTTCTAATTTAGAACCCTAAAGGTAAGATTTATTCGTTCACCAACAAGCTTAGAAGTTTTGGGCACTTGATGTTGCCAGTAATGCTGAAGCTCACCTGACATGATTAGAAGGCTGCCTTTTTCTAGTTCTATCTCAATCTTTTGTTTAGTTTTCAAATGTCTGAGCTGGAATGTTCTTGTTGATCCAAAGTTAACCGATGCGATCACAGGATTTAATCCGAGCTCAAGCTCTGCATCAGTGTGCCATGATATTGAGTCATTCCCATTGCGGTACAGATTAAGCAAAACACTATTAAAAACCACATTTGCTAATGTTTTTATCTTATCTCTGATTTCTATTAGATCTTTCGTCCATGGGGAAGGTTGTAACGTCAATCCTGAAAACGAATAGGGCTTATCGCTATCTCCGTACCAGGCAGTAAGTCTTGGAAAGGGAATCTTTTTGCCATACATATTCATAGACTCCTGCTTCCAATCGGATTCTGACCTAAGTATTCGAAAATAACTATCACTTTCTACGGAGGTAAAAAAGTCAGGAATAAAAGTAAATTCCCCATTAGGTATAATATTTATTCCTTTAACTAGCTTAGGGGCTTCATCTCGTTCTTGAGCAGCTCCAAAAATATCAATTTGTCCCATGATCAAAATTAATTTTTAATATCTTAAATTTAAAAAAACACTTAAATAACACTCAGTTAGTGCCTCTATTATACACAACAAATATTACTAAAATAATTAGTAAAAACAATTCCATTTTGTATCATTTACTCTTTTTAAAGTTTAATCAAATAATTACTCATATTGCAAATCAATCGTTAACGAAATCATCCGCAAATCAAATATCATGACGGTTGCGATATTACGTACTCAAAAATATGGCCTAACAAAATTGGTCAAACGTTTCTCGGAATTTGCAAATTACCCAAATTTTATACCCCTGCATACTTGCAAAGTCTTCAGAAATTCTCTCCGGATTTAAAGAGGGGTCTGAAGTTGAGGTTTAGCAATTTGATTTCCTTTCAGACGATTATTCTGAAAAACTGGTCATTATTCACGATATACCAAAATGAAGCGAATTATTTTAGCTTAGACTGCGCATGGATTAACGGGCTCAAAACTATATTTTTTGAAATTAAAATAAGATTATTTTTTCTAAAATTTATCTATCTTTAATATTTAGCAATTGCAACGAAAAAATACAAACAAAAGGTGAGTGATTCGGTGAGTCGCTTTTTAAAAACCTGCCAGATAGCCTTTAAACGCTGAAATCTGAACGAAGTTTAGCTTTCAGCGGGACCACTGTATTCTGGTAATCTGCTTTTAAGTTAGGAATGAAGACATTTAAATTTTTAAAAATCAAGTATGGTGTTGAGCTGCTAATAGACATAGGCACTTATCATGATATTCCAAATTATTTTTTTGAAAGTGAGCTTCACCATACAGATTTTTACGAACTTATATTTTTCTCTAAAGGAAATGGCTATTTAGAGCTTGATCAGCAAAGAATTGAAATCGAACCTCACACCATCATTTTTATTTCTCCATTTCAGAAAAGAAAATGGTTTTTGGACAAGACTAAAGTAGCATCCTATTTCTTGTTTTTTCAGGATAGCTTCCTATCCAATTTCTTCTCGGACAAGCTATTCTCTTATCGGCTACAATTTTTCTATAACAAGACTAAACCGCTTTTCCTATTGGTTAATGATGGCTTCTTTTCGCAGTTGGTCACTATCATTCAGGAGTTGCTTAACGAGATAAAAACGTTTCAATCAGATAGCGAACATATTATAAGGGCCCTGCTGTACTTGATGTTGATCAAACTCAACAGATCTTATGCCGATCATTATCGTCTATCTTCGGAAACAGAAAATAACAGCATTGCATTTATGTTCAAAGAGATTTTACAAAATGAAGTTAGTAAGGTAAGGAACATTGACTATTATGCGCAAAAGTTAGGGATTAGCAGGGTAACACTAAATAAATGTATCAAAAAGCAGTTCGGCGTTACCGTATCTGAAATGGTCGATGAATTTATCCTCTTTGAAATTAAGTCTTTGCTATCTTATACTAAGCTTAATATTAATGAAATTTCATATCAGTTACAGTTCTCCCAAGCCAATCATTTGACCCGTTTCTTCAAGGCCCGGACAGGAATCTCCCCCAAAGAATTCAGGAATGCTTATCAAAATGGGAGTTCTGTTATCTAACTGGTAATTATATTGTTTTCAGGGATCATATTTTTGTGCATGAGCATCATTATATCAAAAACGCGAACCAGAATCATTTATATCATCACTTTGATGTTGTTACCTTGCTCACTACTGGGGCAAACACAGCATACCATCGAACTCGCCAACCTGTATAAGAGCGTAAAGCTGAAGGCCATAAACAGAGATATCGAAATCATTTCGAGCGACACCGGAGCTTACCTGAAGGTATCGGAAAGTAAAAAGGAAGGTATTGTATGGCTACCTTTTAAGGACTTTAATAACGGTACAATTGAAATTAAAATGCGTGGAAAAGACGTTTTTCAACGGAGTTTCATTGGGATTGCCTTTCACGGCATTGATGATACGAACTATGATGCTGTCTATTGTCGTCCATTCAATTTTTTCGCAACCGATTCTGTTAGGCGAATTCATGCAGTGCAATATATTTCGCATCCTAATTTTACCTGGGAAAAACTGAGGAAGGAAAGAAATGCCGTCTTTGAGAAAGAAATCATCAATCCACCAAACCCCAATGATTGGTTTACCATGAAACTTGTGGTTAACAACACAACTGTTAAAGCCTACATCAACAATGCATCCCAAGCTTCGCTGATAGTTGAAAAACTCAATAATACCACTTCAGGAAAAATAGGTCTTTTTACAGCAGATAGCAGCGGCGGAGACTTCAAAACGATTAAAATAAATCACACAAAATAAAACTATGAATTTGATATCAAGTTGGGATAATAGTGCTGTGGGAATGGGATAAATATTGTACTCAATGAAAATAAAGTTAAATACATGCAAAAGCCGTTAATTGATTAAGGACTAACCATTTCAACTTTTCACACTAATCAAGCTATGCCCTATTCTTCGTAACCATAATCTTCCCTAATTAATTGGCATCCTGATAGCCTCGACTTAACTTCTCATCACAGAATTAAACTATTCATACAGGGCACATTTATTTAAAATAAAAAAAGGTTAAAAAGTGTAGCACTATTGTAGTCATATATACTATATTTGTGACAACAAAAAATAATCATATGAGAAAATTAGAATTTGCATCTCTCCAAGTGAGAGATTTGGAGGTATCAAAAGCCTTCTACACTGAAAAATTAGGGTTTGAATTATCTGGAATGACCAATCCACATGCTTGTGTTTTTAAGTATAATAATGGCGAAGCAAGTTTTGCGATCAGAACGCCTATTGCTAATATAGATGGAAAAGAATTGGGTGTCGGCACTTCCCTATGGTTTGCTATAGATGAAAATATTGAATTACTGCAAAGCCAACTGACCGGAAAAGGCGTATTCATATTGGGAACAATTAATCATACGCCTTTTGGTAAAACATTAATGGTAAAAGATCCGGATGGTTATATCATTACGTTTTTAGCGCAAACGGAAGCCACGCAGAATGACTAGTCGTACCTTAAATATTTATTAATACCAAGATCAAACGATCAACAAAATATTGGATACTGGTGGCATCAAAAGACCATGTAAAAAATGGCATAGCACAAGGCATTGCGCAAGCCTGCCACGGAAAGGCTGCACCATTAAAGCGGATGAAAAAGGGCGACTTTGTCATTTATTATTCTGGAAAGCAAACTTTAGGAAAGCCAGACAAATGCTAGGAATTTACCGCATTGGGGAAGGTAATAGATGATGAAATATATCAATTTCAAGTTTCTGAAGATTTTTGCCCAACCAGGCGGAATATAGCATTTCTTGAAAGTCAGGATACCTCAATTCTTCCCTTGATTGCTGATCTGGTATTTATCAACAATAAAAAAAGTTGGGGTTATCCATTTAGATTTGGTTTCTTTGAAATTAATCAACATGATTTTGATTTAATTTCATCAAAAATGCTTCAACATCAATATGCCTAAAGAAATTGATTTTCATTTTAAGAGCCCGAATGATAGTCCGGGTTATTTACTGGGTCAACTTACCATGCTGTGGCAGCGAAAACTAAAAAAGGTGTTAGATCCTTTGGATTTGACACAGACACAATTTGTACTGTTGGCTGCATTGGGGTGGCTTTCAAAAAAGAATAAGGCCGTAACACAAGTTGATATTGCCAACCAAAGTAATGCCGATAGAATGATGGTATCAAAAGTTTTGCGAACCTTGGAAGATAAAAAATTCATTACTCGGCAGGAACATGAAACGGACACCAGGGCAAAAACAATTCAACTCACAACTGGTGGTGAACTTGTTTTGCAGCAAGCCATTATAGCGGTAGAAAATGCTGACCTGGATTTTTTTGCGACACTAGGAACTAATCTATCTTCATTCAATAAAAATATGGTGCAACTTATTGACAAAAACAGTGATTAAATTACCAACCCTAACCAGCTAAAGTTGCTGCATTTATTTTTATTTTAGGAATTGTGCTGATGAACTTTGACCATCATTATCCAATCAGCTTTTTTTCTGATCAATGTACCCCGTATTAAAGGAAGCGTTGGGCATCAGGTAGATGATATCATGTTGAAAATCGAGAAAGGTATTAAAGCGCTTTAATACTTCATTTCCTAAAATGTGAATATTTATTCCTCTCATCGGTTTGTTTTCCTTAACAATCTGGGCAGGAACATCATGCAAATCAAATGGACCCAGCTTAAGTTTTTCAAGATTTGCAGTGATAATAGGGATTTCATTGTTTTGTGTTCCACGGATGATTGTTTTTTTAATGATTCGCATTTCATCCGTTGGAAAGTGGTCTGCGTCTAAAAGATCCCCGTCTAACATCACGGTTCTTTGATAGCCCAAATCGAATAAAAACCAATTGGAATGAATGGTACCGCCCTGATTGATTTTGCTTTCTATAAATGGCCTGTCGTTCATGTAACGGATTTTAAAACTAGAAAAGTGAGGGTTTTTCTTAACCATCTTCGGCATTTTGGAATGCACAACCATTACATTTTTATCATAATTGAGTTCCACAACCATACCGTCAAAAATATCCCATCCCAAAAGTCCGTCTGCCTCATGTCCAACCGTCTGGGTGTCATAGATTTTACTTTGATAAATATGCTGACCGAGTTTAATATCATAAAAGGTATCGTAAAGGCTGGGATGAGATTTGACCTTTTTTGCTAGCACCTCAGTAGTGAGCGACATCTCAGTAGCACCACTATCAAAGTTCATTTGAAGGGAATCAGTGTTATTAAACACGACCTTCACCAGGTTGGTGTTATATTGATTGACGAAAAAAGGAATGGAATCATGTACTTCAGGTTTCGAAAGACTATAATTTTTAGGGATACGGGCCTGAATTCTGGTCAGGCAGGAATCTTTACCATTCAGCACCACGATAAAATCCTGTTTTTGGCCGGGCTTGATCCGGAATGTAATGGAGTCGATATCAGTTTTGAACCTGACAGTTTTTGCTTTATTGAGCTTATTGGTAACGTAAGTATCCAATACAATTTTTGGATTAATCCCCCACCCAGATACTGAATTGCCTTCTTCATAAATTTTAGCGCTTTTGGAATGCGCCTGAATAACTGGTAATTTCTTTTGGGCAATAGCAATAAAAGATGCGAATGCAATGATGAGGGTAAGGGATAATTTCATTGATGGTTAATTTATTTAGAAAGAAACCAAAATAAATAAAATTACTGGTTAAAGCTGTCTTCAAATTTGAATTTGATGTTAAACAGAATAATCAAAACAACCGTCCGATTTAATTACCGCCAGAAGATTTTAACGAACTGTTAGCTATAATATATCTCTCGAATTCTACACCGGACTATTCAGAATCTCAAGAGTGGTCTATTTACTTATCATGAGCACCTCTTATTTTTGACAACAGCACTAATGAACGGTTAGATGCATGGATTGAACTCATGCAAATACCTGTAAAATTTAAAAAAACAAGCAAATGAAAGCACAAAAAACGACCAGACATGATTGGAGTAAGGAAGAGATTCGGGGCATACATAATCAGCCTTTAATGTCTCTTGTATTTGAGGCTGCCAGTGTGCATCGGCAATGGCATGCGCCAGAACAGGTTGAGCTTTGTACCTTGTTATCGATTAAAACTGGTGGATGCCCGGAAGATTGTTCTTATTGCCCACAGGCTGCGAGATACCATACCGGTGTAGATGTTCAGGCATTGTTACCCACTGAAACCGTATTAAAACATGCAGAAAATGCTAAAACTGCTGGTGCTACCCGGTTTTGCATGGGCGCTGCCTGGCGACAGGTAAGAGATAACCGGGATTTTGACCGCGTAATTGACATGGTAAAAGGTATAAATGAGATGAATATGGAAGTATGTTGCACGCTTGGTATGCTTACAGAAAATCAGGCGATTCGTTTAAAGGAAGCCGGACTTCATGCCTACAATCATAATCTGGATACTTCAGAACATTATTATGATCAGATTATCAGTACGAGGAAATTTGATGATCGGATTGACACCATTAATAATGTTCGCAAAGCGGGAATTACGGTATGCTCTGGCGGGATAATTGGACTAGGAGAATCAATAGAGGATCGTGTGAGCATGCTGGCCACCCTTGCCAATATGGAAAAACATCCTGAATCTGTTCCTGTAAATGCATTGGTTCGTGTGAAAGGTACTCCTTTAGAAAACAGTTCACGAATCAATATATGGGAAATGGTTCGCATGATTGCAACAGCAAGGATAATTATGCCAGCTTCAAAAGTTCGTTTAAGCGCAGGCAGAGCGGAGATGTCTGAAACTGAGCAAGCCTGGTGTTTCATGGCTGGTGCCAACTCAATCTTTACGGGTGAGGACAGCAAATTACTCACTACACCCAACCCTACCATACAAGGAGACTTGAATATGCTCACTAATCTGGGATTAAAACCTAGGAAAAAAGTTCATTAATTTTTATTTTAGATTGAACAAATAAATCATTGCTTAATTATATGGATGTTAAACTTAATTGCAATCGGCATACCCCCTATTTATTATTGAAAATTTCATAAACTATCAATCTGATACACTACGCCATTCTTCCCTCCGCTCAACTTTTTATGCTCTGCATTGTATAAGTTATACAGTTTAATTTAAAACATGAGTAATCTGGCAATTGGCATAGATGGATGCAGGTATGGATGGGTTACCGCCTGCTATGAAAGTGAAACCGTAAAGCTTTTTAAAAATATTGCTGAGGTTTGGGCATACTTCGGAAAAGATTGTGATTTTCTGATCGACATGCCGATAGGTTTACCAAGTGCCAAAATCCCGAATCGAACCTGTGAGCAGGAAGCCAGGGCCGTCTTACCAAAAGGAAGAAAATCAAGTCTCTTTTCGGTGCCATGCCGCGAAGCATTTGCTGCTGAAAACTACGGTGAGGCGAATGAAATTAATAAAAGTATTTTAGGTAAGGGACTGTCAAAACAAACCTGGTTTATTATGCCCAAGATGCTAGAACTAGATGAATTACTGATCAGTAACCATGAGGCTAGGTTACATTTTAAGGAAGCACACCCTGAAATTTCATTTCAGTTCATCAATTCAGGTGAGCCATTAATCGCCAGCAAGAAAACCAAAGAGGGCATTTATGAAAGGCTTTCTATTTTACAACAGTTTGATTCCAGAACAGAAAACCTTTATCAATTGGCTATTCATGCGTTTAACAGAACAGCAGTCGCTCCGGATGATATCCTTGATGCTTTATGTTTATCTGCTATGCAAACCATCATTCAGCAAAACGGAAAATCATCACAACAATATACTTTTCCACAAAAACCTATTGTAGATGAACATGGGATTGTAATGGCGATTCATTATGGAAGGAAACATTAAAATCGCTCAACAACAAAATAATCATTTATAAGCGAATGATAAATCCTTACTGTAGAATCTGGTGAAACAAACTTGGGTTACACTTAAAATTTAATAAAAAACCTAAATCCGATTCCGCGTACACTTTCAATCTGAATGTTTGGATCGTCTGCTAAGTATTTACGTAATCTACTGATGAAAACATCCATGCTACGCCCGTTAAAGAAATCAGATTCCTTCCACAAATAATTTAAAATATCACTTCTTTTAATTAATTCGTTTTGATGCTTACTTAAATAAAGCAGCAATTGGCATTCTTTTTCAGTAAGCAATATTTCAGACGAAGGTGATATTAATCGCATATTACATGAATCAAACCTGTAAGTTCCAAGGGGAATAACTGAGTCTACATCTTTTGGTAATTTGCTCGTTCTCTTTAATATATTTTTGATTCTTAAAATAAGCTCGTCAGCATCAAAAGGTTTTAAAATATAATCGTCAGCACCAAGCTCCAGTCCCTTTACAATATCTTCCTTCATCTTCCGGGCGGTTACAAACAGGAAGGGTAAATCCGGATAATTTTTAGTCATTTTTTCAACTAGCTGAAATCCATCTTCTTTCGGCATCATAACATCAATAATTAGAATATCATAATGTTTTTCCCTTAATGCAGCCCTGGCTTCAATACCATTGAACACCTGATCTGCCTGAAAATGATTTAAACTTAAATATTGCTTCAGCAGGTGCCCAAGATCAATATCGTCTTCAACAATTAAGATGTTTGCGCTCATATTGGTAACTTAATAAAAAAAGTACTCCCTTTACCGGGTTTACTTTTTAATTCTAGTTTAGCATGGATCCGATCTGCAGCCTGTTTGGCTAAAAATAAACCTAAGCCCAAACCTTTAACTGAATGCCGGTTTTCTTCGGGAACCCGATAAAATTTATCGAAGATATGCGGCTGGTGTTTTTCATTTATGCCTAAGCCATCATCTTTTACTGAGATGATATAAAATTTATCAGTAATCGAAGATTCCAGCACAATAATTTTTCCAGGTTCGCTATATTTCTGTGCATTTTCAATATACACATTTAGTATTTTTTCTATAAAAAGTGGGTTTGTACGAATGCTACTTGAATTCGGATCAATGTTAATGGCTAACTGGTGAGATGGCAACCTAAGGTCGTGTGCATAATGATTTAGAAAGGTAAGCATATCTAATTGCTCAATTTGAACAGCAATTTCTGTCAACATAGCGCCTTCTAAAACGCTATCTACAATATGCTGAATTTTCAAATATTGCCTGTTCAAAGATTGCAACAAATCATCCAGCAATATAATATTTGTTTTTACATCATCTCGACTCATGCTTTTCAAAATCAGACTTACTGAACTGAGCGGCGTTTTTAATTCATGGGTAATATTATTGGCAAAATCAGTTTTGATATCTGCAATTTTCTTTTGCTTAATCATTGCGCTAAAAACCATAAATAATAATGAAATGACTGCAATAATTAATGTTGTACCCAATAGAAATGTGCCCAGCATCCGGTTAAAAACAGCCTGCTTCCAACCAGATACATTAATATAATTGGAGGTTCTGACAATGAGTTTTAGGTTTTGACTATAACTTATTCCCTTATCCAGGCTATTTTTATTAATCACACTGATTGTTTCATTATGATTTAACAGCAATGTATTGGAATCGTTAAATTTATGTCCGAAAAGCATTACGGGTAAATCCTTTGAAGAAAGCAATGTATCGAGAATGCCTTCCCTTTCAATAACAATCTCTTCATATTGCGACTTATACTGAACATTTCTTAAATCCTTACTACGTTTAAGGTTCTGAAACAGATGACTATTTAACTGTTGATATAATTCTTTATTATTGTCTTTTAGCGCCTTTATAATAAGCTTCTTATCTAACTTATGCTCGTTATGATAGGCCTCAACAATAACTTGTTTCACATTTTCTTGTGACTTATTTTCAAAAGAATCAAATACAGTCGTATTCATTAATTCAGTGATCCGCTTTTTTACTTCCGTATAGTATTTTTCCTTCGTTAATTCGTAAGTATTATAGATAAGGTAGTATTGTATATATGACAATGTGCCAATAATTAATATTGACAGGATTATCAGCATCCTGATTTTAAATTTTCTTTCCATTGTTTAACAAAAATAGTTTTATCCAAATAATTAAATTGATTATTTAATATCATTAACACTTCGTTAACTCATCATTAACCATGATATAGATTGTTTTATTTCAGATTTGTTCTAGAAATTAAAGAAACATATTATGAAAACAATTCTTGTTATAGCCATAGCGCTATTGATCACCGGAGTAGCCTTCGGTCAGCAAAAATCAAAACAATCTAAAACCTCTACTGAAACATCTTCAATTAGCATTAGTAACAGTGATACTGAGTATGCGTTGAATGCTAGCTTTAATCCTTCAAAAGAAGAAGTCATTAAGCGTATAATTATTAAGGCATTGGCCCAGGCGGGAGAAAATGAAGCTAATGAAACGAATTGGAAATTAAAAGATACTTATAGCATTGAACTTGGTGAAAAGCAGTTAACGATTAAATTAGACAAAGAAAAGGCCTCAGGATCTGTTTATAAATCAATTAGGCAATTGGGTTTGGATATCCAGCAAGCATTAACGAAATCATCTTCTTCCGAAGTTAAGAATTAACCTATCTATTTTACTTTAACTGCTCCTGACATGAAATTGAGAACGGCAAATATCCTGATTATTTTATTGATGTTAATTACATTTTCAACTTATGCTCAAAACGAACTTTCTATTAGCGGCAAAGTATTAAATCATGTGAATCAACCTATAACTAGCGCCAATGTATCACTTATGGGTCTTGCTGATTCTTCGATTATGGTGTCTGCAGTGACCGATGTAAAAGGAAATTATTTTTTTAAAGCTGTAAAAAGAGGTATTTATAAAGTTACCATTACTTCAATAGGATACGAAACTGGCTATAGAAATTTTAATGTAGATAGCACATTTAAAGCACCAGATATCATATTACAACCTTCTATCGTAGCCTTAAACGAAGTGAAAATTACTGCGAATAAACCTTTGATTGAGCAGAAAATTGATAAAATGGTTGTTAATGTAGATGCCATGCTCACTGCCACAGGTGGTACCGCTCTTGAAGTATTGGAAAAATCGCCAGGAGTAATTATGGGTCAAAATGGCACCATTACACTGAAGGGTAAGGCTACCACGATCTTTATTGACGATAAACCAACTTATCTCTCTGGTTCGGATCTTGAGAATTATTTAAGATCATTGCCATCTGCATCATTGGATCAGATTGAACTCATGACAAATCCTTCTTCCAGATATGATGCTGCTGGTAATGGTGGGGTTATAAATATACGTACCAAGAAAACTAAAATCGTTGGAATTAATGGAGGTATAAATTTGGGGTATATCCAAGGCAATTATGCCAGAACAAATAATAGCTTTAATGTAAACTACCGAAACAATAAAATTAACATTTCAGAGAATCTCAGTTACATTACAACGAACAGCTACAGCGATTTGGATATTAACCGGCATTTTCAAAATTCGATTGGCGAAACAACTTCTAATTTTTTGCAGCATTCTTTTACACGCAATACCGGACAAAGTATAACTTCCAGGCTTGGCTTAGATTATTATGTATCTGACAAAACAACATTAGGCGTCAGCTTAACGGCAATATCCCGTCCTAATAAACAAAAGGCAATTGTAAATAGTCAATTCTTAAATGAAGCGAATCAATTGGATTCTACAATTGTCGCCAATAATAATCAGGATGGTACTTTTAAAAACACCAATGTAAACCTGAATTACCGACATCAATATAATAAAGAGGGCCGTGCATTAACTGTAGATGTAGATTATTTAAACTATGATATGGGCAGGCAGCAATCTTTTATTAACAGCAGTTATTTAAGAAATGGCATGCTTACTAATAATGAGTTACTGACTGGTGATTTACCTACGGATATTAAAATTTATGCTGCTAAGGCAGATTATAGCCATCCCTTCAAAAATGGCATTAAGCTTTCTTTAGGGGCTAAATCAAATATTACATTAACAGATAATGAGGCAAACTATTTTTATACTGTTGCTAATGTGAAAATACCTGATTATAGTAAAACCAATCATTTCAATTACCGGGAAAATATAAATGCTGTTTATGTAAGTGCAAATAAAGAATTTAAACGGTTAACGGTACAAGCTGGGCTAAGGATGGAAAGTACATTTTCCGAAGGCCATCAATTGGGTAATGTAAAAAAGAGAGACTCTACTTTTAATAGAAACTACACGGGACTATTTCCAACTTTATATTTACAATATAAATTGGATACGATGGGTAACAACCTCATTGGAATTAATTATGGGCGAAGAATTGACCGACCTTACTACCAGGACTTAAATCCTTTCATTTCTCCAATTGACAAATTCACCTATTACACTGGTAATCCTTTTTTAAATCCTTCATATTCAAATAGTATAGAGTTATCTCATACTTATAAAAGCAGGCTCACTACTACGCTAAGTTACAGTAAAACCTCAGATCAGGTGAATGAAACCATTGAAATTTTGGATGGGATCTATTATAGTCGGCCAGGTAATATTGGGCAATCTGTTTTTAAATCCCTTTCTGTTAATGGTAATTTCGACCTCCTACCGTGGTTTAATGTGAATTTATATGGGCAGGTTTCAAATATTCATGCTACTGGTTCTTTCTATACTGGCTATCTTGATACAAAAGGGACCTTTTATTATATTAAACCACAGTTTCAGTTTAAGATAAAAGGCGATTGGATTATACAGATTGATGGTTATTATCAAAGTAGAGTAACCAATGTACAGTTTGTAGCGGGTAATCAAAATAGAGTAAATGCAGCCATTTCAAAAAAAATATCAACAAGTACAAGTTTAAAATTAGTTGTTAATGATCTGTTTCATTCTTATGTAAATAGCGGAACCATTAATAATCTTCTTCAAACACAAGCAAACTATTGTAATATATTAGATACCAGAACAGCAATACTTACTTTAAGTTATCGCTTTGGCAAATCAATTTCTGGTCAGCGTAAGCATGATGAAACGAGTACAAACAGCGAACAGGGTAGAGTTAAAAACTAGGATTATTAAATTATTCTTTTTTCAATAAGCCCCATAATCCCATTCCTACTTAAAATCATCTTCATTGATTTGCAAACAACTTTCATGGTTTTGCATACAGTTAGATTTTCGATCTTCCCGAGCTTTGAACCATAAAATAAGTAATTATGGAAATCAAAAAAATAAAGCTAGGTAATCAAGGCTTAATCGTTCCGGTAATGGGGTTAGGCTGCATGGGAATGACAGGCTTTGAAGAAGCAGATATGTATGGAAAGGCTGATGAAAAAGAAGCAATTGCCACCATTCATAGATCAAGAGAATTGGGCGTTAACTTTCTGGATACAGCAGATTTATATGGACCTTTAAAAAATGAACAACTCATTGCAAAAGCGATAGATGGTCATAGATATGATTATATTATTGCCACTAAGTTCGGTTGGGAAATAGACGATAGTAATAAAGTAACATGGGCAATTAATGGTCAGAAAAAATATGTAAAAAAAGCATTGGAGCGTTCGCTTAAAAACCTTAAAACTGATTACATCGATTTATATTATCTGCATCGTTTAGATCGGAACACTCCTATTGAAGAAACAGTTGAAGCCATGAGTGAATTGGTAAAAGAGGGAAAAATTGGCCATATTGGTTTGTCGGAAGTTTCTTCAGAAACAATAAAAAAGGCTCATGCTGTTCACCCAATCAGTGCAGTACAAAGCGAATATTCACTGTTTGAACGCACTGTTGAAGAAAGAGGAATTTTGCAAACATTGGAAGAACTGGAAATCAGTTTTGTAGCTTATTCACCTCTAGGGCGGGGATTTCTTTCCGGTCAGATTCGTACCATTGAAGATTTACCTGCTAACGATTTCAGAAGATCAATTCCCCGTTTTCAGGAAGCGTATTTTCACAAAAACATCGAACTGGTTACTGCCATTGAAGCTATGGCTGCAGACAAAAATATAACTGCTACACAACTGGGACTTGCATGGATGATGAATAAAGGCATTATCCCAATCCCAGGCACTAAAAGAAGAAAATATTTAGAACAAAATATTGCAGCAGCAGCTATTCAACTTAGCGAAAGTGATGTATCAAAACTAGAAAGCATCATTCCTTTGGGTACTGATACAGGTAGTGCTTATGATGAATTTAGCATGGGACTTATTGATTAAACCACAGGCACAACTTTGAGAATAACTGAAGTTGTGCCTTATCAATTTATTTATCTTTAAATTAGCATCATCATGAACGCCATTTCATCCATATCAGCATTTCATCGTTTATTATCGCTTCCAGAGCCCTATCACCCTTTAGTGAGTGTAATCAATCTGGCAGAATGTATATTTATTGAAGATGAAGTGTGGAAGGGGTTTGTGAACCGCTTTTATTGCATCGCACTGAAACGTGAAGCTACAGGAAAAATAAAATATGGTCAGCAGCATTACGATTATGACAAAGGCGTACTTAGTTTTACAGCACCCAATCAGGTTCAGTCTCTTGATTTGCAAACCATGGAATGTGGTTCAGGTTATTTGCTCATCTTTCACCCAGACTTTTTACTTAAACATGCGCTGGCGAATACGATAAATAACTACGGTTTCTTCTCTTACGCTGTAAATGAGGCTCTGCATCTTTCCGCAGAGGAGGAAGATAATTTAATTACCATCCTCAACAAAATTGACAAGGAGTGTTTGCATATCGACAGGCATACACAGGAAATTATTTTATCGCAGATTGAACTGCTGCTCAATTACTCTAATCGTTTCTACGAGAGACAGTTTATTACCCGAAAAAATAATAACCATCAATTGCTGGTAAAATTTGAACAGATTATTGATGAATACTTTAATGAAAACCATACGGCAAGTACTGGCTTACTTACGGTACATTACCTGGCAGACAAGCTGAATTTATCGCCTAATTATTTAAGTGATTTATTGCGGGTTCATACGGGGCAGAATACGCAGCAGCATATTCATGAAAAATTAATTGCGAAAGCGAAGGAGAAACTTTCTACGACAACGTTGTCTGTTAATGAAATTGCTTATGCGCTTGGTTTTGAGCATGCCCAATCTTTCAGTACCCTGTTTAAAAAGAAAACAAGCCTTTCTCCGGTTGCGTTTAGGAATATGCTCAGTTAAAAAATATTAAAGCCTGCTATGGTTTATGAAGAATAAAATTTAAATCTCGCTTTCTATCTTAAGTCACTATACTTAACTTACCAACCAAATTAAATTTATGCATATGACGGAGATTAAATGGGGAATTATTGGTTGTGGAGATGTAACAGAAGTGAAAAGCGGACCTGCTTTCAACAAGGCACCCAATTCTTCACTGGTAGCGGTAATGCGGAGAGATGCTGCAAAAGCTGAAGATTATGCCAGGCGACATGGGGTACCAAAGTGGTATAGCAACGCAGACGAGTTAATTAATGATCCGGAAGTAAACGCCATTTACATTGCCACTCCTCCCCTTCAGCATGAAGAATTTACGATTAAGTCTCTTGCTGCGGGAAAGCCTGTGTATGTGGAAAAACCAATGGCTTTAAATAGTGAAGCGGCTAAAAGAATGGTCGCAGCATCCAACCAATATGGTATAAAACTCTCTGTTGCACACTATAGAAGGCTGCAACCTTTGTTCTTAAAAATCAAATCACTTCTGGAGGAACAGGCGATTGGTGATATCCGGTTTATTGACTTAAAGATGCTACAACCTCAAAAAAGCAAGATCATCGCAAGTGCTGAATCTGATTGGAGAACTAATCCTGAAATTGCCGGTGGTGGACTTTTCCACGATTTGGCGCCTCATCAGCTTGATTTAATGTTATACTATTTCGGAGAAATTAAAACCGCTCATGGTATTGCTGTCAATCAATCCGGAAACGGGCAAGTGGATGATCTGGTAACCGGGCATATTCTATTTGAAAATAATGTGGTGTTTAATGGCACCTGGTGTTTCACCGTAGCAGAAGAACAGCAACTTGATCGCTGTGAAATTTTTGGCACAAAAGGCAAAATTAGCTTTCCAATGTTTGGTCATCAGATTATACTCACTATAAATGGAGAAGAAGAAAAATTAGATTTTCTTCCATTGGCCCATGTAGAGCAACCTATGATTGAAAAAGTAGTAGCCTATTTTTTAAATCAGTCTGAAAACCCTTGCAGTGGCGAAGAAGCTGTAAAAACAATGGAATTACTGGATGCATTTACACATCAATTACAAAAAGAATAATTCTCATTTTTTTTCAAAAATCAAAAAACAATTTAAGCCTTACTTTGTCTATTATTTAGTTTGTTTGGTTTATGCTTTAAACGATGGATGTCTTTAAAGCAAAAATAATTCAGCCTCATAGAAATATGGGGCTTTCTCATTTTACAACTTATAGGAAACGGATTATTCAACATAAATAATTATAATATAAAACTTATCATCACATATTACGTTCATACCTTGACTGTTTAAATTACTTGCAGTTAAATAGCTTGATGAACTCGGAAATATCGACCCTGTACATAGGGTGGTTAGAGAAGAGACATGAAAGCAAAAACAAAATTTCCGGCGCAGAACGGTGCCAATTTTTATGCAGCATTAAGGCAGAATGTAAATGCCGATTTTGCTTCACGCAATTTAAGTATTCATGCAAATGGCCTGATGTGGCTCAAAACATTTATTTTTCTGAGCTTATTTATCTTACTTTACCTCACCATTATTCTGATTGATTTAAATGGGATTACCCTCACCTTCCTCACCCTGTTACTTGGTGTAGTTTGTGCATTTATTGGGTTTAACATTTGCCATGATGCCATTCACGGGGCCTTTTCTGCCAGCAAGCGAACCAATAAAACTTTAAGCATGCTCTTTCATCTGGTGGGTGCGAGTCCTTATGTGTGGAACATCACCCATAATATTGTTCACCATACCTATACCAATATTCCAGGTCATGATGAAGACATTGAAATCGCACCCGGATTAATTCGCATTAACCATGAGGATAAACTGGAACCCCATCAGCGCTATCAACAATGGTATGCCTTTCCTTTATACGGATTGGCTTCATTATCATGGGTGCTGCGGAAGGATTATAAGAAATTTTTTCAGCAACATATTGGCGCACGTAAAAACATACACCCTAAAATAGAATATTTTAATCTGTTTTTCTTCAAATTTTTGTATTACGGGCTTTTTATTATTCTTCCAATGCTGGTGATGAATCTCCATTGGTGGCAGGTATTAATTGGTTTTATTTTATTGCATTTGGCACAGGGCATTACCATGGGGCTGGTTTTTCAACTGGCACATGTAGTAGAAGAAACTACATTTCCGAAGCCGGATGAAAGCGGAAATATGGAAGAAGCCTGGGCAGAACATCAAATGCGTACTACGGCAAATTTTGCTACGCAATCTCCAATGGCGGCTTTCTTTTTAGGTGGTTTAAACAGGCAGATTGAACATCATCTTTTTCCAAAGATTTGCCATGTTCATTATGGGCGTATTGCTGTAATTGTGAAGCAGACAGCTTTAGAATATGGTATCCCCTATCATGAAAACAATACCTTTTCATCTGCACTGATTTCGCATTTCCGTCTATTGAAAAAATTAGGCCGACCTGCTGTTGTATAATCTTTTATAAATTAATTAAAATAAAAAATGGAGCGATTATTCGATCGCTCCATTTTTTAAAAATAGTGAATTAAAGCTTAAACAGCAGCTTCAATCGCTTCACGCAATGCTTTTGCCGCAGCTGCAGGATCTTCTGCACCATAAATGGCTGCACCAGCTACCACAACTTCTACACCAGATTTAACAACCGCTGCAACGTTATCAATATTTACTCCGCCAGCAATTGATACAGGTACACCTACTCTAGCTGCCTCATCAATTAAAACCTGGATAGAATAACCATCTGTCCATTGCTCGTCTAAGCCGGCGTGTAGTTCTACAAACTTAACGCCTAATTCTGTTACTTCCTGCGCTCTTTTCACACGGTTAGGATAACCAATAGTATCTACTACTACACCTTTTCCATGTGCTTTAGCGGCTTTAACTGCACCAATTATGGTGGCATTTCCGGCTGCGCCCATAACGGTTACTAAATCTGCACCTGCTTTAAATGCAATATCAGCCTCCAGTTCGCCTGCATCAGCAGTTTTTAAATCAGCAAAAACTAATTTATCAGGATGTGCATTTTTCATTGCGGTGATTACCGATGAACCTACGTTTTTGATTAATGGTGTACCCAACTCAATAATATCTACATAAGGAGCTACTTTTGCTGCTAGTGCCAGTGCCTCTTCAGTAGTTAACAAATCTATTGCTACTTGTAATTTTGCCATGATGGTATTGATTTATAATTAAAATTTAAAATATATTATTCGAGATTAGCGTGTCTTTTATATAGTTCTTCCGCAGGTGTACCATCGAGTTTCCATAACGATTGAAATACGGTATCCATTAAAAGCAGTAAAAACTGTTCAAATAAACTGCCCGCATATTGTTGTGATTTTCCGCTACCATGCTCTTCCTTTCCGGCGGCAGGAATATAAACGATATGATCTGCCAGCTTAGCGAGTGCAGATTGCTGATCAGCTGTAATGGCCACAAGCTTTGCACCTACTGAAACTACTTTCTCTGCAGCCCTTACAATTCCACTGGTAGTGCCAGAGCCAGAAGCTGCAATAAGTAAATCATCTTTCTGAATAGCTGGCGTAGTGGTATCGCCAACAACATGTACCGCTAAACCTAAATGCATCAATCGCATGGCAGCAGAGCGCATGGCAAAACCTGATCTTCCGGCAGAAATTAGAAAAATACGTTGAGATTGCTGAATGTAATTAATGAAAGGAACCAGACTTTCCAGATCCATTTTTTTAGCCAGTTTTAAATTCTCATTCAGTACCAGTTCTAAATTCGATTGTAAATCCCAAACCAATTGCTGATTATCTATTGATTCTTCTATTATATTTTGCATTTCCATATCATCGTATTCGATGTTTCAAAGGTAAATGGATCTCCAGGGTCAGTAGTTATACAATCGCCACATAATGTGGGACAATCAGCTAAACGCATCATTAAAAAGTCATCCTTTTAACATAAATACCCGATCATTTCCGAATAGTCCACCAAAATGTGCTGAATGTCCAAAGCAATAAAATACAAGTACTTATCTTTGGATCAACATGATTGTAGCTGCACCCACTCCATTAGAAAAATCACTTATTTATATTCGGAATCTGAACAATTGCCCACCTAGTTACCTAAATGATCCGGGCAGGAAAGATTTTTTTGAAGTAGTATGGTTAAAGAATGAAGATCCATTGCACAGCATATCAGATCCTAATTTTAACATTAAAGGCGACTGGATTTATCTGATACCACCTTACCGGGTACACCAATTGAATAAGGCAGGAAAAAATGGCGAATTGATTTCTTTTAAAAGATCAATGCTGGAGGAGGAAGACAAAGATTTCTTACTTGATCTTTTCAGGATTTTTAATGTTCAGGGAGAATTTTCCTGTTTAAGGTTAGATGCTACATCCTCAAAGGAACTTGGGGCCATCTATCAAATTATGGAAGATGAATATAACCGTGATGGGAATCGTTTCATCATGCTTAAGGCTTTACTTAAAGTATTTCTGCTTAAATTAATCAGTGTTAAGGAACATGAATTTACCAGTCATGATGTTCATCAAAAAAGAGTTTACGAATTTCTAATGCTACTGGAAAGTAATTTCCTAACGGTGACCAATATTGATTTTTATGCAGGTAAACTAGGGATTAGTTCCAAACGTTTAAATCAAATACTGAAAGAAAAGTTAGATAAAACCGGTACACAAATTATTCATGACCGGATTATTCTGGAAGCTAAAAGGCGAATGATCCACAGTGAGGTGACCATTAAAGAAATTGCCTATGATTTAGGCTTTTCTGATCGCCCCTATTTTAGCCGTTTCTTTAAAAAGCAAACTGGTGAAACTCCTGATGAATTTCAAAAAAAGGCAAGGGCACACATTGAATCGAAATTTAATACTTTGGTTTAAATTGACTACTGATTGGTGTATCGACCTATCAGCCCGTTTATAATCGTAAATTCATTTATAAAATAACTACTTTGATTTTTATACCATAGGTAAAATGTCTCTGCTAGTGTATCACTAACTGAGACATTTTAACAAAGAGCAAATTTTTCTAATAGCGCTTATCAGCCTTTTTTGCTCTAAAAATTTCGATAAATACGCCCAGGGAGCTTAGTATTAAAAATACTCCGGTGATTAAGTTGGTTCTATCATCCATAAGTTTAACAGGTTTAGAAATCCAAGCTAAGACTTTACAATGACATTTCAAAGACATAAACCTTAAAGGAGTATTATTTATCTGAATCAGAATAGAACCATTTAAAACCGGGAGACCTATTGCGCTTTCAGGAAAACTATTTTAAAATTTCACTTAAAAACATTAGGGTATGTTTCCATGCCCTCTTTGCCATTAATTCATTATAATCAGGAGATTTAGGATCAGTAAAAGTATGTTTACTATTTGCATAGGTAATAATTTGCCAATCTGCTTTACCATCATTCATTTCTTTAATTAAGTTACTCATGTTTTCTGGCGTTACGCTCTGGTCATCAGCTGGGTTTTCAATTAGCATCTTAGCAGTTAAGGCACCATTATTTCTATCTGCTGCTTTGCCTAAACTTCCATGAATGGATACCACTCCCACTACCGGAAAACCAGCCCGGGCGGTTTCTAATGCACCTGCTCCACCGAAACAATAGCCTATAACGGCTACCTTATCTGCTACTGCACCTGCTTTCTTTAATTCTGATAAAGCCAGAGATATCCGTTTTTGGTAGGCCTGATAATCTTGTTTATATTTTCCAGATAGCTGAGCAGCTGCGGCATTATCTTTTGGTGCGTTGCCTTCTCCGTAAATGTCAGCTATGAATGCAATGTATCCTTGTTTTTGTAATTCCAACGCAGCCGTTTTCGCTTCTTCATCTATACCTTTCCAGGCTGGTAATATTAATACACCTGGTAATTTCTTACCTGCATTAGTGGTAACCATACCAATAAGTTTTTGTGTACCATCAGCATAGTTTACTGGTTTTAATTGTGCATTTGCGATTCCTGCAGATAACAGAAAAATACTTAATAATAATTTGTTCATTTGGTTGTCTTTTATCGTATGATGAATAGATTTTTATAAGATACAAATAAATAGTTCATTTGTTTAAATCATGAAGCTGAGTTAGACCATTACGAAAGCATTTCAGCTGACCGGACAATCTATCTGAAGCGTTACACAAAGACTTCAATTTTTATCCATCTACTTAATATCTTTGTGTTATCTAAATCTATAAATCATCCTTACAGGTTTAATAAATCACATCTCATATGAAAAAGTTTGCATTCCTGTTTGCGCTGATGTTCTCTGCTTACCTGGCTAAAAGTCAAACAATGGTTTTAGCCAAAGATGCAGGGCAGTATATTGGTAAGGTTGTGACCATTTGCGATTCCGTTTACAGCACTAAGGCACTAGATAAGTTGACACTAATTAATCTGGGTGGTGCTTATCCTAAAGAGTTAATTACGGTAGTGATTAATAAAGTCGATGAAGCTAAATTCACTTCTGAACCTGCAAGTATGTTCTTAGGCAATAATGTTTGTATTACCGGAACAATAACTGAATTTAAAGGCAAAACGCAAATAGTGGTGACAGATCCAAAGCAAATTGCCTTAAAATAATTATTGTGAACAGTAAGCAATCGGAATATTTTAATGTGGTATTAAGATAATCAATTTATTAGCTATGTATAATCTATAAAGCTAACTCTTCATTCAATACCATTATTCTTTACAGTAATCAAGATCTTAAATTTAGTTGAATTTTTAATTGTATGATATCAGTAAGTACTCTTGGTAACACACTGAAATAGAGCTCTTATACACTATTTCAAATTAATTCCCTTAAACATTCATTAATAATTTTTGGTGTAAAAATTACTTACCTATCTTATAATTTGATAGTTTTGAAAATTCAATGATATAGCCAAATGAGGTTTAAACCCAATACTCTTTTATCCGTACTTGTTCTACTGATCCTTGCATTTACCACTTTAAGTGTGTTTATAGCCAAACACCCTATTCTTCCATTTGATATTAAAGCATCGTTATGGGTTCAAAAATTACAATCTAGCTGGATAGATAAAATCATGTTAGCCATTAGCTTTTTTGGTGAATTGCCTTACTCCCTACTCTCAGTACTGGTGGTGGCTGCTATATTTTATTGGCAGAAATTCAGGCGTGAAGCCTTTTATATTTCAATGGTCTTATTTTCCGGTCTAATTATTCTTGGTGTCAAAAACATCATCAATCGACCGCGTCCAACTACTTTCTATGTCAGGCTGGTGGAAGTTAACCGGTTTCAAAGCTACCCTAGTGGGCACGTACTCTCTTATGTACTGTTCTTTGGATTCCTGATTATATTAATGCGAACATTAAAGCAAATTCCCCAAACCACCAGAAATATAATCACTTATATATCAGCATTTCTTGTAATCATGATTGCGCCTTCCCGGATTTATCTTGGTGCACACTGGCTTACAGATACGATTGGCGGCTTTTTGTTGGGAATCATTTGCTTATTTCCTTTATGCTACTTTTACTTCCGCAATAAACCAGTAAGGGATAATTAATACCTCAGCCTACGCTTTAATTTAGCATGAGTAATGAAAGCTCTAATTGAAATAAATAACACTGTAAATCGTGTACAAAAAGTATGAGAAGATACTGACCTATTGCTAGAAAAAATCTAATATTTTTGTAACCATGATGGATATAAAACCTAAAGCATTTCTTTTTGATTTAAATGGAACAATGATTAATGATATGGCATTTCATAATCATGCCTGGCACGATATCCTAACAAAAGATCTTGGTGCAAACATCAGTTTTGCTGCTGTAAAAAAAGAGATGTATGGTAAAAATCAGGAACTTCTGGAAAGGGTGTTTGGTGTTGGTTATTTTTCTCAGGAGCAGATAGACCAGATTTCTATTGAAAAGGAAAGACGTTATCAAGCCGCCTACAAAGAACATCTTACCCTAATCCCCGGTTTACAAGAATTTATGAACCGCGCTAAAGAGGCAAATATTGCAATGGCTATTGGCTCGGCGGCGATCCCTTTCAATATAAACTTTGTATTGGATAATTTAAATATACAATCGTATTTTGATGTGATAGTAAGCGCTGAAGACGTTATAAAAAGTAAGCCCGATCCTGAAACGTTTATCAAAGGTGCTAATATTTTAGGTATTTTGCCCGAAGAATGTATCGTTTTCGAAGACGCGCCTAAAGGTGTTGAAGCTGCGCAAAATGCAGGAATGAAATGCGTAGTTTTAACGACCATGCATACTGCCGATGAATTTTCAGCTTACCCGAATATTATCGCATTTATTGATGATTATAATAACCCGGTTTTGAACCAGCTATTTTAATCACTTAGTTATCATAACCCATCTGCCCTAATGCATACCAAACCTTAACCAAATGAACCATAGCATTTCTCCTGACCGATATCAAAAAATGAAATATAACCGTTGTGGCCACAGCGGTTTAAAATTACCCGCTATATCACTTGGCCTGTGGCACAACTTTGGCCATGTAAATGACTTTGAAAACAGCAGAAACTTAATTTTTACGGCTTTTAATAACGGCATTACCCATTTTGATCTGGCGAACAATTATGGTCCGCCTCCCGGATCAGCTGAAGAAGTTTTCGGAAAAATTTTACTGGAGAATTTTCAGGGCTACCGTGATGAAATGATTATTTCTAGTAAGGCTGGTTACACTATGTGGGATGGGCCTTATGGAGACTGGGGCTCGAAAAAATACCTGGTTTCCAGTTTAGATCAAAGTTTAAAACGGATGAAATTGGATTATGTGGATATTTTTTATCACCATCGTCCAGATCCGGAAACACCATTAGAAGAAACCATGGATACCTTGAGCTTAATGGTACAACAAGGTAAAGCCTTATATGTTGGGATTTCGAACTACCAGGCACCAGAAGCAGAGAAAGCCATTAAAATATTGAAAGAAAACGGTACACCATGCTTAATTCATCAGCCGAAATATTCGATGTTTGAACGTTGGGTAGAAGGTGGGTTGCTTGATGTACTGGAAAAAAATGGTGTAGGTTGCATTCCGTTCTCCCCTCTTGCTCAGGGGTTACTGACCGATAAATATTTACATGGAATCCCCGCAGATTCACGTGTGGCGACAAGTGGTGTCTTTTTAAAGGAAAGCAATATTACACCCGAAAAAATTGAAGTGATCAGCAAGTTAAATGATGTTGCCCACACCCGCCAACAAAAGCTATCGCACATGGCACTTTCCTGGATTTTAAAAGATCAACGAATTACATCAGTTTTAATTGGTGCCAGCAAGCCTGAACAAATTACGGATGCAATAATTGCATTAGATCACACCACTTTTAGCGAAGAAGAAATTAAGTTGATCGACGAGATCTTAGCATAGATTCTTATTGATCAGGCCAGGATCAGACCTACAATGGTTTGATCCTGGTATTTTTTTTAGCCTGGCAAACTAAAAACTAAGGATTTGGTTTAAGGTATATCATTTATAACTTCTAATTATGGCTAAAGCCAACAAATCGATATACAGCGCACTTGCGGCTAACTTACTAATTGCAGTAACCAAATTTATTGCCGGGGCATTCACCAACAGTTCTTCTATGATTGCGGAAGGAATCCATTCCACAGTAGACACCAGCAACCAACTTTTACTGCTTTATGGCTTAAAAAGAAGCATTAAGCCTGCAGATGAGTATCGGCCCTTCGGTTATGGCAAAGAACTTTATTTCTGGTCTTTCATTGTTTCTATCATGATTTTTGGCTTGGGTGGCGTACTATCTGTTTCGCAAGGCATTACGCATATTCGCCATCCAGAAACTTTGGTTAATCCAGGTTGGAATTATATTGTACTGGCACTTTCATTTGTATTTGAAGGCGCATCATTATTGGTGGCCATTAAAGAATTTAATCAAACCAGAAAGGGCCTTTCCTGGTGGAAAGCTATTATTAAAAGTAAAGATCCATCGGGCTTTTTAGTACTTTTTGAAGATGGTGCTGCAGTACTAGGCCTTTTAATTGTTTTTATCCTGATGGTATTAAGCCATCAATTTAATATGCCATTTTTAGATGGGTTGGCCTCTGTTTTAGTTGGAATCTTGCTGATTTTCGTTTCTTTTATTTTAGCCAGAGAAAGTAGAAGTTTATTAATGGGTGAAGGATTAAGTCCGGAGACACAACAAAAGCTAAAAGATTTAACAGAAGCTGATCCAGACGTGATTGCTGTAAAAAGTATCCTTTCCACTTATCAATCGCCAAAGGAAGTTTTGTTGATATTGGTTTTAACCTTTAGGCCTGAACTGGATACAGAAGATTTAACTGGCGCTATAGACCGAATAAGGGAAAAGATTAAGGCCGAATATGAACTTGTTAAATTCGTCATTATTCAGCCTCAATCTGTTAACATCATAAGTAAAGAAATCGCGTAAGCTTAATGCCTGAACGTTTCTTATCTTAAAATTAAACATTCAGGATTAAATCACCTGTAACACAATTTTTCCACGGGTATGCCCCTGCTCACTGCTGATGTGTGCTTTTTTGGCATCTGTAAATGGCAATACCTGGTCTATAATCGGCTTAACCTTTCCAGCGTCAATGAGTTGAGCAATTTCTTCCAGCTGAGCAGGAATGGATTGCGCTACATAACTGCTTAAATGAACTTTCTTAGCTTTTGCCTCATTAGCAAATTCGGTGGCTAAGGTGGTGATGAGCCTGCCGCCTGGTTTCAAAACGTCAATAGATTTTAATTGTGTATCGCCGCCTATGGTATCTAAAACCAGATCAATATCTTTTAATTTAGTTTCGAAATTTTCCATATGGTAATCAATCACTTCATCTGCGCCTAACTTTTTTAAGAAGTCGATGTTTTGATCAGATGCAGTACCAATAACATAAGCGCCTACACTTTTTGCAAATTGGACGGCATAGGTTCCAACCCCACCGGCCGCAGCATGGATTAAAACCTTTTGTCCCTCTTTTAAAAGTCCATAATCAAAAAGTCCTTGCCAGGCGGTTAATCCAGCCAATGGAACTGCGGCAGCCTCGGTATGACCTATACTAATTGGTTTAATGCTGAGCAAATTAGCCTTCACCACAATATATTCAGCATATGCACCATTCTTTGTTGGGTCTGGTCTGCCATAAACTTCATCCCCTTTTTTAAAGTCGCTAACTTTTTCACCCGTTTCTTCAATCACACCAGAAACATCCCAACCCAGGGTTAGTGGCAATTTTGAAGGAAATTTTTCCTTACGTAATCCTGCTCTTATTTTCCAGTCAACAGGATTTACACTGGTTGCATGTACCCTGATTAATACTTCATCTTTTTCCGGCTGTGGAATCTGAATTTCATCTATTGATAATACTTCAGGGCCACCAAATTCGTGAATTCTTATCGCTTTCATCATCAAAAATTATTTAATATAAACTGTTTTAATATTTACAAATTCATGAATACCAAACTGGCCTAACTCGCGGCCATATCCAGATTGTTTAATGCCACCAAATGGCAATGCAGGATCAGATTTAACACCTTCATTTACAAAGCAAGATCCTGCTTCAAGCTGGTTTTTAGCTAAATCTTCAGCCAAATCCAAATCTGCAGTAAAAATTGCAGCACCCAATCCAAATGGCGTATCATTGGCGATTCGAATGGCATCAGTTACGTCATCTGCAGCAATAACCGAAGCAACCGGACCAAAAATTTCCTCATCGTAGGCCAGCATTCCTTTTTTTACACCAGTTAAAATAGTAGGCTGATAAAAAGCATGATGACCTTTAAAATCGGGAATTTCACCACCGAGAATACATTTTGCTCCCTGAACAATATTTTTTAACACTTGATCATGTAATTCATCCCGGAGTTCTACCCTGGCCATTGGTCCAAGATCACTATCTTCATGAAGTGGATCACCTGTCTTTTTAGCAGACATAGCTGCTTTCAAATAAGTGGTAAACTCAGATTCAACTTCCTTTACTACAATAAAGCGCTTGGCAGCAATACAGCTTTGACCATTGTTAATTAATCGGGCTTCAGCACAAACTTTGGCCGCCTGTTCTAAATCAGCATCGGCCAGAATGATATAAGGATCACTTCCTCCAAGCTCTAAAACAGTTTTTTTAATTAATCTTCCGGCTTGCGCTGCAACTTTCTGACCCGCTTCGGTACTTCCTGTTAAGGTAACGGCTTTAATAAAAGGATGCTCGATAACCTTAGCAATAGCTTTACTTCCAGATACAAGGGTTTTAAATACATTCGAATGAAAGCCCGCATCTTCTACAATTTTTTCAATCGCCAGCGCGCAACCGGTTACGCCTGAAGAGTGCTTTAAAACACCACAATTGCCAGCCATCAATGCCGGAGCCAGAAATCGAAAAACTTGCCAAAAAGGAAAATTCCATGGCATAATAGCCAATACGACGCCAATAGGCTGAAAACTGATAAAGCTTTTACCGGCGCTGGTTTTAACTTCTTGATCAGCTAGAAAAGCAGCTCCATTTTGGGCATAATATTCACAAACGGATGCACACTTCAGCACTTCAGCAATACCAGCTTTAAGGGGTTTACCCATTTCCAAAGCCATTAGTTTGGCAAGTTCATCTTTGCGTTCCTTCAAAAGGACAGCGATTTTCAGCAAAAAGTTGGCTCTATATTCAAAGTCAGTTTGCTTATAAGTTTTCCAAGATTGATGGACCTGGTTAATTTTCTGATTTACGATTTCAGGAGAGTCTTCCTGATATTCTTTTATAATTTCTCCGTTTACGGGATTAATGGACGAGATAAGCATGAATAATGAACACCCGACTATTAAATTTTGTGTGCCTTAATTTAATTTCATGAATCTTAAATTACAAAACGAACTTATGCACGACTAATTTTGCGTTCAATTTTTGTTTCAAAACACTAGCTGCTTTTGTGTAACCACCGTCTGCCCCATCCACAAAATGAATGTGTTCATCTTCAAAATCGCGAACGTAACAAGACATTACAGATTCGCCGCTAACATAGATTCCAAAGGATATTTCTCCAGCATCTTCCATCCGTTGAAGCGCTTGTTCCAGGGCTAGACGTTGCTTTTCCGTACCGGTAATAACAGTATTAATCCGGCCATCCATAACGAGTGTATCAGACATTTCGACCAGTTGCTGAAGGTATTTTTGACCGCTATCTGTTCTAAAATATACGAAAGCATACATATTGACAAACCAGTTTTTGACCAGTTCCAGCCATTTTATTTTACCAAGCTGATGCCGCATTTCTCTGCCGAGGTTATTGAAGGAGGTGCGGAACACCAGTTTGGGAATGGATATTGGCTTGCGTTTTTCAGGCGAGCCATAAATCTGGTCCAGGTGATGAATGATTTTGCTAAAGACTGCTGCCTGTTTATTAAAATCCTGTACAATCGCAATGAGTGTCACTACCTCTTCGCTATGCTCAGGAGGTTGAATTTTATCCCAACGGCATTGCATCCCCGTTAAATCTATTGCTTCTTCTGCACTCTCGTGGCCCGAAAGCAAATAATCTTCACCCTTAATAATCTTTTCTGCATAATCTAGTCCGTCACCTAAAACGATGGGAATGGAAAAAGTTTCACCGCTGTTAAACCTGGCGATTTTAAGTGAATGGCCTTGCTTGTAAATATCTTTAACAGTCACGATTCCTGCACGCAATTCCAATCTGAAATTTTTTAAGGTGTTTGCACGATATTTTAATAGTGCTTTCATAGCCACATCTACAATGCTGGATGGTACGATGAAGGTAGCACCATCTCCACCGAAAAAGAATGGAACGAGAATGCCCGCTTTAAATGCAATATTTAAGACAGTTACAATACTTCCGGTGGCAATAAGGTTAACTTCTTCATGCAAGCCCGAATCAACTGCATTGGTAGAACTTTTTATATCCGTGATAATAACAGACCAATCATCAGGAACAGCTGCAAACAGATTTTTCTTCAGTAGCAACTTGCTTAATTTTAACTTATTAATGATGAGATTAGCGTAGAAATAATCCGGATTTAATGGCATAAAAAATTGAAAATTACGCTACAATATACGTAAAGGAAAGGGCTGCAGCTTCATTTTAAACAGAAATATCCTGATTTAAATAATCACCAGTATTGTTCCTGACTTCCCTAAGTAGAAATAATAATGCTGTTCATTACTATAACAGATTTTTTCAATATCGGATACTTTTCCAGATTTACCAAACTCATCCTCTACCAGATCACCTATTTTTATTTTTTCAAGCTGATGCCTGCTGGCAGAAGATCTTTTAATTTGTGTAGCATATTTTTCCATGATTGCGTTTTCTGAAATTTACGCAAAGTGAAAGCATCTGGATTTTATCAGGAATAATATACCAACATCTGAGTATAAATCATTTTACATTGATGGAGTGATTTAGTAGTATACCAAATCATAAACCTTTTTCATGTATAGGGCTTCTTCTATTATAATAAAAAAATCCTGCCATTCATCCCGTGTGAAAACCAGGCTGATATCAGGAAAGGGTGTTGATAAGATTACCACTTCCTTGCCATCAGGATGATTTTCCTGGTAATCATCAAAACATAACTTTTTGGTTGCCGAACAAAAGGCATCAAACTGTTCGAATGAAAAATTCATTAATACACCAGCACGCCAGATATTCATCACTTTACAATTATTGCATTGTGCTATAGTGATATTTTGATTATGAGCAAGTATCGTAGTTTTACACATGAGCTTATTGAATTAAATAAGATTCAACAAATATCAAACTATTTAGAATAATTCCAAATAAAACCTATTGAAAGTTATTATCTTTAGTTCTTAAACCCGATTCATTTAAATAAAAAATGCCGGACAATGCCGGCATTTCAAATTTAGTTATGCTCATTTAGTGGGCATCGTAAATGATTACCTTTTCAAAATAAACTTTAAATTCATCCAAAAATGCTTTATGTAGCGGATGAACCTGATAGATATCATGTGCAGATAAATCTTCAAACATTAGCAATAAACTGAAAGTATAACTTGTATCTACCACTGCACGCTCAATAGGTGCTGGTGTACCCAAATGAAAAGTTTTTACAACATCAATTTGTTCGAGAGTTTCTAAACTTTTACGGAAAGCTGCTTTCTGCGCTTCGGTGATATCGGCTTTAAGCCAGAATAAAACATGGTGTGCAATCATTATTTCAATTTTTTTTCCAAATATAGGGAATGAAAAAGATTATTATTTACTAACCAAAAACGGTTTTAGCTTTATTCACTGCCTTTTTCAAATCAATGCCTTTTCCTAAAACACCTTTGAATAAATCTCCTTCTGCCTTTAAGCGATCAAGCGTGTTAAAAATATTAAAATTCTTCATTTGTAGTCCTTTTTTAACCTCATCCCAGTGTAGCGGCATGGAAACCGTAGCTCCCGGTTTTGGTCTGAGCGAATAAGGCCCCGCAATAGTAGCTCCTGGCCTATTTTGAAGAAAATCGAGATACATCTTACCTTTTCTGGCCGGAATCATTCTTTCAAGTGAGGTATAGTCTGGAATTTCCTTTTGAACCAAACTAACCACCATTTTAGCAAACATTTGACTTTGATCGTAATTATATTTCGCATTTAATGGAATGTAAATATGCATCCCGGTAGAGCCTGATGTTTTACAATAGGACGGAACAGCAATTGCATCGAGGATTTTTTTGGTAACCTGTGCAGCTTCTACCACCTGGTCAAATGAATGCTGATCCGGATCCAGATCAATCACACAATAATCCGGATGATCTGGATTTTGAATTCTGCTGAACCATGGGTTCATTTCAATACAACCTAAACTGGCCATCCAAAGTAAAGATGCTTCATCCGTTCCTACGAGATATTCCTTTTTTTCTCCATCGCCATTCTCATAAGGGAAAGTCTTGGCCCAGTCTGGTGCCTTACCCTTCACGTCTTTTTGATAAAAGCTTTTTCCATTAATCCCTCCAGGAAAACGATTTAAGGATTGCGGCCGGTCTTTAAGATAAGGTAAAATATAATCAGCCACCTGATAGTAATAATTGAACAGATCTCTTTTGGTTACCTGATCATCAGGCCAATAAACTTTACTTAGGTTGGTAAATTTTAGCTCATGCCCTTTTATTTTGCGAACCTGAGTTTGTTCTTTTGGATTGAGTAATGTTTTGCGTTCCGTTTGTTTTGGTGCTTTGATGGCTGCATTGTGTTTTTCTGTTTTAGCTATCTTATCGCTTATTAGCTTTTCTGTAGCAATTTCTTCTTCATGGACTACATCTTTTGCTTTTTTATCTTCACGCATGCCCTGAAAAGATGGATGCCTAAATACACCATCCTCTGTCACTTCTGTAAAAGCTACTTCACAAACCAATTCTGGTTTTAACCAGGTTGCTTTCGCTTTGGGAGGATTTGGCCTGAACCGAGAGGGTTTATTCACATCAGGTAATTCATCGAAAGGGCTCTTACTAATAATTAATGGCTCAAACTGCTTGATCATTTCGCGCTGTATCTGATCAGAAAAACCTGTTCCTACCTTGCCTACATACTGCAGTTTTCCTTTGTCATACACGCCAAGTAACAAAGAACTAAATGCTTTTGAAGTATCTTCATTTTTGGTAAAACCTGCAATAACCACTTCCTGACGCTTGCTTACCTTTATTTTTAACCAGTCTTTTGATCTCCGATCAGGAACATATGTACTATTTATTTTCTTTGCAATAATACCTTCCAGTCCCATTTTCTTCGCTGCGGCAAAAAAATCTATCCCACTCGCTTTAAAAACCTTTCCAAGCCGCACCCGATCGTCATCAACAGGCAAAATTTCATTTAAAATAGCCTGGCGCTGAAATAAGGGAAGTTCCATCAAATTCTTGCCATCGTACCACAGCAAATCAAATACATAAAAAACGAGTTCACCGTCTGCTTCACTGCGCCAGTTTTGCAATGAGCCGAATTTAGAAATACCTTTTTCATTTAAAACTAGTATTTCTCCATCTAATACGGCATTAATTTTCCATTCGCTGAGTAAATCATAAATGGGATAGAATTTATCATTAAAAGATTTATTATTTCTGGAAAGCAGTTCTACTTCTCCTTTTTTAATGGTAGCCAAGGCTCTATATCCATCCCATTTTACTTCATATTGCCAGCTATCATCATCAAAAGGTTCATTAACCAATGTAGCCAGCATGGGTTTTATTCCGGTAGGCATAGCAGATTTTGGAGCTTTCTTAAGCAACGCCTTCACATCTACGTTTTCTTGTTCACCAATGGTTTCTTCTTGAGGGATAATCTTTTTAACGGATGATTTTTTCGCTGTTTTTACTTCTTGCTCTTTACCATCTTTCCAAACCTTTTCTGATGTTTTTTCCATCGCACTAATGGTTTTTCCGGAAAGGACAGATTTATCTTGCTTGGTAATATCTTTGGTAGTCGCATAATCATCTTGATGCTTAATTAAGAGCCAGCCATTTTCGCCCATGCCTTTCGTCTTCACCAAAGCAAATTCGCCCTTAAGTTTTTCTCCGTGGAGTTTAATTTTAACAGAACCTTCAGAAAGTTGCTTCAATAGATGTTTTTCTTGTGCTTTTTTGCCTTTAATAGCTTCTATGGGTTCGTAAGTACCTTCATCCCAAACAATTACTGTTCCACCCCCATACTCTCCTTTTGGAATGATTCCTTCAAAATCTTTATAATCGAAAGGATGATCTTCAACCATCATGGCTAAACGCTTATTTTTAGGATCAGTGGAAGGACCTTTGGGTACAGCCCAGCTTTTGAGCACCCCATCCATTTCCAGGCGAAAATCGTAGTGTAAACGCGTTGCATCATGTTTTTGTATCACAAATTGCAGTTTGTTTTTATCCTTGCTTTTCCCTGCTTTAGGCTCGGCAGTATTAGAGAAATTGCGCTTGGCCTCGTATTGTTTCAAACCCATAATGATGTATTTTGTAGTAAGGTTCTAATCGGATTAGAATTATTAAAACAGTGTTGAAATAGAAAAGGTTTTTAATATCAACTTGCTAAGTTTCAAAGGCCAAAAGCGATGAAGAATTTCGCCAGTTTAGAAATGAATCTAATGCTAAAATAGAGCCATGTGCAAGAAATGGTGCGTTTAGACTGACGAAGTTTCCCCTGCACACCTTTCCATCAAAACTTCGTAAGTCGGTTTAATTTCAACTTGCGAAGTTTCAAAGGCCAAAAGCGTGGCAGAACTTCGTCAGTTTAAAAATGAATCTAATGCTAAAATAGAGCCATGTGCAAGAAATGGTGCGTTTAGACTGACGAAGTTTCTCCTTAGCACCAGTCCATCAAAACTTCGTAAGTCGGTTTAATTTCAACTTGCGAAGTTTCAAAGCAAAGAGCGATGAAGAATTTCGCCAGTTTAATGATAAAAAATGCATCAGTTTAAAAGAAAATTGATGATAAAGAACGCTATCATCAGCCAAAACACATTACGTTTAGACTTACGAAGTTTCTCCTGCACACCTTTCCATCAAAACTTCGTAAGTCGGTTTAATTTCAACTTGAGAAGTTTCAAAGGCAAGAGCGATGAAGAATTTAGCCAGTTTAATGATAAAAAATGCCACAGAATAAAATCTGACAATAAGAAAACAAAATCTAATCAATGGAACAAAACTAATAGACAAAATGATTTGTTCAGTCTATATCAATTAGCCAAATTATAGACCTATGGAAATTCAAAACACTTCGACCACAGCTCGTAAAGAGTTAATCGACATTTCTGATGAACAAGATCGCAACTACTGGGCAGAAAGACTCGGTGTAAGTAGTGAAAAATTAAAATCAACAATTAGAGCAATCCATAGTATGGAGTTTTCTAAACTAAATGATTTTTTAAGAATGGAGAAAATTAAATCTGCCAGTACTTATCAGCGATTTGTTAATTCTTAAAATACGAGTAATGTTAGTAGAAAAAAATAGTAAAAAAAGTGAAAAAGCGATTACTGCGCCGGCCGTTACAGATGCTACTCATTTGATTGACTTACCATTTCAAGAGAAATTTTTTAGTCAGAAAACTAAAGGCGATGCTGTAAAACATCCGAAAGCAACCATTAAAATATTGACCTTTCCCTATCCAAAAAACGGACTGGCAAATTTGCTTTAATAATTATAAAAAAGGAGATTTTAAAAATCTCCTTTTTTTATTCTTCAGATTTTAATACCAATATAGATCTTCCACCAACAGTAAGAGTCTCCGCGGCTTCATGTAAGGATAAATCTTGTTTAGAGATTTCTCCGGTACCCGTGTCTAAGACCTTTCTCCATTTTTTAGCATAATCTTCTTTTGGCAATTTATAATTAAGCCCTTCATAGTGCGCATTAAATATAATGAAGAAATGATTATCTAAAATATCTTCACCCATAGGTCCTTTGCTCTGTATACCTTCACCATGAAAGTAAATCCCAATAGACCGGGCAAAGTCACTCTCCCAGTTATAGCCTTTCATCGGATTACCATCAGGCGTAAACCAGGCAATATCTTTTACTCCGTCATCTCCTACTTCCTGTCCGTTAAACCATTTTCTTCTTCTTAAACTTGGGTGATTTAAACGTAATTCAATTAACTGTTGTGTAAAGTACAATAATGATTCATCTGCAGCAGCCCAATTTAACCACGATAATTCATTATCCTGACAGTAGGTATTATTATTTCCACGCTGTGTTTTACCCATTTCATCACCAGAGACCAGCATAGGAATACCCTGAGATAGAAATAATGTGGCCAGAAAATTTCTTTTTTGCTGTTGACGTAGCTGAATAATATCCTGATCATTGGTTTCACCTTCCACACCACAATTCCACGATCTGTTATGGTCTTCACCATCTGTATTTTGATCTAAATTGGCCTCATTATGTTTTTCGTTATAGGAAACGAGGTCATGAAGTGAAAAACCATCGTGAGCGGTAATAAAGTTTACACTGGCTGTAGGCCTTCGGTAGTCGTCCTGATATAAATCCGGACTCCCTAAAAATCGCTGTGCAAATTCACCCAACATATTTGGATTTCCACGCCAGTAATCACGCATCACATCCCGGTACATTCCATTCCATTCGGCCCAACCTGGCGGAAATTTACCAACCTGATAGCCCCCGTCTCCTACATCCCAGGGCTCTGCAATTAATTTTACCTGAGAAATTACAGGGTCTTGATGAATGATATCAAAAAAAGCACTTAGCCTGTTTACTTCATGTAATTCTCTGGCCAGCGTAGAGGCCAAATCAAAGCGAAAGCCATCAACATGCATTTCCTGAATCCAATACCGCAAACTGTCCATAATAAAACGAAGCACATTGGGTAACGTGGAGTTCAACGTATTTCCTGTTCCGGTATAATCGGTATAATAACGTTTGTTTTCTTCCAAGCGGTAGTAGGCTCCATTGTCTATTCCTTTAAAGGATAAAGTTGGCCCTAGTTCATTGCCCTCGCCAGTATGGTTATAAACAACATCTAAAATTACTTCAATGCCTTCTGCGTGAAGTGCCTTAACCATGTCTTTAAATTCATTTACCTGTTCTCCACGTACATCTGAAGAGGCATAGCCAGAATCAGGTGCAAAGAAACTAATGGTATTGTAGCCCCAATAATTGGTAAGCCCTTTCTCCTGTAAGTGATGATCAGATATAAAATGATGAACTGGCATCAGCTCCACAGCGGTAACCCCCAACTTCTTTAAGTATTGAATGGCAACCGGATGTGCTAATCCGGCATAGGTTCCACGGATATTTTCAGGAATTTCAGGATGCGTTTTCGTAAATCCTTTTACATGCATTTCATAAATCACCGTTTCATGATAATCAGTTTTAGGATGGGTATCGCCTTCCCAATTATAAGCCGGATCAATTACTACTGATTTAGGAATAAAGGCCGTATTATCACTCTCGCTAAAACTTAGGTCCATTAGCGGATCTCCAAGCTTGTATCCAAAGAGCGAATCGTCCCATTTGATGTTTCCGGCTATTGCTTTTGCATAAGGATCAAGCAATACCTTATTTGGGTTAAACCGACATCCATTTTCCGGTTCATATGGGCCATGCACACGATAACCATAAAGCTGGCCTGGTTTTATATCTGGAATATAGGCATGCCAGATTTCGTGAGATCTTTCCAGAATGGTTATTCTATCTGTTTCTGTATCTGCATGTTCATGATCGTAAAAACAAAGTTCAACAGCAGTTGCATTCTCCGCAAAGAGTGCAAAATTTACGCCTTCACCATCCCGTGTGGCACCTAACGGATAAGCATCTCCTGGAAATTGTAAAATTTCTGGCATTATATTTTAATTTAGATTGATAAATTTTCGGCAACGGGTAAAATGAGTTGTAATGCTTACAGGTATATTTTTCCGATCAACCTATTTAAAAGTAGTATTTAGCGCTAAAAGTTTTAACAAAATGAATTTGTGAGGGGAAACAATTTTATGAAGTATAGTGATAAATCAATACTATAGCTTAAAAAGGACTGTTAATAAACCAATTACTTTATAAAATGATGATACAAACTATTGATTGCCGCCCTGCTGAAATCTGGAAAATCTCCGGTATAGGTAGCATTGATCCCATTGGTAATGATGACGAAACCAAACTTTTGCTTAGGATTAAAAAACATGGTACTGTACAAGCCATAAGCAGAGCCGGTATGACCAATCAGCTTTACGCCAGGAATTAAATTACCCGTTTGGCGAAGTGCCAATCCATATTCTTCTTCCTCCGTTATTTTGGTTTGCATGAGCTTTGAATGTTTTTTAGAGATAATTTTCACTCCGTCAACAGTACCATAATTCATATGCATCATCATGTACTTAGCCAAATCAGTTGCCGAAATTTTCATTCCGCCAGTTGGCGAAAAAATGGGTGTACTATAGCCCATTACATAATCTTTGATTTCTGCACGCCTTGGTGCATAGGCAGCTGGCGATGGAGTAAAATTTTTTGTATCGGTATGGTATTCGTAAAGCTTTACAAATCGATTGCTATCTAAGGAATCCACACAATAGCCACCGTAAAGCTCCAGCGGTTGGAGGATATGATTTTTGACATACTGATCAAAACGCTCACCAGATTTTTTTTCGATAATCGTACCAATAAGGTTAAAATTTAAATTACAATACTGATATCCTTTTCCTGGCGCATAATCATTGTAGCATTTGGCATAATCCGGATTTTTGTTCGGGTTGATTAAATCCAGATTTAAATATCCCTGACTATCATTTAAACTGGAAGTATGCGAAAGCGCCATTTTCAGTGTAATTTTCTGATCGGGGAATTTTGGATTTCTAATTTTAAAACCAACTAAATCACCAAAATCATCATCCAGAGATAACTTCCCAGCCTCAATTAATTGCATAATAGAGGTTGCGGAGAAAGATTTTGAAATAGAGGCAATTCGGAAAATATCCTGATCTGTTAATGGCGTTTTGTTCTCCAGATCCTTAAGACCAAAAGAATGGGTATAGATGATTTTACCTTCTTTTACTACTGCAACCGAAGCACCAACAGTATTAAATCTGCTCATTACTTGTTCAAAATCTGCTTCGGCATTTTCATGTTGTGCACTTGCCATGTTGAATTGAAGCAGTAATAGCATCAATATTAATAGCTTAGAAAAGAAAGATTGCATCATGGTTTAAACTAAATAAGGTATTCATCAATAAATTATTCCGGCAGTTTCCAACCTTACTATTTGGCATCATTTGTTTCTAGCCAATGTCCATCGGGATCTTTAAAATAAACCTGTTTTACGCCATCAACCCTAACCGTAACTGCTCCAGCCTTACCTGGCCAATCTTCAAACGGAATATTTTTAGCGGCTAACGTTTTAACGAAAACATCAATAGAGGTTACGCTAAAACAAAGGTGTTCGTTTTTATCAAAAGTTTGATTGCTTTTAGCTCCCTGAATTAAGTGTAGTGCACCGGCATTGCCTAATGAAAACCAGGTATGTTTACCATCTTTAAATGGTTCTGGAATCTCCTTAAAATTAAATACACTACCATAAAAAGCCGTTGATTTACCCAAATCAGATACATAGACAGCTATATGATTTAATACAGCGGGGGCTTGTTGCGCCATAGATTTTTGAAAAAAGAAAAATGAAAACAATAAAAACGAAGGGAAGATAATTTTTCTCATTCTTAAATATCTGATTTTATCGATCAATTCTATTGAAAATTTCTGTTTTTTATGAAAACCCCATTACAAAGTTACATTCAACGCTTGTGGTGCACATTGATAGTACTATTTGACACACCTGCTGGAATGTGTTTGCATACCTTGGTGATATCAAAATTAAACCCACTTTCTATTAGATTCAGAAAGTGGGCTTAATTTAAAACTGACCGCTACAGATCCAATCACTTTACTATTGATTGGATAGTGTTTCAAACTCCTCGTCAGATAAATTAATGTCTGCAGCCTTTAAGTTTTCTTCCAAATGTGCAACTGATTTTGTGCCGGGAATAAGCAGGATATTTTGAGAACGTTTAAGTAACCATGCCAAAGCAATTTGAGCCGTAGTAGCCTGATGAGCTTCTGCTATAGCTTTAATTTTTTCTTCTAATTTAGCTGGTCCAGATGCTAAAGGGAACCAGGGAATGAAAGCCAAACCTTGTTCAGCAGTATAATCCAGTACATCTTCCCATTTCCTATCAACAAGGTTATACATATTCTGAACCGATACTATTGGTAATAAATTTTGTACGTGTTTAATTTGCTCGATGCTTACTTCAGATAAACCTACGTGCTTAATTTTACCTGCCTTAACAGCTTCAATTACCGGAGCCAGTGTTTTTTCAACATCCGTATTTGGATCAATCCGATGCAACTGCCACAAATCGATCTGGCTAACCTTGAGTCTTTCCAAACTGCCTTCAATATCAGCCTTAATTTTTTCCGGGCTTCCGTTTGGAATCCATTTGTTAGGCCCTGTTCTGTCAAAACCACCTTTAGTCGCAATAAATAATCCTGATGGGTATGGGTGTAGCGCTTCAGCAATCAATAACTCATTAAATTTAGGGCCATATGCTTCGGCAGTATCAATAAAATTTACGCCATTGGCTACGGCGGCCTGTAAAACCTTCTTTGCATTTTCACGGTCTTCCACTTCACCAAAAACACCTTGTCCGGTTAATTGCATGGCTCCATAACCTAATCGGTTAATTTCAATATCGCCAATTTTGAATGTTAAATTCGTATTTGTCATTTCTAAAGTTTTAATTAAAAAAAAGATGCTATGGCTAACTAACTGAAAAATGATTCTTAATGTTTGTTGTGAAAAAAATTATGATAATGCTGCAACAAATGTATTTTCTATTGATTTTTAATAAATTAATCTATAGCGTACTTTGCTAAAAATGATTGCTTACTTATAAGCTGCAAATAACTATAACTTCCAGAAATCTGATATCTTTTTCTCAATCGGTATAAAAAATGTCCACCAAAATCGATAAAAAGAGGACAGGAAACATGCATCCAGGCTTGATGTGCATTTCGCCAGCTAAAAGCATAAAATGCTGTACTCACCGGGATTGATTTTAAATCCTTATGGTAAAAATTAAGTATGTCGGGGTTTGGGCTTTGAGCGAGCGCGTCACTTTTCCGAATCATAGAAAGATGCTCGGTATGACAGAATTCAAAATCGTTTAATGCTAAATGATTAGGGTCGGGAATTGTCTTTAAAATTTTAAAACCCTTAAACTTCAATCCGTTTACCACCCAAATCAACTTAGGATAGAAAGCTTCACGAGACTGCAATTCTTTTAAAGATATGGGTGAGTTTTGAAGTTCAATGGTTACTCCGGCAGCGGTATGAATATCAGCACGGTGAAACTCCTGAAGTTGATTATCAAAAAAATTCACCTCTCGAAAGCTGGTTGGAAAGTTCTCCTTCCACTCCCGGTGCCAGATGGTTTCGTTTTCCCACCAGGAATCACATTTTGCGGCAACAGCATGTGCCCAGTGTCTGATTTTTATGCTACCGCATTTGGCAATTACCTTTTGCCCGCAGCCAATACAGCTACCACTTGCTCCCTTTATTGCTTCGGCTTTTATTCCGTTTAACAGGGCATATTGCATTTAAAGAATTATTCGTTTCCTTTGAAAATATTCATTACAGCTGTTTTCCACTGGATATAGCCTAAATCTCCACATACACGACCTACAAAATGTTCCACTTCTTCCGGCACATCATTTACAATGCGCCAGCGAATTTTATATTTTGGGTTATAGCTGATGTATACAACCAAATCATCACTACGCTGACCTATTGCTTCCATAGCTTGTAAATGTATATCACGTAAGTCATCCGCAGCAACTTTAAGCCGCTCATTCATAATTTTACCCAGTGAAAGATCTGGTCGAAAATCTGTTTCTAATATTGCTAAAACTGTAACAGTCATATTATTCCCTATTCTTCGAAAACAGAACAACTGCCTTCTACGCTAAATCATCAATAATCTCCTATGTGAGAAAAACAAATTTATACTAAAATATTTAGCAAACAAATATATTTAGTGATATTTTCTTTAGTTGAATGTCATTTTGAAAAATGCTGCTGTGCCTCAATAGGATAGCTAATTTAGTTCACAGATAAACATTCTTCTTATCTTTTATAATTAATAAATTAACATTCCATTAGCGAGCATTTTGTGCATAACATCTGCCTTAAACAACATCAGGATCAACTCAATTCTGTGCATATTTGCAGAATTAGCGAAACGTTTTCAGGAGATCAGTAAGTAAGATGGATAACAATCACAATTTAGAAAATTCGAATCAAGATCAACAGCTCATCCTCGATTTTATTAAATTTACAAACCAGCCCATATTTTTAACGGGTAAGGCGGGAACTGGAAAAACAACACTCCTGCGCAAAATCAAAGCAACCACCACAAAAAATTTCGCAGTGGTTGCACCTACTGCTGTAGCTGCCATAAATGCTGGGGGTGTTACCATCCATTCATTTTTCCAGATGCCCTTTGGACCAATTATTCCAACTCAGCTGGGTGAACCAGCCAAGGAACTTAAGTATGCAGAAGATAAAATTAAATTACTAAAGTGCCTTGAACTTCTGGTGATTGATGAAATTAGTATGGTGAGGGCAGATATGCTCGACTTTATCGATCAAACGCTTAGAACCGTAAAGGCATCCAATTTACCATTTGGCGGTACACAGGTTTTAATGATTGGGGATCTTTACCAGCTCTCGCCAATTGCGCATGATGCCTGGCATATCCTGAAAGATTATTATTTAAGTCCTTACTTTTTTGATAGCTTAATTTTAAAACGGATTTCACTGGTTACCTTCGAACTTCAAAAAGTTTATCGCCAGTCTGATCCCTTATTTTTAAATATTTTAAACCGGATCAGAGAAAACACACTCACCCCTGCACTTTTAAATCAGCTGAACGAACATTACGATCCCACATTAGCTGATGCATGGAAAGAAGATTACATTACCTTAACTACCCATAATAACCTGGTTGGCCAGATTAATACGGAATGCCTTGAAAAACTGGAAGGCGAAACCCATACTTTTGCCGCAAAGGTAACAGGCGATTTCCCTAAAGATGCCTATCCGGTTGATGACGTACTCCATTTAAAGGTAGGTGCACAGGTGATGTTCATCAAAAATGATTCTTCAGGAAAAAAACTTTATTACAACGGTAAGGCAGCCAAAGTTGTCGGACTAGGAAATGATATTGTGCGGGTACAGTTTTTGGACGACAGTGAGGCATTTGAAGTGGAACGTGAAGAATGGCAGAACGTTAAATACGCCCTGGATCAGGAGGAAAATAAAATCAATGAAACCAATACTGGTTCATTTGCACAGTATCCGTTTAAGCTGGCTTGGGCAATTACCATTCATAAAAGTCAAGGCTTAACTTTTGAAAAAGCCATTGTAGATATCAGCGCTTCATTTACACATGGCCAGGCTTATGTGGCATTAAGCAGGTGTAAAAGTCTTGATGGCCTGTTGCTTAAATCTCCCGTTAAGATGGAAAACATCATGACTGATAAAAGGATTATTGCTTTTACAGCCCAGGCGGTGAGTAAGAAACCTTCCCTAAATGATTTAGGTACTTTCCAAAAGCAATATGCCTGGAACCTGATTGATGATTTATTTGACTTTAGCGCCATTCAGGGCTATTGGGAAATCTTGAAAACTTCAAAATTCAGAGCTAATGATGAAAATGCTGCATTAGATAACCTCAGGAATGCTATTGGTGATTTACTCGAAAAAGACCTCATTCGAATAGCCAAAAGATTCAAAGACCAGGAATTGGCTAAAATAGCTAAAGATTCAAATCTTGATGAAGATGAATCATTTTTAGCTAGACTCAAAAAGGCTGCTCAATATTTTATTCCGAAACTGGAAACGGTGACCCATGAAATGAGCAAATTTGCTACCCTAAATATTTATCTGGACGAACAATCTGAAAAGATTCTGGCCACACTAAGTTTCTGTGCCAATGCCTTAAATGTTAAACTTGCACTTTTTAATTTTTCGTGGAGTCCTTTTTCGCTTGAAAACTATACAAAAATTTATCTTGGAGCTGCCAATAAGTTTGATCAGCGACCTAAAAAAACATCCCAGGTAAAAACCGAGCTTCCTAAAGAAGTGATCAACAAAAAATTATATCTAAGTCTGATGGATTGGAGAAAAAAACTAAGTCAGCAGCGAAACGTACCGGCTCATTCTATATTATCTGATCTGGCTTTGTTAAACATTGCAGCCAAGCCACCAAGGTCTGCCGATCAACTGGCTGCTGTAAAAGGTGTAGGTATTGGAAATGCAGTAGATTTGGGTAAAGAAATTTTAAGGATTGTGAATGACTTTTTAGGTGCAAGCACACTATTTTAAACTTTATGAAAGATTTTAAAATAAGCATATGTGATTAATATGCCTGCAAAAAAGAATAAGATCCTCACCAGCCATTTTGCTAAAATATCCTTTCCCTGCTGTGTAAGGCTATCTTCTAAACCCTTTAACAACTGATCTTGTTTAGTAACTTTTTCTTTTAAATCCAGATTTTCGTTCTGTAAATCGAAAATGCTTTTACCAGTATCCTGCTCAAGTTTGTTTAATGCATAGCGGCGTTTAAAACCACCTTCACTAATAAACATATCAACTCCTGCCTGTTTTCCAACCATGGCGGGTAATGGCACGCCATCTACCTGACCGACAAGAATAACCAGATTCATTTGAACGAGAAAATCTAAATAATCAGATGCGAGTGTTCCGTTACCTCTAAAAATTTTAAGTACCCGATCAGATTTGATGTAAACTTCTTCATCAAATTCATTCAGGATGTTATCCAAAAGCTCACATTTAGCTGGAGTTAAACTTATGGAGGGATTTTTCATTAATAGGAACGTTGATAATATCGGCAATAAAGCAAAAATATATTTAACCTAATAGTTTTACAACTAAAATAAGTACGCATTTTTAGACTAAACCTATAAAAAAGCCTAAAACGATTTTTAGATGACTTTCAGTTTTGTAAAAATAAAAACTTATGCCAGACTGAAACTGTTATTTAAAGAAAAAGATAAAGTTATGAGAGACCAGGAAGATCAACCAAAAGACGAGAAAAAAATTGAGGATTCAGACCAGTTCCAAATGCACCGTGCTGGTGGAAACGCCGGGGAAGGTCATTTACCTAAAGAGGAAAAGGATGACTCAGAATACACCGAAGAGGAAATTCCTTTTGCGGATGGCGCAGGAACCAAACTAGATGAGTGGATAGATGACGGGGAAGAAGAATAAAAAAAGAGCGATCAGTAAAATGATCGCTCTTTTGGGTTTATTGTTATAGAAAAATAGCTAACTGTTATTTTGACTGATCAACTTATTTATGATTTATTAAGTGCAGAAACTTGCTTTAAATGTGCTTTTAAATGAGGCAAGTGTTTGGAAGCAAACTTCCTAATTGCACTATCTTTAGATTTAGCGCCTTCTTCAAACAAAGCAATCGCTTTCTGGTGGTCGCTAATCATTGCGTTAACGTAAGCCTGATCCAGAGAAGCACCTTTCATTTTCTTTAAATCCTCTACAGACTTTAATATATCGGCTTCAGTATCACCATCTGGATTTGGAGTGACAGAACTCGTCATATTTCCAGCAGCTTCAGCCACGTTTTGGTTTCGGGTGGTATCCTTCATATTTTCCAGTTGAGAATCAACCCGACCATCAGGCCTCATTCCACCAGGAAGTTTACTCATTGGCAAACTAACGCTTTTAGTTTTTGCCAATAATTTCAGTTCATCATTCACTTTGCTATGATCATTAATCATCATCATAGCAAAAGCCTTTATTTTGGAATCAGCAGATTGCTCACTGGCTACGCCGCTTAATTGCACTTCCTTCATTCCAGATAACATTGCCTGCCTGATGAATACTTCTACAGGGATATCAATCATTTTGCTTTGAATGACTAAGGGTTGATGATCATGGGCTGAGGCCAGTTGATTAAAGCTGGAAACAGATAGTAAAACAACAGCTGTTTTGGCTAGGTTGGAGAAGATGTTTTTCATATTTAGTTCTTTTATCTTAAATAAGAACCCGATAAGTGTAGAAAATGTTTCATTAACATCATCCTAAAATGGGCTAAGCGCTTGAAAAAAAGTTAATAACGCAATGATTGTGAAGAACTATCATAAACAACTGTAAATGAATAACGTTGAGCTTTTATACCAAAACATAAAGCGATGAAAAAGTGCATCTATGTTGTTGAAGATCATCCGGCCATCAGAGAAATAATAGAATTTCTACTCACGGAAGAATTATATGAAGTAAAGGCTTTCCCCAACTCGGCAGATTTCTGGGAAAGGATGCAAGACAATATCCCCGATATGGTTATTTTGGATATCAGGTTACCAGATGCCAATGGAATAGACATCTGCAATAAGCTTAAGCAAAACGCTAAAACACATCATATCCCGGTGATGATGATGTCGGCCAACAATCATTTAAGTGCGGTAAAGGCAAAATGCACCGCAGAAGATTTTATTAATAAACCTTTTGATTTAAATGATTTTGCCAATAGGGTACAGCATTACGTAAGCAATTGAGTCTACTATCGATATAAGGAAGAACCACAAAACTTGCAAAACAGCGCATCACTATCATGGCCTTCCCGGCTACAGTTTGGGCATGATTCTGGTAATTCTTTTTTCTGTCTGGCCGCAATTGCTATATCATGCGTAATAATGCCTGTTGGTACCGCGATAATGGCATAACCAATGAGCATCACTATGGAGGCAACCAATTTACCCATTGGCGTAATGGGAGAAATATCGCCATAACCTACCGTAGTGATGGTGACAATGGCCCAATAAATACTCTCCGGAATATTAGAAAAACCATTCTCCCGCTTTTCAACCAGGTACATAATCGAACCTAGAATAATGGTAATCGTGAGCACAGTCAGCAAAAAAATACTGATTTTTCTTAAGCTACCTTTGAGCGCCTGGGTTAAAAAATTAATCTCAGATAGAAATTGCCCGAGTTTAAATATTCTGAATACCCGCAACAACCTTAAGGCTCTGAAAACCAGCAAAGATTGTGCGCCAATAAAAAAGATACTTAAATAAGAAGGAAGCAAGGCAATAAGATCAATAATTCCCAGCGGACTTAGCACAAACAAAATTGGTTTTCGCACACTGATCAATCTTAGAATATACTCTACAGTAAATAGTGCGGCAAAAATCCATTCCAGGATATTAAATAAGGTGCCATACTGCTGATGAATACTGATGACACTATCCAGCATTACGACCATAATGCTGGTGAATATGGCAATGAGCAAACCGATATCAAAAGCTTTTCCGCCAGGTGTATTGGATTCATAAATGACCTCGTGTAGCTTAAAGCGCCAATCTGTTTTGCTACCTGGCTTAATATCGTCGTATTTCAATTGGGTTCAGAAATTAATTTTAAAAAGGATTTAGAGGAAATAAGCGGCGTTATTCCCTCCTCAAATATAATAATAGTGATTTTTTATCTGCTAACCTAGCCGTTCACCACTTCACCACCATTTACATGGATCACCTGCCCGGTAATAAATGAAGCATCATCACTAGCTAAAAACACATAAGCTGGTCCAACTTCCGAAGGTTGCCCTGCCCTTTCCATGGCGGTTTCTGCACCAAAAGATTTAATTTTTTCTTCGTCAAAGGTTGAAACAATCAATGGTGTCCATACCGGGCCGGGTGCTACGGCATTTACCCGAATCCCTGTTTTAGCCAGGTTGGTAGCCAGTGAACGTGTAAATGAGGTAATGGCCCCTTTGGTAGAAGAATAATCAATCAGGTTTGGCGAAGAACGGTAAGCGGTAACAGACGTGGTATTAATGATGCAATCACCTGCCTTAAAATGCTCTAGTACCTCATGAGCAAAATAGAAATAACCAAAAATGTTTGTCCGGAAAGTATCTTCAAGCTGCTGATCATCAATTTTTTTCGGGTCTTTTTGAGGAACCTGCATCCCTGCATTATTTACTAAGATATTGATCTGACCAAATGTTTTAACCGTTTTCTGAACTGCTTTTTTGCAGAAATCAGCTTTTTTAACATCTCCTTTAATCAGTAAACATTTACGGCCTTCGTCTTCAATCATTTGCTTCGTTTGATCGGCATCAATATCTTCATTCAGATATACAATAGCGATATCAGCCCCTTCTCTGGCAAAATGCACGGCGACTGCACGTCCAATACCACTATCACCACCTGTAATTAAGGCAACTTTATCTTTTAGCTTTTCTGAACCGCGATAACTTGCTTTGATTACTTCGGGAGCCGGATTCATTTCGGCTTCGATTCCTGGCTGCTGATCTTGTTTGGCTGGTGTTTTTTGCTTTTTCATATCATCGGTTTATGTTATTTGATTTTAATTTAACAGAGAAAATAAAGCCATGGTTTTGGTTTTATTCGGCTAATCCAATCTTTAAAAGTTAATCAATTTTAAAAAAAGCCAAACATCAAAAGCAGAATAGTGTTAAGTTTACATGCGGCTAACTTTACTTCTGTTCTTAGGCATGCTTTTACATCTTGAACTGAAAGCACAATACAGCGACTCCACCAAATACCACATCGTACTTTCTTCTACCGGATCAGTTAACCGTACCAATGAAGACAAAGCTTACCTGTTAAACAATGCCCTGAATTTAGGAATGAAAAGGGAACATTTCGTTTTAAATTCATCATCCAGCTGGCTTTATGGTAAACAAAATAACAGTTTAAGCAATAATGATTTCTCCAGTACCTTAAACTTTAACCTCTACAAAACCTTTCCTCATTTTTACTATTGGGGATTACTAAATTACAACACCAGCTATTCCTTAAAACTTAAAAACCAATTGCTTGCTGGTGGCGGAATTGCCTATAGTTTTTTAGACCGCCCCAATGCTTATGTGAATTTAAGTGATGGTGTTTTATTTGATCAAAGTAGCCTGATTGTTGGCGAAAGCTACAATACCTATCGCAACTCTTTACGCTTGCAATATCATTTTGCCATTAAAGAAATCGTTGTAATTGATGGAAGCCATTTCCTACAAAATTCCTTTAGTCGCAAAGGAGACCACATCATCAGATCAACGACTTCTGTTGGTTTGAAACTAAGAAAATGGATTAGCCTGACCACCGCCCTCAATTATAACAAATTGAATATTACCGGAAGGGAAAACCTTAATCTCACCTATGGTTTAAGTATAGATCAGTATTTTTAGTGCATTAAATAAGCAGCTGTAGTCCCTTTTTAGTAAGAGGATAACGTTGTGCCAGAAAATTTTCCATAGCAGCACAAAACATGGGATAAAAGTCTTTTTTACTTAGGCCCTCCAAAAGATGGATATGGCTGACGCTGTTCATATTTTTATTTTCAGCTAAAAACGCTGCAATAAAAATAACAGCATCCCAAACGCCATCCATTAAGAAAAAGTCGAAAGCTTGTAAAATGGTATTCCATTGGGTATGTATCGGCCTGAGCAAAAAATGTCGGGATACGGGAAGCAAATGTTTGCTGAAAAGCACATAATCTTCACCACAATCTTTAGTAATCATCATGGTGGCATCTGATGGAAAATTAGACTTTTCCATGCTGATGATTTCCTTCCCATATTGATGAATAGTGGCCGCACATACGGAAGAAATATCAATGAGCGCCAAATGATCATAAATTTTAGGATGCATGGTCTTTTTAGCATCTCTGATAAACTTAAGTCCGGCAATCCCCGCCTTCCCTTCAGGCTTGGGATGAAGATCAATGTATAGCAATTCAAATTCCTGCTGAAAATTAAGCGCCATAATATAATGCGCCGCCTCTGCAAGAAAATGCTGAAAATCGAGCAAAGGAGCATGATGCCCTTCCTGAAAAGATAAAATAGACAGTTGCAAAATAAAGTTGTTCGGTTTCCTTTTGCTGCATATTAAAATACACAGGCAAGTTGTAAATTTAGTATTTTGCGTTCATCCATCAATGATCTGAAAGCAGATTTTTCGTTGATTGCCTGCTTACAGACTGGCTAACAGGTAAAAAAAATTAATATATATTCCCAAACAAAAATGTTGAAAAATCTTCCAGACGCTAAATAACTGTAAAACAGCAGATAAAGAAAATTATTTAAATAATGTTTACAAAAGCATTATTCATTTAATATTCAAATGATAATTTTGTGTTATGGCAAATATAAACGTGAGGAAATCTATACAAACGAAGATTGAATCTTTAACTAAAGAAATTGAAAATCTTCAGTCAGAATTAGTTAAATGGGAAAAAATCGCATCAGAATATGAAGTAAATTCTGAAAGCATCGATTTAATTTTATCGATTCAACAACCTGAAAAAGCTGAAGGTGGACGTGCAAGAAAAATTAAACAAGCGTAGGAGTTTGTTTTTTTTAAGAAAAAGGCTACAAAACGATATAAATATGTTTTGCAGCCTTTTTTTTAGATATGAGGAGAAAGCCCCTATCCGCCTAGCGGCACCTTTCCCCTTGAAGGGAAAGGACGTGTAATATGAATTTTCCGCAGCCGGCGATTGAAAAAAGAGTTGGGGTCTGGCAGATGGAAGTGATTAGAAACGAAGGGATTCTTCGCTGCGCTCTGAATGACAAAATAATATGTAAAGGTGTAAAGCCTATATCCGCCTAACGGCACCTTTCCCTTGAAAGGGAAAGGGCATGTAATAAGGAATTTTCGCAGCTGGAGATTGAAAAAAGAGTTGGGGCCTGGCAGATGGAAGTAGTTAGAAACGCAGGGATTCTTCGCTGCGCTCTGAATGACAAAATGATATTTAAAGGTGTAAAGCCCCTATCCGCCTAGCGGCACCTTTCCCTTGAAAGGGAAAGGGCATGTAATAAGGAATTTTCGCAGCTGGAGATTGAAAAAGAGTTGAGGCCTGGTAGATGGAGGTGGTTAGAACCGCAGGGATTCTTCGCTGCGCTCTGAATGACAAAATGATATGTAAAGGCATAAAGCCTCTATCCGCCTACGGCACCTTTCCCTTGAAAGGGCATGTAATAAAAATTTTTCGCAGCTGGCGATGGAAAAAGAGTTGGGGTCTGGCAGATGGAAGTGATTAGAAACGCAGGGATTCTTCGCTGCGCTCTGAATGACAAAATGATATGTAAAGACGTAAAGCCTCTATCCGCCTGACGGCACCTTTCCCTTAAAAGGGAAAAGTCGTTTAATAAGGATTTTCGCAGCTGGAGATGGAAAAGGACTTGGGGCCTGGCAGATGGAAGTGGTTAGAATCGAAGGGATTCTTCGCTGCGCTCTGAATGACAAAATGATATTTATGGTGTAAAGCCTCTATCCGCCTAAAGGCACCTTTCCATTAAAAGGGAAAAGTCGTTTAATAAGGATTTTCGCAGCTGGAGATGGAAAAAGAGTTGGGGTCTGGCAGATGGAAGTGATTAGAAACGCAGGGATTCTTCGCTGCGCTCTGAATGACAAAATGATATGTAAAGACGTAAAGCCTCTATCCGCCTGACGGCACCTTTCCCTTAAAAGGGAAAAGTCGTTTAATAAGGATTTTCGCAGCTGGAGATGGAAAAGGGTTGGAGCCTGGCAGATGGAAGTGATTAGAACTGCAGGGATTCTTCGCTGCGCTCTGAATGACAAAATGATCGTACAGATTGCGATATTTACATCAAAATATACCTAGCCTACCACATCTTCCATTTTTCGTGCTGGAATTTTAGCCCGTGGTTTATTATTTAAGTTTTTAACGGCACCCTCAGTTTTTACAGGTTCTTTAGTTTTAGCTTTTTTCTTAAACTTTCTACCGTACCAAATCAGGAAACCTGTAATTGGTAAGCTTGCACCAATTAAGGAGGCAAGAAAAGCCATTACCTTTCCAGGAAAACCAAGGATACTTCCTACATGAATATCATAGTTCATTTTTCTTAATTTTCCACCAAAACCCGAAGCTTCATATGGAACGGAATAGACTCCTTTTCCTTTAAGTTCCTGAAGGGTATGCTGATCAAAAGTATAACTTAAGTTATTATAAAACTGCCCTTTATTAGGGTAAACCGTAATATTAATGGTGGCTTTTGCTTTTGATGTATCCGGGAAATTATAATAGAAACCTTCTGATTTAGGGTGCTTTTTAATGACTGCATTCCAGGCGAGATCCATTGCTTTTTCTGGCGTGTAAAACTTACCTGTTTGCAAAGAATCAGATGCTAACCGATCATATTCACCTAATTTATCACCACCACTGGTTACCCAATACAAGCCTTCGCTATACCATTTGATACCATAAACCATACCTGTAAGGGCGATAAAAAGCAAAAAGATGAGCGAATAAAAACCCAATACATTATGCAAATCCAGATTAACGCGTTTGAATGATGCACCCCATTTGATTTTGAAACTCTTATCACGGGTAGATTTGTTCCATTTTTTAGGGTACCACCAGATTAAACCGGTAATTAACAGGATAACGAAGATGAGTGTTCCATAATTAACAATCGGGCGGCCAATGGCATACGGCAACCAAAGAAAGCGATGTCCATTCAGAATAAACCTGAAGAAATCTACCTCACCTTTCTTGTGCACCACCTTGCTGATCACTTCGCCTGTGTAAGGGTTAATGGTTAAAGTTGTTCCTCCACCGCGGCGGCCTTCTTCCTTTGCACCTTTCAGATTTAGGTTAATAGCCCTTCCCTGTTGATAATTCGCGTATACAGGCATTTTATCAGGGAACACACTTGCTGCAATAGCGGTGAGCTGACCCGGTGTTATCACCGCTTTGTTTTGTTTTTCAATTTTGGTTTCAGGTTCCAGTAACCCGGTAATTTCCTCATTAAAAACCCAGATGCAACCCGTTAGGCATACCACCAAAACAATAAGACCAGATACCAGACCCAGCCAAAGGTGAAGCCATTTATTAATTCTGGTAAATGTTGAATCCTTTACCTTTTTCTTTGCCGGGTTGTTTTGGTTTACTGTTGCCATGGTATAAGTATTGGAAATAGAAATTCTGAATTAATATTGAAGTGCATTAATAGCCGTAATGGTTCCACCCACTACCTTTAAACCTTTTTTCGCTACCGCGATATTGGCATCAAAAACATATACATAACTGCCCTCGCTTGCCGTAGTAATGCCAATGTATCCGGTTCTGCCATCTTTTGGTGCATAATTATTGATGGTAGTGGTTCTGGTAATATCATTTGGCACACCAGTTACCCATTTAAATGTTTTATTAATCACATCCACAATGGCAAACTTTCTGGCTGTACCGGCAAGTGACTTAGGTTGAGCGTACATTTGCACTACAAATTTGCCCATTCCCAAATAGCTTTGCCCTGCCATGTGGTAACCTCCTGAAAGCTCTTCCACATTAAAAAAATAACTCTTATCAAATTCAGTTGTGCCTTTATTGATCCGGATCACCGCAGATGGATTTTTTGAACTTGGAGTTCCGGAATTGGTTGCAGAGGCATATGAAAAAGCATAAGCATCGCCATTTTCAATTTCCACTAAACCATTTACAAAATAAGCACCGATATAACTCGTGCGGTTGTCTTTTATAACTTTCTCCAGGGTCAAATCAGGATAACTGTATACAGCCACCCATGAACTATCCGGGTAGGCAGTACCAAATACATCAGGTGCAGCACCCTTAATGCTCATATAAGGTGCAAAAAGCTTATCGCCTACTTGTGTGGCCCAGGTGAAATGCGCACGTTCGCCATTTCCGGCAAGCTTTACAATATTCACTTGTTTTTCTCCAACAATCTGATATTTACGGGCATCAATCCGAAAGAAACTCGAAAATTCATTTCCAGATCTTGGAATTTTGGCAATAAATATATCATCCTTCACCGGGGCAAAAAGCTGAACGGTTTCCGTTTGGAAGTTGGTAAGTTTATTTAATTTACCTGTAGCATCCAACCGGTAAGTGGTTACTGCACCCGGATTTCCCTGTCCGTATAGTAAGCTAAAAAATCTGTTTCTATGGGTAAGGTAATATCGGTAAGAACCATCCTGTTCAATTCCGTTACCTTGCGTGGTCACCATTCCAGAGTCGAGGCTATTGGTAGTTAGTAAATAATCGGCAATTCCGGTAGTACCAATGGGCGTTGCAGAAATAATATATTTAGTGGCGCCGGTAAGTTCCGAATCCACATCTACAATTTCAGATGAATCAAGCTCCTTATCGCAGCCGGCAAATAAAGCGACTAAAGAAAAGCTTAAAAATGGAAGTAAATATCTTGTTTTCATGTTTGTAATTCTTAAAATTTTATGATCTGTTGCTGCTAAAAAAGTATCTTATCTTGGCATAAAAAGCCCTGCCTGGTTTTTGTAAAGAGAAATTATCATAGATGCGGTTATTCACCAGGTTTTTACATTCCAGGCCAATATTGTATCGCCCTCCACCTAAGGTGTAAACAGCATTCACATCCTGCATCCACTGTCTTGGAATGTCATATTTGGTATCTGAAGTTCCCTGACTTGGCCATGATAGATAATAAGCATGAACATACAGCACATTGTAACCAAGGGTTAATGTATTTCCTTTCTTGCCTACGTTATTGAAGAAAAGTGATGCATCTGCATTACCAAAAAGATAAGGCATATTGGGGATACGATCTCTATACAAAGGACTTTCCATCGTTTGTTCCTGTTCAAAACGGGTATTGTTTCTTAAGTTCTGGTAAGTTAGGTTTACCCCTGCAGTAAAGAGTTGCTTATAAGAATACCGCACTTCTGATTCGAAACCTAAATTGGTTACATCCGCAAGGTTGCCCATCACCTGTTTGGTTTGGTTATTATTTAATTGCGGGCGAATAAAATCTTTCGCATCGCGATACATGACGTTACCATCAAAACTAAAACGGTGAATCTGGTTTACTTGTGCCTGATAGCTAAATCCTAAATTGTAATTATTACTCTGCTCGGGTTTAAGGCTAATGTTACCTTCGAGGTTTAAAAGATCGCCAAAAAGCTCATCGGTTTCCGGTAATCGGTAACTTTTCTCATATGAAGCCTTTAACTGAAAATTTGGAACAATAAAATAGGTTGTCGCAATGCCGTAGCCAGTTTTACTGTAGCTGTTTTCTTGTTGCAGATAAGCAACATCGCCCCAATTACCGCTAGGGTTATAGCTTTGAGCATATTTGTTTGATTGATAAAACTGTTTGGCAAAAACAGAGGTATTCCATTTTTCCGAAGCACTGAATTTATACCCTAATCCTAACACATTTTTATTGTTCTTACGGGGTTGCTCGTAATTTTGGTTTTGTGGGAAGAGTTCATCAGAACCTTTTCTGTTAAACGAATTGTAAACATTATTTAATGAAAAGGAATGACGCTCATTAAGGGTATACGTTAAGTTGGCAGTAGCCAATCCATTATTGTTACGGAATTTATACATGGAGCGTTCCCTTTCGCTTCCGGCTCCGGGGTATTGTTTATATTCCTGAAACCAGTTATATCGGCGATATACCGTATCGATATTTTGTTCTGTGCCGAAATTAAAGTTACCATTTACACGAAGATCAAGTCCTTTGGTAAATAAATCTTTTTTCTGGTATTTTACAGTTGGCATTAAAATGCTTCCTCTTCTATGCCAATCGCCAAAAACACTTACCATTCTGGCACCCGTTTGTACTTCTGCATAGTTTTTTCCAGCGGTTAAACCAAACATCAGCTGATCTGCAAATGATTTATTAACCACCCCTGCGCCTACAATTACAGTTTCGTTATGGTAGGTATCGTTGAAGCGTTTCACTACCTGATTTCTAAAATAGCGTCCATCAAAAGAAGCCACATCAGTAGTTACTTTATAATCATTATCAGAATAATTCTGGAAAGCATTTAACTGTACTTTAAATCCTGAAGGTGAGGTATAACCAGCATTGATAGCCGTTTTATGCGTATTGAATGAGCCGTATGAATAAGAAACATCTGCATAACTTTTTGTGGTATTATCAGTAACGATGTTGATGGCACCGCCCAATGCGTCAGATCCCAGCCATACCGGAACCACTCCTTTATACACTTCCACACGCTGAGCCAGGTTAATTGGAATATTATTAATTTGAAAAGATGAGCCAAAATTATCCATAGGCACACCATCAATAAAAAACTTTACCTGTCTACCCGTGAATCCATTTAGTGAAAAATCCATTCGCGACCCCAATCCGCCAGCTTCTCTAACCCGAACGCCAGATACGCGGTCTAATGCATGGGAAATATCCAATGTGCTGTTATGCAGTTTCTTCGCATCAATGGAGGTAACATTGAAGGCCTGCCTGTTTACCTGTTGATTTGCTGTTCTACCAATTACATTAACCGTTTCCATATCTTCAGAAGAAGCAGTTAGGCTAAAACTCAATTTACTTTCCTGATTTTCGGATACGGCTATTTCTTTTTTAATGGTTACAAAACCGATGGCTGTAACCTGAATGTGGTAATTACCCGCTTTAAGGTTGGTGATTCTAAAGTTTCCATTCTCATCAGAGAAGGTACCAGAAGTTGTTTTCTGAATTTTAATGGTTGCCCCTGATATGGGTTCGCCATTAGCACTTTTAATTTGCCCTGAGAAACCGGACAGCCGGTTTTGGGCGGAGGTATAAATTACGCAGGCACATAAGATGCCCAATAGCAAAATTTTCTTAATTTGCATGACTTTTAATGGAGATTAAAGGTGAGCCGATTTTCCGGTTAGCCACACGGGTCTGAACCGTGTGGCATTTTTTATCTGCCGCAAATATAGCCTCTATTTAGATCAAGTCCAAATAAGATTTGGGATTTATTTGGCTATTACGGTTTCCCAATGGGTGATAACCTCGTTTAACCTGTTAATTAACTAAAACGTTACACAGCACATTAATTTGAATAGATGTCTCAGCTTTTATACATGAAATTCTTCCGTATGATGTGCACCCGATAAGATTGGAAGTGGTACATCAAATCATTAATTTGAGAAAAACATGCAGAAGTTGTTTGGGATCATTTATTTACAATCTACGGCCTGACCATACATACCTGTTGGCGCAGGAGATAGAAAGGGAATGCCAAGGTTGGCTGAACGTACAATTAACAAAAAACCCATCATCAACATTAGCCAGGGGATTAGCTTTTGTGTGTTAAACGGAATATACTGTTTAATAAAAATTCCTCCCAATGAAATCATCAGCATCAGCGGTGTGGTACCAATACCAAATAAAAGCATAAAAATACCGCCAGCTTTAAAACTGCCGGTATTCAGGGCAGTTGCAAGCGCCAGGTAAACCATTCCACAAGGAATGATGCCATTGAGTGCGCCTGCAAAAAATCCCCAGAGCGGCAACTTGAATACGTAGCCCATTAATTTACTGATAGGACGTAGTAAATGGTTTTGTAATGCGGCGAAACGCTTTACGTAATGGGGAACAAATTGTAATAAAGTAAAAGAAATGAGCAGCAAACCAATAATGGTACTGAGTATTTGCTGATTGCTAAAAATGGCTATACTGCCGCCAAGTGCTCCAGCGCATAAACCTAAAACCACATAAACGAAGATTCTTCCGAACTGATACAATAACAATTGTAAGGCGGAAGCTAAAAAATGCTGTTTTTGAAAAGGCATACCCAGCATAATGGGTCCGCACATTACAGCACAGTGCAAACTGCCAAACAGCCCCATTAAAAAAGCAAGTGGCAGGAAATCCGTCATAGGGTAAGGTTAGTTTTATATAGATAATCTTTCCCGTTGCTGCGCCATTGAATATTCAAAAACCACATCCCCTTTGGTAAATGCGTCCGGCTCACCAGTATCAGGTGATCAGGTTCGATGGTTTTACCTTCAAACTTTAAATCTTCCGCTTTATTTGATGGCCGCATCAATACGATACGGTAGCTGGCGCTATCTTTTAAGCTGATGACCAATTGCTTTTGATCAATAACAATTTTCGGCTGCGCATCGGCATTCAGCATGTTTTGCTCTGCGTTATAAGTCGTATTATAAGTAATTCCTTTCTCATAATAATCATCCTCCACTAAAGCATCGCCATCATGCCTGGCAAACATATAACTTACCATTGCGATGATGAAAAGCATGAAACAGCCCATCCCCAATAAAATTTTAGTACCCCAGTTCATAGTCATCTTTTGTTATTGGTTATCAGGCTGTGCGAAAAAACTTGTGCTTGCCTGGCTTAAAACTTTTCCATCCACCAGTACTTCAAATTCGGCATTTGATTTATATTCCTTAATCTGGTGGTTATTTCTGATAAGGAAGAAAGTAATTTGTGCAGATCCATCTTTGGGGAGCACGTTTGCTGCCTGTATAAATTCGATTTGATCATGTTGATCTTTAGCCCTAAATTCAAACTTTACCGTTTTATTGGTTTTATTGATCAACTCTGCATTATACAGATTACTGGTTTGATTGCTTCCTCTATTTTGATAGAGTGTACCACTGGCCCGCAACACGGTAGTTTCAATTGATGACCTTTTATAAATGAGTGCAGAAAAAACCATGAATACTACCAACAAAACAGCTGCATATCCATAGGCTTTGGCCCCTATTTTAAATGGCTTCTTTTGGCTGATATAATCCTGATTGTAAAATCCTATTAGCCGTTCTGGTTTGTTGATTTTTAGCATCACTTCATCGCAGGCATCAATACAGGCTGTACAATTTACACATTCCAGCTGTGTTCCCTTTCTAATGTCTATGCCCGTTGGGCAAACCTGTACGCATAATCCACAATCTATGCAATCGCCTTTAGCTTCATTTACATTTTGCTTCTGAATCTTTCCTCTGGGTTCACCTCGATTAACATCATAGGCTACAATCAAGCTCTGGTTATCAAGCAAGACACCCTGTAGCCTGCCATAAGGACAAATTACTGTACAAACCACCTCACGCACATAGGCGAAAACACCATAAAACAGAAAGGTAAAAGTCCAGATGGAAATAAAACCTGAAACATGCTGATGAACCGGTTCTGTGATGATGTTGAATAGTTTATCAGAACCAATAAGATAAGCTAGAAAGGTATTGGCAATGGCAAATGAAATCACTAAAAAGATAAAATGTTTAGCCGATTTTTTAAAAATCTTCTCCGTATTCCAGGGCTGAGCATTCAGCTTTTTTTGTTTCTGCTTATCACCTTCAATCCAGAATTCTATTCTCCGGAATACCATTTCCATAAAAATGGTTTGCGGGCAGGCCCAACCACACCAAAGCCTGCCCAAAACCACTGTAAAACAGACAATAAAAATGATGAAAATGAGCATAGCCAAAGCGAAAAGATAGAAATCCTGTGGAGTAAAAATGAGTCCAAAGAATACAAATTTTCTTTCTATGAAATTTAATAATACCCACTGCTCACCATTCAGTTTTAAAAAAGGACAAGAGAATAAAAGCAGGAGCAGCACATAGCTTACCCATTTCCGGTAAGTATATAATCTTCCCGATGGCTTTTTAGGATATAAAAAATCCCTACCCTTACTTTCATTTTTCTTATTATTTTGTTGCATTTTTTGTTTTCAAACTATCTGCAGGTTCTTTCATGGCATTATCCTGTGGATTTTTTTCTTCATACTTCTCTCCCTGTGCAGCCTTAGCCCCTGCCGGATTGGAACCTGCCAGCGATAAAATGTAGTTGGCTACGGCACTGATTTGTTTAGGACTCAGGTTTTTCTCCCAGCTGATCATCCCTTTTTCGGGCACACCGTATTTGATGGTTTTGAAGACATTGTTAATACCTCCACCATGTAACCAGTAATCATCTGTTAAATTCGGACCGATAATTCCCTGCCCTTTATCGCCATGACATACTTTACAGTTTCCTTCGAAAATATTTTTCCCTTCAGCCAATACCGTTTCTGTGATATCAACTTTCACCGTATTTTCATCAATTGCATTTGCTGATTTTTGCAGGTATGCTGCTTTTTCAATCTGTGCTTGTGCCATTTCATTTTTATATTCCTGATCCTGGAGATCGCCATAGCCACCAATGTGATAATAGAACAGGTAACCTGCCGCAATAATCATGGTACCGAAGAACAGGAAGTTAAACCAGGCTGGAACCGGATTATTCAGTTCTTTGATACCATCATAGGCGTGATCAATTTCCAGATCTTTTTCTTGTTCAATGGGTTTTAAACTCAATAATTTCTCCCAGATGGAGTAGCCTTTTTTACGGCTCTTTAACCATTCATCGTAGTTTAATTGTTCAGCCTTAGCTGGTGATAAATAAGGTGTAGGATGAAGCTGTTCCTTATACATTACCTTGAAAGCGTTGAGTAAGGTAAGCGACACAAATACCAGTACAACAGCAAATAGCAATAAAATAACGATCAATAATTCCGATTGCGTAAGGCCAAGTGAAGGTGCTGAAGGCTTTACGTTTTCAGCAATTGTTTTTTCATCTGCTGCGAATGCCAACACCTGACTAAACAGCAGCAAAATAAATAAGCTAATTCTCTTCATACCCTTTAGATTGATTTTCTTGAATTGGCAATTCGCTCATGACTTCGATATGCTTTTTATTTAATTTAAGGAGGTAAATGCCTACGATAATGAAAAATACCATAAACATGATCAGTGAACTGATGAGATAAAGTTCTCCTCCGGCCAGGTCTTTTATTTGATTAAACATAATTTTAGTTGGTTGGAATTTCGGTTTTATTGGCTTTAATATCAGTACCTAATCGTTGCAGATAGGCTATAATGGCTATAATCTCCCGATCACTTTTTACTTTAATGTTGTTTTGTTTTAATTCAGCAGCAATCTGATCAGCCTGAATCTTAAGATCTTCATTAGCCTTTTGGTCATACCCAGCTGCATAAGGCACACCTAATGTTTGCATAGCTTTGATCTTACTTGCCGTGGTGGTAACATCAAGTTGCTGATTCACTAACCATGGGTAAGGCGGCATAATACTGCCCGGCGACATTGAAGCGGGATCTACCAGGTGATTATAATGCCATGCATCTGAATACTTACCGCCAATGCGATGCAAATCTGGTCCGGTTCTTTTACTCCCCCATAAAAAAGGATGATCGTAAACAAATTCACCAGCCTTGCTATATTCGCCATAACGTTCTGTTTCTGAACGGAAAGGCCTAACTGTTTGGGAGTGGCAGTTTACACAACCTTCGCGGATATAAAGATCTCTTCCTTGCAATTCTAAAGCAGAATAAGGTTTTACACTTGCAATAGTGGGCACGTTAGACTGGATGGTAAAAGTTGGCATCATCTCCACCATTCCACCTATCAGAATGATAATTAAGGATAACACCATAAATTTCATTGGCTTACGCTCCAAGACTCTGTGCCACGCTTTATCTGCAGCAGAATGATCTACAATTTCTTTTGTTAGAGGCATCGCTTCTGCAGGTTCATTAGCAACCAGTTTAGCGCTTCTCATGGTTTTGGCCAGGTTATAAGTCATCACAATTACACCCGCCAGATACATTGCACCACCTATTGATCGCAATACATGCATGGGAATAATTTGTAGTGTGGTGGCCAGGAAGTTTGGATACTTCAGTAAACCTTCGCTGGTAAACTCTTTCCACATTAAACCTTGGGTAAAACCTGCCCAGTACATTGGGATAGCATAAAAAAGAATTCCGAGTGTGCCTATCCAAAAGTGAAAGCCTGCCAGTTTTTTAGAATATAATTCCGTTTTATAAATTCTGGGAATTAACCAGTACAATACGCCGAAAGTTAAAAAGCCATTCCAGCCTAAGGCACCAACATGTACGTGAGCTACAATCCAATCAGTAAAGTGGGCTACACCATTAATTTGCTTTAAAGATAACATTGGCCCTTCGAAGGTGGCCATACCATAAGCTGTTAGAGCCACTACCATAAATTTCAGGGTAACATCTTCCCGAACTTTATCCCAAGCACCGCGAAGGGTAAGTAAACCATTAATCATTCCGCCCCAGCTTGGTGCAATCAGCATAATGGAAAAAGCAACACCTAAAGATTGTGCCCAGCCTGGCAAAGAGGTATAGAGTAAATGGTGCGGACCGGCCCAGATGTAAATAAAAATCAACGACCAAAAGTGTAAAATACTTAGTTTATAAGAGTATACCGGTCTTCCAGCCATTTTTGGCAGAAAGTAATACATCATACCTAAATAAGGTGTGGTTAAAAAGAAAGCTACCGCATTGTGTCCGTACCACCACTGTACCAATGCATCCTGAACGCCTGCATACACATAATAACTCTTCATAAAAGAGATAGGCAACTCAAATGAGTTAACAATATGCAACACTGCTATGGTTACAAAGGTGGCAATATAGAACCAAATGGCTACGTATAAATGCCGTTCTCTTCTTTTAATGATGGTACCAAACATGTTAACTCCAAACACTACCCAAATGATGGTGATGGCAATATCTATTGGCCATTCCAGTTCGGCATATTCATGCGAGGTGGTAAAACCAAGCGGAAGGGTAATCACTGCTGATATGATGATAAGCTGCCAGCCCCAAAAATGAATTTTACTTAAAATATCACTAAACATTCTGGCCTTAAGCAGGCGCTGTAAAGAATAATACACACCCATAAAAATGGCGTTGCCCACAAAGGCAAAAATCACCGCATTAGTATGTAAGGGCCTGATTCTACCGAAGGTGGTATATTGGTTACCTAAATTCATTGCAGGTTTGAAAAGCTGCATCGCTGCCAGCAAACCCACCGTCATTCCAATAATCCCCCAAACGAGAGTGGCAATGCCGAAGTTTCTGACAATTTTGTTATCGTAAGTAAATCGCTCTAATTGCATAAACAGAAATGTTTTGTTTGTATTGATAGGTCAAAGGTATCCTGCATGGAGCAGGTAAAGGATGATGTGGCTTAGCTGGAAAAGTGATCTTCTTCACTTTTTTCTTCTTCCAGCTCATCATCAAAGAGAATGCGCACGCCCGGGGTGTAGACGTCGTCGTTTTGGCCTGTTTTGGCAGCCCAGATAAACGCTCCCAGAAAAATGAGTGCCATTAAAACGCTGCAGCCCACCAGAAAATAGAGAATATTCATAACAGCTTGAGTTTGATTAATAATGTGTATTAGTATGCCGTTTGAACGGTTTATTTTATATTTTTAACCACTCCGCCCTTTGGGCACCCCTCCAAATGACTATCGTGTGAACACAATTAATTTATAAAGATCTTTTGCCCGCTCTTTGCCGCGGGGACATGGTAATTTTTCACAGTTAATATTGTTTTTAGCGGTGTTCAAGAATGCTGCGCATTTTGGAGCGCCAAAGTACCCAAAGCGCTTTGTCAATCCAGCAAGGGGCCTGCCACACAACCCCACACACATCAAAAAAACAGCGGCACTTCGTTTTGTATTCATATTCTTTTAAGCTTCGAACCTGC